>Ga0209399_10000247_pt1 | contig 34030 bp, 23 predicted proteins | sample OV2TP3_FD_184130 | JGI IMG/M metagenome (GOLD analysis project Ga0209399, IMG submission 184130) | Hot spring microbial communities from Beatty, Nevada to study Microbial Dark Matter (Phase II) - OV2 TP3 (SPAdes) (version 3) | ecosystem: Environmental > Aquatic > Thermal springs > Hot (42-90C) ... | reverse complement strand
CCTGGGTCAAACAGACCCCCCTTGCAACAACGCGGGTCTGGCCGTTTGCTGCCCTGGCTCCGACATCTTAACACGACATTTCCCAACAGTATCATAAATCTCCGAGCTACATGTGGACGCGCCCGGCTGCGCCGGGCTGAAAAAGCCCGATTCATCGGGCGCATACCGGGTAGCGCGGGAACTTCATTCCCGCGCTACCGTTGCAGAGACTCACTTCTTCTCGCTCTCCATCTTCCTCAACTCCCCTGTGTTCGCCCGCACCTTCCGGGCCGCCTCCAGGATCAGGTCCATGTCCTCCTGCCCGCCCAGGAAGGCCCGGTGCCCGATGCTCAGGGCCTCGGTCGCGTAGATCCGCTCCGCCTCCGGGCAGTAAATTTTGTCATAGCCCTGGTCCCGGAAGACCGGGTTCCTGTAGATCGGCTGGCCGTGCGCGCCCACGCCCATCGGGACGCCCTCGGCCTGCATCGCCTTCAGGAAGGCGTCCCTCGGAACGCCGTCGAACGCCTCCTGCCGGTACTTGAAGTTCCAGTAGTAGAACCCCCACCGGGTCACGCGCGGGTCCCGCTGGATGGGCTCCACGCCGGGGATCTCCTTCAGCCCCTCGGCCAGGTAGCGGATGTTCCGCTCCCGCGTCTCCGTCTGCTCGTCCAGGCGCGACAGCTGCGCGAGCAGGATCGCCCCCTGCCACTCCGTCATCCGCAGGTTCGAGGCGACCCGGTGGAACTCGTAGAAGGGCCGGCCCGAGATCCGCCCGATGTGGTGGTAGGAGAACGCCTTCTCCGCCAGATCGTCATCGTCCGTCGCCACCAGCCCCCCCTCCCCGGAGGTCAGCGCCTTGCCCATCTGGAAACTGAACGTCCCCAGGTCCCCGATCGCGCCCACCCGCCTGCCCTTCCACTCCGACCCGTGCGCGTGCGCGCAGTCCTCCACGATGCGGAGCCCCCGCCGCCTGGCGACCTCCAGCACCCGGTCCATGTCCGCCGGGTAGCCCCCGTTGTGGACCACCACCGCGCCCTTCGTCCGCTCCGTGATGGCGGCCTCCATCGCGTCGGGGCTGATGTTGTAGGTCGCGGGGTCCACGTCCACGAACACCGGCGTGGCGTTCACCAGGGAGATGGCCGTGGCGCTGGCCACGAACGTCAGCGCCGGGACCAGCACCTCGTCCCCGGCCCCGATGCCCAGCGCCTTCAGCGCGCACTCGATGGCCGCCGTGCCGTTCGTCAGCGCCACCCCGTGCTTCGCGTGCTGGTAAGCCGCGAACGCGTCCTCGAACTGCCCGACCTTCGACGTCTTCCATTCGCTGTGCCCCCCGCGCCACCAGACCCCGCTGTGCAGCACCTCCAGCAGCGCCTTCTCCTCCCGCTCGTCCCAGACCGGCCAGGGCCTCCCCAGCGTCCTGGTGATGGTCTTCTCTCCCCCTGCAATCGCCAGCTTGGCCATTTGAATTCCTCCTCAAGTGAAACGTGAGACGACCTCACCCTCCCCCCAGCTAAGGGGAAAGGCCCTTGTTACCCCCTCCCTCTCCGTATACGGAGAGGGAGGGGGCAGGGGGTGGGTGAGGTCTGTCCGTCTTCAGAATTTAAACACCATCAACACCAGCACCACCAGCCAGAGCAGATGCTCGATCCCGTGGAGCATCGCGAACCGCCGCGCCAGCCGCCGCGCCTCCGCCAGGTCCCCACCCTCCGCCGTCAGGACCGCCTCGATCCGACGCCAGACCGGGAGCGTCAGCCCGACCCCGACGGCGAACAGGAGCAGCGTGAGGCCGAAGCCCGCGTGGATGTTGGGCCGGACGTTGGCGAACCCGCCCATCGTAAAGATCAGGTTAAGCCCCGTCCCCAGCGTGAAGACCCCCGCGATGATCGCGACCCTCCCCGACCGTTTCACCCGCTCCGGGAGCAGGTCCGTGTGGGGCCTGCCCCGCTCGATCGTGCGGCGCACGTCCCCGGAGACAGGCAACCCCACCCCGAACCAGATCGCGGCGCTCAGGATGTGCAGCGTCTTGAGAATCAGATACGGCAACGGAGGCACAGACTATCTCCTCGTGATGGGTTCAATGTGATGGGTTCAATATCCCCCCTATTGCACTTCTTAGGCCGAGGCCACGGTCAGCGCCTTCATCTTCGCCTCGTCCAGCTCCACCCCCAGCCCCGGCCCCTCGGGCGGGTAGAGGTAGCTCCCCTCGGCCCGGATGTTCTCCCGCGCCGGCCAGGCCGTGTAGAGCACCGGCCCCATGGGGTCGCACGGCAGGTCCAGGTTGGGCATCGCCACCCCGACGTGGACCTGCGCGGCCGTCCCCAGCGTGGACTCCTGGTCCGTCCCGATCAGACACCTGACGCCCGCCGCCTCCGCCAGCGCGAACAGCCTCCGGATGTGGGTCGGCCCCCCGCACACGCACGCCAGGTTGAAGACCGTGCACGCCCCCCGCTCGACGGCCTCGTAGCCGTATTCCAGGCCGTTGATGTGCAGGCTCACCGGCAGGTCCACGCGCCTCGTGAACTCCGCGTTGGTCCTGAGCCGGGAGGAGGGCTGCTCAAAGTGGTAAGGGTCGTGACGCCGGAGCGCGTCCGCATAGCGCAGGGCCGTCTCCCAGTCCCTGAAGCGCCCGGAGAAGTCGATGGACTTGAGCCGGACCCGGTCGCCGAACCGGGCCTTCGCCCCGGTCAGAAACCGGTCGTCCAGCCCGCTCTCCCCGGACACGTAGTAGCGGAAGAGGTGGTGGCCCAGGTCCGTCAGGCGTTGCAGGTAGCCCATCGCCCGCTCGAAGTCCTCCTTCACCTGCCAGCCGAAGATCGGATAGCAGCAGTAGACCCGATCCCTCACCCTGCCGCCCAGCAGGTCATAGGCCGGGACCCCCTGCGCCTTCCCGTTGAGGTCGTAGAGCGCCAGGTCGACGGCGGAGGTCAGGTGGAGATTGGTCACCGTGCTCCGGAAGTTGTGGCCGCGCAGCAGCTCGTTGAGCTCCGTGATCCGCGTCGCGTCCCGCCCCACCAGCAGGTCGTTGTACTGATGGACCACCGCGCCCAGGTCCTCCGCCCGGCTGTCCGACGCCTCCCCCAGCCCCACGGGGCCCTCGTCCACGTGAACCCGGATGATGACGTGGCCCGACACGTGCCCGTAGGCGCGCGGGGTCTCGATCTGAAACGCCTCGACCTTTGTGATCTTCATGGCTCTCCTCGTGCGAATTACGAATTACGAATTACGAATTACGAATTACGAATCTTCATTCGACATTCGACATTCGACATTCGACATTCGATCATAGGACCAGCGCACGTAGCGCCACGCTGTCCCCTGCCAGGAGCGCCCCGTTGAAGGCCCGGAGACACCCGAACCCGGCCCCCCGGTGGGACGCCCGTTCCGTCCCGTCCGCGCCGAACACCGCCACCCGTCCGTCGTCGCAGCCCGCCACGACCTCCGGCCTGCCGTCCCCGTCCAGGTCCGCGCACAGCACGGCCCTCACCCCCGCGCGCAGATTCCGCCGCCAGCGCTCCTTCCCGTCGCTCCCGAACAGGTAGAGGTAGAAGCAACTCGACCCGGCGGCGACCTCGGGCAGCCCATCCCCGTCCACGTCCCCCAGGGCCAGGGCCGTGACCTCATCCCCCAGGTCCCGCCGCCACCGGACGCCCATCGGCCTCGGCGACGGGTCGAAGGCGTAGAGCGTCCCCCGGCTCGTGCCCGCCGCGATCAGGACCCCGTCCCCCATGGGGGCCACGGCGCAGGACGGCAGCATGGACGCCCACCCGTCGGCGGCGTGAGAGGCCACCTGCCTTCCATCCGCGCCCAGCACGTAGCACGTGCCCCCGCAGGTGATGCGGCCCGGCCCCCCCACGACCTCCGGCCTGCCGTCCCCGTTCACGTCCGCGACGCAGAGCGGGTCGAAGATGCCGTAGATCATGAAACTCCACCGCTCCTGCCCGTCCGCGTCCAGACAGTGGAGCTGCCTGTCCGACACCGCGGCCAGGATTTCGCGGCGTCCATCCCCGTCCAGATCCTCCGCCTCCACCCTCGCCACCTCCGCGTTGCGGGCGTAGCGGTCCCACGTCCCCACGTACTTCTCGAACCTCCGCCGCCACCGCGCCTTCCCCTTCTCGTTGAGCGCGTAGAGATGCCGGTCGTCTGATCCCGCCAGGACCTCCGTCCGGCCGTCGCCGTCGATATCCGCCACGCGGACCGTGTTGACCGGCCCCTTCGCCCGGAACGCCCAGACCGGCGCGGCCCTCCTGCCTTTGACCCTGAGCGCCACGACCCGCCCGTCCGTTGTCCCGCAGACGACCCGGTCCCCTGCCCCGTCGGCGGCCCTGATGCCGGACCCCGTCTCGAAGGACCAGACCCGCCTGAGGCGCGGGGCCTTCGCCGCAGCCGATGCCCGGCCTTTGAGCTCCCGCCAGGCGGGGAGATCGTACACGAAGATGCGGAACTGCGCGGGCGTCGCCGAGAGCGTGTGACGGCCTGCCGGGACCTCAAAGGAGACCAGCCTGTCCCCGTTCTTCAAGGTCTCCAGAACCTCTCCCCGGACCACCTTTCCGTCCACCGCGACCAGCCCAGCCCGCCCGAGCAGGAGCGAGAGATGCGCCCCGGCCTTCGCCTCCACGGCCCCGTCCCCGGTCCTCAGGCTGTATTCGATGGAGACGGGACCATCGCTCGCAAAGACCTTCCTGACCCCTGACACCTCCGAGCCTTCGCACAGGGCGAACCCCTCTTCGCTCAGCAGGAACAGCCCGGCCTGGACCGAGACCCCCCTGGCGCTGAACGGCCCCGCCCCTGTAAGCGCCATCCCTCCTGCCTCGTCGGCCACCTCCGCTGCCGCTGCCCCGACCCGCCTCAGGCCGCAGGTTAGCGGCCTTCGGTCGTTGGACGCATAGAAGAGGTTGACGAAGAGGTGCGACTCCCCCGCCTCCATCCGCCGCGTGGCGGACTGGTGGAGGACATTGACGAAGTCGTCCGCGTAGGGGTAGGTCCCCCACCAGTGGCCGAAGTTCTCCCAGTCCCGCTCCATCGACGTCCGGTCCCCTCCCGAACCCCGCAGGACGAACCGATCCTCCCGGCCCGATTTCGGGTCCCGCTGCACGACCGTCAGATCATCCCCGTCCAGGGTCGGCGTCCCCAGCGTCCGCCAGTGGCACTGCAGCGCGAATTCCCCGGCCTGCGTGGCCGTCACCCGGTCGAAGACCGCGAACCACCCCCCCTTCCGCCAGGCGATGCCCCGCGTCCAGCGCGCGCCCCACGCCCCGTCCATCGTCGTCTGCGAGAACCCGGCCCGGCCCAGGTCCGCGAGGGCGTCCAGGGAGCAGAGGGCCGGCAGCGGGCAGGGCTCCCCGTCCCGCACGGCCGTCACCGCGTTGTGGTGCTTGAGCGTCGGCCCCTCCGTGTAGGAGGCGTCCACCAAAAAGATGCGCTCGTTGGCCGAGAACTCCACAATGGAGTTGCCGTCGTCGTGGGCGTGATTGCCGTAGCCGATGCCGTGCAGCATCAGGTACTGGTCGTCCCTCCCGAACCCCTCCCGGAAGCAGACCGTGTCGAACGCCTGCTCGCGCGGGAGATTGAGCGGCTTCACCTCCCGGGGCCGGGCCTTCGGGTTCTTCGCGAACTCGTAGAATCCCCCGGCCACCTCCAGCGCGTGAACGCCCCTGAACTCCTCCGGCGCGACCGGCGCCAGACCGTCGCAAAAATACTTCTCGAACCTCCGCACCAGGTAGGGGTCCTTCTGCTCCTCGTAGCGGGCGCGGGCGGACCTGAAGTGGTCCGAGGGCGTGGGGTAGCGCAGCCTCAGCAGGAACTCCGCCCGGCCGTCCCGCAGGACGTGCCCGGCCTTGACCAGGAAGTTCGTGGGATACCCCCCCAGCGGCTCCCCCGTGTCCCCGAACGCGGGCAGGCTCCCCAGGTTGTTGCAGTAAAACACGGCCTGATCGAGCGACCTCCTGCACTGCCCGTTGTCCACGTAGGTCGTGTCCCCGCTCGCCAGCGTGTAGGTCAGCAGGTGGTCCAGCGTCGTCCACTGGTAGGCGTTGGCGTCCTCGATGGGCTTGAACGAGACCGCCTGCCCCCGGAACAGCTCCCGCGACAGGGCCTGCCACTCCTCCGTCTCCCCGATCCCGTAGTGCGTCCCGAAATACCGCCCCGCGAACCAGACCGACAGCCCCACGAGCGTCTGGTGGTTCTGCCTCACCATCGGGTTGCCCGCCGCGTCCCGCAGGAACGGGAAGTAGGCCCCCTCCGCCGTCCCCATGATCCAGAGGAGGTGCTGCGTCATCCAGACCCGCTCCTCGTCGGAGAACTCCGGGCTCTCCTCGATCAGGTCCCAGATCGTGGCCCACCACCAGACGTTGAAGTGGGCCATCTGCCCCGGCTCGTCCATCAGCCGGTGCGCCAGCAGGGCCTCCCGGAACGCCGCCGCGTACTCCGGGTAGCCCGTCTTGTGGTACATAAACCCGTGCGCCGCGGCCTCCGAAATCAGCTCATAGCCCGCCCCGGACAGCGAGGCGTGGAGCCGCGTGGCCCGGTGCGTGAAGTCCTCCCGCCGCTCCGCGACCCACTTCCTGGGCGGGCGCTGGAACCTCAGGGCCTCCGCCGCCTCGATCTCCATCAGCCGCCCCACCCTCAGCGTGCGCCCCTCCGGGAGATGCTTCAGGAACCGTGCGACCCCCTTGCGAAGCCCTTCGGCGTCGCTCGCGCCGACGATCACGACGTTCGTCTTTCGCCCCGTCGGATTGTGCAGCGTGCGCAGGGCGTAGCCCCCCGCGCCGGGGTACCACCGGTCCTCCACGGCCCACCAGCGGTGATACAGCCACCGGATGAGCCGGTTGTCGGCCATGTTCCCCAGGGCGATGACGTGCGATCCGAGCAACTCTTCCGCCGGCTTTTCCTCGTCTCGCACCACCGGTAACTGCGCTCCGGTATCGGTTTTTATCCGTTGCCCGATCTCCTCCGCCACCTGCGCGTGCGCCGGGTCGTCCCCGATCACCAGAACGGCCTTCGGGACGCCGTCCTCGACCAGCGCGGTCTCCAGACAGTAGTCCCGCGCCGGGAGCGGGTAGGCCTTTCCGAACTTGTCGATGTCTGGCATGGAATCCCTCCCTTTAGACCCCCCCGACCCCTTCCCCGGAGGGGACGGATAAGGATTCAAGCTCATGGTCAAGGACCGCTTCGATCTGTTCTCTCTGAACTCCCGGAAACCAACTCAGAAAGTCTTCAATTGAAGCGCCATCCCGCAGGTTCTCAAACAAGGCGCGTACAGGCACCCGCGTGCCCCGAAATACCCAGGCCCCACTAACTTTGCCCGGTATTTGTTCGACAGCCCGACAGGTGCGCCAATCGCGCACGTTACTCATCCTGGAACGATCATGACCTTTGTGTTGCCGTTTCATCTGCATACGCTCCTCTTTCTTCGTTAGTCTCGTTGTTCCCTGGTGGCTTACGGTAATTGCAAAGCGCATTGGGCCACAAGGTATATGGCTATCGGGAAACACTTTCAACTACATCTGGCGTTTTTCAATTGTCGCAGGCCACCAGGTAAAAAACAAACCGACATAAAATATACAACGTGTTTTTATACAATGACATACGAAATTTTATGGGTAGCAAGGTCATGCCGCTTGCGTCCGCGCCGGCATGGCGACGCCCTTGATGAGCAGCCACAGGGCGAGTGGCACCTCGAATGCGAGCATCGGCAACCACATGAGAAAGGTGACCGGGCCGTGGAGGAATCCTGCGAGCCGCAGGGGAAGGCCCACCACGAGCAGGACCGACGCGACGACGCCCAGCCAGGCCAGTGGGATGGGGATCATTCGGCCCCGCAGGAGGAGCCAGGAGAAGAGCGTGCTGCCCACGGCGAAGAAGGTTGCGGTGAGGGCCACGCTCTCCCTGAGAAGGTACTCGCCGAGCGCGTGCGCTGCCCCGGTGTCCGGCGCATCTGCTCCGGTGGCAGTCGCGAGCCAGAGCAGTCCCAGCGTCTCCGGTATGCCGGTGGCGCCCAGCACGCCCTCCCCGACGCGACAGATCAGGGCCAGCATGGCGAGATCGGGATCCTGCTCGCGCGTGATGGCGTAGAGCGTCACGGCCAGCACCAGGGCCGAGAAGCACTGGAGCAGGTAGAGGACGACGACGACGCGCACGTCCGTCGCGTGCCGGGCGATCCCCGCGAGCTTCGCAGCGATCCCCTCTCCGCTGGTCGCCCGGCCGAACAAGACCATACTGGCGATACCGGCTGCGATGTAGAAGAGGAACGTGAATCCAGCGATTCTGGCGTTCGTGGTGCGAGTCATGTGGGTCGAGCCTCCTGCGCGAAGGACAGAACGGACCGTGAGAAGGGTTGTTACACCCGAGAACAGGCGCACTTCTCATTTCTACCACGCCACGCCCGGCGCGGCGCGGAGGTAGGCGTCGGACTCGAGCTGGTTGAGCATGAAGTCCGCCACGTCTGCCCGGGAAATGCGCGGCGTCCACAAGAAGCCACCGACGCTGTGACCGTGACGAACTCGCCCTCGCTTGTCGCCGTTGGTGAGGACCCCGGGCCGGACGATCACCCACTCCACGTCACTGTCGGCGATGATCCGTTCCTGCCGGGCCTTGTCCCAGAAGTAGAGGGGCAAAATCGCCGGGATGGTGAAGAGCGTGTAGTAAAGGCCCATGCGCCAGGCGCTGTCTCCGATGCCGAGAGAGGTCTCGCAGACAAATCGCCGGACGCCGTGCCCCTCCATGGCCCGCAGGATGTTCCGGGTCCCTTCGGACAGAATGCGAGATGGATAGAAGAACCGCCTGTGGCCAAGAGCCGAAACCACCGCCTCCTGGCCGCGCATCGCTGCCTCAACGGAGGCCCTGTCGAGGACATCGCCCTGAAGAACCGTCAGTTGCGCATGGGCGACCCGAAGCCTCGACGGATCTCGCACAAAAGCCGTGACCGCGTAACCCCGCTCCAGAGCCTGGGCGACCAGTTGACGGCCGGTCCCGCCCGTCGCCCCCACGATCAGAACCCGTGTGGGGCGGCTGCGAGACGCCCCGCCTGAAAGGACGGCGCGCGATCGGTGTCCTGCGCGCGCCAGTGCGGCTGAAAGGGCAATCGCGTACAGGATGAATAAGGTCAGAAGCGTCATCTCAGGTCCTATTGTCCGCTCGGCGCACAAGCGGCTTGCAGAGGCGGGTGGGGAACTTCATTCCAGAGTGATCACCACTTTTCCTCGGGCGTGTCCTTCTTCGAGATACCGGATAGCCTCAGGGGTCTCACTCAACCTGTAACGCCTGTCGATGACCGGCGTCACCTTTCCGGCCTGCATGAGGTCCCCCAGGAGGGTCAGGTCCTCTTGCTTCAGTTGCGCCATAAAGAAGACCATGTCCTGGCTCACGAACCGCGACAACACCAGCATTTTGAGCACGCGAATCAGAGGCCCGATCCACCGGCCGTCGTCCGGCCCTCCGCCTCCGATCAGGACATATCTCCCTCTGGGATTCAAGACGCGCCTGCAGTCTGACAACGAGCGGTTCCCGACGTTGTCGAGCAGGACGTCGTACCGCTGCTCGGTCCTGGTGAAATCCTGCTGCGTGTAATCGATGACCCGATCTGCGCCGATGGACCGGACCATGTCCACATTTCTCGCGCTGCATACGCCGGTCACCTCTGCGCCGAACGACCTGGCGATCTGCACGGCGAACGTCCCCACGCCCCCCGCCGCCCCGTTGATCAGGACCTTCTGCCCCGGCTGAACCTGTCCCCTGTCGCGAAGGCCCTGCAAGGCCGTGATGGCCGCAATGGGCACGGAGGCCGCCTGCTCAAACGTCAGGTTGGCCGGTTTCAGCGCCACGGCTCGGTCCTCGCGGACGCACACATACTCGGCAAAGGCCCCGGTCCTCCCGCCGAAGACCTCATCCCCCGGACGAAACCGCTTGACGTCTCTGCCGACCGCTTCCACCGTGCCCGCAAAGTCGACGCCCAGCCGCGTCACCTTCGGCCTGCGCAGCCCGGACTGCACGCGCATGAAATACGGCGTGCCCCTCACGTAATGCCAGTCCAGCGGATTGACGGAAGCCGCGCGAACCTTTATCAGGACCTGATTGTCCCCGGCGGTCGGCTTTTCTATTTCTTCACACTTGAGGACATCGGGCGAACCATAGTTCTGATAGGTGATCGCTTTCATGAATTCCTCCCCCGAAAGCGCATCGCAGGTCTCATCGCGCATCCGCCTTCTGCACGGACAGCTCCACGCAGCTGAGAGCGCCCCTGGTGTGGTGGATCCGGTGCGTCGCCTTCCGGAAGTCGTCGGGTCTGGCCCAGGCGATGTTCTCCACGAAGGTCTGCGGGTTGCGGTCGTAGACAGGAAACCACGAACTCTGGACCTGCACCATGAGGCGATGGCCCGGCAGGAAGGTGTGGTTGACGTGCGGCATGGAGATGCGGTAGGGCAGGACCTCGTCGGGCGGGATGGGCCGGGCCGCCTCGAAGCCCTCGCGGTAGCGCCCGCGCAGGATGTCCCCTGAGATCATCAACTGGTAGCCCCCGAGTTCGGGCTGGGCGGGGACCTCGTTCGGGTAGAGGTCGATGAGCTTGACGACCCAGTCGGCGTCCGTGCCCGTGGTCGAGGCGAAGAGGGTGGCGGTCACCTCGCCCCGGACCGTGACGGGCGCCGACAGCGGCTGGCTGACGAACGTGAGCCCGTCGGGCCGGTCCGCAAAGGGCCGCTGGTCGTCCACCAGCCAGCGCCCCCAGGTGGAGTTCCCTCCAGAGAAAGAGGGCCGGATGGGCCGCACGCGGTAGGGCACGGGTTTGGCCGGATCCGAGACGAACTCGGTGAAGGGCTCGCCGCCCCTGACAGGCGGCTCGAAAGACAGCCCGCCCCCGCGGTGCAGGTAGAGCCGGGCCGGCGCCATCCCCTCCTGCGGCGGCCAGGCGTCGAACTGCCGCCACCGGTTGGAGCCAGTCTCAAAGGCGAGGACGGGCGGCAGAGGCTCGGCCGGCCTGACCCCCTTGAGATGCCGGTCCCAGAACGGCTGCAGCATCTGCCTGCGGAACTGCAGGGAGGTGTCGGCGTCCCATTTGAGGCTGCCGAGAGAGGAGCCGTCTCCCGACATCTGACCGTGGCACCAGGGGCCGATGGCGAGGTGGGTCCTGCGGGCCCCACGGTCGCGGGCAACGAGCGCGGCGTGGCTGGCCAGAGGGCCGTAGATGTCCTCCTGGTCGAACAGGCTGTGCACGGTGAGCACGGGGACCTTTCGCGGGGCGCTGGCCAGCAGCCTGTCCACGGCCTGGTCCTGCCAGTAGCCGTCGTAGGCGGGGTGGTCGAGCATGCGGTTCCAGGCCGGCAGGCGGTCGGCCCCGTAGCGACGGCCCAGCTCGCCGATGGAGCCGGCCTCGAGAACGGCCGAGTAGAAGTCGTGGTAGCCCCAGGGGATGCTGTGACTGGCGTTCTTGCTGGTCGTCTGCCGGTAGATGTATTCGAGCATCACCGTGCGGAAGGCGCCTTGATGGTAGAAGTCGTCGCCCACCCAGGAGTCGACCATCGCATTGACAGGGACGGCTGCCCTGAGGGCCGGGTGCGGGTCGAGGAGCGCCATCAGAGTGAGAAAGCCGTCGTAGGACGTGCCGGTGATGCCGACCCGGCCGCTGGCGCCGGGCACCTTCTTCACGAGCCAGTCGACGGTGTCATAGGCGTCGGTGACCTGGTCAACCCTGCCGCTGTTGTAGGGCCCGCGCGTCGGCATGGTCATGATGTACTTGCCCTGGGAGCGATAGCGCCCGCGCACGTCCTGGTAGACGCGAATGTAGCCGTTGCGCACCAGCTCCTCATCCGCGGCGGGCAGGGCCACGGCGATGTCAGGGCTGTCCGTGCGCGACGCCCGCTTGGCAGCGCCGTAGGGCGTGCGCGTCAGCACCATGGGCATGGGCCCGGTCGCGTCTTTTGGAATCGCGATGAGGGTGAACAGCTTGACCCCGTCGCGCATGGGGACCATCGCCTCCGTGCGCGTGTAGTTGAAGGCCGGGGTCGTCGTCTTGAAGGTGCGCGGAACGTCGCCGCCGCAGGCAAGGTCCCCGGCGGCGGTTTTCTTCCTGGATTTGGGCATGGCAGTCGGCGCTCCATTCAGGGGTTTTACCGTTCGTTTTCCGCTTCGCGTTGAATACCCGAATACCTACACCGGCAGATCGCGCCGATCTTTGCCGGGCCAGCGTTCCAGCCCGCCGTGCGAATAGGGCACGCGGTCCTCAAAGGCGCCGACATCCGGAAGCCCCCCGGTGCGCCCGATCTGATACCAGTAGGCTGTGCTCGTCCAGTCCCCCTGCCGGTCGTTGGCGTGGCCGTGCTCGATCGAAAACCGCAGCGATCTCTCGAAGTAGACCGGGTCTTCAATGTGGAACCGATATTGCGAATGCTTCCCCGTATAGTCGGCGTTGCCTTTGAAGGAGTAGCCGTAATATGGCGTTGAATAGGGGTGATGGAGCTGGTTGTAGTTCCACGCGCCGCAGAAATAGTCCTCCGTCCCTGTCCCGTGCATGTTGGGCGGCCAGGACTCCCCATCCACGAAGAACATGTCGTCCCCCTCGCCCCACCAGCCCGTCTCATTTGTGTCGATATGCAGACAGCAGCCCACGTAGTGCCCTTTGCCCTTCACGTCCAGCACCAGATAGTTGTCGTCTCCTGTGATATTCAGCCGCTGCTCGCGACCGTAGGCATTGGGCCCAACCGGCGCATCGGCCCTGGTTACCCGCTCGCGCCGCCAGTTCGCGTGAAACCGACCCATATCCTCCGGCGGGCTCTCCCAGGCCTCGTAGTCCACGTAAAAATACAAAAAGCTGTCCTCCCCCGAATCATTGACCACCTCAAACCGCGCCCCCCGGGCAAACGGCATGGGAAACCACGCATTCAACCCCAGATAGGACGCCTGCAGCGGCAGCGAAGAAAAGTAGTTCGCCTTGGCGTGTCCCAACCCAAAAAAGTCGCCCACGGGGCACAGCACGGAAGGTGTCTCTTCGCCATCCCAGTAAAACCTCAAAACCAGCCGGCGCAGATTGTTGTTGTTCTCCGTGGTCGTCATCCAGATATGCCTGACGCATCCGGCCCCGGAGACCTCGCCCAGCACCTTCGTCTCGCCCGACTTGATCGGCCAGTTATCGGCATTCCCCCCCTTTGTGTCATACGACGAAAATCGCCTCGACTTTACGCCTTTGCCCAGCCGGGCCAGATGATGCAATGCCCCCATCTCCATGTTCGCGTCCTCCCTGACATGGGTCAAACCTGCACATCCAGCCGCTCGATCAGTTCCCTCTCGCCATACAGCAGCGCCCGCGCAAACGCGCCCTCCCCCCGGTAGAACGGGTCGTCGAACCGGCGCGGCGCGCAGTAATAGGCCGTCACGAGCCGGTCGCCTAATCGGACGGTCGAGGGATAGCCCAGGTCGCTCTCCCCCAGGTCGTCGCAGACTGTCATCCGGGGGCCCCAGGTCCGCCCCCCGTCCCGGCTGACCGCCGCCTGCACGCCGAACGGCGCGTGCCGCACGCCGAAGACCATCAGAATCCACCCATTTGAAAGAAGCGTCAGGTCCGCCGGGTGTTCACCCTCCCCGGTGACCGGCGCCGGCTCGCCCCACGTCTGTCCCCCGTCGGAGGACCGGCAGACCGCCAGCCGCCCGCCCCGGTCCGAGCGCATCGCGGCCAGCAGATCCCCGTCCGGCAGCAGGAGCAGCGCCGTCTCGTTGTAGCCCTCCGCGATCACGGAAGGATCACCCCACGTCAGGCCGTTGTCCCGCGAGCGGAGGAGGTGGGACCGGACCCGCTCCTCCCCTTCCCCACGCCCGTAGATCGGCAGCAGCAGCGTCCCGTCCGGCAGCGTCGCGATGCGCCCGTAGGCCGAGAACGTCTCCATCCCCGCAGAACCGAGCGGCCAGGGTGCCTCCCAGGTCTCCCCCCCGTCCTGCGACCGCGCGACCCGCATCTGCACGCGCCTCAGGCGGGGCGCATATTTGCCGCCCTCGTCATAGGACCCCTGCGCGTGATAGGCCAGCACGATGGTCCCATCAGGAGCGATGCCCACCGCCGGGTTGCGGTCGTCCCACGCGCCGTTGACAATCACCGCCGGCCTCTCCCACGTCCTCCCGCCGTCCCGCGAGCGCACCGCGTCCAGCCTCCCCCAGAGGCCCACGTGCCCGGCCCCGCCACGCAGCACGGCCAGGACCTCCTCCTCGCGCGGGGTGATCAGCACCGGAAAGTAGCCCTCGTCGCGGCAGAGGTAGACCTCCCGCGAGGAGGGGAGTTGGCGAAGGTCGAGAGAGGTCATGACTGGGCCACCTTCCCACACGCCGCAACCAGATCGCTTGAACTGATCGTGTAGCCGACGGTCAGCTCCGTGTCCACCACGCAGACCCGCGAGATGGCGAGGTCGTCATAGGTCTCCGCGACCTCGATGGCCGTGGTGCAGTCCCGGATCAGGATGATCTCGTAGCCCCGCGACTTCATGGCCCGCATCCCGTAGTCCCGGAACGGCACGCACATGTTGGCCGCGAACCCGCAGTAGAACAGGTGGAGGATCTTCCTGTGCCGAAGCAGCCGGTGGAGCTGGTCCCCGGTCACGATCACGTGGTCGTCCCCCTGGGGCGCCACCTCCGGGATGATGCCCCGGTTGGCGATGATGTCCTCGTAGAGCCTGTTCTTCTCCTCCATCGGGCGCGCCCACTTCGCGTAGTCCCCGGCCTTCCGGCGGAAGTCCGGGGGCGGCCAGTCATCCCCCGGCGCGGAGGGCCGGCCCTTCACCTCGTCGTCCCCGGCGTAGCGGAGCCACGCGGGGTACTTCCTGGCGCAGTCCGGGCTGGGGGCGTGCACCACCAGCGCCCCGACCCGCCTGAACGCCTCCAGCACGGGCCTGATGTGCGTCAGCGTGATGTCCCGGCCCCGGTCCAGGTGGGACTTCACGTAATGGTCCGACCAGACGTCCACCAGGACCAGCGCCACGCCCTCCACCGGCAGGCTCCACCGCAGGGTCCGGTGCTTATTGTCCGCCTCGGTGATGTAGGCCCTCGGGATCTGGTGATAGTAGCGCACGTCGATGTCTAAGGTTTTCATGGGCTATCTCCTTTTTATACCCTCGTCCCGCCCGGCGCGATCTCGTCCACGGCCCTGCGCTCCTCCTCGCTCAGCTTCACGCCCAGCGCGCCTAAGTTGTCCTCCAGATGCTCCATCGTCCGCACGCCCAGGATCGGAATGATACCCGCCGGGTGGCTCATGATCCACGCGATGGCGAACTGCGGGACCGAGCAGCCGCGCGCCTTCGCCAGGGCCTCCACCTTCTCCACCGCATCGAACCGCCGCTGCGACTGAGGGGAGTTCGGGTCCACCCGCCGGCCCCGCGTGCTGTCCGCCGGGATGGGCTGGCCGCGACGGAACCGCCCCGTCAGCCAGGCGCTGGCCGTGGGCGAATAGGTGGCCAGAGCGACCCCGTATTTCTGGCAGAACGGGACGACCTCCCGCTCGATGCCCCGCTCCAGGATGTTGTAGGGCGGCTGCTCGCACACGAAAGAGTCCCACCCGTACTGTCGCGCAACCCAGAGCGCCTCGCAGATCTGCCACGCCGGGAACGACGAGCAGGCGAGGTAGCGGATCTTCCCCTGGCGGATCAGGTCATTCAGCGTGGAGAGGCTCTCCTCGATGGGCGTGGTCGGGTCCGGGCGGTGCAGATAGTACAGGTCGATGTAGTCCGTGCCCAGCCTGCGCAGGCTGATCTCCACCGCGCGCACCAGGTAGTGCCGGCTGCACCCCTTGTCGTTCGGCCCGTCCCCGATGGTCCACCACCCCTTGGTGGCCACGATGACCTTCTCGCGCGGCAGCCCCTTCAGCGCCCTGCCGATGACCTCCTCGCTCCGCCCGTTGCTGTAGGTGACGGCGGTGTCCCAGAAGTTGACGCCCGCGTCGAACGCCCGGCGCAGGATGCGGACGGCCTCGTCGTCCGGCGTGTTTCCGCCCCAGTTGTTCCCCCCCAGACAGACCTGGCTGACCTTCAGCCCGCTGCGACCCAGACTGCGAAACTCCATGTCTTTCTCCTTCAAGATAGGTATCGAGGGACACCTTATGGATTGTCCTGTAGCCATTTTCTTATAGCCGGGGCCTGTGAATCGTGGGGGTTCAGGTCGAGGACCTTCTTAAAACACTCCCTGACCCGCTCAGGCTGATTTAAATTTTGGTAAACCACACCCATGTTGGAATAGACCTCAACAAAGTCAGGTTTTAACGCGACGGCCTTCTGATAATGGTCGATGGCTTTCTGATACTGACTCAAGTTGTAAAACTCAGATCCGATATTGGAGTAGGCCTCTGCAAAATCGGGTTTGAGGGCAATGGCCTTCTGATAGCAGCCGATGGCCGTCTGATGCTGGCCCAAATCATTGAACGAATTCCCCATATTGAAGTAGGCCTCTGCAAAATCGGGTTTGAGGGCAATGGCCTTCTGATAGCAGCCGATGGCCGCCCGGTGCTGGCCCAGGGCGCCGAGCGCATTCCCCATGTTGGCATAGGCCTTGAAGAAGTCGGGTTTGAGGGCGACGGCCTTCCGGTAAGAATCGACGGCCTCCTGGTACTGACCCAGCTTGTAAAACGCGTCTCCGATGTCGAAGTAGCCGTCCTGAAAGTTGGGGTTAAGCGCGACCGTCTTCCGATAACAGTCGATGGCCGCCTGAAACTGGCCCATGTTAAAATACATCGCGCCTGTTGAATACCAGTGCCGGGGGTTTTCCGGGGTCGCCTCGGCGGCCTGCTTGTATGCGTTCATGGCGCACTCGGTTTCGTTTTGGAGTTTGTAATAGCTTCCCAGCGTCTCCCAGGCATATGCCCTGGCGTGAGGGGACAGAGGACTCCGCCCCAGAATGCGGGTAAACCGGGCCTCAGCAGACCGGGCGTGGGCATTCAACCCGATCCAGACAAGGCTGTGAATCCCGACGGCTCCGCAGATCAAAAATCCTGCGCGAGTCAGGTCCTCGCGCCCCCCCCGGCTGAGGTGAATCAACGCCACGGCCGCACAGAGGGTCAAAGGCAGGGCGGGCAAGGACATCACGTCCCAGTCTCTGAAGGCGCCGATCTCCGGGTTGGCCAAAAAGGTGAACAGGAGCGGAAAGAGAGATGCGGTCAGCAGAAAATAGCCCTCCTGACTCAAACCCGATCTCCCCCGGCTGAAGATGCATCCCACGAGAAGGGCCGATGGGGCAATGAGGAGCTGCTGGTTGAAAAAATCGAGCAAATGGGCCGGGGAGAAGAGGCGGTATTGTTGTAAAGAACTGGGCTGAGACAGAACCGGAAAGAAGTGGGTGCCCCTTAAGCCCTTGACATAGGTGAAAGGGTTGAAGTCCAGAACCCAGAACACGATCAGGACGATCGCCGGGACCAGGGCGAAGGATGGAAGGGCCTTCAGAATGAGGCTTTTGTGGGAGGCCCTTAAAGTCCCCTGCGCGGAAAGGGCGGAAAAAATCGCCAGAAGACACAGGGAGGGCGCCAGGGTGACCGTTATGAAATGGAGAGGGATGAGCAGGCCCAGAATGCCTGCGGGCGTCCACAGCGGCAGCCGACCCCTGAGCGTCAGGAGACCCGCCCAGAGATAGAGTAAAATCATCGGGAAGATGGGAGGATAGTTCTCCACGTAACCGCAAAAGACCTGCATGAAACCGGGGGTGAGCAGGAAACCCAGGACGACGATCTTCTCCAGCCGACATCGACCGAGCAGGCGGGCGACCGCCAGGCTTATCAGAAGGTAAAGGATGCCGAAGAGATAGCTGTAAAAACGATACGTGAACTCAGCGGAATGCCAGAGGGGATCGCCGAATCGGTGCAGCACTCTGACCATCTCAAGGGCGAGGGGTTCGTTGCCGAACCGTCCGGTCCCCAGCGTAACGGCCTTCGGGAGTTCGCGCAGACCGAGATAACCGTCTCCCAGCAGGTGCGTGGCCGAGCGAAGGCCGACGAAGGCGGTCCCCCCCGCCACCACGAGGAGGGCATCTGCGGTGTAAGAACGACGAGAGGAGCCCAGAAGGTCGAGCGCACCGGATACCTGGGACATCCCGTTCAGAAATCGCTCATGAAAGGCCGGTATAAAAATGAAAGCGCTCAAACCGACAAAAAGGAGGTGGACCCACATCGGATAGAACGCCAGCATGTCCAGACCCCATAGACCGCACGGGCTCCAATACGCCAGGAGGAGATGGAGGAAAAGAAAAATCCCGACAGCGAGCGTTAACCGGGTCAACCTGAGGTTTGTGATTTCAGATTCCATGTTCAGCGGATGTCCACCGGGCCTGAGTTGAGGGCCCTTTGTCTTTCACGAACCTGCCTCAAACCCTCTCACCTGCCCCCTGTCCGTCCCCATGACCACCGTCCCATCCGCCTCTTCGATCCGCGTCGGGACGCCGGACACCTCCCCGGCGCACACCTGCCCCCCCTTGCCGTCCAGGACGACGACGCTTCCATCCTCGCACCCCGCGAAGACCCGCGCCCCCCCCGCGCACTTCAGGACCGTGGCCGGGCTGCCCAGGCGCGCGGCCCAGACCTTCTCGCAGCGGTGCGTCAGCGCGACCAGAAGCCCGCCCGACGTGGCGGCCACGACCTCCTTTTTCCCATCCCCGTCCAGGTCCGCGATGTCGATGTCCCGGATGTTCTTCGCCGGGATGAAGTCTCCCGGCCCGAAGCTCACGTCGTGGAGCGCCTTCCCCTCCGCGGTCCAGACCGTCACCCGGTTCCAGGAGCCGGTGATCTCGCTGCAGACCTCCCTGACGCCGTCCCCGTCCAGGTCCTCGTAGAAGATGTGGCTCCGGTTCATGCTCATCCAACCGGGCACGTAGGTGGACCCCTCCGGTACCGTGTGGAACCCGCGGTTGACCGTCTCCAGGTCCCGGTTGTTGAGGATCGCCAGGTGCGCCCCGTCCGTGATGTCCCGCCCGATCAGGAGGTTGAGGCTCCCCTCCGGGCCGTCCACGACCTGGAAGACCGCGCCCGGCCCCCAGAACACGGCCTGGCGCCGGATCAGCTCTCCCCGCTCGTTCAGAATCTCCAGCGTGCAGGCGCCCCCCACGAACGCCTGGCTCTTCCCGTCCAGAAACACCCCCGTATGCAGTCCATGCACCCCCTCGTGCCCCGGCGCGGACTTGAACCAGTACTGCTTGGCCGCGCGGAACACCGCCGGGTCCATCTCCGACACGAACGTCCACTGCCGCCGGCCCGCCTCGTCGAACGCGATCACCTTCTCGTCCGCGCAGCCCGCCAGCAGCAGCCGGTGCTCCGGCCACCAGCGCAGCATCCGGACAGGCCCGTCGGTGGACAGCCGGCGGACCTCCTTCCCGTCCATCCCCAGGACGTGGACCGTCTGCCCCTCGGCGGCGTAGAGCAGCGTCCCCCCGCGCGTCGAGACCGGGACCAGGTCCACGACCTTCCCCCCCACGTCCGCATCCAGCCCGACGGAAAGCGCCGGAACCCTGGCGGAAGGCCTTCCTCTATCCTGCGCATCCCTTCGACCGTGCTCAGGACAAGCCTGTCTATCCCTGTTTGCTCTGGCTTCTTTCAGCAGCGCTTCGAGACGCTCCCGCGTGCGCCTCAAGACCTCCGCGTCCGGAAAGACCCCCTCAAAACAGTGCCTTCCCGCAGACAGGTCGAACTCCCGCCTCTTGTCGGATTGCGCGACTCCCACCTGCGTCTCTGCCTCCGCCACCACGTGCAGCACGCCCTTCTCGAAATCCCAGTCCACGTCCACCGGGGCCCCGGCCTTCAGGAGCGTCCCGTCCAGCGCGACCTTCGTCACCTGCCGGCCGTAGAGATGGTCCCCGGCCACGACCGCGAACTCCCCCTCCACCCCGGCATCCCCCCCGGCGACCGCCAGGGCAGGCCCCGGCAGCTCCAGGGCCGCGGCGCGGTCAGAGAGCCGGAGGCAACCGTTCGCCCCCAGGCCGACCAGGGAGAAGAAGGTCCGGCGGTCCCCGGCCCGGACCGGCCCCGTCCAGGAGGTCGTGATCACCTTCCCGCGGGAGGTCGTCCGCATCCGGTCCGCCTGCCAGATCCGGGCGGGCGCGGCCACCCGGTCCCACACCTCCGTAGGGGCCTTGAAGGTGACAGGGCCGTCAGGCGACGCCTCCGCCTGCCCCTCGGTCTCGAACAGGATTTCGACCTCCATCCCGTCGCCCCCCGACCGGAACGTCAGATCGTCCACGAACAGGGCGTACCGCCCCGTGCGCTGGACCAGCGTCCTGCGCCAGGCGCAGAACGCCGCGTCCGGGACCTCCGCCGTTACCGTCGCCGTCCCGCCCGTCACGTCGCTGTGCCGGAGGGCCGCGTCCATCGCGATGTGCGGCTCCACGAGCCCATCCAGCCGGACCTGGACCTGGTTGCGGTAGCCCCTCAGGAGCGTGTAGCCGTTTAGCCGGAGCTCCAGGACCGTGAAGGTGTGGTAGGGGTTGCGCGAGGCCCCGTTGAACCCCTTGATCAGGACGAAGTCCCCTGACGCATCCGTCGCGCTCCGGCAGCTCCCGAAGAAGAACGACTCCTCCGGCGAAAACCCGGTCTTCCGCGTCCGCCAGAGCGGCTCCGGGAGCGGCTGGAGGCCCCAGCGCCCCACCAGGTCCTCCGGCGGCGCGGGGGCCAGGCCCGCCTCCGGCCAGAACGACTGCCCCAGCCGGAAGACCTCCACGTCCATGCCCGTCCTCTCGCGGTAGAGCAGCCAGCGCCCGTCCCGCGTCAGGTACGCGGCCTTGTGGAAGAAGTCCAGCGCCCCGCTGCGCAGCGCCCAGTCGGGCTGCCGGCCCGAGGCCAGGATGTCCTGCCCCCGCAGGAGCGACTTCACCCCCCCGTTCTCGAACGGCTTTCGGTCCCCGGTCAGGAGCATGTAGGTCAGGATGGGGGCCATCCCCGTGTTGTACCAGAACAGGTTGTCGTGCTCCCCCGCCACCCAGGTGTGCGTGTGCAGGGGCGAGAAGTGCCACTTCGCGGCCTCCACGCAGTGGTCCCACAGGAGGTTCGGATAGTCCCGCTGGAAATAGCGGCCCAGGCAGAAAAGCCCGATGGCTGAATACTGCCCGTGCCGGGACCCCACCTGCGCCGGGGGCGTGGCCCACGCCTCTTTTGGGTCCTCCCCCTTCTCCGCCTTCTCTTTGATCTGCCTGCGCCAGGACCAGTCCTGCGGGTGCGCAAACTGCTTCGAGAAAGCGTTTGTGACCCGCAGCCGCTCCTCGTCCGAAAAGACCGGGCTCTCCTCGATCAGGTCCCAGAAGAGGATCATCATGTGGGTGTTGTAGTGGTAAGGGCCGGCCAGCGGGTCGCGCTTGTCCTCGATCCGCTCCTCGTCGATCCGGGTGATCTCCTCGAACGCCCTCTCGTCGGGGAAGGACAGGCGCAGCGCCTCCCGCGCGTGGAATGGGTCCCCCGTCATGTAATACATCGCCATCCGCTTGCTGATGCTGTTCCACCCGAAGTAGCCGATGGACCCGTATCCGGCGGACGCCTCCCACGTCTCGAACGCCGTCAGCTCCGTCGGGACCGTGATCCCCTTCCCCAGCTGGACCTCCATCAGCCACCCGACGGACAGACCATCCGTTTTACGGTCGGCCTGACTCAGGATAGCGATCAGGGCATCCGTCGCCGCGTCCACGCCCTTCAGGTCGCTCCCGCCCGCGAAGATCACATTGTATCCGCCCCCGAAGGGGTTGTGCAGGGTGCGCACCTCGTAGCCCTCCGGCCCCGGATAGCGGAGGTCGAGCAGCGTGAAGTAGCGGTTATACAGCTCTTCAATCGCGCGGTTCGTGGACCGGTTGCCTATGAGGATCAGGTTGCCCAGGATGGGCACAGCAGCCTCCGGCGCGTCGTTGGGGAGAATCGGCAGGGCCACGCCGGTCATCTCCTGCACGGCCTTCTGGAGGCGGGCCGCCTGGTCCCGATAGAGGTCCGGCGCGACGATCCGGGCCGTCGCCTGACCGCCGGACACGAGGTGCGTGGTGAGATGGAGGTCCTTGAGCTTCGCATAGACAGGGGCGATGTTTTCCGGGGGGAGCTGCATGACGATCTCCTTCGCGCTTTTAATAAAAATACCTCTCCGACACGAACCTGCAAATCTCCTGTACCGTCGTCTCGGTCGCCCGGATCGCATCGTGGACCCGGTAGTGCCACGGCTCCGGCCCCAGGGCGCTGCGCCATTTTCGGATCGCGGCGACGTTCTCCGCCCCGGCCTGCTCAAGCTCTTTGAGGTTTTCGCGCAGCCTCTCCTGGGCCTTCAGCCGGGACAGGTCCTCCGTCACGACCTGCTCGGCGACCCGGTAAACAGATTTCGCCAGCCCGACGTAGGACATTACGACGCCGGTCTCGTGGGCCAGGTCCGGGGGCTGAATCCGCCTCGCGATCCGCAGGGCCTTCCGGCAGGCCGCGATCTTCCGGTCAAAATCTTGAACGCCCTCGTAATACCGGAACATCCCCTCGCCCGGGCAGGGCCTCCTGCGCTCCCGGATCAGGGCGACGGCCTTCCCCCAGGAGTAACAGATCGGAAAGTCCGAGTCGTAGACATCGAACGCCACCGGCCCCATCAGCTCCGCCCATTCGCCCACGGCCTCGGGGTCCCGGTAGCCCTCCCGCGTGGCCCAGGCGACGGCGAACTCCCTCTCGCTCCGGCCGCGCAGGTTCCAGGACCACTCGGCCAGGGCGGAGATGTTAAACCCGCAGACCTCCCGCGCCTGCGTGGCCCAGGCCATCATCCCGTAAGCGCCTTTGTACCTGCGCGCGACCAGATTCCCCACATAATCCCTCACCCGGTGCGCCGAGCGCTCCGGGAGCTTGAACTCCGGCGTGTCCACACGGGCGTTGGCCGTGAGGGGGACGTCGTAACTGGCGATCCACCGCCCCTGCGCGGCGCAGCGGTCGAACAGGGGGAGGACGAACAGGTCCCTCGGATGGCAGGGGACGCGCTCCATCTCCGTGGCGCACGCCCGCTCGACCTTCACCTCTGCCGGCAGCTCCGCCAGGACCCGGTGATCTCTTTCCAGCGTCGTCGTGGACAGGAAGATACGGACCTGAAAATTCGGATAATGCCTCTGGACCCTGCGCCACGCCCGGACGAACGCCCGCGCCTCCAGAACGAACTGCCCCACCCTTGTGCACGCCTTGCAGCCGCACTGCGCGGGGCGCTCGCTCAGCCAGCAGCTCACCTCCGGGGCGCCCTGCGAGGCGATGTCCTCCATCCACTCCGCCAGAATCTCTGAGAGCAGCGGGTTGGACGCGCACGGCGCGCGGTGCCGGTTGCCCTGCTTGTGCGCAAAATACCGCCCGGCCAGGGCGCCCTCCCCCTTCCCGGCCAGCTCCGGGTAGGCCCTGAACAGCCCGGCGTCGTGCAGGAAATTCAGATGCAGGATGTAAGGCAGGTAGTTGAACCCCCGCAGCCGCCCCTCCCTCATCAGCCTCGTGTCGATCGTCGCGCGGTTGCGCCTCCCCCGCTCCACCCGGCGCAGCCTCGTGTCCGCCATCTTCCCGTAGTTCAGCTTCAGAGAGGCCATCCAGGGGACCCACGTCTCCGGGTCCGGGAAGTTCCACAGCCCGCGCTCCTCCAGGTCCGGCCAGTCCACCGCGCGCGCCAGGGGGATCGAGACCTCTGTGTTCGACAGGAACGGCTCCAGGAGCTGACAGAGCGTCCTGACCGCATAAGAGACGCCCCGCCCCTCCAGCCCCGTCAGCAGCAGCCTGCCCGTCCCCTCTGGCTGAATGAGATAGGCCTGCCCCCGGTTGGGGAGGTCCCGGAGACGCCCCGCGCCGTCCACGGGGATGCCGTTCAGCCGCCCCCGCCCGTCCACGACCCCGACCGCGATCTCAAACCCCTTGCCGGACGGCCTCACCCCGGTCTTCTTCAAGAACAACTGTTTCAGCTCAGAGGCCGCGTGGCGCTCGACCTCACCGGCGTCCCGCCTCAGCCGGATGGACACATCTCCGGGGCGACATGTGATCTTCTGTAGGATGGAAATCTCGTGAGGGAGCGGGATGAGATGCCGGAGCCAGGCCTTCTCCTGGCGCGGGGTCACTCTGGTCTGCATCCTGATCTCCGGCTATGTCGGACGCCTGAACCATTTCTCCACCGGCTCCAGCGGCTCGTAGCCCAGCATCCGCCTCGCTTTGTCGATGGAGTACTTCCTCTGGGGGAGAAAACTGTGCAGGTTGAACGCCTGGAAGTTTTCGGGGACGGATTCCACCTCCAGGGCCAGGCGGCAGGCGTTCACCAGATCCTCCCACACGATCCGGAAGGGCAGGAAGTCCTGTCCCACCACAGCCTCCGTAGGTTTTGGCCCAAGGGTGTTGAACTGGAAACAGACCGTCTGGATGCCGTAGGCGCGGGCGTAGACCCTGCAGATCTCCATGCTCAGATGCTTGGTGATGAAGTAGTATCCGGTGCCCGGCCTCTGAGGCACGTCCCCCACGTCGAAGTCGTGGCGATATTCCCCGATGATCATCTCCGGGCCGGTGTGCAGCACCCTCCTGATCCTTAGCTCTGCGGCGGACCGCATGACGTGATACGCGCCCAGGGTGTTGACCTTGAAGCTGAGGACCGGGTCCGGCCGGTTGACCGTGAAATTCATGATGGCGTCCACGCCCCGCGCCGCCTCCAGCACCTGATCGTAGACCGTCACGTCCACAGGACGGATCGGCTTGCCGTCCGGATGCGGCTTGATGTCCGTCAGCCGCAGGTCATAGTGGGCCTCCAGGCCGGGGATGATGTGGGGCGCGATCAGGCCGGAGGCGCCCAGGAGCAGCACCTTTTTCATGAGAAACGTCTCCTATGTCCAGTTGGCCCGGAAGTTGTGCGCCGGTGTATAGCCCATGTTCCTCAGGGCCTGAGAGGTCAGGTACTTAGGGTTGGGGATGTCCGCGCAGACGTGGTACACCGCCCACCGGCGGGTCCAGGAGACATCCCGGCCGTTGTCACGGCCCAGGGCGCGCCGGAAGGCCTGTGCCGCGTCCCTCAGGTCGAGCCAAATCAGGTCAGGAGGCTGCCCCGCCACCTCCTCCTCCAGCGTGAGCTTTCCCAGCCGGAGAGAGGTCCCCGTCACCAGATAGTCCCTGGCGAACTCCCGGCAGACCTGCTCTCCCAGGTACCGGCTCAGTTCACCCATCTCCGGCGTCGGGAGGGGCTTCCAGAGATCGCTGATATACACGTCGTCGGGATAGGAACTGAAGATAGCCAGGGTCCCGGCGTAGAGCAGCCGCCTGACCCCGGCCTCCACCGCGGCCTTGAACAGGTTGTGCGTGCCCCGCGTGGCCAGGTCGAGCAGCGCCTGGTCTCTCGGAAGCCCTCCCTCCGGCAGGTCCGGCGGAGGCTCCCCGGTGTGGATCACCGCCTCCATCCCCCGCACGGCCCTCCAGGCGTCGTCCGGGTTCAGGAGACTCCCCTGGACGGCCTCGACTTTCTCCGACGGCTCGACCGGGACACTGTCCAGGAGGCGCAGCTGATGTTCCTGGCCGAACTCCGCAACAACGGCCTGCGCCAGCCGGCTGGACGCGCCCGTGATCAGAATTTTCATGCCGTCCCCCTCAGCGCGCGCAAAATGACTTGACGATCTCCCACTCCACCGGCTGCATGTCGCTGTAGTGCCAGTGGATGTAGCTCCTCAACCCGCCCTGCTCCATCGCCACCATGATCGGACGCATCTCCGAGGCGTCCATCCGCACCCCGCCGTGGTGCAGGCCCACCCAGGGCCGGATGCGCCCCACGTCCCCCACGCGCAGGATGGCCATGGAGATCTCCCCGGCCACCGTCTCCGTGAAGAACGCCCCGGACAGCGGCCTGCCCAGGTCCTCCAGGCGCTCCACCCCCGGCAGCGTGAACCCGAAAATTTTATAGACCAGCTTCAACGCCAGCGTCTCCGACATCCAGGCGTTCCAGTCCATCAGCGTCTTGGCCCACCGGTAGACCGTCCCCTTCATCCCGTCGATGCCGTGCATCCAGAAGTAGAACTTGGGGCAGATAAAGTCCGTCACCTCGTTCAGCCTCCGGAAGTTGTAAGCCGTCAGCGGGGCGAACGCCGCCGTGCGGGGGCCGCAGGCCAGGCGCAGGCGCGGGTCGATCTCCCGGATGCCCGCCCGCATCCCGCCCAGCAGGTCCAGGATCGACTCCGTCTTGAACCGCAGCCAGTCGAACAGGTCCGGCTCCCACATGAGCAGGTCCACCGGGTCGAACAGCCCCGTCGGGACCTCCACGAGCCGCTCCACGACCTCCCGGTCGAGGTGGTTCAGTCGTCCCCGGAACCGGTCCGCGGCCAGCCGGATGGCCTCGAAGTCGTAGCCGCTGGCCCTCGCCTTTGCCTCGCAACATTCACAGAAACAGCGGAAGATGTCGCTCCGGTGGCCCGGCTCGATCTCATAGCCGTACTCCGGCCCGTCCGCGATGAACCCGTCCAGCCCAGGATAGTGCCCGAAGGCGTCCCGCGACCGGGCTACCGCGTATTTCACGTACTCAGGATCGTTCAGGCACCTCCCCCGGAACTGACCCCAGTCGTGCAGGTAGACCCCGAACCCCCGATCCTTGGCCGCCTGCACCGCGTCCGCCACGATCCTGGCGCGGGGGGCCAGCTCCGCCGGCATGGCCGGGGGCTGGGTCTTCGTGTCCCGGTAGCACTCCGGGTCCGGCGCAAACGCCGGATGGCCGTCCAGGATCAGGTCCCCCAGCACGATCTGCCGGATGCCCCCCTCCCAGAGCTTCTTCAGGACGTGGTCCGCGCCCTCCCTCTCAAAGGCGTCGATCTTGCCCACGAACATCCAGGGGTCGAGCGGCATGATGCCTCCTTATAAGAAAACAGAAAACACCTATATCTTCACCCCGGCCTGCCTGGCGACCGTCAGGTTCGCCAGCAGGAGCGCCTCCGGGTTCTCCCCGGCGTCCATCCACCAGCCGTCCAGGATTTCGTACTCCATCTCCCCCCGCGCGATGTAGGCGTTGGTCACGTCCGTGATCTCCAGCTCCCCCCGGCCGGAGGGTTTGAGCGTCGGGATGATGTCGAACACGTCGGGCGGATACATGTAGACCCCGATCACAGCCAGGTTGCCGGGCGGGTCCTTCGGCTTCTCGATGACCCGCTTGATGCGCCCCCCCTCCACCTCCGCGATCCCGTACTCCCAGGGGTGATCCACCTCCTTCAGGTAGATCCGCCCCCCCCGCTTCTGCCGCGCAAACGCCTCGATGCCCGCGCGGATGCCCTTCTCCAGGATGTTGTCGCCGAGCGCCACCACCACCTTGTCACGACCCACAAAGTCCTTAGTCAGCCCGAGGGCCTCTGCGATGCCTCCGTTGCCCTTCTGATAGGCATAGTTGATGCGGGACAGGCCGAAGTCCTCCCCGTTGCCGATGAGCCTGAGAAAATCCCCCGCGTAGGCGCCGCCCGTCACGATCATGATGTCCCGGATGCCCGCATCCACCAGCATCCGGAGGGGATAGAAGATCATGGGCCTGTCGTAGACGGGCAGCAGGTGCTTGTTCGTGATCCTCGTCAGAGGCTCCAGGCGGGCGCCGAGACCGCCGGCCAGCACGACTCCTTTCATGTAATGCTCCTTGTTATCCGGTGGGCAACACGCCGATGTCCTTCCCCTGCCGGAAGGCCAGCGCGTCGTCGATCATGCGGAGGATGTCATACCGGGGCTGGAACCCCAGCCGGTTTCGGGCCTTCGAGAGGTCGAATTCGTAGAACGTGGGCGTCCCCTCGACCACCGCCTCCACGTAGGGAATTCCGAGCCGCCTGGAGAGGTGAGGCACGGCCTCACGCCAGGTGAAGGGGGCGGGGCCGGCCAGCTGAAACGTCTCCCCCAGGGCCTCCGGCTTCCCCAGCGCGCAGACGCACCCGCTCACGATGTCCCGTACGTCCGCGATATGCTTCTTGTAGGGCCTCCCGTCCAGGTCCTTGAGCAGCAGCAGGCGCTCCTCCCCCTTCCAGAACGGCGCCAGTTCGGGATGGGCGGCCCTGAGCTTACTCAGATAGAACTGGGGGAAGTCCAGGACCTCCCCGGCCCCCACCACCAGGCAGAACCGCAGCGCCGTGACCGGCGTGCGGTACGCGCGCCAGTATCCGTTGCAGAGTTCCTCCCCGACGGACTTGGACAGGGCGTACCACCCCCTCGGCCGCCGCGGCATGAAATTCTCCCGGATCGGCTCCTGCATACCGCCAGGGACATACTTCTCATACACCGCGTCCGTGCTGGCGAACAGAAAATGGAGAAGGCCCTTCTCAGCCCTGGCGGCCTCCAGCATCAGGAAGGTCCCCCGCACGTTGATCTCGAAGTAGTCCGCCTCCGAAAAGGGCCCGCCCCCCTGGAACGCCGCGCCGAGGTGGTAGACGGCCTCCATCCCCTCCACGGCCCGGCGCACGTCCGCCGCCTCCGTCAGACTCCCCCGGAGCAGCTCCACGCCCAGCCCCCGGAGCTTCTCCGTCCGGTCGTCCTTCGGCCAGACCAGGCCCCGCACCTGATGGCCCTCTTTGACCAGGGCCGCCGTTAGGTTGGCCCCGATCCGGCCCGTGATGCCGGTGATCAAAATGCGCATCCTAAAATATCCTCGCCGCCATGAGCCGGTGGCCGTAGGCGAAGGTGATCTCCCGCCCCACGATCGGCCCGGCCACGGACCTGCCCTTCCCCTCCAGGGGCGTCACGACCTCCCCCTTCAGCGAGCCGGGGTCGAGCCGGTAAATGCAGGCGGAGGTGAACCCGTAGATCATCCCGTCCGGGCCGTTCTGCAGGCCCAGGTCCAGGGGGTTCCCCTCCGGAAGCGCCATCCGACCCGTGAATTTCCGGGCCGCCGGATCGAACGCGAACACCTCAGGCTGGGCGCCTTTTCCGTGGACCGTCCCGTAGAGCCGTCCGTCCGGGCCGACGACCAGGGCGTTGAACGCCGTCACCGGGCGGTCCAGCGTCCCCTCCCAGGCCTTCTTCTCCGCCGCGTAGTCCCACAGGAACAGCACGGCCTGATCCACCTTCGGCTGCGTCCCGCTCCCCCCCGCGATGCTCGTGCCCACTGCGATCAGCTTCTCGGCCTCTAAATGCGCCAGCGTGTAGCAGCTCCCGTCTCCGAAGGTCCGGTAGTAGGTCTTTTTCTCCCCGGTCTGGGGGTCATAGTATGCGAGGGGACCGCCCCACATCCCATAGTCCGGGATCGAGGCCAGCCAGACCCGCCCCATCGGGCCGGCCAGCGTGGACCGGGGGCGGTAGGAGATGTCGTCGACCCGGCCCAGATCGCGCGGGTTGTCGCCCGGCCCTTCGCCGAAACGGTAGGACTGCGAAGGGTCATAGACGGAGACCCTGGCGCCGGGATACGATGAGATGTACATCTTTCCGTTCAGGTTGGCCATCGAGTAGGCCTCGCCCGTGGACCTGGAGCAGACCCCCAGGTCGATCAACTCGCCGTCTTTGGGATTGTAGCGGAACAGCCGCTCCGGCAGGATGCTGGACCCGTAAAGACACTCGTCCGGCCCGATGTGGAGGTAAAAGATGTCCGTCCCCGCCGCGTGGTAGTTCAGCTCAAAGGTCTTCACCGCCCCGTCGGGTCTGCGGACTTCGAGGACCCGATGGACGTGCTGTGCCGCGTCGGCGAACCGGAACGCGCTCCCGTCGGCGAGCCTTGGCTCCTCGGGCGCCGGAGGCGCGGCCTTCTCCACCGGAACCGCCGTCATCCCCTCGATCCTGAAGTCCCCCGCGCTCGACGCAATGTAAAGGCGTCCGTCGCCCCCCCGGTGCAGGCTCAGCGACCCCTCGCCCCGGATGACCACCGGCCCCACGGCACTCTTCTCCCCGGTCTTCGGGTCGAGCACGGCCACGTGCGGCTTCGTCTGCATGATAAAGCAGGCCACCGTGCCGTCCGTGTTGACCCAGGGATAGCAGTACATGTCCACCTCATCCATCCGCCCGTACCGGGTGAACTTTCCGGTCAGGGATGTGGGTCGCGACCTCATGGGAGCGACAGGTAGGGCGGGGTCGTAGCAGGTGAGGTCCGCTGTCCCGAAGCTCCCAATCCAGAGCCTCCCCTGCGCGTCCTCGTCGATCCGGCAGGGGAAGATCGCCGCCCCGGGGTTGATCGTCCCCAGGTCCACCAGGTCGTCCTTCTCCGGGTCGAAGCAGAACAGCTGCCCCGAGTGGGCCGCGCCGATGTAGAGCCGGCCCGTGCGGCTCATGAAGACCGCCGTCGTGTAGTTGGACTCCGGGACCTGGACCGTGAGCTGCCGGAAGGCCCCGGTCTCCGGGTCGATCTGCAGGACGAAGAAATTCTCCGCCTGCTGCGACATCGTCGCGTAGAGACAGGGTTTTCCCGAACGGTTGCGCCCCGCGTAGAGATGCGCCCGGTTGACCGACCGGACCGGGATGCCGACCTCGCGAATCTGGACTGTCGATGACATGGGATTCTCCTAAAAATCGTTGCCACGCTCACTTCCCCGCATAGCGGAAGACGGTCTCCCGCTCCACCGTCTCCTGGCTCACCAGGTCGGTCACGGCCACCTTCAGCCGGTTGAACCCCGGCTTCACGCGCTTCAGGTCCAGGGTAAAATAGCCCGCGTCGTTCGCCTCCGTCCCGGTCCGCTCATAAGCGACGGACACCTGGGGCTTGTTCCCCCCGAACAGCTTCTGGAAGCCCGACGCCGTCTTGCCCAGCAGGCCATAGCCCGGCTCCGGGTCCGTCCGGATGCTGTACTCCACCTTGTAGCGCGTATGCCCCCGCGCATCCTTTTTCAGGTTGTAGACCTCGTAGTAAGCCGCGGCGCTCTGTCCCTCCCCGTACGTTCGGCTCGGCATCGGCAGCACCCAGACGCCCCCCTTCCGGAACTGCGGGGCCCCCGCGCTGTCCAGGATCGCAAAGGCCATGGCGATGTCGCTGATCAGGAGGCGGTCCTCCGTGTAGGGCTTCACCTTGAGGTCCTGCTTGTAGAGGCCCGTCTTCCCGGACGTCTTGTCCTTGATCTGAATGGCCAGCCGATACTCGCCGGGCGGCACCTCCATCCTGACCAGGTCCGGGATGAACTCCCCTTTCACCTTCTTGAGCCCCCCCCGGCCCTGAAGCACGGCCTCGCTCTGGGAGCGGTAGACCCGCGAATGGTCCTTGGAGGCCAGGGCCACGGCCCGCTCCACGACCACCGCCATGGTGTCCCCCCCGGCGAACGACATCAGCTCCTTCGTCGGCAGGCCGTAGTCCACCTCCACGCGGGTGTCCCCCCCCTGCCCCTTGAAATCCGCCGTCCCGTAGTAGAACCCCAGGTTGATCCCCTCTCGCGCGACCTGATACTCGTCCGGCGCGGCCGCCACCGCCCGGTCGACCAGCGTCTTGGGGGCGAACTCCAGCAGGCGCGCCATTCGCCCGATCGTCTTCTGGTCCTGCAGGTCCTTGAGGTCTGTAGTGGGCATGGGGGCATAGTCATAGTTACCGTTCCCCATCTCGTCCGTGAAGGTGATCTCGATCCCCCCGGCGATGCCGGTGTAGACCCACGACTCCCACGGCACCAGGCTAAAGTCGTTTCGCAGGGTCACCGGGGAGTAGCCCGTGCTGGCAATCAACTGCAAGGCATCAGCCGTCGGCTCCGCGTTCACTTCAGGATTGGTCTGAGGATCGACGGCCTGGCCGGGCGTATCCCCGGGGCGATCGGCGGTCTCAGGGATCGGGGGGGAGGAGTTGTCGAGCGATGCGTCGGACCTGGCGCTCCGGACCGGAAAGACCGGCCCCGTGTAGATCTCCTCCGCAGAGTCCGCCCCGTAGAGGACGTGCGCCAGCCGCTCCTTCACCCGCTGCACGGCGGGGCTCTGGTAGGCCTCCCGGCGGTTGGACCGGGCGCGGTAGTCCGGCTCCCCGTAGCGGATGTAGACCTCCCCACGCCGGTCCCACGGCTTTATCAGGCGTCCGAAGTAGGTCCTGGCGTACCAGACCCGGCGATAGTGCTCGATCAGGCCCTCGTTGATCTCCGTCAGGATGTCCGCGTCCCGCTTCGCCCAGAAACGCCTCAAATGGGCCTGCCGCTCCGCCTCCGGAACCCCCTGATACTCCGCCAGCTCCTCCCGCGAGGCCACCCACCGGATGTCCTCGTAGAGCGCCCGCTCCCCGGCCTCCAGCCCCTCCACATACCTCGCAAACGCCTCCAGCGCCTCCTTCGACCTGCCGTGCGCCAGAAGGTACTGCCCCACGATCGGCAGCAGGCGACGCTCCTCCGGGCGCTGCTCCGCGTAGGGCAGGATCAGGTCCAGGACACGCTTGTATTTTTTGACCTCGATGCACGCCCTGCCCAGCCCCAGAAGCCCTTCCGGGTCGTCGGGCCGCATCTTCAGATACTTGTCGTAATAGGTGATGGACCGCTCATAGTCCCCCCGCAGCCACTCGTAGCAGAGGGCGTACAGGAGATAGGCCGGGGCAAACTGGGGCGCTGTCTCTACGAGCTGGCGGGCGGCCCCGAGCGCCCGCCGCTGCTGTAAGATCGCCCTCAGGCCCCGCCTCGTCGCCTCCCCAAAGTAGACCCGTGCCAGGCCGTACTGCGCCTCCACGGCCCCCTTATTCAGGTCCAGCGCCTTCTTGTAGGCGCTCTCCGCCTCCTTGAAGTTCTCCGCCCTGAGGAGGCTGTCTCCCAGGGCCACGTAGCCCGAGACATCCCCCTTCTCCGGCGCAGTCAGACTATCTGTCATGGCCGACAGGGCCTCCCGCGCGCCCGCGTCCACCCAGCCCAGGCAGCAGACCAGCAGAATAAATTGAGCACAGTATCTCATACCAACCTCCTGAACAGAAAAAAGAGAGGAGTGATAAAGGGCTGTTGCACCCTCCCATGTTCAAAGATACGCCAAGCTCCCTTCGGAGGCAATACTAAATCAGTACCCGTGTATCGAATGCCCTGCGCCGGAGAACCAGATCGCGTCGATCAGCGTGGAGAGGACGACGCCGGACGTGTAGCCCACGAGGACGCCCAGGAAAAAGGGGCGGCACCTCCGGTACAGGGTCACGCCGCCCAGCCGGAGGATGAGGGCCTTGATCGCCCAGGCCAGGAACACGGAGAAGACCGTGTAACGGACATAGGTCCCGGAGCTGGCCACGGCGAACCCGATGGGATGGAGGGGCCACCAGGAGACGCGGTAGCGGAGGAGGGTCAGCACGGACATGACCGCGGCCCCGACCCCGAGCAGGGTCAGCCGCTCCGCGTCCGGAGGCTCCGGGTTGCGCATCTGCCCTATGGCCGCCTCAAATCCCGCCTGGCTGTACCGGGAGAACGGGAAGTCATTGAAATTGTAAGCCCCGCCCGCGTAGCCCAGATAGAGCGTGGAGGCCACGGAGACCAGGACGCCGACCAGGAACGCCGCCAGGACGCCCGTCAGGAGACGCCGGCGGTCCTGAGGGAGACAGGCGTCCCCGATCCGGGCCGCGTGCGTCACGGCGGGCATGAACAGCCCCTTCCCGTAGGAGGCCAGGGCATTGGAGAACGCGAAGGCCGTGAGGCAGGACCGGCTGAGATTGCGGGAGCCGAGGCTGTAGACCAGGAGGTCCGGGACCGCCACGGGGATGCTGACGAAGACGAGGCCGATGTCGGCCACCAGACGGGCCACGCCGAGGTGGGCCAGGAGGGTGAGGAGGGTGAATATCCCGGCCAGGCCCACCTCCATGCCCGCCCGATGGAACCAGAAGACGATGAAGGCCAGGCCGAGCAGCAGACCCGCCACCGCCGTCCGGCAGGGCATCATCTCCGCGGCGTCTCCCTCCCCTCTTCCGAGGGCCTGGCCGAAGACGTCCCTCAGGTGACGCCGGGCCGTCCAGAGGCTCCACAGGATGAACGCAAAGAACGCCCCCACGTCGACCCAGATGTAGGTCGCGGAGGCGTGGTAGGGGGAGCTGGCGTTCAGGCCGATCCGGTTCAGGATCCCGCTGCGGAGGATGAACAGGGCGTCGAAGAACCAGAGGCTGAACAGGACGTCCACGTTCGCGAAATAGGCGAACGAGATCGTGAACATGTTGACGCGCGTCCAGACGCCGGGGAAGGGGCGCTGGAAGAAGACCCACGGCCCCCACCGGATGTTCGGGATCTCCGGGAAGCCTGGGGCAAAATACGAGATCATGTTCCAGGCGAG
>Ga0209399_10000245_pt1 | contig 34152 bp, 26 predicted proteins | sample OV2TP3_FD_184130 | JGI IMG/M metagenome (GOLD analysis project Ga0209399, IMG submission 184130) | Hot spring microbial communities from Beatty, Nevada to study Microbial Dark Matter (Phase II) - OV2 TP3 (SPAdes) (version 3) | ecosystem: Environmental > Aquatic > Thermal springs > Hot (42-90C) ... | reverse complement strand
GGACAAGACCGCCGACCGATGACCGCCGACCGTCGTCGCCTTTTCTGCGGTCGTCCGTCGTCGGTCGTCCGTCGCCTTTTCTGCCGTCTGCCGTCTGCCGTCTCACTGGTTTTTATCTCATGCTCAAAGGACTCTTCAACAAACTCAAAGAAGGCCTCGCCAAGACCCGCATCCACGTCGTGGAGAAGATCGCCGAGGTGGTGCGAGGCCGGCGCCTCGACGAGGCCGCCCTGGAGGAGATCGAGCGCATCCTGATCGAGGCGGACGTCGGCGTCGATGCGGCCCTCCACCTCGTCGGGGCCCTGCGGGAGCGCGTCAGGGCCGACGGGCTGCCCGAAGAGGGGGTGAACCGGCTCTTGAAGGAGGAGGTCCTCCGGATGCTCGATGCCCCCGCCGCGCAGGCGCAGGCGGTCGAGCCCTCGCCGGGGGAGCCTCGCGTCACCCTGGTCGTGGGGGTCAACGGCGTCGGGAAGACGACCACCATCGGCAAGCTGGCCGCGCGCTGCGCCGCCCGCGGGGAGCGGGTCGTCCTGGCCGCCTGCGACACCTTCCGGGCCGCCGCCATCGACCAGCTCGCGGCCTGGGCGGACCGGGCCGACGCGCACCTGGTCCGCCACCAGCCCGGCGCCGACCCCGCCTCGGTGGCCTTCGACGCCCTGTCTGCGGCTAAGGCCCGGGGGGCTGACGCGGTGATCGTTGACACCGCAGGCCGGCTCCACACGAAGGTCAACCTGATGGAGGAGCTGAAAAAGGTCTGCCGGGTCATCCAGAAGGCCCAGGCCGGCGCGCCCCACGAGGTCCTGCTCGTCCTGGACGCCACGACGGGGCAGAACGCCATTGCCCAGGCCCAGCAGTTTCACGCCGCCCTCGGCCTGACCGGACTCGTCCTGACCAAACTGGACGGCACGGCCAAGGGGGGAATCGTCATCGCCATCAGCCGCAGCCTGAACATCCCCGTCCGGATGGTCGGCCTGGGCGAGGGCATCGACGACCTTCAGGACTTCGACCCGAGGGCGTTTGTGGACGCCATGTTCGAGGATGGAGATGCCTTGTAGGGCGGCATCGGGGATGCCGCCGCATCTTCGTAGGGCGGCATCGGGGATGCCGCCGCATAGATGATGGACCTTGTAGGGCGGCATCGGAGATGCCGCCGCCTGAGGGTTGAGATGGCCGAGAAGGACCGCATACTCGTCGTCGATGACGAGCCGGAGCAGGGCCGCCTCCTGCACAGGGCGCTCGGCGGGCTGGGCTACGCCGTCGAGGTGGTCACGGGGGGGGACGAGGCCATCGGCTGTCTCGACAGGACCGCCTTCGACCTCCTCATCGCCGACCTCGTGCTGCCCGACGTGGACGGGCTCCAGGTCATCGACCACGCCCTGAAGGTCCCCTATCCCCCGGAGGTCATTCTGATCACCGGATATCCGTCCCTGGAGTCCGCCCAGCAGGCCATCGAGCGGGGGGTGCACGACTACCTGATCAAGCCCCTCAACTACGCCAAACTGGGGGTCAAGGTCCGCAAGGCCCTCCAGCAGAGACGCGTGGCCCGGGAGAACCTGATGCTCCGGGAGATCGCCTCCATTCACGAGGCCACGCGGGCCCTCACCCTCGCCCACACCACGGACGACCTGCTGGACCTGATCATGGACGAGTGTTTCGACCTGACCCGCGCGGAGAGCGGGTCGATCATGCTCGTCTCGGAGGGAGACCCCGGCCTGGTCGTGCGCCTGGTCCGGGGGCGGACCGACGACCGGGTCCCCCCGGTCGGGGTGCGGCTGACCTCGGGGATCGCCTGCTGGGTGGCCGAGCACGGGGAGCCGGTGCTCATCCGGGGGGGGGAGATCATCCCCGACATCGGCGTGAGGCCCAGGGCGGACTGGGCCCTCGGCTCCGCGATCTCCCTGCCCATCCGGGTCGAGGAGAAGGTCCTGGGCGTCATCAACCTGAACCGCTCCACAGGCGGACGCGCCTTCGACCAGGTCGACCTGAACGTCGCCAGCGTAATGGCCATGCAGGCCGGGGTCTCCATCGAGAACGCCCTCCTGAAGGACCGGCTGCTGGAGAAGATCGACGAGCTGGAGGAGGCCAACCGGCGCGCCGAAGACGCCTACCGCCAGCTCCTCCAGGCCGAGAAACTCTCGGCCATCGGCCTGATGGCCGGCACCGTCGCCCACGACATCACCAACCCCCTCGCCGTGATCGACGGCCGGGCGCAGCTCCTGATGTACCGGTTCCCTCCCGACACCGAGGCCGGGAAGTCCCTCGAGGCGATCAAGGCCCAGACGGATCGGATCGCCAGCCTCGTCAGGAGCCTCCAGAACTACGCCCGGAAGGGGAAGGGGGAGAAACGCCCCCTGAACGTCGTGGACTGCATCGAGGAGTCCTTCGTCCTGGTCGGCAAGCTGCTCTACGAGAATGGAGTCCGCACGGTCAAACGCTACCCGGAGACCCTCCCCCCGGTCCTCGGCAATGCGACCGAGATCGAGCAGATCTTCATGAATCTCATCCAGAACGCCGGGCAGGCGATGGAAAAAGGGGGAGAGCTGACCCTCTCGGCGGAGGCCCTGGAGGAGATCCCGGGGGAGGGCGCGGCGTGGGTGGAGGTATCCGTTGCCGACACCGGCCCCGGCATCCCCCCGGAGGCCCTCAAGGCCGTCTTCGAGCCGTTCTACACGACCAAGCCGGAGGGCAAGGGCACGGGGCTGGGCCTGGCAATCTGCAAGCGTATCCTCCAGGAGCATCTCGGCGAGATCGCCGTGGAGAGCGCCGTCGGAAAAGGGACCACCTTCCGCGTGCGGTTCCCGGCCGCGTCCGGGGAGGCAGGAAAAGGGCCTTGACGTTCTCGTCAATTTCGTTATTATTTTGCGTAGGGGCGACCAGCCGGTCGCCCCTACACATCATTGGCGTATTCTCTTGAAATCGCTTATGCTCAAACTCCCCATCTACATGGACTGCCACGCGACCACGCCCGTGGACCCCCGTGTCCTGGAGGCCATGCTGCCCTACTTCTCGGAGCGCTTCGGGAACGCCGCCTCCCGCCACGTCTACGGGTGGGAAGCGGAGCGGGCCGTGGACCTGGCGCGGGAGCAGGTCGCGTCCCTGATCGGCGCGTCCCCTAAGGAAATCATCTTCACCAGCGGGGCCACCGAGTCGAACAACCTGGTCCTCAAGGGCGCGGCAGAGTTCCACCGGGAGCACGGGGACCACATCCTCACGCAGGCCACGGAGCACCGGGCCGTCCTGGACACCTGCAGGGCTTTGGAGCGCCGCGGCCTTCAGGTCACCCCTCTGCCGGTGGACCGGTACGGCCGGGTCAGCGCCGAGCAGGTCCGGGAGGCCATCACCGACAAGACCATTCTCGTGTCGATCATGGCCGCCAACAACGAGATCGGGACCCTGCAGCCCATCCGGGACATCGGCAGGGTCTGCAGGGAGAAAGGGGTCCTCTTTCACACCGACGCGGCGCAGGGCCTGGGCAGGGTCGAGATCGACGTGGAGGAGATGGGCATCGACCTTCTCAGCCTGTCAGCGCACAAAATATATGGTCCCAAGGGCATCGGCGCCCTCTACGTCCGGGGCCGGCGGCCCCGCGCCCGCATCGCCCCCCAGATGGACGGCGGGGGACACGAGCGGGGCCTGCGCAGCGGGACCCTGAACGTGCCGGGAGTCGTGGGCCTGGGGAAGGCGTGCGAAATCTGCCAACAGGAGATAGGTGCGGAACAGGAGCGGGTGCGGGGGCTGCGGGATCGCCTGAGGGATGGGATCCTGGAACGGTTGAGCGACGCCTGTCTCAACGGGCATCCCGAAGAGCGCCTGCCTGGCAACCTCCACCTCAGCTTTGCGCGCGTGGAGGGGGAACTGCTGCTGCTGGGCCTCAAGGAGATCGCCCTCTCGTCGGGGTCCGCCTGTACCTCAGCGACCATGGAGCCCTCCCACGTCCTGCGCGCCCTGAAGGTGGGAGACGACCTGGCGCACAGCAGCCTGCGCTTCGGCCTGGGGCGGTTCAACACGGAGGAGGAGGTGGACTACGTCGTCGGACGGGTGGTCCAGGAGGTGACGAGGTTGCGGGAGATGTCCCCCCGGTATGAGACGGCTGAGGCCCTGTAGAGCGGCATCGGAGATGCCGCCGTTATTGAGGTGACCATGCTCAACGTCCCGCCGATCCGCCCAGCGGGATATCGCAACCTCCTCCCGAACGTCCGAAGTGTGCTTGCCGTGGCGAGCTGCAAGGGGGGGGTTGGGAAATCCACCGTCAGCGCCAACCTAAGCGTGGCCCTGGCCGGGACCGGCGCCACCGTCGGCCTGCTGGACGCGGACATCTACGGCCCCAGCATCCACATCATGATGGGCGTGAACACGCCGCCTCCCATGGCTGACGGCAAGATCGTCCCTACGAGCCGTCACGGCGTCAGGTTCATGTCCATCGGTTTGATCGCCAACGAGCAGACGCCCGTCGTCTGGCGGGGGCCGCTCGTGGGCCAGATGATCCAGAAGTTCATGGTCGAGGTGGCCTGGGGCCCCCTCGACTTCCTGGTGATCGATCTGCCTCCGGGGACCGGCGACGCCTCGTTGACATTGGTCTCGTCCGCCTCCGTGAGCGGAGCAGTCATCGTCACCACCCCGCAGGACGTGGCCCTGGAGGACGTCCGTCGGGGCGTGGAGATGTTCCGCAAACTGAACGTCCCGATCCTCGGCGTGGTCGAGAACATGAGCGCCTTCGTCTGCCCCTGCTGCGGGGAACGAACCGAGATCTTCGGGCGCGGCGGAGGAGACGACATCAGCAGGCGCTTCGGTGTCCCGTTGCTGGGCCGGCTCCCGATCCACCCGGCCATCCGCGAGGGGGGAGATGAGGGCAGGCCGGTGGTCATCTCGGCCCCCGACTCGGAGGAGGCCGGGACATTCAGGCAGATGGCGCAGGGCATACGCGATCAGGTTTTGACTAAAAAAACGTGACATAAATCCTCAGCAAGGAGCTTTTATGATGACCTCTACAGATCACATCATCGCCCAGGCCAGGCAGGGCGTCCGGGAGGCGTCCGCTCAGGAGGTTCACGCCCGGCTGAAGCAGGAGAAGGACCTGACGGTCGTGGACGTGCGCGAGCGGGAGGAGTTCATCGAGGGGCACCTCCCGGACGCGGTCAACCTCCCGAGAGGATTTCTGGAGCTGCGGATCGAGAACGTGACCAGCGACCGGGAGACACCCATCCTGGTCTACTGCGGCGGCGGCGTCCGCTCCGCCCTGGCGGCCAAGACCCTCAGGCTGATGGGCTATGTGAACGTCACCTCCATGTCCGACGGATACAGGGGGTGGGCCGGCGCCGGCCTGCCCACGGTCAAAGAGCGGACCTTCACCCAGGAGCAGATGCAGCGTTACTCCCGCCACTTCATGGTCCCGGAGGTCGGCGAGCAGGGCCAGGCCAGGCTCCTGGAGGCGAAGGTGCTGCTCGTCGGCGCGGGCGGCCTCGGCTGCCCCACGGCCCTCTACCTGGCCGCCGCCGGCGTGGGTACCCTCGGCGTCGTGGACGCGGACTACGTGGACCTGTCCAACCTCCAGCGCCAGGTCCTGCACGGCACCTCCGACGTGGGCCGGCCCAAGACCCAGTCCGCCCTGGAGACCCTGTCGGACCTGAACCCCGGCTGTAAGATCATCCCTTATCAGACGCGCCTCTCGTCCGAAAACGTGATGGAGATCATCCGGGACTACGACATCGTCGTCAACGGGTGCGACAACTTCCCCACCCGCTACCTCCTGAACGACGCCTGCGTCTTCCTCAAAAAGCCCATCGTGGACGGCAGCATCTTCCGGTTCGAGGGGCAGGCCACGGTCTACAAGCCGGGCGAGGGCCCCTGCTACCGCTGCCTCTACCCGGAGCCTCCGCCCCCCGGCATGGTGCCCAGCTGCGCCGACGCCGGGGTGCTGGGCGTCCTGCCCGGCATGGTCGGCGTCCTCCAGGCCACGGAGGTGATCAAGCTCATCATCGGCCAGGGGCAGTCGCTGGTGGGCCGGCTGTTGATCTACGACGCCCTGGAGATGTCCTTCCGCACCCTCAGGGTCCGTCGCAACGTCGACTGCCCGGTCTGCGGCGAACACCCCACGATCACCGCGCTGATCGACTACGAGCAGTTCTGCGGCCTCCCCCCGCGCCGCGCCGCAACGGCCGCCTGATCATAACCGGACCCGAAGGGGCGTGGTAGGGGCGCGATGAATTGCGTCCCTACCACGCCTTTTTTTCTTTCATAGTCAGCCACAAAACCGGCAGAACAGGAGCGGAAGAATCTCAAAACCTGCCAGATCATCCACACGTATTCTGCCACTGTGTCCTCATACTGCCATAATGAATGCCATCCCTCCCCCTTTACGCACCCGAACACAAAACTTAAAATTTATATATCCACTTATTAATATTTATTTTACTATTCAAATCAATGAATTGGCACAGCAATTGCACACAGATTAGAATGTGCGATACAGAGCCACCGGTGAGTTCCTCGAAAAGCCCTTCTTAAACTTAAAAAACATCTGTTTATCTTAGGAGGTAGGACATCATGTCACTCGTACGCTGGCGACCTGCGCAGGGCTTTTTCCCGCAGGTCTGGGATATTCAGAATGAGATCAACAAGGTCTTCAACAGCGTGATGGCCCCCTTCTCCTCCGAGGAGGGCGAACTCCGGGGGGCGTGGACCCCTTCCGTGGACATCTCTGAGACGGAGAATGAACTGGTCGTCTCCGCCGACCTGCCCGGCCTCAACAGGGAGGACATCAAGGTCAACGTGCAGAACAACGTCCTGACCTTCAGCGGCGAGCGGAAGCAGGAGACGAAGTCCGAGGGGAGCAACGTCCACCGCCTGGAGCGGTCCTACGGGTTCTTCTCCCGCTCCTTCACCCTGCCCGCCACGGTGAAGACCGACGGGATCAAGGCGACCTATAAGGACGGCGTACTCCACCTGACCCTGCCCAAGGTCGAGGAGGCCAGGCCCCGGCAGATCGCGGTGGATGTGAAGTGAGCCGAAAAAAACCCCGAAACAGCCTGTTGTGAGGGGGCTGGAGGGCGGACCCATATCCGCCCTCCGGTCTTTTTAAGCAATCCGAACCGGAGGACCTGTGATGACGACGCTGACAGAGCGCGCCCTGATGGACATCGAAAGAATCAAAAACCTGGTGCTGGGCGTCCCGTTGCCCCCCGAAGGGAACGGCGTCGAGCCGTCTCCATTCCCGGTGGACCTCTACGAAACGCCGGATGCCTTTGTGATCGTGGCCGACCTGCCGGGGGTGTCGAAGGATGACCTGAAGGTCCAGATCGTCGAGGATCGGCTGCGCATCTCCGGCGTGCGGCGGAACCCGGTGACGACAGAATACCTGCGAAGTTTCCGCCTGCCCGGCCCCACAGCAGAGGTGCAGGCGCGCCTCAAAGACGGGGTCCTGACCGTGACGCTGCCCAAGCCTGACCGGATGAAGTCCATCCATATCCCGGTGACGGCGGACGCGAACTTCACCATTTAACCTGGGGAGGACCATCATGGAAGGTCGGCCGCGCCGAGGACGCCGGAGACGACAGAGCCAGGATCAGGCCCCAACGCAACACCAGGGGACCGTCCCAACGCCGGAACAGACGCCCGTCGTCGGACCTCTGGAGGACGTGCCTCCGCCTCAGGCGAAGGAGACAACGATTCCCCCGACTCCGGAGGAACCGGCAGCCCAACCCTCGCCCACGGCGACACCTGCGGAAGAGCAGGCCCAGACGATGGATCAGCCCCCGCTGGCCCCGCCTCAGGTAGTTCATACGACCGCGCCCCCCCCTGCCCCGCAGCAGCCCCCGCCCGCGCATCGTGGGGACCATCGTCAGGCCGCAGGCCCCCCGAAAGGCCATCAGAGAGACCAGCGAGATCACGGACGGGGGGATCAGGCGCGCGAAGGCCGGGGAGATCAGGCGCGGGGCGGAGACCAGGGGAGGGGCGACCAGAAAGGGGATCAGGGCCGCCGCCTGCAGGACGGCATCGTCGGCGCCTGGTCCATTCCGATCCGGATGGACAGCGAGATCCGCCGCATCGAAGACACGCTGCGAGGCATCCGGAAGGCCCTTGAGGACGAATGCATGATCGGCCAGGATGACGCCTCGGAGCGCGTCCTCCTGGACCTCGCCCTGAACGCCATCCGGGACCGGATCACCATCCATCGCATTCAGCCGGTCACCCGGGACCTGGACGAGACAGAGCGCCTGCTCCGTCTGAGACACCAGGCCGACCGTCACATCGTGGAGATGCTGACGGCGCTCAAGAGTGTCTGAAAAATCAGTTGCCATACAACAAGAATTCAAAGAAAGAGATGAGATTTATGGATGTCGACGTGAACACCCCGGAACCTCTCGATCGTTCTCTGCTCCGCTACATGAAGGAGATCGCCGACTCCTCTCCCCTCTCCTCGCAGGAGGAGGCGGAGTTTGCTCGCCGCATCCGGAAGGGCGATGTGGAGGCCAGAAACAGGCTGGTCCACGCCAACCTCCGCTTCGTCGTCAGCATCGCCCTCGAATATCGCCATCGGGGCCTCTCCCTGAGCGAACTGATCAGCGCCGGCAACGTCGGCCTGATCACCGCCGCAGAGCGGTTCGACGAGACGCAGGGCTACCGGTTCATCTCCTACGCAGTCTGGTGGGTGCGACAGGCCATCCTCCAGACCCTGATGGAGCAACGGACCGTCCGGCTCCCGGTCAACCGGTTTGACCTCCTGGCCCGCATCTCCAAATCGTTCTCCGGCCTTCAGCAGAAGCTCTACACGGACCCGGCGGCCCACGACATCGCCGCCGACCTGGGCGTCACGCTCAAGGACGTCGAGCGCACCCTGCTCGACAGCCGGTCCTCCCTGTCCCTCGACGCCCCGTTCGACGCGGAGTCTGGGAACAACCTGCACCAGACCCTGGTCGACCCGGCGCACGCCTCCCTGGAGGAGGACCTGGACAAGAAGCGGATGCAGCAGGATATCTCCGAGGTGCTGGACACGCTGAACGAGCGGGAGTCGGACATCCTCCGGCTCTATTTTGGCCTGGAGGACGGCGAGGGGAAGACCCTGGAGCAGATCGGGGAGCATCTCGGCATCACCCGTGAGCGGGTGCGCCAGATCAAGGAGACGGCCATCCAGAAGCTCCGCCACACCGCCCGGGCCCGCCGCCTGAAGCCCTATCTGGAGACGGTGTCATAGTCAGTCCAGAGTCCAGAGTCCTCTATCCCTCGATACGCCCCTTCGGGGCTACTCGGGATAGACGGATAAACCGTATCCCCGAGTAGCGGCTGCAAGCCGCGTATCGAGGGGTGGACTCGCGACTATTTTTTCAAAGATAACGAACAGGCAAATTTTGATATATTAATCTCTTCTGACGGAGGAAGTAGGCGCTGCTTCGGCGCTGAAACGACCTATGGGAAAAGTCATCGGGATCGACCTGGGGACCACGAACTCCTGCGTGGCCGTGATGGAAGGCGGGCAGCCTACGGTCATCCCCAACTCGGAGGGGGCGCGCACCACGCCGTCCGTCGTGGCCTTCACCAAAAACGGGGAGCGGCTCGTCGGGCAGGTGGCCAAGCGCCAGGCGATCACCAACTCCCAGAACACGATCTATTCCATCAAGCGGTTCATGGGCCGGCGCTATGAGGAGGTAGGCCGGGAGATCTCGGAGGTCCCCTACAAGGTGAAGCGCGGAAACGGCGACATGGCGGTGGTCGAGGCCGACGGAAAGGACCATACCCCACCCGAGATCTCCGCGATGGTCCTGCAGAAGATGAGACAGACCGCAGAGGACTACCTCGGCGAGAAGGTCACGCAGGCGGTGGTCACCGTGCCCGCCTACTTCAACGACAGCCAGCGGCAGGCCACCAAGGACGCGGGGCGGATCGCCGGCCTGGAGGTGCTCCGGATCATCAACGAGCCGACGGCGGCCTCCCTGGCCTACGGCCTGGACAAGAAGAAGGACGAGAAGATTGCTGTCTACGATCTGGGCGGAGGGACGTTCGACATCTCCATCCTGGAGATCGGCGAGGGGGTGTTCGAGGTCCTCTCCACCAACGGCGACACGCACCTGGGCGGGGACGACTTCGACAAGCAGATCATCGACTGGCTGGCCGGGGAGTTCCAGCGGGAGAACGGCATCGACCTGCGGAAGGACCCGATGGCCCTGCAGCGCCTGAAGGAGGCCGCGGAGAAGGCCAAGATCGAGCTCTCCTCCTCCATGCAGACGGACGTGAACCTCCCGTTCATCACCGCCGACGCCAGCGGCCCCAAGCACCTGAACGTCACCCTGACCCGCGCCAAACTTGAGCAGCTCGTCGACGACCTGATCGAGCGCACGAAAGGCCCCTGCCTGCAGGCCCTCAAGGACGCCAGGCTCGACCCCTCCCAGATCGACGAGGTGGTGCTCGTGGGCGGGATGATCCGCATGCCCAAGGTGCAGGAGGTCGTCAAGCAGCTCTTTGGGAAGGAGCCCCACAAAGGGGTGAACCCGGACGAGGTCGTGGCCGTCGGCGCGGCCATTCAGGGGGCGGTCCTCACCGGCGAGGTGAAGGACGTCCTCCTGCTGGACGTGACGCCCCTCTCCCTCGGCATCGAGACCCTCGGCGGGGTGATGACCAAGCTGATCGAGCGGAACACGACCATCCCCACGAAAAAATCGCAGATCTTCTCCACCGCGACGGACAACCAGCCGGGCGTGGAGGTCCACGTGCTGCAGGGGGAGCGGGAGATGGCCGCGGACAACCGGACCCTCGGCCGCTTCCACCTGGACGGCCTCCCCCCCGCGCCGCGCGGCCTGCCGCAGATCGAGGTCACGTTCGACATCGACGCCAACGGCATCCTGAACGTCTCTGCCGTAGACAAGGCCACGGGGAAGCAGCAAAACATCCGCATCGAGGCCTCCTCCGGGATGTCCGATGCGGAGATCGACCGGATGGTGAAGGACGCGCAGGCCCACGCCGCCGAGGACAGGAAGAAGCGGGAGGAGATCGAGGTCCGCAACCAGGCCGACCAGCAGGTCTACCAGACCGAGAAACAGCTCGCGGAGCTGGGGGACAGGCTGAGCGCGGACTCGAAAGCCAAACTGGAGGCGGCCATCGGCCGGGTGAAGGAGGCCCTCAAGGGGACGAACACGGACGAGATCAAGTCCGCCCTGGACGCCCTGATGCAGGTCTGGCACAGCCTGGCCGGCGAACTCTACAAGCAGGCGTCCGGTCAACCCGGACCCCAGGGAGGGCCCCAGGCCGAGCCCGGCCCGCAGGAGCCGAAGTCCGAGAAGGGCAAGGCCGTGGACGCGGACTTTGAAGTCGTCAACTGACCTTCGCGCTTTACCCTCCACAAAGACACAGGCGCTCGGTGTTGAACCGGGCGCCTGTTTTTTTATCCTTCTGATGGGTCTCTTTTAGCGCGGAATGAGATCCCCCGTCTCCGCCAACTTCCACGTCTCCCCCCCGTCCGCCGAGGTCATCAGCGCCCGGCGGCTCCCCGGATGGTCCGCCCGGTAGAACCAGTACGTGGACCAGTGGTCGTAGGACAGGAACAGCCGGCCCCTCCGGTCAACGGTCAGCCTGTGATAGAAGACGTTGTACTCCGAGAATGGCGGCGCGACCAGCGGCCTGACCTCCCCCCACGCCTCGTTGGGGCGTTTGCGCTGGTGGGTGAGCGTCGGATAGTTGCCCGCCGGGAACAGCTCCGTCCCCCCCCACCAGAGCCGGAACGCCGCGTGGAGCGTGTCGTCCGGCCCACAGACCAGCCCGATGTAGGTCTGCCTCAGCCCCTCCCCCGTCACCTCCGCCGGCGTCCACCCCCCGTGCGCGTCATTCGGTCGAAGGGACCGGGCATAGGGGAAGGGCCGGTTGTGCGTGCCCCCCAAGACGTGCAGGACGCCCCGGCTATCCACGGTGACGCAGGGGGAGTTGTGGACGTCGTTGGCCGGGGGGCCGTAGCCGAGCAGGACCGGGTCCCCCAGCCTGCCAGTGGCCCGGTCGTAGGTCGCCGCGTAGGCAGGCACGCCCGGCGCGTCCGCGCTCACCTCCGTGGCCTCCCCCCAGACCACATGCACGCGGTCGCCCCACGAGACCACCGTCGAAGGGATTCCCGAATGCGCGGACAGCCCGATGCACCGGTCGGAGACGCGGACCGGGTCCCCCAGCCTCAGGCGTCCATCCCTCTTCTCCGGCAGGAACAGCTCCAGGGTGTTGATCCGCCTCCAGATGAGCTTCGGGTCTGCCCCGGTCTGGGTGTAGCGCAGCACGGGCGGCGGCCCTGCGGGGGCGTTGTGCCCGGAGAACTGCTCGATGTCGTAGGTCCGCCCGCGCCCCTCCCCCTCGAACAGGCCCGCCTCGAACGTCCGCCCCCCGTCCCCGGAGCGCAGCAGCGCGGCCTGCCCACCTGCGGAGGCCATCAGGTAGAGGTCATTCTCCCGGTCGAAGGCGATCTTGGTGGACGATCCCCTGAACGCCGTCCCTTCACGAGACCGAAGATCGGTCGTGGTCCATCCCCCGTCGCGCCACGTGGCGATGCCCTCCGGCGTCCGAATGAACGGCCGGTTCTGGAGATCGAAGTAGACCTGGCTGTCCACGGGATAGTCCGGCAGGTAGCCGAACTGCTCGTTCTCGTGTTGGTAGGGCCTGAGGATAACGGGAACGGACAGCCCTCGCCGCGCCGGAGCGACGCCCGTCCGCACCGTCAGCGTCGAGTAGGTGGTGAATTCGGGGCGCGACGCCGGAGTCGCCCGCAGGTGGCAGGCCCGCGCGTCCCCTTCGGCCTCGCCGGGGACCGTATAGTGGACCGTGACCGGGACCGTCTCCTTCGGCCCTACCTCCACGCGCTCGGAGGAGAGGCGGATCGGACCCGGCCACTCCCCCTCCGGGAACTCCAGGCCCAGGTGGACCGTCTCCGCCCGGTCGGAGTTGTTGTGGACGTGGAAGGCGACCTCCCCCTCCTCGCCGTGTCTCCCGTAAAGGGTCCGGTTATAGGGCGTCAGCAGCCAGCGACAGTCGCGCAGAGGGAAATAGGACTCCACGCGCGGCGTCCAGAGGGCATAGAGGTCCGGCGTCCATGAGGTGTGGTGGGAGGAGGGGTCCCCCTCTCGCCATCGGGTCACGCCGTCGATCTGGAGGGTGGCCTGCTGCGCGGGCAGGTGCAGCCGCCAGGGGACCGGGTCCCGGTGGACCCCCGCCGGAAAGGTGTGGGAGGCCCTGCCCCCCTCCGCGCGCAGCGTGTGGATCAGCGCCCCCTTCGCGTCATAGACCGTCAGGGCGTCAACGTGGGCGGGCAGATCCTCCACCTCCATCCTGAACGCCTCCCGATGTGGCAGGAAGCAGACGTCCCCGGGCCGGGCCGGGTTCAGCAGTACGATCGGCTCCTGATGCGCCGCGTCCTTGTGCCCCCGCGAGGTCTCAATCATGTACAGCGGGCAGTTGGTCCTGAACCCCCAGATGATCTCCTCCCCGTACCGGTCGTTCGAGACCGTGACGTTCAGGGCATAGACCCCCTTTCGGTCCACCTGCGCCGACAGGCGCGCCCGCTGCGCCGGCCCCGTCCCGCCCCCGACGGGCTGGCCGTCGTCGGGAATCGTCACCTCCTGAATGACCCGCCGGTCCGGCCCGGCCAGGACGGCCCGCAGGTCCGTCCGCCGGTCCCTGATGTGCCGGTCCCGCTTCTCGATCTCCACGATCAATTCCCCCGGCGAGGCCAGAAAATACGCGCCTCCGCACCCCCCCAGGCCCAGTTCGATGTCGGTGTCGGTGTTCACGGATGAATCCTCCTTTTTCGTCTGAGGTGTTTTATTTTGTGAGTCCGCCCCAAGATATACGATGAGAGGCCAGGGATGTCAAATCCTTTCTATTGGATTTTTGAGGCATCCTTGTTAAATTTTATGTGATACTGTGCAGGGGCTATATCGAGAGCCTAGTTAAAAAGTCGCTGCATCTCTGGCCCTCACCCCGTCAGGCTGCGCCTGCCACCCCTCTCCCGCATGCGGGAGAGGGGAAGCCGAGCGTCAGCGAGGCGGGGAGAGGGCCTGTGCGCCAGGCGACATCGTTCCATGCACAAAACTTATGAAAAGCTATTTCACTCAGGAGGTTCTATGCCGGTTCTGGAAAGCAAGGTCTCTGTCTGTCCCGAAAAGTTGAGCGAGTCCCATTTCGCGCAGTTCCGCGAGGAGGGCTATCTGGCGTTTGAAAACGTCCTGACCCCCGGCGAGGTGGAGGCGGCGAAGGCCGCCCTGACCGAGCTGACGGACGGTCTGCTGCGCGCCCTTCGGAGAGGGGAGGCGGAGGTGGTGCAGGCCAATCCCAACGCCACCCGAAACTACTCCGGCCCCCACATCCGGAGGCCCGGCAGCCGGTTCCTGATCCACTTTGAGCCGGGCGTCGATCCCCTCGCGCTCGACCTGGCCGAGGCCGAGCTCAAGCTCCGCAAGCTGCACGGCTACCACCAGGAGCACCCCTTCTTCGAGGCGCTGGTCCGGCACCCGAGGGTCAAGGGCCTCGTGGAGGCGCTGCTGGGCAATGAGGCCATCCTGTTCGGCGAGATGGCCCTCTCCAAGCCGCCCTTCATCGGGTCCGAGAAGCCCTGGCACCAGGACAACGCCTACTTCATCTACGTGCCCCTCACCTCCATCGTCACGACCTGGATCGCCCTCGACGACGCCACGGTCGAGAACGGGTGCATGTACACCATTCCGGGCGGGCACAGGATCGGCGCGCTCAAGCACGTGCACGACATCGACTGCCAGATCGCCGAAGGCCGGCTGGACACGAGCGGGGCCGTGCCGGTGGAGTTGAAGGCCGGAGGGGCGATGTTCTTCTCCGGCATGCTCCCCCATCAGACCCCGCCCAACCGAAGCCCCCTGCGTCGGCGCGCCCTCCAGTTCCAGTTCCGCGGGGCCGACACGCGGGCGCTGACGCGGGAGGAATACAGCCGGGTGTTTATAGAGGCGGACGGGACGCCGGCCTCCTGCGCGGTGGCGGAGCGGATCGTGGGCTAATCTGAAAAGGGGAAGCGCCGTGCAGACGGATACTGAGGCGGAAAAAGACACGGAGAATGAACGATGTCCGAGATGACGGGTGTGGAGCGGATCGGGAATATCCTCTGGCGAAGGCCTGTGGACCGCATCGGGCTGTTCGAGCACTTCTGGGGGGACACGCTCAAAAAATGGCGTTCAGAGGGGCACATCGGCGAGGACGAAGACCTGGCCACCCACTTCGGCTTCGACATGGCCACAAGCTGGCCGTTCACCACGGTGGCCCGGCTGGACTTCGTGCCGGAGGTGCTCGAGGAGACCGAGGAGACCATCCTGACGCGGGACGGCAACGGCGCGGTCCTGCGCCGCCACAAGCTCCACAACGCCACCCCGGAGCACGTGGACTTTGAGGTGAAGGAGCGCCGGGCGTGGGAGGAGAACATCAAACCCCTCCTGACCCCCTCACGGGCGCGCATCAAATTCGAGGCCTACCGGAAGGCGAAGGAGGCGAGCCGGCGGCACAACCGGTTCTTCTGCTGGGCCGGCGTGAATGTCTTTGAGATGATGCACCCGGTCTGCGGCCACGAGTATATGTTGATGGGCATGGCCACGGACCCAGACTGGGTGCGGGACATGGCGGAGGTCTATTCGGGCCTGACCATCGCCCTGATGGAGATCTTATTCGCCGAAGAGGGGAGGCCGGACGGCATCTGGTTCTACGAGGACATGGGCTTCAAGGAGCGCCCCTTCATGTCGCCGGCCATGTACCGGGAGATCATCCAGCCCGCCCACGCCAGGACCTTCGACTACGCCCACGCCCTCGACCTGCCGGTCATCGTGCACTCCTGCGGGTTTGTCGAACCCCTGTTGCCCCACCTGGTCGAGGCCGGGATGGACTGCCTCCAGGTGATGGAGGTGAAGGCCGGGATGGACCCGCTGCGGATCAAGAAAAACTTCGGAGACCGGATCGCCCTCTGCGGCGGCATGGACGCGCGCAACCTGGTGGCCAACGACCGGGAGGCCATCCGGAGGGAGCTTCAGGAGAAGATCCCCGTCGTGAAGGAAGACTACGGATACATCCTCCACTCGGACCACTCCATCCCCACGACGACGCAATACGAGACCTACCGGTTCTTCGTGGACGAAGGCCTGCGCCTGGGCAGGTTTTGAAAGGTCATACCATTTTATCCCGGCCCTTTGATCGCACTCGGGAGGAGGGGTGAAGCATGCCGGCCCTGTCCAGCTTCCAAAAGGTTTCAGAGACGATCTGGGAGATCCCGCCCTCCCACAAGGAGGGGATGCGCGTCCCCGCGCGCATTTATGCGACCGAGAAGCTGATGCGGGACATGGACGAGCAGGTGATCGACCAGGTCACCAACGTGGCCACGCTGCCGGGGATCCTGAACTACGCCTTCTGCATGCCGGACGGCCACTCCGGCTACGGCTTCCCCATCGGCGGCGTGGCCGCGATGGACGTGGACGAAGGCGTCATCTCCCCCGGCGGGATCGGGTTTGATGTCAACTGCCTCTGCGGGGACAGCCGGATTCTGAACGAACACGGGGCCTGGCGGGAACTCCGGGACTTCGAGAGCGGGCCGGGGGACCATCGCCTGCGTTGCCTGCGCCTCTCCGAAAAGGAGGCGGACGCGGCCCGGATCGCGCTGTTCCTGAAGAAACCGGCTGACCGGACCGTCTACAGGGTCGAGACCGAGGCCGGGCGCACCCTCACGGTCACGGCGGACCACCCAATCTGGACGCCGGACGGGATGACGCCGGTCGGGGAACTGGTCGAGGGCGCGCGCGTGGCGTCGTTCCCCTTTGAAGGGGTTCCTTATGAGGAGCCGGACGACGAGGTCCTGGCAGATGAGGCGGACATCCGGGCGCTGAATCTGCCTTTCAATAAGGATGCCGTTGTCAGGGAACTCCGAAAGCGAGACCTCCTGCCTCTTCGACGGGACGATCCCCGCGTCCCTTATCTCATCAAGCTCCTGGCCTGCAACATGGGCGACGGATCGCTGACGGTGACTTCGGGAAAGGGATTTGCCTGGTTCTGGGGACAAAAGGAGGACCTGGAGGACATCCGGAGGGACATCGCCGCCGTGGGGTTCACGCCGTCGCGAGTCTACGAGCGGGCGCGGAAGCACCGGATTTCGACGACTTACGGGGAAGTGCGGTTCGATTTCGTCGAGGCGAGCGTGAGGGCCACCTCCCGCGCGCTGCTCTGCCTGCTGCACGCCCTGGGCGCTCCGGCAGGCCACAAGACGGAGCAGGCCTATGAGGTACCGGTCTGGATTCGGCAGGGTCCCCGCTGGCACCGGCGGCTGTTCCTGGCGGCCTACTTCGGCGCGGAGATGAGCGCCCCGGCGACGATGAAGGGGCACGGCGCGACGTTCCTGATGCCGATGGTCTCCGTCAACAAGGTCGAGGGGCTGGTGGGGTCAGGAGAGACCTTTCTGTCTCAGATCGCGGACATGCTCCGGGCATTTGGGATTCGTACCGCAGAACTGTCGAAGCGTGACGAATACACGAACGCCGCAGGCCGGCGGACGGTCCGGATCAGGCTGTACGTGGACGGGCGCTCCGAATCTCTCGAAAGGCTCTACGGGACGGTCGGGTTCGAGTATCATCGCCATAAGCGATTCCTGGCGCACTGCGCCGTTCAGTACCTCAGGCTCAAAGAGGCCGTTCTGGAGAAGCGGGAGGCCGTAGCCGCTCAGGCGGTCGCCCTCCGGAATGCCGGGGTGTCTGCCGGCCGTATTTATGAAACCCTGTCCGACGAGGACGTCAACAGCCGTTTCCTCGCCCGCTCCCTGTTCGAGGGGCGCAGGACCCGGTCGCGGATTCCCCAGAACTTCCCGATGTTCGAGGCGTTTGTGGAGGAGCGGACGGAGGGGCTTGGGCAGTCGGGGATGGTCTGGGACCGGATCGCCAGGATCGAACCCGTGCCGTTTGATGAGCCGGTCTACGACTTCACGATGGACCACCCGGACCACAACTTCGTGGCCAACGGCCTGGTCGTGTCCAACTGCGGCATGCGGCTAATGGTCACGAATCTGACTTACGACGAGGTCAAGCCCCACCTCAAGAAGCTGGTGGACGCCCTGTTCGAACGGGTGCCGGCGGGCGTGGGGAGCACCGGATTCCTCAAGCTGACCCACAGCGAGTTCCGGACGGTCGTGGAGGAGGGGGCGCGGTGGTGCGTGCGCAAGGGCTACGGGTGGGAGGAGGACCTGGGACGCACGGAGGAGGGGGGGTGCATCGCGGGCGCGGACGCCTCCAGGATCAGCCAGAGGGCCGTGGAGCGGGGGTTTAACCAGATCGGGACCCTGGGATCGGGCAACCACTACCTGGAGATCCAGGTGGCCAGGCCGGAGCACGTGTTCGACCCGGAGGCGGCGAAGGCGTTCGGCATCACCATCCCCAACCAGGTCGTGGTCATGTTCCACTGCGGGAGCCGGGGGTTCGGGCACCAGGTGGCCACCGACTACCTCCAGGCCTTTCTGAAGGTCATGCAGAGCAAGTACGGCATCCAGATCCGGGACCGGGAGCTGGCCTGCGCGCCGTTCCGGTCCCCGGAGGGGCAGGACTACTTCGCGGCGATGAAGTGCGCCATCAACATGTCCTTCGCCAACCGGCAGGTCATCCTGCACCGCATCCGGGAGGTCTTCTCCGGCGTGATGGGGCGCAGGCCGGAGGACCTGGGGATGCGCGCGGTCTACGACGTGGCCCACAACACGGCCAAGCTGGAGCGGCACGTCGTGGGCGGCCGGGAGCGGGAGGTCCTGGTCCACCGCAAGGGTGCCACGCGCGCCTTCGGGCCGGGGGCGCCGGACGTGCCGGAGCCCTACCGTCGCGCCGGGCAGCCGGTGATCATCGGCGGGAGCATGGAGACGGGCTCCTACCTCCTGGCGGGGGTGGAGAGCGGGGCGCAGACCTTCTTCTCCACGGCCCACGGCAGCGGGCGGACGATGAGCCGCACCCGCGCCCGGAAGCAGTTCCACGGGCGACGACTCCAGGAGCAGATGGCGGAGCGCGGCATCTACGTGCGCACCACCTCCTACGCCGGCCTGGCCGAGGAGGCGGGCGGGGCCTACAAGGACATCGACGACGTGATCGACGCCACCCAGCAGGCGGGGATCAGCCGGAGGGTGGTCCGGTTCGTGCCGGTCGGAAACGTGAAAGGATAGACGTGGCCCCTAGCGCGAAAACCCCCATGGTCCTCATCGCCGGGTCGCTCGGCAGCGGCAAGACGACCCTCCTGCGCCACCTCGTGGCCTGCGCGGGGGACCGGCGCATCGCCATCCTGATGAACGAGTTCGGGGAGATCGCCATCGACAGCCGGGTCATCGAGGGGAGGCATATCCGGATGACCGAGCTGGCCGGGGGGTGCGTCTGCTGCTCCCTGACCGGCGAGTTCGAGGCCGCGGTGCGGGAGATCATCCAAGCCGTGCGCCCGGAGCTGATCGTGGTGGAGACCACGGGCGTGGCCGAGCCTGACGCGGTGATCTTCGACGTGGAGGACAACCTGCCCGAGGTCCGGCTGGACAGCGCAATCGTCATCGCGGACGCCGACGGAATGGTCCGGTTCCCCGACCTGGGCTACGTGACCCGGTCGCAGTTCGAGGCCGCCGACGTCCTCCTGATCAACAAGATCGACCTGGTCTCCGAAGACGAACTGACGGACGTGGAGGCCCGCCTGCGGCGGGTGAGCCCGGACGCGGCGATCTTCAGGACGCGCCGGTGCGAGGTGGACATCGCGCTGCTGTTCGGGGTGGAGGAGAGGCGGGACCGGCGCAGGCCGCAGACCCCCATCCACGCTCACCCCGAGACGGAGGTGACCTCGTTTGCATTCTGCGCGGACCGGCCCCTGGACCGCAGGCGGTTCGAGGTGATTGTCGAGGCCCTGCCGCCGGAGGTCTACCGGGCGAAGGGGTTCCTGCGCTGCCCGGAGGGGGGCTTTCTGTTCAACTTCGTGGCGGGCCGCTGGGACCTGGAGCCCTTTGCGGCGGAGCGGACGGAGGTCGTCTTCATCGGCAGGGGGGCGGATGCAACGCAGGCGTCGCTCCTGAGCCAGCTTCAGGCGTGCGAGGTCCCGTGCCCTACCGGTTCTTAGAAGACGTGTCCATCGCGGACGTGGCGTTTGAGGCCTGGGGGGACACAGTGGAGGCGATGTTCGTCGCCTCGGCGGAGGCCACCCTGAACGTCATGGTGGCGGACCTGGAGACCGTCGCCAGGCAGACCCGTCGGTCGGTCCGCGTGGAGGCGGACGCCCTCGACCTCCTGCTGTTCAACTTTCTGCAGGAACTGATCTATTACAAGGACGCCGAACGGCTGCTGCTCCGCGCAGAGCGCGTTCAGGTGGACACAGGCCACGCGCCCCTCTCCGCCTCCGCCGACCTGACGGGCGAGGCCCTGGACGCGGCCCGGCACGACCTTCTGGTGGACGTGAAGGCCGTCACGCTCCACCGGTTCCGGGTGGCGCAGTCCGTGCGCGGGTGGGAGGCGTTCGTCATCCTAGACATCTGAGAAGCCGTTGGGTTAAGAAGAGGTACCGAGATGCACATGATGTTTGTGGACGAGTCCGGAGATACCGGATATCCGGCGAGTGGCAGATGGCAGGGATGGGGTGGAACCAGGATTTTCGTCCGCGTGGGGGCCATCATCCACGGGTGGAAGTGGAAGGCATGGAACCAGCGATTGCTAAAGTTCAAAAACGACCGGGGGTTGACGTGGGACACCGAGATCAAAGCAGCGGACATCCGGCGCGGAAGAGAGGCATTCGTAGGGTGGGACCAGAACCGACGGCAGCAGTTTCTTCTTGACCTGACAACGCTGATTGGGCTGAATATGGATATCACCCTTTTGGCGGTGGTGATTGACAAGACCAGAGTTGACGTTACGAAGGCTGATCGGATGGTGAAACCGGAAGTTCGATCCCTGGAGCTATTACTGGAGCGTTACAACATGTTCCTGGAAAACCAGAAAGACAAGGCCGGGATCGTGATACTGGACCCTATAAAAGAAGACAGTGACGACAATCTCCGGCGGTTCCAGTCGTATTTGTTATCGAAATCCCCTCATTTACAGCCCTTACATATCGTGGAGAGCACGTTTTTCGCCAAGTCACACACTTCAAATATGATTCAGATCGCAGACATATGTACAAACGTCTTCTTCCGGGAAATCAGCAGAGAGAATGGTGAAGCGGAGTACCGCCAGTTAGCTGCCAGGTTCTGGAAGCATAAAAATCGTGTCCAGGGATACGGCATCAAGAAATGGCCGTCATAGGATCAAAAAAAAGAGCGGCCAAGGAGGCTTTCGCCTCACCAGTCGCACACTTGCGGCTGTCTTGGTCGCATTTTTAATCTAAGATAATTTTAGAAAAAAGGCAAGCGATTTTTTAGGACAGGACATCCCAAACCCGCCTTTTCTTTCGTGAAATCCGCCTGAATTCCTGCCAGAATATTGTCAAACCAGACATATAGGCGTGGATCATTGCATTTTCGTCAGGGTCTGCCGTGGCGCTTTCCAGGAACGACGTCCCATCAGACATCGCCGACCTGGCTGACGCCCTGGATGGGTCTCGACCGGCGCTGGTCCTCGGCGGGGTGGACACGGGCAAGACCACGCTGGTGCGCCAGCTCGTGGGCCGCTGGACCTCGCAGGGCCTGCGGGTCGGCCTGTTGTGCGCCGACCCGGGCCAGCCCCTCATCGGCCTGCCTGGCACGCTGAGCCTGACCCTGCTCTCCGGCGACACAGAGGCCACCCAACCCGACCGCGTCGCCTTCGTGGGGAGCCCCTCCTCTCACCACTGCCAGGACGACCTCCTGCTCGCCCTGGCCCGGCTGCTGCGGGAGTCCGTCCGGCTGGCCCCCGACCGGGTCCTGATCGACACCTGCGGGCTGGTCCACGGGCCGGCGGGCATTTCGCTCAAGCAGCGGGAGGTGGACCTCTGCGCGCCGGCCAGGGTCCTGGCCCTCCAGCGGGGGGAGGAGCTGAAGCCGATCCTGTTCCCCTTCCGCAGACGGGCGGATGTCTCCCTCCGGCGTTTGACCCCTTCCCCCCAGGTCCAGCGAAAGACGCCCGCGCAGCGCCGGCAGAACCGGCGGGCGCGGTTTGCGGACTATTTTGCTCACGCGCGCCGCCGTGCGTTCCACTTGCACATAGAGTGCGAGGATCTGGAGGGACGCCTGTGCGGGCTTATGGGGAAGGAAGGGTGGACTGCCGGTTTGGGTATTCTGTGCGAGGTCGCGTCCGAAAGACAGGAGGTCACCTGCTGGACCCCTCTTCCGGAGGAGACGGAGGTCACAGCGGTCCAGGTGGGGTCGCTCGTGCTCGATCCTTCGGGGAGCGAGCTGGGCCTCCGGAGCCGGCCGCCGGTGAGATATGTTTAGAGAGACGAACCCTCAGTCGCTGTCGATCTTCTGAACTTTCCCGGCGCCAGCGTCGACTTTCACTTTGAAGATTTTGCCATCGACGTCAACAACCGTAACGCTGTATACCAGGTGACCGTTTTCGCGTTCCAGTTCAGCTTCAACTGCCGTTCCAGATTTTGCGTTTAGAGCCGCTTTTAGAGCGTCGTTCAGAGAAACCTTCGTCTGCCTGCGCAGGTGACCTTTCCCTTCGTCATCCTCGCGATCTTCCACCTCGTCTCCCTCATCTTCTCCATCCTCCTCCTGTTCACTTTTCCATTCTGGAATATTTCCTGCGCCATAAAAATCGTCTGATCACCCGGGCCGCGCTGACAGACCACGTGTGGAATATCGACTTTGATCGCGGCTCCAACGTGGTGGATGTCTACATCAATTACCTGAGAAAAAAGCTGGATTGCGGGTCCAGACGCCCCCTGATCCACACGGTCCGGGGCGCTGGATATATTTTGCCTGAACGATACCATTGCCACGACGTTGATTGTGGTGATGCTTCTCGGGATAGGCCTTGCCTACGTGATGGCCAACAGGATGATTCAGCCGGTGTTGTCCATCCAGAGGGCGGTGGGGGAGATGGACCTGGGGAACCTGGACAGGCGCATCGAACTGGTTCAGGCAGATTCGGAAGTGCAGAGCCTTGTGGAAACCCTGAACGGCCTGTTCGAGCGGCTGGAAAAGTCCTACAACGAGATCAACAACTTTTCATCCAATGTGGCTCACGAGCTGCATACACCGCTCACCATTCTGAGAGGGAACATTGAAGTTGCTTTGACCAGAGAAAGAGAAAGAGAGGAATACATCGAGATCCTCTCGGACCTTTTAGAGGAAACGTTGCACATCATCCACATTGTGGACAGCTTATTGCTGTTAGCCCGCAGCGATACGTCGTCTCTGTCGATCACCAGAACGCCCATCGACCTGTCACAGTTCTGCGAAGAACAATCCAGGGACTGGGGGGCCGTCTGTTCGTTGAAAGGTCAGGGCCTGGCGCTCAAAGTTCAAGGATCTTACAGGATTGAAGGAGATTGGAACCTGCTCTCCCAGTTGTTTCTCAACCTCGTTTCGAATGCATCCAAATACTCGGATGAAGGCCGGCCAATAGAAATTGACATTCAAAACCAGGACGGCGCTTTCAACGGAAGTGGCGGCGTTCAAATCACGATCAGAGATCAGGGCATCGGCATTCCCGAAGTTGAACAGAAGAAGGTGTTTGAGCGATTCTATCGGGTCAGGAAAGATCGGTCACGTGAGACAGGCGGCGCCGGGCTGGGGCTTTCTATCTGCGAGATGATCGTAAAACTGCACGGCGGTACTATAACCTTAACCAGTGCTGTTGGCTCAGGAACGACGGTTTCCCTGGTACTCCCATCTGCAGACGAGTCACCCGACCTGAAGCGGTTTCTATACCCGCGTAGACACGAGAAAACCGGGGCTTCTTGAGCCATGCTTGATCTCTACCTCTCATAACGAAACGCGGCTTCCTTTTCTGCCTTCTCCTGGTTTACCAGGTCCGTCACGGTCACCCGCAGTCGATTCACCCCCGGCTTCACCTGCTTCAGGTCCAGCGTGAAATACCCTGCGTCGCTCTCCTCCGTCCCGGCTTGCTCATAGCTGACGGACACCTGCGGTTTTCGCCCCCCCAGCAGCTTCTGGAAGGTCGAAGCCGTCTTGCTCAGAAGACTGTAGCCCTCCTCCACCTCCGACCGGATGCTATACTCCACCTTGTAACGGGTGTGCCCCCGCGCATCCTTCTTCAGGTTGTAAACCTCATAATACGCCGCTGCACTTTGACCTTCAGCGTAGGTGCGGTTCGGCATCGGGAGCACATAGACGTTCCCCTTGCGAAACTGCGGCGCAGCCGCGCTGTCCAGAATCGAAAAGGATAGGGAGATGTCGCTGATCTGCAGACGGTCGCTTCCATACGCCTTCACCCTGAGGTCCTGCTTGTAAAGCCCCGTCCGTCCGGACACCTTGTCCTTGATCTGGATGGCCATTTGATACTCGCCCGGAGGCGCCTCCAGCCTGACCAGATCCGGGATAAATTCCCCTTTTACCTTCCTGAGAACCCCCTGCCCCTGAAGCGCTGTCTCATCCTGAAAACGGTAGACCCGCGAGTGGTCCCTGGCAGCCAGGGCCACAGCCCGCGCCACCACCACGGCCATCGTATCTCCCCCCTTGAAGGACGCTATCTCCTTCGTGGGCAGACCGTAGACTACCTCCACGCGCGTATCCCCTCCTGTGCCCCTGAAGTCCGCCGTATCGTAGTAGAATGGAAGGTTAAGATCCTCCCGCGCCACCCGGTATTCCACCGGCGTGACGGCCACGGATCGGTCGAACACCACCTTCGGGGAGAACTCCAGCAGACTTGCCGTCCTCTTGAGGACATCCTCCTGATGGAGGTCCAGGGCGGGCATAGGGGCAAAATCGTAAACCCCGCTGCCCGTCTCGTCCGTGAACGTGACCTCGATCCCCCCGGCGATGTTGACATACACCCACGACTCCCACCCCACCAGACTCTGGTCATTCCGCACGGTCACCGGGGCATAGGTGATGCCGGGGGGCGTTTCCGGGAGGTTGGAGGGTGAGGTCGAGGTATTGGGATCGGCCAGCATGGCTGTGCCGGGGTCTGCGGTCTCCCCCTCTGGGGTCTGGATGGAGGTCGGGGTCGATCTGGTGTCCGGCAAATCCTGCGCTGGCCGGACATCCTCCGATATGGCCAGGTTCCCGCTTCGGACCGGAAAGACAGGTCCGACGTAGACCTCATCCGCCAGTTCCGTCCCATAAAGACGCTGGGCAATTCGCTCCTTCACCCGCTGCACCGCAGGGTTTGGGGAGACGCTCTGGCGGTTGGACCGAGCCCGATAGTCGGGTTCCCCATATCGGATATAGACCTCTCCCCGCCGGTCCCACGGCTTGACGCCCCCTGAAAAGTAGGTCCTGGCATACCAGACCCTGCGATAGTGCTCGATCAGCCCTTCGTTGACTTCCGTCAGAATGTCCGCGTCCCGCTCTGCCCAGAACCGCTTCAAAAAGGCAGGGCGCTCTGCCCCTGAAAGCCTCCGGTAGTCCTCCATCTCCTCCTTAGAGGCCGCCCACCGGATATCCTCGTACAATGTCCGTTCCGACGTACTCAGCCTCTCCACATAACGCATAAATACCTCGGAGGCATCCACAGGCTTGCCGTGCGTCAGAAGATATTGTCCCAGAATCGGCAACATGCGGTGCTCCTCCGGGTGTCGATCGACGTACGGCAGCACAGCTTCCTCAATGCGCCTGTATCTCTTCAACTCGATGCAGGCCCTGCCCAGGGCCTGCAGCCCATCCGGGTCTTCGGGTCGCATCTTCAGGTAAAGGTCGTAGTAGCCGATGGCCCGCTCATAGTCGCCCCTTAGCCACTCGCAGCAGAGGCCGTAAAGCAGGTACGCCGGAGCAAACTGGGGGGCTGTCTCCACGAGCTTTCGGACTGCCGCGAAAGCTCGCCGATGGGAAAGCGCCGCCCGTACACCCCGTTTCCCGGCCTCCTTGAAATGGAGGCAGGCCAGGCCATATTGCGCCTCCGTAGACCGCTTGTCGATCTCCTGGGCCTTTTCGTAAGCCTCCCTGGCGCGGTCGAGATCTCCTCGCATGAGGTAAGCCCCTCCCAGCGCTACATAGTCCGACGCTGACACGACCCCCCTATTCGATGTCTTGAGGCGCGCCTCCAGGATGGCCAGGCTGTCTGCTCCAACCTCAGGGGTGCCCGGAGTCCCCTGGGCAAAGGCTCGACCTGCCCACACCAGAAAGAAAATCGGCAGAATGACGGAGCGTCTCATGTGTCGCACGTAAGAATTGGAGTTATTCAAAGGGGATCATTCAAGATCGACCACCCGACCCTGCTCCGCCGACTGAACAATGGCCAGCGCTACTTGCGTCGTATGGCGAATCTCGTCTGGTGTGCCCATGGTTGGCTGTTCACCGTTCAACACGCATCGTGCAAAGTAGTTAAGTTCATTGCGCAGGGCGCCGGTAGCCTGTCCGACCACTTCTGGGACCAGGTAGTAGTCGGGACTGCACGTCCTGGCAGACGTCCAGACCCAGAAGGAATCGTTCGGATCGCGCATCTGAACTGTGCCCTTCGTGCCGATCACCTCCAGGCAATTGTCCTGGGGCCAATCCTTTGGACCCCCTTCAGGAAGTTGCCAGACCTGCTCGACCACACCCACCGCGCCACTTGTGAACTCCAGGGTGGCCCACCAGGTGTCGATGATGCCCCACTCGTTGTGGCTCCGGCCAACCGCGTAGACCCTCTCCACTCGCGACCCGGCCAGCCAGAGCAACATGTCCACCGTATGGATGCCCGGCTCGACGATGACCGGCAAACGCTGAAAACGCGGCATACTCAGGTAACGTCGCCCACAATTACGGCGGCCATAGAGGGATACGATCTCCCCCAATTCGCCCGATGCGATGCGCTCCCGGATCATTGCCCTTCTTGGATCATACCGCTCGATGTAACCGACCATCACGATGCGTTGCTTCTCTTCCGCCAGGCGCAACACGGCTTCGGTCTCGTCCAGACGTGCGCTGAGCGGTTTTTCGACCAGGACGTGTTTGCCCGCAGCCAGCGCAATCTGCACGACTTCGGCGTGTCGCCCCACCTCGGTCACGACGTCGACCGCCTCAATCTCCGGATCAGCCGCAAGATCGTGCGCGTCCGCATACCACCGACGCAAGCCGTACTTCTCAGCGACCTGGGCAGCCCGTTCGGGGGAGCGCGAGCAGACGGCGACGAGTTCAAATTCCGCCATCTGGCTAAGCGCCCGGACGTGTACCTCGCCGAATTTACCCAACCCTATAACCCCGATTCTCACCGGCCTCATACCAAATTATCCTGAGCGTGGCCTCCACCATGGCGGTTTTTGCCGTATCGCCACCTGATCTCACACATATCGAAAAATATTGGGCCAAATCTTGCCAGGAGCGGACTCCAATGCCACCGACTACGCCAGTTAAGACCAAATAACCACAGGAGAGAGTCTCCAAACGTCTGAAAACATGGCGCCTTCGCAGCTGCCAGCAACCAACCACAGCCCACCGTTGTAAACAAAGACGCTCGCGGCGTGTCTTGGCGCCCAGGGGGTGCCGGGCGCCTCTTGCCAGTTCAGGCCGTCTGAAGAATGCCACACGTCGTTCAGATTGGACCCTTCCAACACCCACATCCTGCCGTCGAAGACGGCCACGTCCTGATACAGCCGGCGCTGCCACGGGGCGGACTCGACGTGCCGCACCCACGCCACGCCATCCACGGAACTCCAGACGTCATTATAAAGCTTTCGAACGGGGACTGCGGGGGTATTGTATGTTCCCCCCCCCAGGAGCCACATCCTGCCGTTGAATACGGCGCTTCCTCCGATCATCCCCCGTGGGGGCCACGGGGCGCTCCGGGTCACCTCGGTCCAGGTGACGCCGTCGGAGGAGTTCCAGACATCATTATAAAACACCTCGTCCGGTTCGGATGGAACCATTTGGGGAACGGTCTGGCCACCTATCACCCAGATTTTCTGATCGTGAACCAGGGTATAGTGCAGCACCCGGGGGCCCCACGGCGCCCGACTGTTGACCAGCGTCCAATGGATCCCGTCCCACGAACTCCAGACGTCGTTCTGATAGTGGCCCTGGTTGGCATCTCCGCCCACGATCCACATTTTACCGTCGAACACCGCGTAGCCTGCCGTGTGTCGCCCCTCCCAGGGGGCCTGAGGGTTTTCCAGGGTCCAGTTTAACCCGTCAGCGGAAGACCATACCTCACTGTTGCAGATACGCGGGAAATGGACCTTATCGTGAGGATTCCAGCCTCCCAGCAACCACATCCTGTCCCGAAACACCAGTGCGCCCGCCCCATCCCGCGCCGCGAAAGGGGCCTGGGGTGTGACGGAGGTCCACCTGTAAGATGAGGAGATCCCGGCAGGACTCCCGGAGGCAACCCCTTTTTTGCCTTCCGTTGGACGTAGCTTTTTCGCCATGATCTCCTCCTCTGGATTATCGTGAAGTCCCTGTTTCGGAAGGTTTCCCGGCGTTGAGGAGTGCGACCGAGTGCTCAACCAGGGTTTCTCCTGCCCCAGGACCTATGGGCGTAAAAGCGATTTCGTACCCTCCCAGACCGTATGCCTCCCGGTCGCCGATATAGCTGATCGCGCCAAAATCATTCGCCAGGGCAGCGATCAGCAGATGTTGGAACGGCGACCGGGCCCGAATCGCTCTCCCCAACGAAGCAAACGGCTCCCCCGGAAGCCCCAGGATTCCCCCCTCCCCAACTTGCAACATCTGTATCTCCGTTAAATGGTGAGATTCCAGCGGGGCCTTCTGCCAGTCGGCCAGCAACACTTCAGCCGGCGGGCGATATCCCTCCTTCAACGGCAACGCCACTTCATGTCGGCGAGCGTATAGATCAGGTTTGGAATCCCAGTGGTCGACGCCGCCGATGGCCGTCATCGCCCCATCTGTCAGCCGCCTGCTCAACCGGATCAGCTCCCGCTCAAAACCGCGTTCCCGCCGCTTAAGACTCTCCCTCGGGTCCTCTCCTGGCCGAACCTTCCAGACATTTTCTACGTCGATGTTCCATATCAGACTCACATCCCCCTCCGGGCCATTGGTATAGAGGACCACTGGAGGTTCAGACTTTGGGAACGCCCACGCTGAGGCAACCGCATCGGCCGTCGCACCGGCGATCTCCGCCGAGATCCCCGATCCGCAGAAGATCCAGGGGTGAGAACCGTAGTTAATCACCGCTGCCAGTGGGGCCTGAGTATTCTGTTCGCGCACCAGAAAAAGACGTACCAGTGGGTCTATCTCTTTGCGCGAAACGACTTGAGCATCCGGAATTGGGTCTCGTCTCGGGTCTCCCCAGCTCCCGTCGGAAAGGAGCACCCGCCTCGAACTCGCCACTCCCTCGACCTTCGCCTGGCCAAAAGCCACGGATGCCGGCCTCAACGAACGCCAGGCTATTACCGCTGTTTCGATGGCCTGGGCCACGAACCATTTCTTCCAGGCCAGGTTTGTCTCGCCGACCCAGAGCGCTGAGGATGTGACCGCTGTGACCTTGCCCATGGACGCCGGTACAGTCCCGTCCCCCCTCACCGTATAACGGCTGATTTCATCCGGGCCATAAGTTGAACCAACGGGACAGAATGCCGGCCCGGAATGGGTGTGGGTTGCGCAGATCAGGATCGCTTCGGGGGACAGGTCGGTCTGCGCTGCTACGCCGTTGCGGATCCGTGCCGTGGTGATCGCGTCCACACCTGTCAGATCGGCAGCAATGAACGCCCCGGCCCGATCCCCGCCCTGTAAGACGAGGGCCTTCACATAAAGGTCGTCGTGTACGTAATGCGCCTTGATGTCTCCCGCCGCGCGGGGAGCGAAGCCGGACATGGACACACCCACGGGCGGGGTGATGACACGTCGGGCTACCCCCGCCCGGAACGTCTGTTGACCCATTATCAAGCCTTTCTTGTTCTCTTAACCACGATGGAGATAAAAACCACAAGTAAACGATGCCCCCAGGTCCATCTGGCGATCTCGAAACGTCGAGGGTTGCATCCTTACTACCTTCCATCTACAGTCCTGAGAATCATCGCATATGGCGGAACTTTTATGAATCACTCGGCAAAGACTATATTTCTGAACATCCCCGTAAAATAATCCACGATGATCCACCCGCCCGCACAGGCCACCTCCCCCAAAATGATCCCCATGAAAAAAGGGCGGGTCTTTCTGTAGAGCGCTCCCCCTCCAAACTTCAACACCAGCGCCTTGATGCCCCAGGCCAGGAATACGCTGAAAAAATAGAGCCGTATACGCGGTTGTACTCAACGGAAGCGCCACCGGATGCAGCGGCCACCAGACAAAACGTGTCCTCAGCACCATCAGAACCCCCGCGATGCCAGCCCCTATGCCGGTGTATAGAAACCCCTTGAAAAAAATGGGGCTCGGCTCTAGAATTCGGCCGCCCACGAAGGCATCGAAAGGGAGAACGGAATAGTCCCGAAAGAACCTATCCAGGTTGAGGCCTCCGCGCGTGTAGCCCAGCTTTAGCGTGACATAGCTTGAGGCCATCAACCCGATGAGCAGAGCCGCCCCCACCGCATAGATCAATCCCTGCTTCCTCCTGATCCCCCCGGCCAGCCTCAGCGCCCCCAGGGCGTGCCCCATCACCGTGTTGGACCGTGTCAGCGTCCAGCCGTAACTGAAGCCGAATGTCACCAGGCCGGCCGGGCTGAAGGCTGAAGAGCCCGCCAGACAGACCACAAACTCCGACGGCGGGTCCATCGGAGAGTAGGTGGCCACAAACCCGGTCTCGCTCACGATCCGGGCCATCACGAGAAATACGACAAAACAGGTGAAGAACAGAAAAAAGATTAGCGGGGGTGAGATCCCCGCCTGATAGAGCCAGCACCCCAGATAGAGCAGGCCTCCTGCAATCCCTGCCAACGCCGTCCGGTAGGGGATTATTTCCCTGGAATCGTCCAGCCTCGAAGGCCTCCCCAGGGCCGTGGCGAACACGTCCCCCAGGTGTCCCCGTGCCACATAGAGGCTGTAAGCGGCCAGGGCCAGCATGTATCCCATGCCCATAAAGGCCAGAAGGGCCGACCCCTGAGAACTGTAAGGTCCCACCACTCCGGCAACCCCATACAGGGCGGTGTGCTCCAGCCCTGTGATGGCCATGATTCCACGGATGACCCTCGAAATCACGTTGAACAGCCAGATGCTCAGACTCACGTCCAGGTTCACCAGGTAGGTGTAGCCCAGGATGGCAAAACTGAGCCGGACAGGCACAGGGGTGGTCCGCCGGAAGACCCAGAACTGTGTCCACAGGCTGATCTCAGGCACGGTGTGGAAATACTGGTGCAGAGCCTTGAGTGAACCGATGAAAAGCGGTATTGCAAATCCGGCCCACATCAAACTGTTTCTGAACAGAGGGCTGACATTCCCTTCCCCTCTTTCTCCCATTGCCAGAGGGACCTGCATCAGCGGGAATGCGAACCGCTCGTGCTCCTCCCACTGCTTGCGCATCAGCACGGCAAAGCAGATCAGCACCCCAAAAAGGACCATCAGAAAGGTCCCCCAGCTTACCAGGGGGACGATCCATGCCTCCCAAGGCAGAGGGGCGCCTTCCGGCAATCCCTCGTAAAACGCCCGAACCACCTCGGTTCCCTGTGGGATCATCCAGGGAAAGACGTGGGGAAGCACGGCTTGAAGGTCGCGCCGCTCCGGGGAGGCGTAGTAGGACGCCCCCGTCAGGTAGGCGATCAGGGGCCTGACCGTCGCCGAGGCAGGCTGGAGGAGGAGCAGCATCACATAGACGGCCAGCAGTTCACCCCGCCTGAGACTCCATCTGCGGCGCAGGAGGGTCAAGAGGGGATTGATCATCAGGACCAGGCAGAGGAAGACGAAGAGCGCGCCCCGGTCTATAAAATACCAGTGCAGGATGGAGCCCCGGATCGCCATCTCGTTGTAATCGAGCGCCAGGCCCAGGAAGACGCACAGGACCAGGCCGATCAGGAAGGCCCGAAGGGACAGGCCAGCCCTCTCCGCAGGCATCTCCACCCCTGGCGCCCCGCTCTCTTGAGGCACAGGCCCGGTCCTCCGGTCTTTCAGTTCAGGGTCTTCCACGTTTCAAAGTCCTCATCAAAGGACCGAATCGCGTGCCCGATCCGCTATCGGGTTTCCCGGCCCTCCTTCGTTCACACCGCATATACGACTTCGGTATACCGGTCTTTTTCCAGTGGATAGGCGTGAACTCGAACCCTCCTGTCTCTGTTGGTCATAAAGATGGCATGAGAGGTAATCCAGTTCGCAATGTTATAACCCTCGACCTGCAAAATTCGCCCGGGAGCATGCATATCAAACGAGAAATCCATGAACTCATTCAACGTCTTCATCTTCTTGAATGCCTCCCGGTAATATGCGAAATACTGAACCCGGTTTTGCGAATTGTAATAATACGGGCTCTGCCAGAAGTCCGGAACCGCAGCCCTGGCCGGAACCTGCAAGCCCGGATGCTGCCAGTGGTTCGTTTCCAGCACCATGCCGTCTTCTAACTCTCTGAAAGCGATGTTCTCCGATTCCAGCTCAAGTCCCACCATATTCCCCCTGGCATCCATGGCCACGCCCGTAAGACCCCACGGCCCGGAAATCCGGTACTGCTTGATAAAATGCCGAACATCCTCACAATCCGCACAATACTGGGGGATTAGACCGGCCATGAACAGGAGATAGACATGTTCCGGGTTGTCGCGCCAGTGAAATTTCGGGGCACCTGAAGCCCAGCCCGCCATCAACCCCGCATCGTTGACCGACGTATGGACGAAGCAGAAGTGATGCCCCCCCATCCCCACAAATCCGTGCGGCTTGCAGTCAGGGAAAGCGGCCAGAAAGCGATCCTTCAGATAGTAGTCCTTTCCGGCGGAATTGGAAGGGTCGTAAGTCCTCAACATGGCCGGCCCGTCGTCCCTCAACAGAATCCCAAACGCGGAACATCCGTCCTCTGCGCGCCCGGTATCAAAGACGTGCAGATAATAGGTATGGTCGAAGTTCTCGATCCCCGCCGCTGCGCCGTAAGCCTCCATCTGCTCCATGAAGTCGGGGAACTCCCGCCGCATGAACGCCATATTCTTTCGGAAGTAGGGGTGCTCAAGGTTGTGAGGCCGTTCCAGCCACTCCTTAAGCCGTATCTGCACAAAAGCTGGATCAAGAGACCCGTGCGCCCTGCCGGCCTCTGCAGGACTTCCCCGAAACGTATACAGTTTCGTGTCTCCCTCATGGACCAAGACCACGGGATTGCCCACGGCGAATCTCCTTCTAAAAGTTCGTCGCGCATACAGGTCACCTTTTTGAACGTCTGCCGATGGTATCCGAGGTACTGGACCCGAATCTCTGGGTTCACGAAGCGTCACTTTGCCGGCTGAGGGCGGCCGGACGGCAACACAGCGATCATCCGGCAGGGGGCGGCGCACGCCTCCCGGATCTTCATGGGCAGGGCGATCAACTTGATACGCGGAACGGCAATCTGCGTGACATTGAGCAACGACCCCGCGACCAGCACGCCGGACCTCAGAAGCATCGGCCAAAAACTGGGTTTCTCCTCGCCGTCATACCAGCTGGCCATGTCCGAAGCGATAATCGAGGGCTTGTGATTGACAGCCCATTCAATCGCATCATAGCTAAAATGCGGCGTGTTCTCGCAGCGGAGGTCCTTGTCACCATACCGGCTGTAACCCGTTGCCACCAACAGGGCGTTGCCCGGGTGGACCGCCTCTCCAACACGCTCCAGCTCCGCCTTGAGATCCCTGGCGGTCACCTTTTCATCCTTCTTTCTGGGAATGTGCAGCACCACGGCAGACACAAACAGCCGTTCCAGGCCCACGTCCGCGATCGATTCCATCTCCGGGTACAGATGAGCCCCTGTTTCGAGATAGTTACCGGCCTGCACGCACATTCGTATCTCCTGGGTATAACTTCGGTACTCGCGGCCCTGGCAGAGCTTCTCCATCTCTTTGTCCAGCTCCCGCAATTGAAACGACGGCAGCGGCGCCGTCATGTCGACGGGCATCCCGTTGTAGTAGTCCCCCCCCAGGTCGATCAGCCTGCCCATGTCCCACGTCTGGTTAAGCTCGATACTTCCTCTCACTCGATCTTCAAGTTTTTTCCAGTAACGAATGGCCCAAGGTTTGCTAACGGCCTCATTGGCAGCAAATCTCACCTGATTCTGCACCAAATTTGGGCCT
>Ga0209399_10000243_pt1 | contig 34197 bp, 33 predicted proteins | sample OV2TP3_FD_184130 | JGI IMG/M metagenome (GOLD analysis project Ga0209399, IMG submission 184130) | Hot spring microbial communities from Beatty, Nevada to study Microbial Dark Matter (Phase II) - OV2 TP3 (SPAdes) (version 3) | ecosystem: Environmental > Aquatic > Thermal springs > Hot (42-90C) ... | reverse complement strand
AGCTCGCCGCATACCTGGCGAAGCCCTGAACCCATCGCGAAACGCATAGGAGAAAACACATGGCCGCAACAGCCAACGTCGCCACCGTGCCGGCGAGGAAGACCGAAGCCAAAGCCCCGCAGGAACGGGTGCTGGTCATCACCCGGCTCCTCGACGCGCCGCGCACGCTCCTGTTCAAGATGTGGACCGAGCCCGAGCATGTCGCCCGCTGGTTCGGCTGCGCCGGCTCGACGGTATCGAGCTTCAAGCGCGACCTCCGCGTCGGCGGCGAATGGCGCCTGCACATGCGCAAACCCGACGGCGGCGACTTTCGGGTTCGCGGCATCTACCGCGAGATCGCGCCGCCGGATCGGCTGGTCTTCACCTGGGCCTGGGAGGACGCGGCCGGCAATCGCGGCCACGAGACCCTGGTCGACGTCACCTTCGCCGAACGCGGCGGCAAGACCGAGATGACGCTGCGCCACTCGGTATTCGAGACGACCGAGGCCCGCGACCAGCACCGCGACGGCTGGACCGCCTGCTTCGACCGCCTCGACGGCTACCTGAAGACGGCCGTCGCCTGACAACGCAATCAACGCAAACAAGGAAGCAAACCCATGATCACCGTCTACGCCTTCGACAACGTGCCGCCGCCCGTCCGCGCCCTCACCCGCGACCTTCGCGTGTTGTGGGCGCTCGAGGAAGCCGGGCTGCCCTATCGCGTGCACCCGCTCGATTTCGCCAAAGGCGACTTGAAAAGCCCCGACTATCTCCGGGTCAACCCGTTCGGCCGCGTGCCGTCGATCGACGACGACGGCTTCAAACTGTTCGAATCCGGAGCCATCGTTTTCTACGTCGCCGACAAGGCCGGCGCGCTGCTGCCGGCGGACGCTCGGAAACGCGCGCTCGCCTGGCAATGGGCGTTGGCGGCGCTGAACACCGTCGAGCCCGACTTCCTGCAGCTCGCCGTCATCGACCTGTTCCACGCCGACAAGGCATGGGCCAAGGAGCGCCGCCCCGCCTGCCACGAGGCGGCGCAAAAGCGCTTGGCCGTGCTCGAGCAGCACTTGGCGAGGCGGCTTTACGTGATGGGCAACGAGTTCGCCGCCCCCGACATCCTTATGTCCACCGTGCTGCGCCAGGTGCAGCACACGGAGCTCCTTTACGGCGCGCCCAACGTCGCCGCGTACAAGGATCGCTGCGAGAAGCGCCCGGCGTGGAAGAAGGTCCTGGCGGAACACGAAAAACGTCTCGACGATCATATGGCGACGGTGTAAGGCGCGCCTCGCGGACGAGAACGAAGACATAAACAGAGGAGATTAGACATGGCCTACGTCGATGCATGGGTGCTGCCGGTGCCGAAGCGGAAGCTCGGGGCCTACCGCCGCATGGCGCAGAAGGCGGGCAAGGTGTGGCGCGACCACGGCGCGCTCGAATACATCGAGTGCGTCGCCGACGACGTGAAGCCGGGCAAGCGCACGTCGTTCCCGCAAAGCGTCAAGCTGAAGAAGAACGAGACGGTGGTGTTCGCCTATGTCGTCTACAAGTCGCGCAAGCAGCGCGACCGCGTACTCGCGAAGGTGATGAAGGACCCGCGTCTCGCCAAGATGATGGACCCGAAGAAGATGCCGTTCGACGGCAAGCGCATGTTCTGGGGCGGGTTCACGGTTCTGGTCGCCGCCTGACGGCGCGGCCCGCTGGCCATGCCCAAGGTGGTGTTCACCCGCCAGCTCGAACGGTTCATGGCCGCGCCGACGGTCGAGGTCGAGGGCGCCACCCTGGGCGAGGCGCTCGGCGCCGTGTTCGCGGCCAACCCGGCGCTCAGGGGCTACGTGCTTGACGACCAGGGTGCGTTGCGCCGGCACGTGGCGGTGTTCGTCAATGGTCGCCCGGCGGCCGATCGCAAGGGCCTGAGCGATCCGGTCGGCGCCGACGAGGAAATCTACGTCTTCCAGGCATTGTCCGGAGGCTGAGAGAAAAAGGAAGGGAAAAATGTCAGACCGACTTTACGTGGGAACCCGCAAGGGCCTGTTCGAGATCGCGCGCAAGCGCCGCGCCTGGGATGTCGCCGACGTGCATTTCATCGGCGACCCGGTCACCGCCGTGCTGGCCCGGGGCGACGCCGTCCTGGCGGCGCTCGACCTCGGCCACTTCGGCGCCAAGCTGTGGCGGAAGGACGGCAACGGCCCGTGGCGCGAGGTCGCCGTGCCGGCGTTTCCGCCGAAGCCTGAGGACGCCGGCGACGATCCGCATCCGTGGACCCTCGGCAAGGTCTGGAACATCACGCCGGGCGGCGCCGACGGGCGGCTGTGGGCCGGCACCATGCCGGGCGGGTTGTTCCGTTCCGACGATGGGGGCGACACCTGGTCGCTGGTCGAATCGCTGTGGCGGATGCCGGAGCGGCTGAAGTGGTTCGGCGTCGCCGGCGGCGAGCAGCCCGGCATCTCGACCGTGCTCGTCGATCCGCGCGACTCCGCCAAAATCCGCGTCGGCGTCTCGTGTGCCGGCGTTTGGGCCACCACCGACGCCGGCGCCTCGTGGCGCAACATCAACAAAGGCATGTACAACGAATACATGCCGCCGGAGCAGCGCGGCGATCCGATCACCCAGGACATCCACCAGCTCGCCCACTGCGCCGCCCGCCCCGAGGTCATGTGGTGCCAACACCACAGCGCCATCTACCGCTCCGAGGACACGGGCGAGAACTGGCGCGAGCTGAAGGCGGCCCGCCCGTCGGGGTTCGGCTTCGCCGTCGCCGCCCATCCCAGCGACCCGAAGACCGCGTGGTTCGTGCCGGCGACCAAGGACGAGCGGCGGATTCCGGTCGACGGCAAGGTGGTCGTGTCGCGCACCCGCGACGGCGGCAAAAGCTTCGAGGTGCTGAGCCGCGGCCTGCCGCAACGGCACGCCTACGACCTCACGCACCGGCACGCGCTCGCCATCGACGACAGCGGCGAGCGTCTCGCCTTCGGCTCGACCAGCGGCGGATTCTGGACCTCCGAGGACGCGGGCGAACAGTGGGCGGCGCTCGATGCCCGCCTGCCGCCGGTCTCGGTGGTGCGATACGGCGTCGCTTGACACGCGGGCGGGAGTATGTTCTTGATTTGTTCCTAATCCCCATCGCGCCAATCCCGGAGAGGATGACATGAAAGCAAGAAAGAAAGTGAATGCGATTCCGGACAAGTACCACACCGTCACCCCGATGATCGTGGTCGAGGGTGCCGACAAGGTGATCAAGTTCCTGAACAAGGCGTTCGACGCCAAGGTGCGGAGCGAGCTGAGACGGCCGGACGGCAAGCTCGGCCACGCCGAGGTCGAGATCGGCGATTCCATCGTCATGTTCGGCGAGGCGGGCGACAGCCCCGGGTGCGCGGCGACGCCGGGGAACCTCTACGTCTACGTCGAGGACGTGGACGCCACCTACAAACGGGCGCTGAAGGCCGGCGCCGCGTCGGTGATGGAACCGGCCGACATGTTCTGGGGCGACCGCCACGGCGCGGTCAAGGACCACGCCGGCAACCATTGGGCCATCGCCACCCACGTCGAGGACGTGACCCCGGCCGAGATCGGGAAGCGCGCGGCGGCCTTCTTCGCCAAGCCGCCCGCCGCCTGACGGCGTCGCCGGCCACCCTCACCCCGGCCCTCTCCAGCCCCCCAATGGCCATATGGGCGGGCGGAGAGGGCCGGGGAGAGGCGGGGAGAAAGTCAGTGCTGGCCGGCGCTACTCCGCCGCCTTGGCGCGGCTCTTGCTCTTTTTGCGGATTGCGCCGCCGGCGACCGCCCGTAGCGCGTCCTCCAATATGCCCAGCGCGCGCTCGACCTCGGCGTCGGTGGCGGTCATCGGCGGCACCAGCCGCAGCACGTTCGTCAAATCGCGCACGCCGCGCACCTGGAAGATCAACCCGTGCTCCAGGCAATGGGCGGCGATCCGCTTCGCCTCGTCGTTGGCCGGCGTCTTCTTCTCGCGGTCCTTCACCAGTTCTATCCCCAACAGCACGCCGCGGCCGCGCACGTCGCCGATCAGCTCGATCTCGCGCGCGAGCTCCTTCATCCGCTCCTTGATGCGGCGCTCGATGCGCCGCGCCCGGCCGGCCATGTCCTCCTCGATCACGACATCGAGGCTGGCCTCGCCGGCGGCGCACAGGATCGGGTCGCCGGCGTGGGAGCGGGTGGCGAAATAGCCGTTGGCGACGGCGCGCTCAGCGACCTCCGGGGTGGCGCAGACGGCGCTGATCGGCAGCCCGCCGCCGAAATGCTTGGAGATGGCGATGATGTCGGGGCTCACGCCCGCTTCGTGCTGGAAACCGAACAGCTTGCCGGTCTTGCCGAGGCCGGTCTGCGCCTCGTCGATGACCAGCAACATGCCGCGTTCCTCGCATTCGTCTTCCACCCGCTTGTAGAAGCCCTCCGGCGGCACGATGACGCCGCCGGCGCTCAAGATCGGCTCGCCCAGGAAGGCCGCCGGTTTTCCGGTGAAGTTGGCGTCCGCCATCTCCAGGCTGGCGTCCAGGCATTGAATCCCGCAGTCCGGGAATCTCAGCCCGAGTGGGCAGCGGTAGCAGTAGGGCGCCAGGATCGCCGACGTCCCCGGCGCCACCGCGCCGTGCTTGCCGCGTCGCCAGTTGAACGACAACGAGCGCGTCAGGTACGAGGTCGAGCCGTGCAGGCCGGCGTGCAGGCCGATCACGTCGGTTCCGGCGGTCGCCTTGCGCGCCATGTCGACGGCCGCCTCCACCGAATCGCTGCCCGAGACCAGGAACAGCGACTTGGCGAGCGGCGGCGGCAGGAGCTTGCCCAGCTTCTCGTGCAGCCGCAGCCTGGGCACGTTGAGCATGGTGTTGGTGGCGTGGATCATCGTCTTGAGCGCCTTCTCGATGGCGGCCATGATCTTCGGATGGCGATGCCCGAGCGCCGCCCCCATCTGGCCGGACTGGAAGTCGAGGTACTGGCGGCCCCGGGTGTCGGTCACCGTCGAGCCCGAGGCCGAGGCGATCACCGGGGCGTTCTCGAGGCCGCCCATGTAGCTCGATTTTTCCGTCGGCAGCATCCAGCGCTCGACGATCTCCCCGACCTTTTTGGCGTCCATGCGTACCCCGATGCGCTCGTGCGCGATTGGTTCAAGGGTATCTTATTCCCGGCGCCGCCGATGGAACACGCGAAAGTCGGCGCGCGCCGACGACCGCCCACGCGCCGCTCGCCGATCCGGGCGGCTTCCATTAACCCGTTGGAACTAAACGCAAGCCGCTCGGACCGTCGACCGACGCCGGCGCCGCGCCCAAGCGGGGAGTGACCGGCGTCACGGCGGCCTCTACATTGAATACCGACCCGGGAAGGCATGGTCGGAAACCTCCCCGGGTGACGGCGGAGGGCTCCATGAGGGGACTCGCGCGCGCGCTCCTGATTTCGTTGGTGCCGCTGACGGCCGGCTGCACCGCCCCGCTTCCGGAAAAGGAAAAGGCCTGGATGGGGGGACGGTTCGCCGAGATGCAGCGCATCGGCGAAGCCGAGGTTACCGATCTCAGGACCGCCAGCACCGCCAAGCTCTATTACCTGTGCCTCGCCTACACCAAGCTCAAGCGCTACGACAAGCTGTTCCCCTGCATTGACCAGCTGGAGCGCAACGTCGCCCGCGGCGACAAGAACATCAAAGACTGGGACGCCTACGAGAAAGTGGGCGCAGGGGGCGCCGCCGCCGCCAAGTTCGGCATGGCCATGTTCCTGGGCACGACCGAGATCGACGCTACCCCGACCCTGCATTTGATGCGCGCCGAGGCGATGATCGACCTCGGCGATCACGACGCCGCCATCGAAGAGAGCAAGAAGGCGTCACGGTGGAAATCGCCGTTCGGCATGGAGATCGCCGAACGGACGTTCCGCTACTACGCGCTCGGCTACATGGGGGTCGCCCATGCCCTGAAGGGAGACCGCGCCAACGCGCTTAAAGCCGCGCAGACCATGGAGGGCATCAGCGAGTGCTGGCCGCCCGCCTTCCCGATCCCGTGTCAGGGAACGGAGAAGTACACGGGGCTGGCTAAAATACACATCGCCCTCGGCGACTTCGAGAAAGGCCTGGAAGTCATCCAGCGCCACGACTTCAACGCCGGCGGATTGTTCGGCGCTCTAACCGGTTCCGAGACCGATGCGCCGTGGTGGGGATGGTTGCAACTGCCGAAGCAGTTCCTGCTCAACAAGTGCCTTCTGGAGACGGGCCGCATCAAGGAGGCCAAGGAGGGCTACGACAGGCTGCTGAAGCTCCCGCAGACCCGGGACAACGGCGAAATCCACTGGCTGATCCTTTACGACCGCGGCCGCATCGCCATCAAGGAGGGCAACGCCAGGGACGCCATCGAATTTTTCCGCCAAGCGATCGAGGTGATCGAGCGGCAGCGCGCCACCATCAACACCGAGGCCAGCAAGATCGGTTTCGTCGGCAGCAAGCAGAGCGTCTATCGGGAACTGATCGCGGCGCTGTTCGCCGAGCGCCGCCACGCCGAGGCGTTCGAGTACGTCGAGCGCTCGAAATCGCGGGCATTGGTCGACATGCTGGCGTCGAAGCAGGACTTCTCGGTCGCCGCCGGCAACGTCGAGCAGGTGCGGGCGCTGCTCGCCATGGCGACGACGGCGGAGGCGGAGGCCCGGGTGCAACTCGACGAAAAAGCCGACGTGTCGCGCAACCGCGACGTCGCCAGCCGGGCCAAGAAGCAGCTCGGCGAGCAGGCCCCGGAGCTCGCCTCGCTGGTCAGCGTCAGCCACCTGACGGCCGACGAGATACGCGCCCGCATTCCCACCGACGAGACGCTGGTCGAGTATTACCGCGACGGCGAGGATCTGTTCGCCTTCGTTGTCACGACGCAGGACCTGCGGGCGGTGCGGCTCGACGGCAGGAACCTCGAAGTCGACGTCCTCAACTTCCGCGCCGCGCTAATGGACGTGAAATCGCCGGCGCATCTCGAGGTATCGAAGCGTCTTTACCGGCGTTTGGTCGCGCCGGTCGAAGGTCTGCTCACCAAGCCCAACCTGCTGGTCGTCGCCCACGGCGCGCTGCATTATCTGCCGTTCAACGCGCTCCACGGCGACAGCGGCTACCTGATCGAGCGCTTCCGCATCCGCATGCTGCCGAGCGCCAGCGTGCTCAAGTACCTGCGGCCGGGCCGGCCGGGCAAGGCCGCCGGCATGCTGGCGTTCGGCAACCCGGACCTCGGCGATCCGCGACTGGATCTCAGGCACGCCCAGGCCGAGGCCGTCGCGGTTAGCGGCGCCATCCCGAAGTCGCGGGCGCTGGTGCGCGGCCAGGCGACCGAGACCGCCCTCAAGCGATTCGGCCAGGGGTTCGCCTACATCCACATCGCCTCGCACGGGGAATTCGATCCCGACCAGCCGCTGCGCTCGGCGCTGCGCCTAGCCAAGGACGCCGAGAACGACGGCGCGCTGACCATCGGCGAGCTCTATTCGCTCAGGCTGGATGCCGATCTCGTCACCTTGAGCGCCTGCGAAACCGGGTTGGGCAAGATCTCGAACGGCGACGACGTGGTCGGCCTGACGCGCGGCTTCCTCTACGCCGGCAGCGGCTCGATCGTGGCGTCCTTGTGGAAGGTGGACGATCTCGCGACCGCCGACCTGATGACGCGGTTTTACGGCCATCTCGCCCGCGGCGACCGGCGGGAGGCGTTGCGGGCGGCGCAGCTCGAAACCCGCGGCAAGTACCCGCACCCGTTCTACTGGGCGGCCTTCCAGTTAACCGGCAACGCGCGATAGAAAACGCCCGCACTTTCGACGCCGGTCGGTCGGCTTGCCCGGCCGCCGCGCCGCCGGGACTCGCGGGCACCTACAAAAGACGCTAATCAGAAGGGGATGACCGCAGGGCGAGGAATGCGCGCCGCGCTCGGCCTCGCCGTCGGCGTCGGTCTGCTGACGGCGATGTTCGCCTGGCGCGGCATCGACGCCGTCGCCGGCCTTCTCCTCGAGGCGGGCGCGGCGATGCTGCTCGTCTGCCTGTTCGACCCGCCGGCGCAGTTGCTGTCGGCGGAAAGCTGGCGCAGCCTGTTCCCGAAGGATTCGCGGCCGCTCCGGCGGCGGATTTTCCCGGCGTCGTGGATGGGCTCGGCGGTCAATTCGCTGCTTCCCGTCGCCACCATCGGCGGCGAGATCGTCAAGGCGCGGGTACTGATCCTGTGGTCGCATCCGGGCGTCGTGACGGCCGCCGCGATGACCGTCGACAAGACCGTGCAGGCGATCGCCGTCGTGCTGTGGGGCTTGATCGGCGCCGCGATCCTGGTCGCCGCCGTCGGCGGCTCCGACATCGCTCTCGGCATTCTTGCGGGTGCCGCCCTGCTGATCGTCGGCATCGCCGGCTTCATCGCCGTGCAGGTGAAAGGCGGCTTCTCCGCGATGGCCCGCAAGATCGCCCGCTTCATCGACGCCGACGGAGACCTGGCGCTGGTCGAGAACGCCGAAGCCATGGAGCGCGCCATGCGCGAGATCTACCGTCACCCGGGCCGCATCCTTTGGGCGACGGCGCTCCGGCTGCTGGAGCGCGTCGTTTTGGCCGGCGAGATCGTGCTGGTCGCCCATCTGATGGGCGCCCCGATGGGGATCGCTGAGGCGGTGATCCTGAAAGGCGTCATCGGCGCCATCCGCGGCATGGCGTTCGCGGTGCCCGGCGGCCTCGGTGTGCAGGAAGGCGGCTACGTGGCGATCGGCGCCCTGATGGGCATGTCGCCGGACCTGATGATCGCGCTGTCGCTGGCAACCCGGGTGCGCGAGATCGCGCCCAGCATCCCGTTGATTGCCCTGTGGCAGGCGGTCGAGGGCCGAGCGCTCATGCGGCGTCGCGCCGGGAAGGCCGGCCGCTAGGCGGCCAGACGGTCGAGCTCTTTCGTCACCGCCTCGCCCATCTCGGTGGTCGACACCTTTTTCTTGCCCGGCTGCATGATGTCGGCGGTGCGGAGCCCGTTGTCGAGCACGTTCCTGACCGCGGTCTCGACCAGGTCGGCGTCCTCGCTCATGTCGAACGAGTAGCGCAGGCACATGGCGAAGCTCATCAGCATGGCCAGCGGATTGGCGAGCTTCTTGCCGGCGATGTCGGGCGCCGTGCCGTGCACCGGCTCGTAGAGCGCCCGGCGGCGGCCGCCGGCGTCCGGCGCGCCCAGCGACGCCGACGGCAGCATGCCGAGCGAGCCGGTGAGCATGGCGGCGCAGTCCGAGAGCACGTCGCCGAACAGGTTGTCGGTGACGATGACGTCGAACTGCTTCGGGTTGCGCACCAGCTGCATGGCGCAGTTGTCGGCGTACATATGGCTGAGCTGGATGTCGGGAAAGTCCCTGCCGACGGCGGTGGCGACCTCGCGCCAGAGAACCCCCGTCTCCATGACGTTGGCCTTATCCACCGACGTCACCCGCCTGCCGCGCTTCCGCGCCAGCTCGCAGGCGGCGCGGCAGACGCGGTCGATCTCGCCGGTCGTATAGACCTGCGTGTCGACGGCGCGCTTCGAGCCGTCCTTGAGCGTTTCGATGCCGCGCGGCTGGCCGAAATAGACGCCGCCGGTGAGCTCGCGCACGATCAGCATGTCGAGGCCGGACACCAGCTCCTTCTTCAGGCTGGAGGCGTCGGCCAGCGCCGGGAACACCGTCGCCGGGCGCAGGTTGGCGAACAGGTCCATCTCCTTGCGGAGTTTCAAGAGCCCCGCCTCCGGGCGGTGTTGGCGCTCGACCTTGTCCCACTTCGGCCCGCCGACGGCGCCGAACAGCACCGCGTCGACTCCCATCGCCCTCGCCAGCGTGTTGTCGGTCAACGACGTGCCGTGCTTGTCGTAGGCGCAGCCGCCGACCAGGTCGTCGGCGACGTCGAACGACACGTGGCGGCGCTTGTCCATCCAGCCGATGACGCGCTTCACCTCGGCCATCACCTCGGGGCCGATCCCGTCGCCGGGCAGCATCAACAGCTTCTTGTTGGCGGGCATTCGGATGTTCCTCTTCGCTTAAGAAATTTAGCCACAGAGGCACAGAGACACAGAGAAGAAAGAAAGAGAAGATTGATTGCGCCTCCGGCGCGAAAGAATTGGGCGGAAATTGTTGACGGACTCCCCGCGCATGAAGTGCGCAATCGTTCTTACTTCAACTCTCTTCTCTGTGTCTCTGTGCCTCTGTGGTTGTCTTTTGCCCAACGAAATGCTCAGCCGTAGAGCCAGGGCTGCGATGCCCGCTGCTTGTCTTCGAAGCTCTCGATCTTCTTGCCGTTGCGCATGGTCAGCCCGATGTCGTCGAGGCCGTTCAACAGGCAGTGCTTCTGGAACGGGTCGACGTCGAACTTCATCCGCTCGCCGTCCGGGCCGGCGACGGTCTGACCGACCAGATCGACCGTGAAGGTGGCATTCGAGCCTTTCTCCGCCGCCGCCATCAGCCTCATCACCTCCGTCTTCGGCAGGATCAGCGGCAGGATGCCGTTCTTGAAGCAGTTGTTGTAGAAGATGTCGGCGAACGACGGCGCGATCACGCAGCGGATGCCGAAATCGAGGAGCGCCCACGGCGCGTGCTCGCGGCTGGAGCCGCAGCCGAAATTATCGCCGGCGATCAGAATGCTGGCCTTGCGGTAGGGCTTCCTGTTGAGGACGAAGTCCGGGTTCTCCTTGCCGTTCGCGTCGAACCGCATCTCGAAGAACAGGCCCTTGCCGAGACCCGAACGCTTGATGGTGGTCAGGAACTGCTTCGGGATCACCATGTCGGTGTCGACGTTGATCATGTTCAACGGCGCGGCGACGCCCGTCAGGGTGGTGAATTTTTGCATGGCGTTTCTCCTCGCTCAGGCCAGCTTGCGCACGTCGGCGAGCTTGCCGGTGACGGCGGCGGCGGCCGCCATCGCCGGGCTCACCAGGTGGGTGCGGGCGCCCGGCCCCTGGCGGCCCTTGAAGTTGCGGTTTGACGTCGAGGCGCAGCGCTTGCCCGGCGGCACCTTGTCGGCGTTCATGGCTAGGCACATGGAGCACCCCGGCTCCCGCCACTCGAAGCCGGCGGCCTTCAGGATGGCGTCGAGGCCTTCCTCCTCGGCCTGCGCCTTGATCAGCCCGGAGCCCGGCACCACCAGGGCGCGGACGCCCTGGGCGACCTTGCGGCCCTTGGCGACGGCGGCGGCGGCGCGGATGTCCTCGATGCGGCTGTTGGTGCAGGCGCCGACGAACACGTAGTCGATCGGGATCTCGGTCATCGGCGTGCCCGGCTTTAGCCCCATGTAGTCGAGCGCCATGCGGGCCGACTTCTGCTTGTCCTCGCCGGCGAAACTTTCCGGCGCCGGCACCTTGCCGGTGATCGGGACGACGTCCTCGGGGCTGGTGCCCCAGGTGACCTGCGGCGCGATGTCGGCGGCCTTCATCGTCACTTCCTTGTCGTAGCGCGCGCCCTTGTCGGTGGGCAGCGTCTTCCAGAAGGCGACCGCCGCTTGCCACTCGGCGCCCTTCGGTGCCTTCGGGCGTCCTCTCAGGTAGTCGAAGGTCGTATCGTCCGGCGCCACCAAGCCGGCCCGCGCGCCGGCCTCGATGGTCATGTTGCACACCGTCATCCGGCCTTCCATGGAAAGCCCGCGGATGGCGTCCCCGGCGTACTCGATGACGTGGCCGGTACCGCCGGCGGTGCCGATCTTGCCGATCACCGCCAGGATCACGTCCTTGGCGACGACGCCGGTCGGCAGTTTTCCCTCCACCGTGATGCGCATGTTCTTCAGCGGCCGCTGCAGCAGCGTCTGGGTCGCCAGCACGTGCTCCACCTCGGTGGTGCCGATGCCGAATGCCAGCGCCCCGAAGGCGCCGTGGGTGGCGGTGTGGCTGTCGCCGCACACCACCGTGGTGCCGGGCAGCGTGAAGCCCTGTTCCGGCCCGATGATGTGGACGATGCCCTGGCGGATGTCGTTCATGTCGAACAGCTCGACGCCGAAGTCGCGGCAGTTCCTGGAGAGCTCGTCGACCTGGATGCGCGAATCCTCGGCGTCGATGCCCTTCGAGCGGTCGCTGGTCGGCACGTTGTGGTCGGCGACCGCCAGCGTCGCGTCCGGGCGGCGCACCTTGCGTCCGGCGGCGCGCAGGCCCTCGAACGCCTGCGGGCTGGTGACCTCGTGCACCAGGTGGCGGTCGATGTAGAGCAGACAGGTGCCGTCGTCCTGGACGTTGACCAGGTGCGAGTCCCAGATCTTGTCGAACAGCGTCTTCGGTTTCGCCATCGGCGTCATCCTCCTGCGGCGGTTATTTTTTGCTCTTGGCGGCGCGCTTGTCGGCCTTCTTATCGGCCTTCTTGTCCGCCTTCTTTCCGGCCTTCTTCTCCGCCTTGGCTTCGGCGGCGGCCTTCCTGGCCGTCTTCTTGGCTTCCTTCGCTTCGTCGGAGGCCGCCGCGGCGGCCTCGGCCACCAGCTCCTCCATGTTCTCGGGCGGCGCCTCGCCGGTCACCGGCACCACGACGTCGTGCTTCTTGCGCTTCCTCGCCTTGCCCGGCGCCCCGGCGACCGCGGCGTCGCCCTCCATGCCCTCGGACAGGAAGTCGGTCTTTTCGGTGATGCGCGCCTTCTTGCCGGCGCGGCCGCGCAGGTAATAGAGCTTGGCGCGCCGCACGTTGCCGTGGCGCAGCACCTCGATCTCGGCGATCGCCGGCGAATGCAGCGGGAATACCCGCTCGACGCCCTCGCCGTAGGAGATCTTGCGCACCGTGAACGACGAGTTCAGGCCCCGGCTGCTGCGCCCGATGCAGACGCCTTCGAAGGACTGCAGCCGCGAGCGCTCGCCTTCCACCACGCGCACCTTGACCCTGAGGGTGTCGCCCGGGGCGAAGTCCGGCAACTGCCTCTTCGCGACGATCTTCTCGATCTGCCGGTCTTCCAGTTCCTTGATGATGTCCATGGCTGTCGTCCTTCGTCTCGGTTGATCGCCCCAAACGGGGCGACGTTGTCGATTCCTAGTGTCGCTCCGCGGCGTAACGCGCCCACAGGTCGGGCCGCCGCTCGCGGGTGATCTTTTCCGCCATCTGGCGCCGCCAGGCGCGCACCTTTTCGTGGTGGCCGGAAACCAGCACGTCCGGCACCTGGCGCCCCTGCCACGTTTGCGGCCGGGTGTACTGCGGATATTCCAGCAGCCCGGCCTCGAAGCTCTCCTCGGCCAGCGATTCCTGCTTGCCGACGACGCCCGGCAGCAGCCGCACGCAGGCGTCGATCAGCGCCACCGCCGCCGCCTCGCCGCCTGACAGCACGAAGTCGCCGAGGCTGATCTCGTCGGGCCGGTACGCGTCCACCACCCGCTCGTCCAATCCCTCGTAGCGCCCGCACAGCAGCGTCACCCCGGCACTGCCGGCGAGCTCGCGCGCCGTCGCCTGGGCGAACCGCCGGCCGCGCGGCGTCAGATAGATCAGCCGCTGCGCCGGCTCGGCGTGGCGGGCCGACTCGACGGCCCTGGCGACCACGTCGGGACGCATCACCATGCCCGGGCCGCCGCCGAACGGCGCGTCGTCGACCGAGCGGTGCGGACCTTCGGCGAAGTCGCGGATGTCGAGCGCTTCCAGCGCCCAGGCGCCGGCCGCGAGTCCCTGGCCCGCCAGCGAATGGGCGAGCGGCCCCGGGAACATCTCCGGGAACAGCGTCAGCACCGTCGCCTTCCAGATCGGGTTCGCGCGCGCCACCGTCGACTACTCCTTATTCCTTGCCGCCGTCGCCGGGGAATAGCCCGGCCGGCGGCGCCACCGTGATCCGACCGGCGGCCAAGTCCACCGACACCACGCCGGCCCTGAACGGCACCATCAGTCCGCGCCCGGCGCCGCCCGCCACTTCCAGCACGTCACCGGCGCCGAAGTTATGCACCGCCTTCACCGTGCCGAGCGCCCGGCCGTCCGCGGTCTCCACCGTCAGCCCCTCGAGGTCGGCGTGGTAGTAGGCGCCGGCCTCCGGCTCGGGCAGCGCGCTCCTCGGCACGTAGAGCTCGGTGCCCTTGAGGGCCTCCGCCGCGTCGCGGTCGTCGACGCCCTTGACGCGGGCGATCAGCGCCCCCTTGACGCAGCCGATGACGCGGATCGCGAACCGCCGCTTGCCCGACTTGTCCGACAGCGGGCCGTAGGCGGCGACGTCTTCGGGCGCGGCGGTGAAGCTCTTGATCTTGACCTCGCCCTTCAGCCCGCGCGCGCCGGTGACGGCGCCGACGCACACCCGGTCCGATTTGTCCCGTCCGCGTCGCTCCGCCGGCATCGCCGTCGCCGCTCCCGTCATCGCGTCCATGCCCGCATCCTTTCTACTCGGCCTTCTTCTCTTCCGCCTTCGGCGCCTCGGCCGTCGGCGCGGCAGGCGCGACGCCGTCGGCGGCCGCCGCCTTGGCGTCGGCGGCGGCTTTCTCCTGCTTGTGCTTTTCCTCCTCGGCGGCGGCCGCGGCGGCCTCCGCGTCGGCTTTGGCCTTCTCCTCGGCCACCCGCTTCGCCTCGACCTCGGCGGCGGCGCGGCTCTCGGCCATCTTGGCGGCGTGCTCCGCGGCCGCCTTCTGGCGCTCGACCATCTTGTTCTTCGGCAAGTGCTGCTTCGTCTGCTTCGCCGGGATCGGCGGCTTCTCGATGATGCCGCGGTCGCCGAGGAAGCGCGCCACCCGCTCCGACGGCTTGGCGCCGACGCCGAGCCAGTACTTGGTGCGCTCGTCGTTGATCTTCAGGCGGTCCGGATGGTCCTTGCCGACCATCGGGTTGTAGGTGCCGATCCGCTCGATGAAGCGGCCGTCGCGGGGTTTCCGCGAGTCCGCCACGATGATGCGGTAGAAGGGGCGCTTCTTGGCGCCGCCGCGGGAAAGCCGGATTCTGAGTGCCATGTCGCTCGTTCGTCCTTTTGCCGATTTCACTCCAGGGGTTGGTCCTCTACGCCGTCAACGCATGAACGGGCCGGGCGGCATCATCCCCGGCGGCATGCCGCCGCCGAACAGTCCGCGTTTGCCCAATTTGCCGGCCTTTTTCATCATCGTCGACATCTGCTTGAACTGCTTCAGCACGCGGTTGACCTCCTGCACCGTGGTGCCGGAGCCGGCGGCGATGCGCCGTCGCCGCGAGCCGTTGAGCAAATTCGGGTTGCGCCGCTCCTTGCGCGTCATGGAGAGGATGATCGCCTCCTGGCGCGCCACCATCTTGTCGTCGATGTTGGCGGCGGCGATCTGCTTCTTCATCTTGGCGGCGCCGGGAATCATGTCGATCAGCCCGCCGAGGTCGCCCATCTTGCGCAATTGCTTGAGCTGGTCGGCCATGTCCTCGAGGGTGAACTTGCCCTTCAGCATCTTGGCCGCCATCTTTTCGGCGTCCTCGCGCTCGATCACGTCCTGGGCCCGTTCGACCAGTCCGACCACGTCGCCCATGCCGAGGATCGAGCCGGCGAGACGATGGGCGTCGAACGCCTCCAGCGCCTCGATCTTCTCGCCGGTGCCCATCAGCTTGATCGGCCGCCCGGTGACGGCGCGCATGGAGAGGGCGGCGCCGCCGCGGGCGTCGCCGTCGACGCGAGTGAGCACGATTCCGGTGATGCCGACGCGGTCGTTGAATTCGCGGGCGAGGTTGACCGCGTCCTGGCCGGTCAGCGCGTCGGCGACCAGCAGCGTCTCAATCGGCTCGACCGCCTGCTTGATCTCGCGTGCCTCCGCCATCATCGCGTCGTCGAGGGCGAGCCGGCCGGCGGTATCCAGCAGCACCACGTCGACGCCTTCCTGGCGCGCCTTCCTGATCGCCCGCTCGGCGATCGCCTTCGGCCGCTCGCCGATGATCGGCGCCAGCGTTTCGATGCCGGTCTGCCTGCCGAGTTGCTGCAGCTGCTGCTGCGCCGCCGGACGGTAGACGTCGAGCGACGCCATCAACACCTTCTTCCTGTCGCGCTTCGCGAGCTTGAAGCCGAGCTTGGCGGTGGTCGTCGTCTTGCCGGAGCCCTGCAAGCCGACCATCAGCACCGGCACCGGGGGGTTGCCGGCGAGGTTGACGCCGGCGGCGGCCTCGCCGCCGCCCAGGGTCTCGACCAGCTGGTCGTGGACGATCTTGACCACCAACTGCGCCGGCGTGACGCTGCGCAGCACGTCGGCGCCCTTGGCGGCGGCGCCGGCGGCGGCGATGAAGTCCTTGACCACCGGCAGCGCCACGTCGGCCTCCAGAAGCGCCACGCGCACCTCGCGCATCGCCGCCTCGACGTCGGCTTCCTTCAGCGCGCCGCGCCGCTTCAGACGGTCGAAAATTCCGCCGAGCTTGCCGGTCAGGGCCTCGAACATGCCGCCACTCTCTCCTTGTCCGCCCCGCAAACGAAAGCCGCGCCAGTGCGCGAAACTCGCGGATTGGCGGTGTCCCTCGGGACATAGGTCTTGAAGAAAACCTACGGGATCGGGCGGCACTCTATGGATGGGTAAAGGCCAAGTCAAGCGCCGCCCGGGCGGCGCTTGCGAGGACGCCAGCGGCGGCCCAAGCCGGGCTTGGCAACCGGCCGCCGGCCGTGTTAAACGGAAAGTAGTAAATATCGGCGCATACAACTAAAACTTGTGCTTGGTGCCTTTGGATTCGGCAATCGACCATGCGCCATAAACGCCCGCCCCCCGCTCCCGGCCGGCTTGATCGCCACCTCGGCAGACGCCTCGCCCGCCGCCGCCGCGAGCTGTGCCTGACCCTCGGCGAACTCGAGCAGCGGATCGGCGCCGCACCCGGCACCGTCATCCAGTTCGAAAAGGGAGCGAGGGCGGTCGGCGCCGCCGAGCTGCTGGCGCTGGCGACGACGCTCGGGGTGTCGCCGGCGTGGTTCTTCGCCGACCCGCCGCCCGGCAGCGGAGAGCGTCGCCGAGGCGGAACGCTTCCTCGCCCTCTACATGCGCATCGCCGATCCAAAAGTCCGTCGCGACATCCTCGGCCTGATCAAGGCGGCCGGCGAATAGGCGCCCCGCCTTGACGTTTGCGCCCGGCCCGGCGAAAGAAGGGGCCATGGATTATAAGGCGATCGAGGACGCCTGCGCCGCCTCCGGCCTGCTGGCGCGGGGCGGCTTCCATCCCGCCGCCGGCGATGGCGCGCCGGCGGGCGCCTTGACGCTGGTGCTGGTCGGCAACGCCGGGCCGGCGATGTGGCGGGCGTTCTCCGACGCGACGCCGCCCGCCGAGCGGGCGTCGGCCCGGCATCCCCTCGACGCCTGGACGCGGCGCACGGTCGGCGCCATCGCCGACGGGCTCGGCGCGACGGCGGTGTTGCCGTTCGACGGGCCGCCCTACGCACCGTTCCAGCGCTGGGCGCTGAAGGCCGGCGGCGTCTTCGCCTCGCCGATCGGCATGCTGATCCATCCCGTCTACGGTTTGTGGCACGCCTATCGCGGCGCGCTGGCGTTCGCCGACGAAATAGCACTGCCGGCGGCGGCGCCGGCGACGAGCCCATGCGAGAATTGCGCCGCCAAGCCGTGCCTGAGTGCGTGCCCGGTCGGCGCGTTTCGGATCGAGACCGCACCGCCGGCCCGCTACGACGTGCCTAGTTGCGTCGGCCATGTCACCTCGGCGGCCGGCACCGATTGCCTGGGCGGTGGCTGCCTCGCCCGCCGCGCCTGCCCGGTCGGCCGCGACTATGCCTACGGCCCCGAACAGGCGCGCTTCCACATGCGCAAGTTCCTGGCGGCGCATGCCGGCAAGGGCCTGGCCTGACGCCCGGAAAGGGTGGACAGCCCCGGGGCGCGGCTCTATTTAAGCCAGTCATGGGCGGGCTTCCGTTTACCAAGATGCACGGCCTCGGCAACGACTTCGTCGTGCTCGATGCGCGCGCCCGCGCCGTCGCCGTCGGGGCGGCCGAGGCGCGCGTAATCGCCGACCGCCGCATCGGCGTCGGGTGCGACCAGCTTCTGGTGGTCGAGAAGCCGAAGAACGGCGCCGCCGACGCATTCATGCGCATCTTCAACGCCGACGGCGGCGAGTCCGGCGCCTGCGGCAATGGCGCCCGTTGCGTGGCTTGGCTGCTGATGGCCGAAACGGGCAACGCCGAGGCCAGCATCGAGACGCTGGCCGGCGTGCTCGCCGCCCGCGCCGCCGACGGCGGCATGGTCGAGGTCGACATGGGACCGGCGAAGTTCGGCTGGCGCGACGTGCCGCTCGCCCGCGAGGCCGACACGCTGCATCTCGACTTCGCCCGCGGGCCACTCAAGGACCCGGTCGCCTTGAACGTCGGCAACCCGCACGTGGTGTTCTTCGTCGCCGACGCCAACGCGGTACCGCTGGCCGAACTGGGACCGAAGATCGAGCACGATCCGCTGTTCCCCGAACGCACCAACGTCGAGGTGGCGGAGATCGTCGGCCCCGGCGAAATTCGCCTGCGCGTGTGGGAGCGCGGCGCCGGCATCACGCGGGCTTGCGGCTCCGGCGCCTGCGCGGCTCTGGTGGCGGCCAACCGGCGCGGGCTCGCCAACCGCCGCGCCAGGGTGGTGCTCGACGGCGGGCCGCTCACGATCGAATGGCGGCGCGACGGCCGCGTGCTGATGACAGGCCCCGTGGCGACCAGTTTCACCGGCGTGCTCGACGACGCCTTGCTCGCGGAAGCCCGGTCGTGAGCGGACCGCAGGTGGTGACGTTGGGGTGCCGGCTTAACGCCTTCGAGTCCGAGGTCATGCGGGAGCTCGGAGCCAAGGTCGGCATGACGGACGCCATCATCGTCAACACCTGCGCCGTCACCGCCGAGGCCGAGCGCCAGGCGCGCCAGACCATTCGCCGGCTGCGCCGCGACAATCCCGCCGCGCGCATCATCGTCACCGGTTGCGCGGCGCAGCTCAGCCCCGACAAGTTCGCCGCCATGCCGGAGGTCGACCGGGTGCTCGGCAACGCGGAGAAGCTGAACACGGCGGCTCTCGCCGAGACGGGCGACGACTCCGTCATCCAGGTCCAGGTCGCCGACATCATGAGCGTGCGCGAGACGGCACCGCACCTGATAGCCGGCTTCGAGGGACGCGCGCGCGCGTTCGTGCAGGTGCAGCAGGGATGCGACCACCGCTGCACGTTCTGCATCATCCCGTTCGCTCGCGGCCGCAGCCGCAGCGTCCGCCCCGACGCCATCGTCCGCCAGGCGCGGAAGCTGGTCGAGGGCGGCTACCGCGAGGTGGTGCTGACCGGCGTCGACATCTGCTCCTATGGCGGCGACCTGCCGGGCCGGCCGACGCTGGGACGGATGGCGCGGCGGCTGCTCGCGGAAGTGCCGGAGTTGTGCCGACTCCGCCTGTCCAGCCTCGACCCGGCGGCCATCGACGACGATCTGTTCCAATTGTTCGCCGAGGAGCCGCGGCTGATGCCGCACCTGCACCTGAGCCTGCAGGCCATGGACGACGTGATCCTGAAGCGCATGAAGCGCCGCCACTCGGCCGCGCAAGCAAGCGCCGTGGTCGCTAGGGCAAGGGCGTCACGCCCCGACGCGGCGTTCGGCGCCGACCTGATCGCCGGCTTCCCGACCGAGTCCGAGGCGATGTTCGCGAATACGCTGGCCGCCGTCGGCGACCTCGGCCTCGCCTACCTGCACGTGTTCCCGTATTCGCCGCGCGCCGGCACGCCCGCCGCCCGCATGCCGCAGGTCGAGCCCGGCGTCCGCAAGGCGCGCGCGAGGAAGCTGCGCGCCGTGGGCGACGAAGGTCTCCGGAGTTTCCTCGAAAGCCGCACGGGCACCACAGCCGACGTGCTGGTGGAGCGTGGGCGATCAGGGTTGAGCGAGCACTACGCGCCGGTCGAGTTGGACTTCGCCGCCGATGCCGGCGAGATCGTCGCGGCGCGCCTCACCGCCGTCCGCCATGGTCGGCTGATCGGCAGCCGGGCGGCATGACCGGCGATGGCAAGGCCGGCTGGCTCGGCCGGCTGGCGCGCGGCCTGACGCGCACCTCGGCCCGGCTCGGCGACGACATCGCCGGGCTGGTTTCCAAACGCAAGCTCGACCAAGCGACGCTGGAGAAGCTGGAGGAGCTGCTGATCGCCGGCGACCTCGGCGTCGGCCCGGCGGCGCGGCTGACGCAAAAGTTGGCCGAGACGCGGTTCGACAAGCAAGTCCCCGAGGACGAGGTGAAGCGCGCGCTCGCCCAGGAGATCGCCGCCATCCTCAAGCCGGTGGCCCGGCCGCTGGTCGTCGACAAGGCGAGGAAGCCGTTCGTGGTGCTGGTCGCCGGCGTCAACGGCTCGGGCAAGACCACCACCGTCGCCAAGTTCGCCGCCCTTTGGAAGGCAGAGGGCAAATCGGTGACGCTCGCCGCCGCCGACACCTTCCGCGCCGCCGCCATCGAGCAGCTGCAGATTTGGGGCGAGCGCGCCGGCGCGCCGGTGGTCGCCGGCCAGCCGGGCGACGATCCGGCCGGGGTCGCCTACGCGGCGATGGAGGAGGCGAGGGCCGCCGGCGCCGACGTGCTGGCCGTCGACACCGCCGGGCGATTGCACAACAAGAAGCACCTGATGGCGGAATTGCAGAAGGTGGTGCGCGTCTTGAGGAAGCTCGACGCGACGGCGCCGCACGCGGTGCTGCTGGTGATGGACGCCACCGTCGGCCAGAACGCGCTTTCACAGGTCGAGACCTTCAAGGAGATGGTCGACGTCACCGGCCTCGTCGTCACCAAGCTCGACGGCTCGGCCAAGGGCGGCATCGTGGTGGCGCTGGCGGAGAAGTTCGGCCTGCCGGTGCATGCGGTCGGAGTCGGCGAGGGTCTCGACGACTTGAGGCCGTTCGCGGCCGACGCCTTCGCCCGCGCGCTGCTCGGGCTCGAAGCGTAGACGCCGATGGCCCTGCAACTGCATCTGGTGGCGTTGGTACTGCTGGCGGCGCTGCTGCACGCCACCTGGAACGCCGTCGTCAAGGCGGCCGGCGACCGCTTCCTGACCTTCACCGCCGTGCGCGGCACCGGCACCGTGGTCGCGATTTGCCTGCTGCCGCTGGTGCCGGTGCCGGCGCCGGAGTCGTGGCCGTACCTGATCGCCAGCATCGCGGTCCACAACTTCTATTACGTGGTGCTGCTGCAGGCGTACCGGTTCGGCGATCTGAGCCACGTGTATCCGCTGGCACGCGGCGTCGCGCCGCTTACGGTGGCAATGCTGGCCGCCGCATTCGCCGGCGAGGTGCCGACCGCCGGCGGCGCCTTCGGCATCGCGCTGGTGTCGGCGGGACTGGTCAGCCTGATGTTCGCCGGCGGCCGGCCGCCCATGCTCGGCGAGGAAGGACACGCTGCCAAGGCGGTCGGCTTCGCGGTGATGACCGGCCTGTTCATCGCCTTCTACACCGTCGTCGACGGGCTCGGCATCCGCGCCAGCGGCGCGACGTTCGGCTACATCGTGTGGCTGAACGTCGGCGAGGGCATCCCGTTCATGATGGCGGCGCTGGCGACGCGGCCAACGAAGATCGGACCATTTCTGAAGGCCAACTGGCGGCGCACCACCTCGACCGGTCTGTTGGCGGTGGCCGCCTACGGTCTAGTGCTCTACGCCTTGAGCGAGGGCGCCATGGCCCACGTGTCGGCGCTGCGCGAGACCTCAGTGCTGTTCGCCGCCGCCATCGGTGCCTTGTTCCTGAAGGAGCCGTTCGGCCGCGTCCGCGTTGCCGCCGCGGTCATCATCGTCGCCGGCGTGGTGATGATGCAGACGCTGGGTTAGGGCCGGGACAGCCTCGACAGGTCTGGCGTCCCCCGGGTGGAGTCGGTCTCCCGCTCGTAGGCCCGGGCGGCGCGATAGAGCGTCGCCTCGTCGAACGGCCGCCCGACCAGCTGGAACGACGACGGCAGGCCGTTCTTGGTGAAACCCATCGGCACGCTGAGGCCGGGCAGGCCGAGATAGTTGAACGGCCGCGTCGCGTGGCCCATGGCGAAGATCTTCTGCGCGAAGCCGGGATTGGCGCCGACGTCGGATTCGGCAATCGTCGGCACCGGCCCCATCATCACCGGTGTCACCAGTACGTCGGTCGCGTCGAACACGGCGGCCATGAACTCGGCCAGCACGGCGGGGCGTCGGTTCAGCGCGTCGATGTAGGTGGTGGCCGGCGTCAGCGCGCCCGCCACCAGCCGGCCGAGGGTCTGGCGGCCGTAGTCGCCGGGCCGCTCGCGCATCCAGCGGGCGTGCAGCGCCGCGCCCTCGGTGGTGGTGATCATGGTGGTCATGCCGTTGGTGGCGGCGACGCTCTTCGGCACCCGCACGGCGACGATCTCGGCGCCGAGGCGGCGGTACACGTTGATCGCGTCCTCGATCAGCTTCCGCACCTCCGGCGTCAGCGGCTCGAGGAAATGGTTCTCGGGGACACCGAGACGTAAGCCCTTAGCGCCGTCCTCGATGGTAGCGAGATAGTCGGGCACGCCGAGACCGCTGGTCGCCGGGTCGCGGGCATCGAAGCCGCCGATGACGCCCAGCATGAGGGCGTTGTCGGTGACCGTGCGGGTCAGCGGCCCGATGGTGTCGAGCGAATGGGAAAGCGGCATGGCGCCGAACCGGCTGACCCGGCCGTAGGTGGTCTTCATGCCGACGACACCGCAGCAGGCGGCCGGGAAGCGGACCGAGCCGCCGGTGTCGGAGCCGAGCGCGCCGTAGGCGAACCCCGCCGCCACCGCGACGCCGGAACCCGACGACGAGCCGCCGGTGACGTGGTCCTGGTTCCACGGGTTGCGCGCCGTGCCGGCGACCTCGTTGTGGCCGGTGACGCCGAGCGCGAACTCGGCCATGGCGAGGCGTGCGATGTCGAGGGCGCCGGCGGCGTCCAGCCGCTCGAGGGCGGCCGCCGTGCGGTCCGGCACGAAGCCGGCGCGAATGCGCGAGCCGCAGGCGCTGACGCGGCCCCGGCGGTAGAACATGTCCTTGTGCGCCAGCGGCACGCCGAGCAGCGGCGCCCGGTCGCCCTGCCGGATCGCCGCGTCGGCGGCCCGCGCGTGGTCGAGCGCGCGCCCGGGCTCGCAGCCGGCGACGGCGGCGAGCATGCCCCCGAAGCGCTCGATGCGCTGCAGGCAGGCAAGGGTGACTTCCTCCGACGACAGCTTGCGCTTGGCGATCAGCCCGGCGGCCTCGACCAAGCTGAGGCCGGCGACATCGGCGGCGGTGTCGCCGTCAACCATCGCCGCGCTCCTTGGCGAGGTCTGCCGGCGCGAACGATTCGAGGACGTCGGTGAAGCGGCCGGGGGCGTCGTCGAACGGCAGCGGCGCCAGCTGCCGGCGCATCGCTTGGCCGACGCGGCCGGCGGCGCGCGCCGGATCGACCAGCGCCTCGATGTCGAAGGCCATGTCCTGGAATTGCCGCATCCACGCCTCGGCGGCCTTGAAATCGTCGTCCTGCATGGCGCGGTTCACCCGTTGCGGCGCTGATGATCCGGATAGGTAGTGTTACGGACTGTGCCGAGGCCGCCGACGAAAGTCAAAGCCCGGCAACGGGTTGGCCGCCGCCTGCCGGCCGCCGACCGGCCTCTAAAAAGTCGTTGAATCGCCCGGCCGGCGGGCTACATCATTGTCGACAGCAGCCCGCCGCCGGCCGCACCGTCTGCCGAGGTGCGGGGAAGTCGGGCGCAACGGTTTCAAACTCATCAGCGGTGCCCCATGACCACGTTCGCCAAAGCCATTGCCGTCGCCGCCCTCGCCGCCGGCACGCTCGCCGCGTGCGCGGATTTGCCGTTCCGGCTGCCGGGAGAGCGGGCCGCGATCATCAAACCCGACCAGGGCTCGATCCTGTTCCGCACCGACACCGTCGGCAACCAGCCGGCGCAGCGGGTCCTATATTCGGACAACGACCAGCGGGTCGAATACGCGCTCTACAAGGGCAACGGCGCGCAGGCCGAGTTCGTCTACATGGAACGACCCTACAACCAGAAGATCGCCTTCAACTACGCCTACACCGTCGCCGACACGGTGCAGCGATGGAACTACAGCAAGAGCCAGGCGATCGCGTGGGACGAAGCGATCAGAGTCGTCACCACGGTCGGCGACTTGTTCTACCGTTCCTACCGGCTGACCGCCAAGAACCAGCACTGCTTCGGCATCAATGGCGAATGGGAACGAGCGGTCGACGATCCGAGGCAGCGCAACACTCGCATCATGTTCGGCTACTACTGCGCCCCGGCGGGCCAGGCGTTGTCGCGGGAGAAGACGCTGGCGTTGATCGACTCGATCGGGCTCAAGGGCATTACCGAGCGCTCTCCCGACTACGCCGACACGATCTATGGCTTCCACAAGGACGTCGTCGCCAATTTCGCCGGCAAGGAGGGAACCCAGAAGGCAATCGCGCTCGCCCAATTCGGCGCCGACGCCGCCGCCGGCATCGCCGAGTATCCGTTCCGCTTCGCCGAGCACTACATGATCAGCGACGGCAACAACGACATGAAATAGCGAGCGCGGCTGCATCTGGGAAACGTCGTCGGCCGCGCGGTCTTCATCCGCGAGGTTGCACACCGGGAGTAGTGTCCATGAGACTAGTCGACGGAGGAGTCTTGTCGCCGGCCGTCGCCGTCACCTTCGCAGTCGCGCTCGCCGCGTGCGGCGGTCTGTCGGGCCGGCAGCCGGTGGAGCGCACGGCCGAGCTGCCCCCGGACAAAGGTTCGATCCTGTTCAAGGCCGACCACGTCGGCGACCGTCCGGCGCGACGCATCCAGTATTCGGACAACGAGCAGCGCGTCGAATACGCGCTCTACAAGGGCGGCGGCGCCCAGGCCGAGTTCGTCTACATGGAACGACCCTACAACCTGAACGTCGCCTTCAACTTTCCCTACACTATCGCCGACCGGGTAGGGGCGTGGAATTACAGCAAGGGTCAGGCGATCCGGTGGGAGCGCGCGACGCGCATCGACACTAAGCTCGGTGATCTATTCTACCGGCCCTACCGGATGACCAACAGGAATCAGAATTGCTTCGGCATCTCCGGCGAATGGGACCGCGACCCGAGAGATTGGAGGCAACGTCATACCCGGATCATGTTCGGATACTACTGCGCCCCGGCCGGGCAGGCGCTTTCCAGTGAGCGGATGACGGCGTTGATCGGCGGCCTCGGTCTCAAGGGCATCACCGAACGGTCGGACGACTACGCCGACACGATTTACAACTTCCATCGCGACGTCGCGGCCAGCTTCTCCGGCCCGCAGGGCAGCCTGAAGGCGTCTGAGATCGCCCGCAACGGCGCCGGCGATTCCACCGGCATCGCCGACTATCCATTCCATCTCGCGGAATACTACAACCCGACCTACGGGCGCGGCGGCAACTAGCCGCAGCCGGGCCGGCACCGCCGCCGCGCCGGAAAAAATGACGCCGGCCCTTCGGGGCCGGCGTCGCAGTCTGGGGGGGAGGAAACGTCCAAAACAGCTAAAGAGTCTTCGTCACACCCGGATATTGAGATAGAAGCCGCGCGGCACGTCGCGCCTGAGCGGCCGGTCCTGTCCGAGGATGCGGTTGAGCCGGGTCAGCCCCTCGCGCTCCTCGGCTGTCGTGTCCTGGCGCACGGCGGACGCCCGTGCCCGCACCTCGCGCACGCCGTCCCCTTGGTAGATGCCCGACCGTTCGGCCGGCACCAGCGCGTTGGATTTTGTGAAGTCGACTCCATCCGTCATGGGGTCAGACTAGGTACAAAAGGTTAAGGGAATCTCAAAATCCGAGGCCGCGGAAACGGTTTGCGGGTATAACCGTGAATCCCGAAATCGCCGGGCTTCAGCGCCGCCGCGGCGCCGATTCGGGAGCCTCGGCGATGCCGGGGCCGAGGCCCTTGTGGAAGCGCTCGAGCGCCCACGCGATGGACGGGAACGCCAGGTCCCGCCACGGGATGTCGTCCCACGCGGCGAGCATGACCTCGTCGCTCTCCGGGCCGGCGGCGACGTCAGGCGCTAGCAGCTCGGCCCGGTGCATGACGTAGACCTGGCTGATGCGCGGGATTTCGTAAATGCCGATCAAGCCCTTGATGTCGATTTTGGCGCGCGCCTCCTCCCACGCCTCGCGCGTCGCGCCTTCGGCGGTGGTCTCGCCGATCTCCAGATAGCCGGCCGGCACCGTCCAGAAGCCCTTGCGCGGCGGGATGGCGCGCCGGCAGATCAGGATCTTTTTCTGCCACGCGCAGACGGCGCCGACCACCACCCGCGGGTTGTCGTAGGCGACGTAACCGCAGTCGGGGCACACCAGCCGCTCGCGGTCGTCGCCCGGCGGCACTGTCCTGATCGACGGCCCGGCTTTGCTGTTATCGGCCATGTCCGAAGTGTGGCGCGCGGTTCAAGCCGCGGCAAGGCTGCCGTGACTGACGTCGCAATTCACGTTGCCAGCAGCCGCACCTGTGCCGCGTCGACGACCAGCGACACCCGGTCGCCGACGTCGAAATTCGGCCGCCCGGCTTGGTGGGAGTCGTCGACCAGGATCACGTGGCTGCCGACGGCGACGGCGTAGCGGATCAGGTGACCCAAAAATTCGCGGCTCTCGACCCGGCCGGCGAGCGCCGTCCCGTCGCCCGTGGCGCCGGCGCCTTCGCCGGCACCGCGTATGCTCAGGTGCTGCGGCCGGAACATCGCCGTCGCCGCGCCGTCGCGCGCCGCGCCGGCGGCGAGCGCGATGGTGGTGCCGTCGACGGCCCGGAACAGCGCCCGGCCGCCGGCACGCTCGATCCGCCCGTCGAGCAGGTTGGCGGTGCCGAGGAAGGCGGCGACGAAGCGGTTGGCCGGATTGTCGTAGAGCGCCATCGGCGAGCCGACCTGCTGGATGACGCCCTTATCCAGCACCGCGATGCGGTCGGAGATGGTGTTCGCCTCCTCCTGGTCGTGGGTGACGAAGATGGTGGTGAGCTTCAACTTCCGCTGCAGCGCCAGGATGTCGCGCCGCATCTGGATGCGCAGGTTGGCATCCAGGTTCGACAGCGGCTCGTCGAGCAGCAACACCCTCGGCTCGACGACAATGGTGCGCGCCAGCGCCACCCGCTGCTGCTGGCCGCCGGAAAGCTGCGCCGGCCGCCGGGCGACGAACTCGGAGAGCCCGACCAGCTCGAGCGCCGCCGCCACCCGGCGCTTGATCTCGGCCGCCGGCAGGCGCCGCTCCTCGAGGCCGAAGGCGACGTTCTTCCGCACCGTCATGTGCGGCCACAGCGCGTAGGACTGGAACACCATGCCGACGTTGCGCTTCCACGGCGGCAGCCGGGTCACGTCGTCGCCGCCGATGGTGATGCGGCCCGCGGGCATCGGCCCGAAGCCGGCGATGGCGCGCAGCAGCGTCGACTTGCCGGAGCCCGAGGGGCCGAGGAAGGTGAAGAACTCGCCGGCCTCTATCTCCAGGTTGACGTTCTTCAGCACTTCGGTGGCGCCGAACGCCAGGCCGACGTCCACGAGCGTCACGCCGACGGCAGCGGGCCGGGGTTCGCCGCTCATCGCCTCACGCTCCCGCCGCCGCGGCGATGGCGGCGCCCGCTTGGCGCTTTTTCTCGCCCTTTTCGATGATCCGGTGCGAAACATAAGTGGCGATGCCGACGATCACCACGGCGACGATGCCGAGCGCCGCGCCCGGCCCGCGCCCGGCCGACGATTGCATGAACTCGTAGATGCCGAATGCCAGCGGCGCGTCCGACTGCTGCGACACCAGCATGATGGTGGCCGACAGCTCCACCGCCGCGGTGGCGAAGCTGGTGACGAAGCCGGCGAGGATGCCGCCCGACATCAGCGGCACCACCACCCGCCACACGGTGCGCGACTTGGTGGCGCCAAGGTTCTCGGCCGCCTCCTCGAGCATGACGCTGACCTGCTGCAGCCCGGCGACGCAGGCGCGCAGCGCGTAGGGCAATCGCCGGATGGCGAGCGCCACGACGATGATCACCCACCACGATGCCAGGGGCTCGTCGACGATCGGCACCTGGAACTCGTAGAAGGTGCGCAAATAGCCGATGCCGAGCACGACTCCGGGGATGGCGACCGCGCCCATGGCGACGTAGTCCAGCCACTGCCGCCCGGGCAGCCCGGTTCGCCACACCACGTAGGCGATGGCGGTGCCGAGCACCACGTCGATGAAGGCCGCCAGCCCGGCGTACAGCAGCGTGTTGGAGATGTACTGGGTGGCGGTGCGGAACACGTTCTCGTAGTGGGCGAGGGTAAATCCGTCCGGCAGCACGCTGAACGACCACACGGTGCCGAAGCTCAAGAGCGCGAGGCCGATGTGCGGCGACAGCACCATCACCAGGATCAGGACGACGACGGCGTGACAGCCGATCTTCTCCCACCGCCGGAGGTCGCGGCGCATCAGGCCGCCGCCGCCCTTCTGCACGGTGGCGTAGTCCTTGTCCCTGAGCGCCAGGAACGACACCCACAGCGAGAACAGCGAGAACGCCACCAGGATCACCGAGATCACGTAGCCCATCGGGTCGTTGATGCCGACCGCGGTGACCCGCAAATAGGCCTGCGGCGCCAGCATGTTGTTGACGTTGAGCAGTAACGGCGTGCCGAGGTCATCGAATGTCTTCAGGAACACCAGCGACGCGCCGGCAACGTAGCCCGGCATGGCGAGCGGAAAGACGATGCGGCGGAACAGTCTGACGCCGCTGGCGCCCAGGTTCTGCGCCGATTCCTCCATGGCGCGGTCGATATTGAGCAGCGCCGCCGAGAGGTTGATCAGGATGAACGGGAAGTAGTGGATGCTCTCGACCAGGATGACGCCGTTGAGGCCGCGCATGAACGGGATGGTGAAGCCGAACCAGTCGTCGAGGAGCAGGTTGACCGAGCCGTTGTCGCCGAACAGCAGCAGCATGGCCACCGCGCCGACGAACGGCGGCATGATCAATGGCACGATGCCGAGGGTCTGGATCAGCACCGCGCCGCCGAAGTTGAACCGCGTGGTGAAGTAGGCGAGCGGGATGGCGATCGCCGACGACAGCAGCACCGACATGCCGGCGACGTAGAGGGAATTGACGAACGATTCCCGGAACAGCGAGTTGTGGAAGAAGTCGACGAAGTTGATCAGCGTCAGCGCGCCGCTGTTGGGGTCCTGGAAGGCGACGTAGATGACCTTGGTGACGGGGACGACCAGGAACACCAGCAGGAACAGGCTCAGGAACAGCGCCAGCGCCCCCGGCCCCCAATGGCTCTCAGACAGCGACTTCACCGTTGCTCCTCGGGCTCAGGCGGGGATGCCGACGGGGACCGGCGCGCCGTTCGGCGGGCCGGTCCCCGTCGGCGCGTTCGGGCTAGAGCATGGCCGCGGCCTTGGTGGCCAGCTCCTTGGCCTTGACGTAGTTGGCCTTGGTCATGGCGTCCCATTCGCGCTCGATCTCGGCCTGCCGGCCCTTGGCTTCGTCCTTGGCCTTCTTGCGCTTGGTCTTGAAGATGGCGTTGAAGTCCTTGGCGCCAGCTTGGCTTTCGCTCACCGGCACCTTGCCGACCAGCGCGCGTGCCTCGGCGATCAGATTTTTTGCCTCGGCGTTGGGCTTGCCGGCGAGCTTGGCCTCGGCGGCGTGGATCGCCTTGGTGGCGGCGCGCAGGTCCTCGAGCCGATAGGTGATCGTCACGTCGAACAGCGCGCTGACCACGTTGTAGTGGCCCTTCGATTTCTTGAGGTCGAACTTCACCGCCGCGCCGATGGAGGTGTCCTTGAACGGGTTGGGGAAGCCCGCCGGCGCCTTGGCGTAGGTCGCCGGATTGACCGGCAGGCGCATGATCTTGGGATCGAGCAGTACCTCCTGGCCCTCCGCCGACAGCAGGTACTCGATGAACTGCGCCGCCGCTTTCGGATGCGGTGCGTTCTTGACGATGGCGATGTTGGCGGGAACCAGCGTCGTCACCGGCGGATACAGAAAATCCACCGGGAAGCCGGACGCCTTCGACGAGAACGCGAAAAAGTCGATGACGATGCCGAGGCCGATCTGGCCCGAATTGACGGCATCGGGAACGCCGAAGCTGCGCTCGGTGACGGTCTTGAAATTGCCGGCGATCTCCTTCCACAGCGCCCAGCCTTTGTCCCAGCCTTCGCCCTGCAGCACGGTTTCCACGGTCAGGTGGGTGGTACCCGAGCGCGACGGCGCGCTCATGCCGACGTGGCCGTCGTAGACGGGCTTGGCGAGATCGTTCCAGGTCTTCGGGATCGGCAGCTTCTTGGCCGCCATATAGCGTGTGTTCCACATGATGCCGTAGCCGGAGGCGGCGAAGCCCTTGTAGAAGCCCTCCGGGTCGTGGATCGGGAAGGCGCCGACCTTTTCCGGGATGCCCTTTACCTTGACGTCGTATTTCGCCAGCAGCCCGTCGCCCTTCAGCACTTCGAAAGCGTCCGGCGCCGAGGCCCAGAACATGTCGGAGCTATTCTTGGCCGCCGTTTCTTGCAGGTACTTGATGCTGGCTCCGGTTTGCTTGTTCAGCACCTCGACCTTGATGCCCGGGAACTTCTTCTCGAACGCCTTGCTGACGGTGACGGTGGTGTCGGGTGGATACGAGGTGACGATGACCAGCTTGTCCTCGAGCGCGGAAACCTGGAACGGCGCCGCCATCGCGGCGACGATGACGGCCGCGCCGGCGAGCACGGGGCCGAGGCGGGATTTCGCGATTGTCATTGAGTCCTACTCCTCCATGGTTGTCGCCTGTTGTTGTGGTTGTCGTCCGGCGGGCCGCGCAAGGGAACCACGGTCCTGCCGCCGGGCGCGGCGAGCACTGGAATCGACGCTAGCCGAGGCCGGAAAACCGGTCAACGATCATCGCCGCAGCCGCGTCGACGCCTACCGGTCTGAAAAAAAGAAAAATTATCGCCGCCGTGCCAGGGGTGGTAGAATCGCCCGATTCGACGCGCCGCGACGGCCGGCCTGGGGCGGGGCCGCCGCGAGGCGTCTCCGGGCGGGCTTTCGGGGACGGCTCCGTGGGTGGCTTCGGGGGATGGGTTTCGCCGGTGACCAGGGACCGCAATTTCGACCACCAGTTTCTTGACCTGCGATCGGCCGAGCAAGCGGACCGCCTGTTTCTGGGCGGCATGAAGCTGGCGCAGCGGACGCGACTGTTTTTGCTCACCGGCCTTGTCGCCGTCGCCGCCTTCGCCGCGATCGCCGTGGTCGTCGACCGCCGGCTCGACAACGCGCTGGTCGCGTTCGCCGCCTCCGACCGCATCGCCGAGTTGGTCGCCCAGGCGGAGACGGGAATCGCCGCCGCCCGCGGCGAGGAAAAGAAGTTCCTGCTGAAGAAGAACCCGGCCGTCGCCGAGGCGTTCTCGGTGCACCTGGGCACTGCCGCGCGGGCCCTCGATCAATTGATGCGGATGCCGGAAAGCGCCGCCATCCGCAAGCACGTGATCACCATCCGCGACGGCCTCGCCCAATACGACCAGCAATTCGCCAAGGTGGTGCAGTCGGAGAAAGCGCTTGGGCTCAGCGACAACTCGGGCCTCGCCCGCGACCTCAAGGAAGCGAGCGAGGAATTACAGACCCGTCTATCGACCGCCGGCTTCGCCAACCTCGCCGGCCAGGTGCAGCGCATCAACCGCGACGGCGAGGAGACGCTGGCGTCGGGCTCCAAGAAGAGCGTCGAGGAGATCGAGAAGCGCTACCGGACGCTGACGGTGTTCCTAAAGGAGACCAAGATTCCCGACCAGCAGAAGGCGGCGCTTCAGGATCTGCTGAAGAAACACGAGACCAGCCTGCTCGCTATGATCAACTCGCGCTTCCAGGTGATCGAGGAGACGCAGCGCTTCGACGACATCGCCGCCTACATCCGGCCGAGCCTGGGAGCCCTGGGCAAGGTCGCCGCCGCCGCCCGCGGCGACACGGCGGGCGCGCTGTCTTCGGCGCAGCGCACGGGACGCTTCGCCATCGGCACCGGCGGCGCGGTGATCCTGATCGCGCTGATCGTCGTCGGCCTGGTGATGCTGACGTCGGTGACGTCCTCGATCCGCACGCTGGCGGCGGTGGCCGGTCGGCTCGCTGATGGCGACCGCGCCGTCGCCATTCCGGGCCGCGGCAACTCGGATGCCGTCGGCACGCTGGCCCGCGCGCTCGACAAGTGGCTCGACAATTTGGCCGACCTCGATCATCTGCGCCTCGAGCTCGATCAGACGCGCTCGCGCCTGGATAAGACCCTGGCCGAGGCGGAAGGCGAGGCAATGGCGGCGGCCGAGGCGGCCCGCAAGGCGTTGCTCTCCGACGAGGAGGAGGAAGAAGAAGGGGAGGAGGCGCCGGCGCCGATCGCCAAGCTGCCCAGCCGCTATCGCGGCCTGCCGGCCGACGAGGAAGGTGCTCCGGCGGGCGGCGGGCCGATCTCGTCGATCAGCCGCCAGCTCACCAGCTTCAGCCAGTACGTGACCGCCGCCGCCAACGACGTCGAGCGCACCGAAGCCTTGATCCGCAATCTCGACGACGCCACCCGCCAGATCGACGAGATGAGCGGCCTCGTCACCTCGATCCGCGATCAGACCAATCTGCTGGCGTTCCGCTCGGGGTCCAAGGAACCGGGCTTCGACAACCTGGTGATCCTCAGCGAGGACCGCAAGCCGGCGACCAGCGGCGGCTTCCCCGACGCCGACATGGCGAAGCGGTTCGACGCCATTCGCGACGCCACCGACCGCGCCGAGCGGACGGCGCATTCGGTGCGCAACACCATGGCCGAAGTCACCCGCGTCGCCCGCGAGATCGCCGCCACCGCGTCCGCCCAGGCGCTGGAGGCGACCAGCAAGCTGCTCAGCCAGTCGGAGTACCTGCAAAGCATGCTCGACGAGGTGATCTCGAAGATCAAGCCGGCGGCGCCGGGCGAGCTGTCGGTGGAAAAGGGCGACAAGAAGAAGGGCGGCAAGGCGAAGGACAAGGGCGACACGCCGAAAAAGGCCTGAAGGCTTCTCCTAGACGCCGCGCTTGAGCGCCGCGATGCCGGGCAGCTCCCGGCCCTCCAGCCACTCCAGAAACGCGCCGCCGGCCATGGTGACGTACGAGAAGTCGCCCATGACGCGCGCCCGCGCCAGCGCCGCCACCGTATCGCCGCCGCCGGCGACGCTGACCAGCTTGCCGGCCCGGGTCAGCGCCGCCGCCTCGCGGGCGACGGCGTTGGTGGCGCGGTCGAACGGCGGCGTCTCGAAGGCGCCAAGCGGGCCGTTCCAAACCAGTGTCTTGCACCGCCTGAGCCGCGCCGTGAGCTCGGCGACGGTGGCCGGCCCGACGTCGAGGATCATCGAATCCGCCGGCACGCGGTCGAGCATCACGGTCTGGGTGGCGGCGCCCTCCTTAAGCTCCCTGGCAACCACGGCGTCGATGGGAAGCGCGATCTCGCATCCCTGTTCGATCGCCCGCGCCATGATGTCCCTGGCGGTGCCGGCCATGTCGCGCTCGCAAAGGGACTTGCCGACGTCGATGCCTTGGGCGGCGAGGAAGGTGTTGGCCATACCGCCGCCGATGGCGACCACGTCGACCTTGCCGACCAGGTTGCCGAGCACCGCCACCTTGGTCGACACCTTGGCACCGCCGACAATCGCCATCAGCGGCCGCGCGGCGCGGTCGAGGGCGCCGGCGAGCGCCTTCAACTCCGCCTCCATCAGCCGCCCGGCCGCCGCCGGCAGCAGCGACGCGATCGCCGCCGTCGAGGCGTGCGCCCGGTGCGCGCACGAGAACGCGTCGTTGACGTAGATGTGCCCGAGCTCGGCGAGCTTGCCGGCGAACGCCGGGTCGTTGGCCTCTTCTTCCGGGTGGAATCGCAGGTTTTCGAGCAGCGTCACGCCGCCCGGCCCGGCGGCGTCGATGGCATCGCCGGCGGCCGGCCCGACGCAGTCGGCGGCGAACGGCACCTCGCGTCCGAGCACCCGGGCGAGCGCTTCGCCGACCGGCTTGAGCGACATCGACGGCACCACCTTGCCCTTGGGCCGGCCGAGATGCGACATCACCACCACCGATGCGCCCTTGGCCAGAAGCTCCTTGATCGTCGGCACCGTGCGCTCGATTCGGATGGCGTCGGCGACCACGCCCGACGTCATCGGCACGTTCAAATCGACGCGGATCAGCACCCGCTTGCCGGCCACGTCGAAGTCGTCGATGGTCTTGAAGTCGCGCAACCGCCCCCCTTCGCCGCCCCCTTGGCTCCTGGCGCGTGGTTATCCCCGCCGGCGGGAAAAAATACAAGCGCGGCGGCGCCGGGGCGTCAGCGGCGCTTCTCCAGCGCCTCGATGCGCGCCTCGGCCTCCTTGGCCTTGTCGATTTCGCCCAACACCCGGTACGAGCGCGCCAGCCGCCGCCAGCCCTCGAGGTCGTCCGGGTCATCCTTCAGCCGCTCGGCCAGCCGCTCGACCATGCCGCGGATCATCTGGGTGCGATCGCCGGCCGACATCCGCGAGGCCGCCTCCATGTCGGCGGCGCTC
>Ga0209399_10000242_pt1 | contig 34271 bp, 31 predicted proteins | sample OV2TP3_FD_184130 | JGI IMG/M metagenome (GOLD analysis project Ga0209399, IMG submission 184130) | Hot spring microbial communities from Beatty, Nevada to study Microbial Dark Matter (Phase II) - OV2 TP3 (SPAdes) (version 3) | ecosystem: Environmental > Aquatic > Thermal springs > Hot (42-90C) ... | reverse complement strand
TTCGACTCGCGCGCCTCATCGTGAGCCGGCCGCAGGCCGAGTCGAAGGAGAGGCGCGCGGCTCAGGATGAGGGTGGCAGGGCGTTTCGAAGGGGAAGGCGGAACTGAGACAACGGCAAAAATCGGCTATACTGGCCGGTGCGGCGGACGCTCGGGGGCGGGCGGCCGGCGGCGAACAAGGGAGGGAACCATGAAAATATGCGTCATCGGCGCCGGCGCCATCGGCGGCCTGATGGGGGCCAAGCTGGCGCTCGCCGGCGAGGACGTCACCGTCGTCGACCAGGGGACGCACCTGCAGGCGATCCAGAAAAACGGCCTGAAGCTGATCTGGCACGACGGCAGCGAGCACGTGGCCAAGGTCAGGAAGGCGACCGACAAGGTCGCCGACGCGGGCAAGCAGGACCTGATCATCCTTGCCTTGAAGGCGCATTACCTCGAAAAGGTGGCGCGCGAATTGCCGAAGATCGTCGGCCCGGACACCATGATCGTCACCGTGCAGAACGGCATCCCGTGGTGGTATTTCCACAAGCACGGCGGCGAGTTCGCCGGCCGCCGGCTGGAGACGCTCGATCCGGACGGCACGCTCGGCAAGCACGTCGACGGCGACAAGATCATCGGCTGCGTCGTCTATCCGGCGGCCGCGGTCGAGGCACCGGGCGTCATCCACCACGTCGAGGGCGACCGCTTCCCGGTCGGCGAGCTCGACGGCAAGACCACGGCGCGGGTGCAGAAATTGCACGACACCCTGGTCAAGGCCGGCTTCAAGTCGCGCATCCTCGACGACATCCGCTCGGAAATCTGGCTGAAGGCGTGGGGCAACCTGTCGTTCAACCCGATCAGCGCGCTCACCCACGCGACGCTGGTCGACATTTGCCAGTTCCCGGAAACCCGCAAGCTCGCCGCCGCCATGATGGGCGAGGCCCAGCAGATCGCGGAAAAACTCGGCATCACCTTCCGCCACACCATCGAGAAGCGCATCGAGGGTGCCGAGAGCGTCGGCAAGCACAAGACCTCGATGCTGCAGGACGTGGAGGCCGGCCGCTCGCTGGAGACGGAAGCCCTGGTCGGCGCCGTCCTCGAGCTCGGCAAGCTGACAAAGACGCCGGCGCCGGCGATCGAGGCGGTCTACGCCTGCGTCAAGCTCCTCAACAAGATCATGGTGCTGGAAGGCGCCGGGGTGCGTGTCTCCCACGCCGCGTGAACCGCCCTTCGGTCGTCACGAGAAAACGGGCCCGGCGCGTAGTCGCCGGGCTTTTTTCAGAACCCGCAGGCCGGAAACGACCGTCGGCGCGGACTCGCGATTGCCGAACTGTTGCGGCGCGATCTCAATGTTTTCACCCTCCCGGCGCTGTCCAATCCTCGACCGCGAGGCCCGGAACGCGGGCGAACTCGCGGATGTTGTTGGTGACCAGCGTGAGAGTGCGCGTCGCCGCCTGGGCGGCGATCAGCAGGTCGTAGGGCCCGATCGGCGTGCCCCGGCGCTCGAGCTCGGCGCGCAGCTCGCCGGCCTTGACCGCGTCGTCAGCGGAGAACGGCACGACGGCGAATGGCCGGAGGAACGTCGCCAGCGCCTTCAGGTTCTGCTTCAACCGCGCGCTGCGATGGGCGCCGTAGTGAAGCTCGTAGCTGGTGACGACCGAGAGGCCCACGTCGGCGGGCCGCTGGCGGCCGATCGCCAGGCGAAGCCCCGGCGACCGTTCGCGGATCAGGAAGATGCAGATGTTGGTGTCGAGCAGATACCGCATCGTCAGCGGTCGTCCCCGCCGGCCGGCGGCGGCATCGGCGGCTGGCGGCGGCCGTCGGCGAGGAAATCGTCGGAGAAGCGTTCGAGGGCCGCGTCCATGGCCGTAAAATCCTCGTCCATCGGCTCCAGCACGATCTTGCGGCCGCGGCGCGAGATGCGGGCACGGTCGCCGGGCAGGCGAAACGCCTTCGGCAGGCGGACGGCCTGGGAGTTGCCGCTCTTGAACAGCTTGGCAATGGTGGTCGGCATCGACGATCCTTTAAAAATATATATCCGTACAATATATACGGCAGGGCAACGGAGGTTGTCAACAATGTATATATTATACGAAGATACGTAAAAACCCCAATTATCGCCGGTTTTGGCCGCGCGGCGCGATTGTCGGCTGGCAATCGGCCTGCGATCTCTTCTGGCCTTCACCCCTTGCCGGCCGGACGGGGTTTGCTCTATACAGTAAACGCGACGGTTCCCCGATTTCGGGGACTAAGAGGGAACACGGTGCGGCGCCCAGAAGCGCCAACTCCGTGGCTGCCCCCGCAACTGTCAGCGGCGAGTCCGAAGCCCATCGAAGAGCCACTGGGAAACCGGGAAGGCCGGGCGAGGACCAGGACCCGCGAGCCAGGAGACCTGCCGTCCGCATCCGTCACCCACCGGAAAGCGGGGCGCTTCTCCGGAACGGTCCTCCGTTAGCGGTGACGCAAGAGAGCTTGCGGCACGCGCTTTGGGGGCTCGGATACCGTCCATGGGTGACACGTTCCATCGATTGCCAGCGTCGAATCGTCCGGCCCGCGAGCCGGGCGGCGTCTTGCGACGTGCTCCCGATCCCGCCGACGCCGCGGGCTCTTCCGTGAACGACAACCGTCAACCAACGGAAGGGATCCGCCATGGCAAACGCGAAATACGTCCGCCCGGACACGACGACGCGCGCGACCGCGCCCCGGGCTTCACGACCGGCGCCCAGCGCGCCGGACCGGCTTCTGGTTGCCGCCGCGCTGGCGCACGCGGGCGCGACGGCGACGATTTGCGCCACGCTTGTCTTGTTGCCGGCGATGGTTTGGGCTAACGAATCCGCCCAATCCACGCTGCCCGAGGTGGTCGTCACCGCGCACCGGGTCGCCACACCGGTGGAGCGGATCGCCAGCTCGATCACGGTCATCACCGGCGACGAACTGGAGAAGCGGGGAGAGACCTTCGTCATCGAGGCGCTGCGCAACGTGCCGGGGCTGGCGGTCAGCAGCTCGGGCGGCTCGTCGGGAAAACTCACCCAGCTCCGCATCCGCGGTTCCGAGGCCAACCAGGTTCTGGTGCTGATCGACGGCGTCGAAGTCAACAGCCCCAATGCGACCGAGTTCCAGTGGGAGCACTTGACCGCCGACAACATCGAACGCATCGAAATCCTGCGTGGTCCGCAGAGCGCCCTCTACGGCAGCGATGCCATCGGCGGCGTGGTCAACATCATCACCAAGCGTGGCAAGGGCCCGACCAGCGTATCGTCGAACATCGAGACCGGCAGCTATGCCACCAGGCGGCTCGGCGGCGCGGCGCGCGGCGGCGGGACCATCGGCGGCTCGGGTGTCGATTATCACTTCTCGATCGGCGCCAACGGCTTCACCTCGAACGGCATCTCGGCGGCGGCAAAGCATACGCCGAGGGCCGTCAACAATACCGAGGACGACCGGTACGAGCGCGCCAACGCGACGACCAAGTTCGGGATCGCGGCCTTCGACGGTGCCGCCACGCTCGACGTGTTCGCCGACCTTACCCGCACCGACACCGAGACCGACTCCTCGGGCCGGGACGTGCTCAATTCGACCACCACCTGGAAACGCTACAGCCGCGTCCAAGGCGGTCTTAACCTTTTTGGCGGGGCATGGAATCAGACGGTGGGTCTCGGCTATACCTCCGACAAGAATGACAACTTCCAGAACGAGAAGGCGTCCCTCAACAGCCTGTTCTTCGGCCAGAAGGTCAAACTCGACTACCAATCCGCGTTCCGTCTCCAGACCGCCGCGCTGGTCGACGCCGCCCACCAACTCGTCGTCGGCTACGAATTCGAGAACGAGAAGAACGAGCAGGACAACGCGTTCGCCGCGCTCGCCAAGCAGTTCCAGACCCGGAGCTTCTTCGGCGAGTACACGATCGATCTCTTCGACCGCCTGTTCCTGGGCGCTGGCGGGCGAACGGATGACCGCAACAACTTGTCGCCGGATGCCACAACCTGGCGCCTCTCGGCCGCCTATCTCCACCGCGCCACCGGCACCAAGCTGAAGTCGACACTCGGCACCGGGCAGAAGCAGCCGACTTTCTCCGAGCTGTTCGGATTCTTCGACAACTTCGTCGGCAACCCGAACCTGTTGCCCGAGCGGAGCCGCGGCTGGGACGGCGGAATCGAGCAATCGTTCCTCGACAACCGCGTCACGATCGAGGCCGTCTATTTCGAGAACAACATCACCAACAAGATCTCCTCTCTGGGCAATACGGCGGTCAACATCCCCGGCACCTTCACCAACGGCGCCGAACTGATCCTCCGCTACTCGCCGACAGCCAACCTCGGTTTGGGCGCCAGCTATACCTACAGCCACTGCGAGGAGAGCAACGGCGGCGAGTGCCTGCGCCGGGCCAGGCAAATCGCCAGCGTCAACGCCAATTACCGTTTCCTCGACGGGAAGGCGAACGCCAACCTCAACCTCGCCTTCAACGGCCGCCAGATGGACCAGGATTTCGAAACCGCCGGCTCGCCGCGCGTCAGGCTCACCAGCTACGCGCTCGTCGACCTCACGCTCTCCTACAAGCTGCGCGAGGACCTGACCATGTTCGGCCGCGTCGCCAACCTGCTGAACGAGGACTACCAGGAAGTGCGGAACTTCGGCGAGCCGGGCATCAACGGCGCGATCGGCCTGAGGGCACGGTTCTGATGAGTGGCCTCCGCGGCCCGATCCACGCCGTCATCAGGCACCCGACGAGACGCCGCCCAGGCATCGGCGGCAGACCCCTGGCGCTGGCGGCGTCGCTTGCCGGCCACGCGGCGGTGGTGGCACTTCTCTTGACGCGGGGGCCCTTCCTGGTCAATCCCGGCGAGACGGTCGTCGTCGAAATCGTCAGCGCTGTTCCCGGTGCGGGCCAGGCCGCCACGTCACTCGATGAGATCGCCTCCCAGGCCGCCGCCAGGGCGACGGACGAACCCGTGCCATCGGAAACGCCGTCGACGGCGACGACCGTCGGTCCGGCCGCGCCGGTCGAGGCCGCCAAGGCGGGTAAGTCCGGCCCGACGGACGAGGCGACGATGCCCGATGAGGCCACCCGGGCGCCGGAACCGGCCGCCGCGTTGCCGCTACCCCATCGTAAGCCGATCGCGCCGGCATCCGCGTCTGATTCGCCGCCCGCGTCGCCGCCGCCGGGCCGCCAGCCCGCGCCGCTCGCGCCGGCGACGCAAAAACCGGTCGCCCCGGCTCCGCAGGGTACCAACACATCTTCGAGCGACGCCGGCACCGACGACGCGCTGCAAACCGAGACCGCCAGCCTGACCACGGGCGCGGGCGACGGCGAGGATGGCGGCAGCGACCCGACCCCGATGGGGGGCAATCCACGTCCCGCCTATCCGCCGCGCGCCGTCCGGGGCGGGATCGAGGGGCGGGTGCTGTTGACGGTGGAGGTGTCGCCGTCGGGCGAAGTCGCTGACGTCGGGGTCGAGGAAACCAGCGGCCATCCCATTCTCGATCGTGCCGCCCTCGAAGCGGTGAGGCGCTGGCGCTTCATGCCGGCGTTGCGCCTCGGTGTACCGGCGCGCGCTCGGGTCCTTGTGCCCGTCGCTTTCAGCCTTACCGAGTAAGGGGCCGCGACGCTACTATCGATTCACGGAGGAATACCATGACGGCGGCGACGAATAGCGACATCCCCGGTGTGGTCCAACGCTATCTGAGGGAGCCGAGCGCCAGTTGGAGCATCGGGTCCTTCGGCGCCATCGCCGAATTCCATCGCGATGCCGGCGAGCCCTTGGCGCTCGATGCATCTGACCGCCTCACGGTTGCCACGGCTCGGGGGGCCATCCGGACGATCCTTCACGACAAGATCATTCCCGTTGCCTATGAGACGCTCAGCGGCCGCCCGGAACGCTGGCAGCACGGCGTCGTCTTTTGCCTTCCCTTGTCCTGTGGGACCGGCAATGTCCGCCCGGTCATTACCGAGCTTGGCCCTGACCGCGACGCCATCCACGAAAGGGATAAGGGTGCCATACTGTTCGACATGGGCCTAAGCGCCCGCAACGTCGATTTCTGCGTTCGAACCGAGGATGAGGCTCTGATCGCGTCGTTGCGCGGCGATGTTGGCCGTTCGCTCCTGGCACCGGGAAGCCGGGCAATGGCCGCGATCGTCGAGGCCAGTCCCCACCGCGTCGCCATTTCCCGGCTCGGACGGATCGAGGTCTATCAGGCCATCGGCCGGGAAAAAACGCCCGAGGGGCCGCATACGCACGTGCTGCCGAAATTACTCAAAAGCGGCCGAACCCACTCCGCGAACGTGCCGGTGCGGCAGGGTTACCTACCGTGCCTCAGCCTCTACCCGGCAAATCCCCTGGCTCGCGCCGGCGGCGACGACGCTTCCTTCGATGCGCGGACGCACGCCGAGTTCCAGGCGTTGCTCGCGGCTTGGGGCCGGTCACTCTATTGCCGCGAGAAACAAAGAGCCTTGGCGGCGTTCCGCAGCGGGATTGCCCCGGTGCGCTATGCGCCGCATGGTTCCCGGTTGGGAAGGACGGCGTTACGGATAGCTCTCCGGCAGTTGCGTTTCGTCACTCCCGATAACGATTCGCCATTCAATTCCTGGATCAATCGATTCGACCGCCCCACGATGCCGGCGGGCGAATAATCGACCCCTCGGGCAAACCCGGGTTAACCGACCGAAGCCGGCCGCCGGCGCGGCCTGCTGCCGACGGGGCCAAACCGAGACCGGGCCAGGGTTCCGATTGGCCTTGACAAGCATCCCCGAATGTTCTATATTTGTTCTTTACCTGCCGGCTGCGGCCGGCGGGCCGCTCTTGGACATCGTGAATAGGACGGGGTAGGCCGGCGCGGCCGGCGGGCGGCGATTCGCGGCCTTGGGCGGGCCGGGAGAGGTAGACAAAAGTGGACGAATGTGGACGTTTTCTCGCCGCGCCGCATCCTCCGGACGGGGTAATTCACTCGCCGGATCAAACACTTGGCGTCGAAGCGCCGGGTCACCGCCGGAACCGGCGCCGGGGCCGCCGCCAAGAAGGCCGAAAATGACGACCGATGACGACTTTTGACGACCTTTTTTAAAAAAAATCGGCCGGGTTTCGTGCCGGCGGGCCCGCCGCGACAGGAAGCGCGAAGCCGGGCCGTGCTAAGGTCGGCCCCCCAACGAAGGGAGGAACCCAACCGTGACCGTCAAGCATCTGAACTCCGGCGACATCCTGAGCCAGGCCGTCGAGCACGCCGGCGTCGTCTACGTGGCCGGGCTGACCGCCGACAACCTGATGGCCGACATCAAAGGCCAGACCAAGCAGGTTCTGGACAAGATCGACGCGATCCTCAAGAAGATGGGCACCGACAAGTCGAAGCTGTTGGCCGCCACCCTCTATTTCACCCGCATCGGCGACAAGGCCGCCGCCAACGAGGTGTGGAAGGCGTGGCTTGGTCCGCACGAGCGGCCGGCGCGCGCCGGCATCGCCGTCGCCCTCAACAGCCCCGACACCCTGATCGAGATCATGGTCACCGCCGCCAAGTAGCGGCGTCGCCGCCATCGGCGGCGAAGCGGCGGCGCGGGCCGCCGGCGATGACGAAGCCGGCGATGGCGATGCCGATCGTCACCGCGACGACGATCAGCGTCGCCAAGGCGTTGATCTCCGGGCTCAGCCCCAGCCGCACGCTCGAATAGACGACCATCGGCAGCGTGGTGGCGCCGGGGCCGGAGACGAAGCTGGCGATCACCAGGTCGTCGAGCGACAGGGTGAACGCCAGCAGCCAGCCGGCGAGAAGCGCCGGCGCGATCAGCGGCAGGGTGACGGCGAAGAACACCTTGATGGGCGTGGCGCCGAGGTCCATCGCCGCTTCCTCCAGCGCCGGGTCGACGTCGGCGAGCTTGGCCTGCACCACCACCGTAACATAGGCCATGGCGAAGGTGACGTGGGCGATGACGATGGTGGTCGAGCCGCGCTGCGGCCAGCCGATCGCGTGGTCGAGGGCGACGAACAGCAGCAGCATCGAAAGCCCGATGATCACCTCCGGCATCACCAGGGGCGCGGTGACCAGCAGGGCGAGCCCGGCGCGGCCGCGGAACGGGCGCAGGCGGGCGAGCGCGACGGCGGCCAGCGTGCCGAGCACCACCGCCAGGGTGGCGGTGACGGCTGCGATGCGGAGACTGAGCCAGGCGGCGTCGAGGATGCGCTCGTTGGCGAACAGTGCTCCGTACCAGCGGGTCGAGAAGCCGGCCCACACGGTGACCAGCGGCGAGGCGTTGAACGAATAGACGACCAGCGACGCGATCGGCGCGTACAGGAACGCGTAGCCCAATGCGAGCGCGGTATAGAGGGCGACGGGGCGGCGGCCGGGCACGGCTCACGCCCCTCCGTCGGCAACGGCTGGGCGGCGGCGGCGCTGCAGCAGTGCGATGGGGATGATCAGCAGCGCCAGCATCACCAGGGCGACCGCCGACGCCAGGGGCCAGTCGCGGTTGGCGAAGAACTCGCTCCACAGCACCTTGCCGATCATCAGGGTGCCGGCGCCGCCGAGCAGGTCGGGGACCACGAACTCGCCGACCGCCGGGATGAATACCAGCAGGCAGCCGGCGATCACACCTGGCAGCGACAGCGGCCAGGTGACGGCGAGGAACGCGCGGAACGGCCGGCAGCCGAGATCGGCGGCGGCCTCCAGCAGCGTCCAGTCGAGGCGGGCCAGCGTCGCGTAGAGCGGCAGCACCATGAACGGCAGATACCCATAGACGATGCCGAGGTGGGTGGCGAACTCGTTGTCGAGGAGCTTGAGCGGCGCCTCGATGACGCCGAGACCGATGAGGAAGTTGTTGATCAGCCCGTTGGGCTTGAGGATGCCGATCCAGGCGTAGACGCGGATCAGGAACGAGGTCCAGAACGGCAGCATCACCAGCAGCACCAGCGCCAGCCGCCACGCCTGGGGCGCGCGGGCGATGGCGTAGGCCATCGGATAGCCGATCAGGAGGCAGATCGCGGTTGACACCGCGGCGATGCGCAGCGAGCCGACAAAGGCCTTGAGATAGAGCGGGTCGGCGGCGAGGAACCAGTAATTGCCGGCGTTCCCTTGCCAGGCGAGGCCGCCGTCGGGGGCGATCGCGATCAGCGGCGTATAGGGCGGCGTCGCCAGCACCGACTCCGAGAGGCTGATGCGCAGCACGATCACCAGCGGCAGCAGGAAGAAGACGATCAGCCACGCCGCCGGCACCGCCGGCACCAGCAGCCGCGCCCGGTCGTCCGGCCCGCTCATTCGACCAGCACCACGGCGGCGTCGGCCGGCCACGACACGGCGCCCGCGTCGCCGGCGGCGAACGGCGGCGGCCCGTGGCGGGCGCGGTTGACCACCTGGACGGTGAGCCGGAGCCCGCCCGCCGCCTCGACGTCGTAGGTGGAGACGCCGCCCTGGTAGGCGACGCCGAGCACCTTGACCGGCAGCCGGTTGACGCCGCCGCCGGGCGCAGGCGTCGGCGACCGGGGTTCGAGGGCCATCTTCTCCGGGCGGACGGCGACGGCGACCGCGACGCCGCCGGCGGCGACCTCGTCGGCGCGGACGGCGATGACGCCGACGTCGCCGCAATCGACGCTGAGGTTGCCGCCGTCGCGGCCGACCACGTGGCCCTCGATCAGGTTGGCGGCGCCGACGAAGCGGGCGACGAAGCGGCTGGCCGGAGTCTCGTAGACCTGGCGCGGGGTGCCGACCTGCAGGATGCGGCCGGCGTCCATCACCGCCAGGCGGTCGGAGACGGTCATCGCCTCCTCCTGGTCGTGGGTGACCATGACGAAGGCGATGCCGACGCGCCGCTGGATGCGCTTCAGCTCGAGCCGGGTGCGGGCGCGCAATTCGGCGTCGAGGGCCGCCAGGGGCTCGTCGAGCAGCAGCAGGCGCGGGTGCTTGACCAGCGCGCGGGCGAGCGCCGCCCGCTGCGCCTGGCCGCCGGAGAGCTGATGCGGCTTGCGCCGCGCCAGCGCCGCCATCTCGACCAGCGCCAGCATGTCGCCGACGCGGCGGGCGATCTCGGCGCGCGGCAGGCCCTCCTGGCGCAGCCCGAAGGCGACGTTGTCGAACGCGCTCATGTGCGGGAACAGCGCGTACGACTGGAACATCATGTTGACCGGCCGGGCGAAGGGCGGGACGCCGGTCATGTCGTCGCCGCCGATGACGACGCGGCCGGCATCCGCGCGCTCCAGCCCGGCGACGATGCGCAGCAGAGTCGTCTTGCCCGAGCCGGAGGCGCCGAGCAGGGTGAAGAACTCGCCGGCGGCGACGTCGAGCGTGACCTTGTCGACCGCCGGCACGCTGTCGAAGGCGCGGCTGACGCCTTCGATGCGGAGCAGCGGATCGGAGGGCGCGGTCACTGGCCGGTGGTGATCTTGGTCCACGCCCGGGTGCGCAGCCGGCGTTCGCTTTCGGCCAACAGCTTGAGGGTGAACAGCCGCGCCTTGACGCCGTCGGGCGGATAGACCCCGGGGTCGCCGCGGACCTCGGCCGACACCAGCGGCGTCGCCGCCGCGTTGGCGTTGGCGTAGGCCACCTTGTCGGAGATCGCGGCGATGATCTCCGGGCGCATCATGAAGTCGATGAAGGCGTGGGCCTCGGCCGGGTGCGGCGCGTCCTTGGGGATCGCCATGGTGTCGACCCACAGCGACGCGCCCTCGACCGGGATGGCGTAGGCGATATCGACGCCGCGCTTCGCCTCCTCGGCGCGATTGCGGGCCTGCACCACGTCGCCGGAGAAGCCGAGCGCCACGCACAGATCGCCGTTGGCCAGCGCCTCGATGTACTTCGAGGAATGGAAGTAACGCAGGTGCGGCCGGATCTTGGCATAGGCGGCCACCGCGGCGTCGAGGTCCTGGGGCTTGGCCGAGTTGGGGTCGCGACCCAAGTGCACCAGCATCGCCGCCAGCGCCTCGTCGTCGTCGAGAACGCTGATGCCGCAGGACGCCAGTTTGGCGGCCGCCTCGGGGTCGAACAGCAGCCGCCAGCTCGTCACCGGCGCCGCCGCGCCCAGCGCCGCCTTGACCTTGGCGGCGTTGTAGCCGATGCCGGTGGTGCCCCACATATAGGGCACCAGGTGGCGGTTGCCGGGATCCGCCCCGGCCATCACGTTCAGCATCGCCGGGTCGATGTTCTTGAGGTTGGGCAACTGCGCGCGATCGAGAGGCCTCAGCATCGCCGCCCGGATCATCCGCTCGCCGTAGGGCTTCATCGACGGGAACACCACGTCGTAGCCGCTCTTGCCGGCGATCAGCTTGGTCTCCAGCACCTCGTTTGAATCGAAGACGTCGTAGACGGCGCGGATGCCGGTGGCGGCGCGGAACTTGTCGAGCGTGTCGGGGGCGATGTAGTCGGACCAGTTGTAGACGTGGACGACGCGCTCGGCGGCCGCCGTCCCGGCGGCCGTCCACGCAGACGCCAGCAGCAGGGCTACGACGCCGAGATATCCGGAAACCCGCCGCATGGTGCGCCCCCCCCGTTCGGCGGCAGCATAGCGCCATCGGCCGGGATGCAGGAAGGGGTGGGTGGAACGGAGGGGAATCGAGCCCCTAGGCGTCAGCCGACGGGCGATAGACTCAGGGGTTCGACGGCAAGAACTTGCGGGGAATGGTGGAGCCGAGGGGAATCGAACCCCTGACCTCTACAATGCCATTGTAGCGCTCTCCCAACTGAGCTACGGCCCCAAGGGTGTCGGGATGGCGCCGGCGGCGCCGAACGTGGACGCGGCGGCCGGCGGCCCCGGAAAGTACGGTTCGCCTGCGGCGGAAGGCAAGGGAAAACTTGCCGCCCCGCCTAGGCGGCGGTCGCCGCGACGGCCGCCAATCGGATTGCCGATCGGGCCCGAATGCGCGTTGCGGATGGCGGCGGATGGCGGCGGCGGTTCAGGGCTTGTCGCCGACGCCGTCGTCGATGTGCTCCTTGACTTCGCCGATGTCGTCGTCGTCCTCGCCGAGGTCGGAGGCGTCCTCGATCAGCGCCTCGTCCTTTTCGTCGCCTTTCTTGGCGGACTTGGCCTTGCCGGCAAGGGCGACCTTCGGCCGGTGGACCTCCTCGTCCTCCTCGTCGCCGGCGAAAATCTCCGTGTGGTGCCCGGGCGACGACGCCTCGGTGGCCTTGGCGGCGGCGGGTTTCGGCTTCGGGGCGGCGGCGATCGCGGCGGGCGCTGACGCGGCCGGCCGCTTTCCCTTGACCGGCGTGCTCTGGTCATACGCCGCGCCGCACTTCGGGCAACTGATGGTTTTTCGCTTGAGGTCGTAAAACACCGCGCCGCAACTCTGGCAGGTGCGTTTCTTTCCCCATTCCGGCTTGGCCACCCGTCGTCCTCCTTGGGGGTATCGGTTCGTTTCGGGTATGCCGTTTGCCATGTTCGCCGCCGCCTGTCAAAAACAAAAAAGCCGCCCGCCGGCGGAAAACCCGGCCACGGATTCCGGCACCGGAACCCTTACTCCCGGGGGCGGTTTCGTGATAGAGACGGCACGCGAATCCGATGGCTCGGAAACGGAGGATTAGGCGTTGGCGACGGCCCTGATTTCCAGGCGCGCCCGTGCGTTGCGGGGCAGCACGACGGTTCCCGGCGACAAGTCGCTGTCCCATCGGGCGCTGATCCTGGGTGCGCTCGCCGTCGGCGAAACGCGCATCGACGGGCTCCTGGAATCCGAGGACGTGCTCGGCACCGCCAAGGCCGTAGCCCAGCTCGGCGCCGAGGTGCGGCGCGACGGCGCCGGCACCTGGCGCGTCTGGGGCCGCGGCGTCGGCGGCCTCAACGAGCCTGCCGGCGTGCTTGACATGGGCAACTCCGGCACCGCGGCGCGGCTGCTGATGGGCGTTGTCGCCACGCACCCGCTCACCGCCACGTTTGCCGGCGACGCCTCGCTGTCGGAACGGCCGATGGAGCGGGTGATGGCGCCGCTGCGCCAGATGGGAGCGCGATTCACCACACGCTCGGGCGGGCGGCTGCCGATCACCGTCAGCGGCGCCCGCCATCCGATCCCGATCGTTTACGAGTTGCCGGTCGCCTCGGCGCAGGTGAAGTCGGCGGTGCTGCTGGCCGGCTTGAACACCCCCGGCGCAACCACCGTCGTCGAGCCGCAACCGACCCGCGACCATTCCGAGCGGCTGCTCGCCCATTTCGGCGCCGAGACGACGATCGAAACGCTGCGGTCGGGCGGCCGTCGCATCACCGTCACCGGCCAGCCGGAGCTCGCCGGCCACGCCGTGGACGTGCCGGGGGACATTTCGTCGGCGGCGTTTCCGCTGGTTGCGGCGTTGCTGGTGCCGGGCTCGGCGGTGACTCTCGAAGGCGTCGGCGTCAACCCGCTGCGCGCCGGGCTGATCGACACCCTCGACGAGATGGGCGCATCGATCGTGCTGCGCAACCGCCGCCAGGTCTCGGGCGAGCCGGTTGCCGACCTTGTGGCGCGTGCCTCACGGCTGAGGGGTGTCGTGGTGCCGGCGCGCCGGGCGCCCACCATGATCGACGAATATCCGGTGCTCGCCATGGCGGCGGCCTGTGCCCGCGGCACCACGCGGCTGGAGGGCGTCGGTGAATTGCGGGTCAAGGAAAGCGACCGCCTGGCGGCGATCGCCCGCGGCCTGAGGGCCGCCGGCGTGACCGTCGAGGAAACGCAGTATTCGCTGACCATCGTCGGCGCCGGCGGCGCGCCAAAGGGCGGCGCCCGCGTCGCCGTCCATCTCGACCATCGGATCGCCATGGCGTTCGCGGTGCTCGGCATGGTCGCCGAGAAGCCGATCACCGTCGACGACGCCGACACCATTGCCTCCAGCTTCCCCGGGTTCGTCGCCCTGATGAACCGCCTCGGCGGCGCGCTCACGGTGGCGAGCGGCCGACAGCCGGCGACACGGTCTCCGAAGCCGGCGCGGCGGCGCGGCGGCCGGAGGACGAGCCCGGCAAAAACCCGGAAAGCCGGCAAGCCCGGCAAGGCGAAAAAGCCCAAGCGGCGTGCCCGGCGGCGAGGCGGGCGGCGGTGATCATCGCCATCGACGGACCGGCGGCCGCCGGCAAGGGCACGCTGGCGCGAAAGCTGGCCAAGAAGTTCGGCCTCGCCTACCTGGATACCGGGCTGATCTACCGGGCGGTCGGCATGGCGGTGGTGCGCGCCGACGGCGACCCCAACGACCCGGAACCCGCGGAGCGGGCCGCCAAGGCGCTGAAGCCGGAGGACCTGGAAGCGCCGGACCTGCGCACGGACGCCGCCGCCGACGCCGCCTCCCGGGTGTCCGCCCTCCCGGGGGTGCGCCGGGCGCTCCTCGACTTCCAGCGGAAATTCGCCGCAAACCCGCCGAAAGGCGCCAAAGGCGCCGTGCTCGACGGCCGCGACATCGGCACCGTGGTGTGTCCCGGCGCCGACATCAAGCTGTTCATCACCGCCCGCGTCGAGGTGCGCGCCGAAAGGCGTTTTAAGGAGTTGCGGGAACGGGGCCTCGACGCTATACATGGCCGCGTTCTCGCGGACATGAAGGAACGCGACGCCCGGGACAGCGCGCGTGCCGAGTCCCCGCTGGAGCCGGCCAAGGACGCCTACCAATTGGACACCAGCGATCTGGACGCCGATCAGGCCTTTGCCGCGGCTCTGGAGTTCATTGCCGCGAAGAACGGCTGAGACCCGACGCCACCCCCCCTGCTTGAGGCCGGAACGGCCCCTGGCCGGGGCCCTTTCAACCGCAAGACCGCCGGACCCAACCGGTTGGCCGGAATACGAACGATGAGGATTTAAGGAACCAATGGCTCCTGAAAAAGAGACCGCGGTCAAGGAAACCGCCGCCAAAGACGCACCACCCGCCATCAAAGAGAATTTCGCCGAACTCCTGGAACAATCGATCAGCCGCGACCGCGGCTTCGAAGGTCGCGTCGTCAAAGGCACCGTTCTCGACGTCGCCCACGAAGAGGTGCTGATCGACGTCGGACTCAAATCCGAAGGCCGGGTGCCGCTGAAGGAATTCGCGACCCCGGGTCAGGAGCCCCAGATCAAGCCAGGCGACACCGTCGACGTGTTCGTCGAGCGCTATGAGGACCGCGAAGGCATCGTCCGACTCAGCCGCGAGAAGGCGCGCCGCGAGGAGGCCTGGTCCGAGCTCGAGAAAGCCTTCAACAAGGGCGAGCGCGTGACCGGGGTCATTTTTGGCCGCGTCAAGGGCGGCTTCATCGTCGATCTGTCGGGCGCCGTGGCGTTCCTGCCCGGCTCGCAGGTGGACATCCGGCCGGTGCGGGACATCGGCCCGCTGATGAACACGCCGCAGCCGTTCCAGATCCTGAAGATGGACCCGCAGCGCAACAATATCGTCGTGTCGCGTCGCGCCGTGTTGGAGGAGACCCGCACCGAGGCCCGATCCGAGCTGATCTCGAACTTGAAGGAAGGCCAAGTCCTGGAGGGCGTGGTCAAGAACATCACCGATTACGGCGCGTTCGTGGATCTAGGTGGCGTCGACGGCCTGCTGCACGTCACCGACATCGCCTGGCGTCGCGTCAATCACCCGACCGAGGCGCTGCAGATCGGCCAGACCGTCAAAGTGCAGGTGATTCGCTTCAACCCCGAAACCCAGCGCATTTCGCTCGGCATGAAACAACTCGAGGCCGACCCGTGGGAAGGCGTCAAGGCGAAGTACCCGGCCGGCACCAAGTTCACCGGCCGCGTCACCAACATCACCGATTACGGCGCCTTCGTCGAACTGGAGCCCGGCGTCGAGGGCTTGGTCCACGTGTCCGAGATGAGCTGGACCAAGAAGAACATCCACCCCGGCAAGATCGTCTCGACCAGCCAGCAGGTCGAGGTCATGGTACTCGACGCCGACCCCGAAAAGCGCCGCATCTCGCTCGGCCTCAAGCAATGCCAGTCCAATCCGTGGGAGGCATTCAAGGCTAAGTTCCCCGCCGGCTCCGTTGTTTCCGGCGAGGTCAAGAACATCACCGAATTCGGATTGTTCATCGGCCTCGAGGGTGAAATCGACGGCATGGCGCATCTGTCGGATTTGAGCTGGAACAGGTCCGGCGAGGAGGCGCTCGCCGAATACAAGAAAGGCCAGGTCGTCAAGGCCAAGGTGCTGGACGTCGACACCGTCAAGGAGCGCATCAGCCTCGGCATCAAGCAGTTGACCGAGGATCCGGTCGGCGGCGTCATGGGCCAGCTCAGGAAAGGCGCGATCGTCACCTGCACCGTCTCGGCCGTCGTTGACGGCGGCATCGAGGTGAAGGTCCGCGACGTGGTGGCCGGCTTCATCCGCAAGTCGGAACTCAGCCGCGACCGCTCCGAACAGCGGCCGGACCGCTTTGCGCCGGGCGAAAAGATCGACGCCAAGATCACTCAGATCGACAAATCGGGACGCCGGCTGCAGCTCTCCATCAAAGCCCGCGAGGTCGAGGATGAGAAGAAGGCGATGGCCGCCTACGGCTCCTCGGATGCCGGCGCGTCGCTCGGCGACATCCTCGGCGCCGCGATCCAGGAAAAGAGGAAGAAGGCGAGCGAGAAAGCAGACGCCACCAAGGACGCCGGTCCGGCAACGGACAAACCCGCCAGGAAGACGGCCAAAAAGAATGACGAGGCGGTTGCCGACGACAAGGGCGAGAAGAAAACCAAAAAGAAATCGGCGCCGAAGGCGAAGAAGGCCGACAAGGAGAAGAAGTAGGAGTCCCGGTCTTCGGGAACAGGACTAAACATGTCGCTCGATCCCGATTATGTCGTTGAAAGGCGCCGACTGAAGCGCCGTTTGACGTTCTGGCGGGTGGTCGGCATCGTTGCCATCGTCGTCGCCGTGATAGCGGCGGCCGGCCGGTTCAAACTCATCGCACACCGCGATCACGTGGCGCGCATCTCCATCGACGGCCTGATCCTCGACGACACGGCCCGCGACGAGGCGCTGGCGGACGTGGCCGGCAACAAGAAGGCGCGGGCGCTGCTGGTCAGGATCGACAGCCCCGGCGGCACCTATGTCGGCGGCGAGGCGCTCTACCAGACGTTGCGGCGTGTCGCGGAGAAGAAACCGGTCGTCGCGGTGATGGGAACGACCGCGACCTCGGCTGGCTACATGACGGCGCTCGCCTCCGACCACATCGTGGCGCGCGCTTCGTCTCTGACCGGCTCGATCGGCGTCATCATGCAGACCGCCGACATAACGGGGCTGTTGGAGAAGCTCGGCATCAAACCCGAGACGGTGAAGAGTGGGGCGTTGAAGGCGCAGCCGAACCCGATGGAGCCGTTCACGCCGGAGGCCCGCAAAGCGACCGAGACGGTGGTCAAGGACTTCTACGACATGTTCGTGTCGTTGGTCGCCGAACGGCGATCGCTGGCGAAGGCCAAGGTGCTGGAACTGTCCGACGGCCGCGTGTTCAGCGGCCGCCAGGCGTTGGCCCAGGGGCTGGTCGACCAGATCGGCGCCGAGCCCGAGGCGCGGAAATGGCTGCAGGAAACCCACAAAATCGCCGATTCCCTGCCGGTCAAGGACGTCGAGGTCAAACATGAGGACGAGCCGTGGCGCGACCTGCTCGGTAAGGCGGTCGGAAAAGTTCTGTTTTCTGAAAGACTTAGACTTGACGGCGTGTTGTCGGTTTGGCACCCTGATCTGAGGTAGCGGGCTTCCAATGAGGCCCGGCCCGCCGCGATGCCCGGCGGACCCAAAATCGACAAGCCGAAGCGCCGAGAGGGGGATAGTGGCATGACCAAGTCGGAACTGATCGCGCGTCTTGCCGCGTCCAATCCGCATCTCTACCAGCGGGACGTGGAGCGTATCGTGACCACGATTTTCGAGGAAATCACCAACGCGCTCGCCGTCGGCGACCGGGTCGAGTTGCGCGGCTTCGGGGCGTTTTCGGTGAAGCAGCGCGGGGCCAGGGTCGGCCGCAACCCGCGGACCGGCGAGTCAGTCAACGTGTCGGAGAAGTACATCCCCTACTTCAAAACCGGCAAGCAACTCCGCGAAAAGCTGAACAACCGCTGATCGCGAAGCCCCGGCCTGGGGCGGGCCGGCGCCGTTCAACGAGGGTCATTCGCCCGTGTCGAAGCTGCTTTTCTGGATTATCGCCGTCCCGCTGGCGGCGCTCATCATCATCTTTTCCGTGAATAACCGCGCCGAGGTCGCGCTCGACCTGTGGCCGCTCGACATGATGACGGCGCCGCTGCCGGTGTTCTCGGTGGTGCTGGCGAGTCTGCTCGCCGGGTTCCTCATCGGCGGCATCATCGCCTGGCTGTCGGGCGGCGAGGCGCGCCGGCGCGCCCGCCGCATGACCCGCCGGGCGGAAGCCGCGGAACGGGCGTTGGCCGAAGCGGAAAAGCGGATCCTGGCGTTGGAGGAGGACGCGGACGGCGACGGCGGCGAGTTGCGGCGGCTGCCCGGCAACGCCGCTTGAGGGGTCCGTGGACCGGCCCTGGCCTTCTCGGGGGGGCGGGGCTATAAGTCCGGCGCCGCCGCCGGACCGCGCGCCCGCACCTGGAGGCCCCTTGACCCCGACCGAGAGGATATTCGTCGCCCTCGATACCGCCGAGACGGAAACGGCGCTTGCGCTCGCGCGCCGGCTGACCGGCCTGGTCGGCGGCGTCAAACTCGGCAAGCAGTTGTTCACCGCCGAAGGGCCCGCGGCGGCGCGCAAGCTGTCGGCGGCCGGGCTGAAGGTGTTCCTCGATCTGAAGTTCCACGACATTCCGGCGACGGTGGCCGGCGCCGTCGCCGCTGCCGTCGCGCTAGGTCCTACGATGTTGACCGTGCACGCCGCCGGCGGTCGGGCGATGATGCAAGCCGCGGCCAAGGCCGCGGCTGCGGCCGGCAAGCGGCGGCCGCTGGTGCTCGGGGTGACAGTGCTGACGTCGCTGGCGGACCGCGAGCTGGCCGAGACCGGCGTCGCCGGCACCGCCGCCGAGCAGGTGCTGCGGTTAGCCAGGCTGGCCAAGGAAAGCGATCTCGACGGCGTCGTCTGCTCGCCGCGCGAGGTGAACATGCTGCGCCGGGCGTTGGGGCGGGATTTCAAGCTGGTGGTGCCGGGCATCCGCCCCGAGTGGGCGGCGAGCGACGATCAGAAGCGGGTGATGACGCCAAGGGAGGCGCTTGCCGCCGGCGCCGATTATCTGGTGATCGGCCGACCGATCACCGCCGCCAAGGATCCGGCCGACGCCGCCAGGCGCATCGCGGCGGAACTTGCCTGATGGCGGTCGACGTCAAGATCTGCGGGCTTTCCGACGAGGCGGCGGTCGCCGCCGCGGTGGAAGGCGGCGCGAAGCTGGTCGGCTTCGTGTTCTTTCCGAAATCGCCGCGCCACGTGACACCGGCACGCGCCCGAGCGCTGGCCCGCGACGTGCCGACGGGCGTCACCCGCGTCGGACTGGTGGTCGACCCCGGCGACGACCAGTTGGTCGACATTGTCGGCAACGCCAGCCTCGACATGCTGCAGCTGCACGGCGCCGAGACGCCGGCGCGCGCCGCCGAAATCCGCAAGCGTTTCGGGCTCAAGGTGATGAAGGTGGTGGCGATTGCCGAGGCGGCCGACGTCGCCAAGGCGCGCGCCTACGAGGCCGTGTGCGACCGGTTGATGTTCGACGCCATGCCGCCCAGGGGCGCCGACCGCCCGGGCGGCAACGCGCGCGCCTTCGACTGGGCGGTGCTCGCCGGCCTGAGGACGCGCTTGCCGTGGCTGCTGGCCGGCGGCCTGACGGCGCAAAACCTGGGCGTGGCGGTGCGGCTGAGCGGCGCCAAGGCGGTCGACGTCTCGAGCGGCGTCGAGGATCGGCCGGGAGTCAAGAGCGTGTTGAAAATAAAGCAATTTCTGCAGGCGGCAGCGGCGCTCCCGGAGCCCTGAGCGGCCAATAAACGGCTGTTTTTGCGGGCGCTTTGTGGTTTATTAGCGCCAACCCAGGGACGACCCATGAACAAGCTGAACACCTATCGCGCCGGGCCCGACGAGGCCGGGCATTTCGGCATCTATGGCGGCCGCTTCGTCGCCGAGACGCTGATGCCGCTGGTCCTCGAGGTCGAGAAGGCCTACGCCGCGGCCAAGGCGGACCCCAAGTTCTGGGACGACTTCCACCACCACATGAAGCACTACGTCGGCCGGCCGAGCCCGCTCTATCTGGCGAAGCGGCTGACCAGTCATTTCGGCGGCGCCAAGGTCTACTTCAAGCGCGACGAGCTCAACCACACCGGCGCCCACAAGATCAACAACACCATCGGTCAGATCCTGCTCGCCCGCCGCATGGGCAAGACCCGCGTCATCGCCGAGACCGGCGCCGGCCAGCACGGGGTGGCGACGGCGACGGTGTGCGCGTTGTTCGGGATTCCGTGCGTGGTCTATATGGGCGAGACCGACATCGAGCGCCAGGCCCCGAACGTTTTCCGCATGAAGCTGCTCGGCGCCGAGGTGCGCCCGGTCACCGCCGGCACCGGCACGCTGAAGGACGCCATGAACGAGGCGTTGCGCGACTGGGTCGCCAACGTCGACGACACGTTCTACATCATCGGCACGGTCGCCGGCCCGCACCCGTACCCGGCGATGGTGCGCGACTTCCAGGCGGTCATCGGCAACGAGGTGCGCGAGCAGATCATGGAAGCCGAGGGTCGGCTGCCGGACACGCTGGTCGCCTGCATCGGCGGCGGCTCCAACGCCATGGGCCTGTTTCATCCCTTCCTCGATGACGAGGACGTGCGCATCATCGGCGTCGAGGCCGCCGGCCTCGGCATCGACACCGGCAAGCATTGCGCGTCGTTGACCGCCGGCGCGCCGGGCGTGCTGCACGGCAACCGCACCTACCTGCTGCAGACCGACGACGGCCAGATCATCGACGGCCACTCGATCTCGGCCGGACTAGACTATCCCGGCATCGGACCGGAGCATTCGTGGCTCAGCGATTCCGGCCGCGTCGAGTACGTCTCCATCACCGACAAGGAGGCGCTCGACGCATTCCAGCTGTGCACCCGCATGGAGGGCATCATCCCGGCGTTGGAGCCGAGCCACGCGCTCGCCTACGTCGCCAAGATCGCCGGCGATCTGCCGAAGGAGCATCTCCTGGTGATGAACATGTGCGGGCGCGGCGACAAGGACGTGTTCGCGGTCGCCCGCCACCTCGGCATCGAACTCAAGACATGAGCAAATCTGCCCCATCGCCAACAACGTCCCGCATCGGCCGCCGCTTCGATAAGCTGAAGAAGGAGGGGCGCGCCGGGCTGATCACCTTTGTCACCGCCGGCGACCCCGATCTCAAGACCTCGACCGAGATCCTCGCCGGGCTTGCCGCCGCCGGCGCCGATCTGATCGAGCTCGGCGTGCCGTTCTCCGACCCGATGGCCGATGGCCCGGCAATCCAGGCCGGCTCGCAGCGCGCGCTCAAGGCCGGCATGACGCTGAAGAAGACGTTGACGCTGGTCGCCGAGTTCCGCCGCGAGGACGGCGAGACGCCGGTGGTGCTGATGGGCTACTACAACCCGATCTACGTCTACGGCGTCGACCGCTTCGTCGCCGACGCGGGGAAAAGCGGCGTCGACGGGCTGATCGTGGTCGACCTGCCGCCGGAGGAGGTCGATGAGCTGTGGCATCCGGCGCGCGCCGCCGGCATCGACTTCATCTTCCTCGCCGCGCCGACGTCGGATGACAGGCGGTTGCCGAAGATCGTGGCGCGCGCCACCGGCTTCATCTACTACGTGGCGATCACCGGCATTACCGGCACGCGATCCGCCGCCGTCGCCGACGTTAAGAAGGCGGTGCAGCGCATCCGCAAGCACACGCGGCTGCCGATCGGCGTCGGTTTCGGCATCAGGACGACCGAGCAGGCGGCCGAGATCGCCGCCGTCGCCGACGCCGCGGTGGTCGGCTCGGCCCTGGTCGACATCGTCGCCGGCGGCCTCGACGACAAGGGCCGGCCGAAGCCGGGGCTGGCGGGCCGCGTCCTCGATCGCGTCGCGGCGCTCGCCGAGGGGGTGCGACGGGCCCGGGCGAAGGTGGCCTAATTCCGTGAACTGGCTCAAGAATTTCGTTCGGCCGAAGCTCCGAAAACTGGTCGGCGGCGGCAAGGACGTGCCCGACAACCTGTGGCACAAATGCGCCAACTGCCAGCAGATGGTGTTCCACCGCGACCTCGAGAAGAACCTCAACGTCTGCCCCCACTGCGGCTGCCACCTGCGCGTCAACGCGCGGCTCAGGCTGGCGATGCTCACCGACGGCGGCCAATACCAGACGGTGCCGCTGCCGGCGACCGTCACCGATCCGCTGAGGTTCCGCGACCGCCGCAGATACACCGACCGCTTGAAGGAGGCGCGCGCCGAGACCGGCGCCGGCGACGCGCTGACCGTCGCCACCGGCCGCATGGGCGGCATCGAGGCGGTGATCGCGGTGCTCGACTTCCAGTTCATGGGCGGCTCGATGGGCCTCGCCGTCGGCGAAGGGTTGCTGACGGCGGCGCGCCTTGCGGTCAGCCGCAAATCGCCGTTGATCGTGGTGTCGTCGTCGGGCGGTGCCCGCATGCAGGAGGGCATTTACTCGCTGATGCAGATGGCGCGCACCACCATCGCCGTCGAGGAGCTGCGGGAGGCCGGGTTGCCGTACGTGGTGGTGCTCGCCGATCCGACCACCGGCGGCGTCACCGCGTCGTTCGCCATGCTCGGCGACGTCGCCATCGCCGAACCGGGCGCGATCATCGGCTTCGCCGGCCAGCGGGTGATCGAGCAGACCATCCGCGAAACCCTGCCGGAAGGCTTCCAGCGCGCCGAGTACCTGCTCGACCACGGCATCGTCGACATGGTCGTGCACCGGGTCGAGCTGCGCGACACCCTGATCCGGGTGCTGTCGCTGCTGCTCGGCCGCGGCCCGGCGGCGCCGACGCGTCCGATGCTGGATGCCGACGGCGCGCTTCCGTCCCCGTATCGGGGGGCCAATCCCGCCGACCCAGGGAAAGGCGGCAACCCACACGCGCGATAAGCGGGCGATGTCCGATCCCCAGCCCATCCTCGAACGCCTGCTGCACCTGCACCCGAAGCTGATCGACCTGCAGCTCGACCGGGTTTGGAAGCTGCTGGGCGAGCTCGGGGCGCCACACCTGAAGATGCCGCCGGTGGTGCATGTCGCCGGCACCAACGGCAAGGGTTCGGTGGTGGCGATGATGCGCGCCGCGCTCGAGGCCGCCGGCTACAAGGTCCACGTCTACACGTCGCCGCACCTGGTTCGCTTCAACGAGCGCATCCGCGTCGCCGGCAAGCTGATCGAGGACGACGAGTTGACCGAGGTGCTGGAAATCTGCGAGCGCACCAACAAAAACCGCCCGATCACCTTCTTCGAGATCACCACGGCGGCGGCGTTCCTGGCGTTCTCGAGACGGCCCGCCGACGTGACGCTGCTGGAGACCGGCCTCGGCGGCCGGCTGGACGCCACCAACGCCATCCGCAACGCCATGCTGACGGCGATCACGCCCGTCTCCATGGACCACCAGCAGCACCTCGGCGATACGCTCGCCGCCATCGCCGGCGAAAAGGCCGGGATCCTGAAGAAGGGCGTGCCCTGCGTCATCGCCGTGCAGCCCCGCGAGGCCGAGGACGCGATCGCCGACAAAGCGGCGGCGGTCGGCGCACCGCTGGTCGTCGAAGGCCTCGACTGGACCGTCCGCCACGGTCCGCAGGGCATCGTCATCAATTCCGGCGGACACATCCGCGAATTCCCGCTGCCGTCGCTCGAAGGCCCGCACCAGGCCCAGAACGCCGGCGTGGCGATCGCCGCGCTCGATCGCCTGCCGGGCTTCAAGCTCGCCGACGGCCAGATCGCCGCCGGCCTCAAGAACATTGAATGGCCGGCGCGCCTGCAGCGGCTGCGCCGCGGCCGCGTACGCGGCGCGCTGGGACCCGAATTCGCGCTGTGGCTGGACGGCGGCCACAACCCGGGTGCCGCCGACGCCCTCGCCGCCTGGCTGGCCCAGCGCGAGCCGCTGCCGCTGCACCTGGTGTTCGGCATGCTCAACACCAAGGACCCGGAGGGATTCCTGAAGCCGCTGGCGCCGTACGTGAGTTCCGTCTACACGGTGCCGATCCCGAACCAGGAGAACGGCATCGACGCCAACGAGCTGGCGCGCATTGCCAAGGGCCTCGGGTTGGTAGCGACTGCTTGCGACAACATGCGCGGCGCATTGCGGGCCATCCGCGCCAATGAGATCGGTCCGGCCCGGGTGCTGATCGCGGGCTCGCTGTATCTGGCGGGCTCGGTGCTGGCCGAGAACGATTAGATCGGGTTAGAGTGACGGAATCGATGTGACGAGAGAGGCGGCCATGATCGTCGAGCAAATCTGGACCGGCAACGCCTATCGCAACTTCAACTACCTGATCGCCTGTCCCGCGACCGGCGACGCGCTCGCCGTCGATCCGCTCGACCACAAGAAATGCCTCGCCCGCGCCAAGGACAAGGGCTGGACCATCACCCAGGTCCTCAACACCCACGAGCACGGCGACCATACCGGCGGCAACGGGCCGATGATCGACGCCACCGGCGCCAAGCTGCTGGCCCACGCCGGCGCCAAGAACCGCATCGCCGGTATCGACCGCGGTCTGAAGGCCGGCGACGTGATCAAGATCGGCAGGACGGTCGAGTTGGAAAGCCTGGACACCCCTGGCCACACCATGAGCCATATCTGCCTGCTCAGCCACACGGACCATCCGGCGCTGTTCTGCGGCGACACCCTGTTCAACGCCGGCGCCGGCAACTGCCATGGCGGCGGCCATCCGGTCGAGCTGTACAACACGTTCGCCGGGCAGTTGGCGAAGCTAGCCGACGCGACGCTCGTCTATCCGGGCCACGACTACATCGCCAACAACCTGCGCTTCACCCTCGACCGCGAGCCCGACAACGTCCGCGCCAAGGCGCTGCTGAAGCAGGTCGAGAGCCAGGACCCGGCGAAGGCGCTGGTCTCGACCCTGGAACTCGAGAAGGAGATCAATACCTTCTTCCGCTTGCACAGCGCCAGCGTCATCAAGCGCCTGCGCGCGGCGTTTCCCGACCTGCCCGACAAGCCCGACGCTAAGACGGTGTTCCTGAAGCTGCGCGAACTGCGCAACGACTGGTAGGAGCCCCGACGACGCTAAGCGAAAATCATTGGACAAATATATGAATATATGTTCATATATTAGTCTTGATCGAGAGCCGCCCCATGCGCGATCACCAAGCTATTGAAATTGCTTATATTTTCCGTCTGCTCGGGGACCCGACCCGGCTCCGCATCGTCGTCGCCTGCCTGAACAGGCCCGAGAACGTCGCCGCCATCGCCGCCGCCGTCGGCGCCTCGCCGTCGCTGGTCAGCCACCATCTGCGGCTGCTGCGCGCCGGGCGCCTGGTGCGGGCCGACCGTCACGGCCGCCAGGTCTTCTACAGCGCCGCCGACGAGCACGTGCGGTGCATCGTCAACGACATGATCGACCATGCCGCCGAGACCGAGGGCGCGGTCCACCATCACGCTAACGACGAGGCGGTGGCATGACGCGCCCGAGCGACGACTGCTGTCGCATCGAAACGCCGGCGGCGGCGACCGCCGCCTACCGGCGGGCGTTGACTGCGGCGCTGGTCATCAACGCCGCCATGTTCGTCATCGAGATGGCGGCCGGGGTGTGGGGGAAGTCGGTGGCGCTGCAGGCCGACGCTGTCGATTTTCTCGGCGACTCCGCCACCTACGCCATCACCCTCATGGTGCTCGGGATGAGCGTCCGCTGGCGCGCCGGCTCGGCGATCCTGAAGGGACTGTCCATGGGCGGCTTCGGCCTGTGGGTGATCGGCGTCTCGGTCTATCACCTGCTCGCGGGGTCGCTGCCGAGCGCCGCCATCATGGGCTCGACCGGGGTGTTGGCGCTGGTCGCCAACCTGACCGCGGCGGCGATCCTCTATCGCCACCGCTTCGGCGACAGCAACATGCGTTCGGTGTGGCTGTGCACCCGCAACGACGCCGTCGCCAACATCGCCGTCATCGCGGCGGCAAGCGGCGTGTGGGCGTCGTCGACCGGCTGGCCGGACCTCGCCGTCGGCGCGGTCATCGCGGCGTTGGCATTATCGAGCTCCGTCGCCGTGCTCAGACAGGCGCGCGGCGAATTGCGCTCCGTCACCGGCTGACGGCGCAGGCGCGCCAACGAAAACCCCGCCGGGCGGCGGGGCGTCGATGACGTGAAAAATGAATCGCCGGCGGTCACAACACCGATTCGACCCACTCCACCAGCTTGCCCTTCGGCAGCGCGCCGATCTTGGTCGCCGCCACTTCACCGTTCTTGAACAGGATCAGGGTCGGGATGCCGCGCACGCCGTATTTGGACGGCGTCGTCGGGTTGTCGTCGATGTTGAGCTTGGCGACGGTCACGCGATCGGCCATTTCCTTCGCCAGCTCCTCGAGCGCCGGCGCGATCTGCTTGCACGGACCGCACCATTCCGCCCAGAAATCGACCAGCACCGGATTGGCGGCCTTGAGAACCTCGGCGTCGAACGAATCGTCGGTGACATGTTTCGGCATTTTCCCAATCCCATCAATCGCTTATAGTAAGCCCCGAGGTTTGGCCCCGGGGCATCGGGGGCGTTTTCGCCCGCATCGGTTGGCATCGAATCTAGGGGCCGGCCGCACACCCGTCAAGGCGCGCCGATCAAGGCGAATGGGCGTCGAGAATCCGCGGGCTCAGGCGCATCAGCCGCGGCCCGGCGGTCCACACCAGCACCGCCTCGACGGCGCGCCCCGGATAGATGGTCGCCAGCGCCCGGCGATAGGCCGCCATCTGCCGCAGGTACGCGGGCGCCACGTCGTCCTCCCTCTCCAGCGGCGGCCGGTTGGTCTTGAAGTCGACGACGGTGACGGTGTCGTCGCCGACTACCAGCCGGTCGACCTGTCCCGAAATGGCGCGCGCGTTTCCGGCGACGCCGACCACGCCGGCGATCGGCACTTCCGCCAGGCTGCCGGGCCGGAACAGGTGCGCGAAATCGGGATGGTCGAGCACCGCCAGCGTCTCGGCGACGATCTCGTCGCGGGCGTCCTTGGCGAGCGCCAGCGCCGGCCGCGCCACGAAAGCGCGCGCCGCCGCCTCGCGCCTGTCGGGCGCCACATCGGGCAGGCTCTGCAGCAGCCGATGCACGATCAGACCGCGCTTGAAGCGTTCGCCATCGTCGCGGCCGAGGGGTGACGACACCGGCGGCTCGTCCTCGATCGGCCGCGTCGGCGCCAGCGGCTTCGCCGGCTCCGGCTCCGGCGCCGGATCGACCAGCACCCACGCCGGCGACGGTTTGACCTCGGCGGTGGCGGCGCGTGCAGCCCTGCCGTCGGGCGGCGCCGTCTGTGACTCGACGACGCGCACCACCATGTCGCCCGAAGCCGGCGTCGTCTCGACGCCGGACGCGCGCACCGCCGGCTCGATGAGATCGTACCAGCAGCCCGGGTCGCGGCCGCGCTTGTTCTCGAAGCCGCACACATACAGCCGGTCGCGGGCACGGGTCATGGCGACGTAAAGCAGGCGACGGTGTTCGCGCTCGATCTCGGCGCGCGCACGTCGGTGCAACTCGGCCGCGACGGCGTCCTCGTCGGGCTTCGCCGGCCGCCACAGCACGAAGTCGCCATCGCCGCCATCCCCGCCCCAATGGATATGCGGATCGAGGCCCGATGGGGGCAGCGAGCAGGTGTCCGGCAGGAACACGATGCCGGCCTCCAGGCCCTTGGCGCCGTGCACGGTCAGCACCCGCACTTGGTCGCGGCCGCGCTCCATCTCGCGCTTGATCTCGGTGTTGCCGAGTTCGAGCCAGTGCAGGAACGCCTGCAGGGACGGCTGGTGATCGCGTTCGAAGTCGAGCGCCTGGGCGAGGAACCCCTCGACCGGCTCGGCCGCTTCGGCGCCGAGGCGGGCAAACAAACGTCGCCGCCCGCCATCGCGCCCGAGCAGCCGCGAATAGAACTCGAACGGCGGCGTGAAATCTGCGCGCTTGAGCCACTCCGACAGCGTCGCCTCGGCGGTGGCCAATTCCGGGCGCTTGCCGGCGCGCGCCCTCAGCGTCTCCCAAAGCGTCGTCTGCCGCTGGTAGGCGAGCTCGAACAATGCCGTTTCGTCGAGGTCTGCGAACGGCCCCTTCAGCACCGCCGCCGTGTTGAGATCGTCGTCCGGCAGCAGCGCGAAGCGGCCGGCCGCCACCAGGTCCATCACCGCGATGTGGTCGAGCAGCTTCAGGCGGTCGCGGCCGGCGACCGGAATATCGCGTCGTTCCAGGGCCTTCACCATCTGGTCGGCGAAGCTGCCGCGGGCGCGCACCAGGATCATGATATCGCCGGGCTCGATCGGGCGGCCGGCCGACTCCAGGATTTCCTTGTCAACGAGCCAGCCCTTGATGGTGGCGGCGATCTTGTCGGCGAGGCGTACCCGCGGACTCGCCGGCGTCGCCCGATCGAACGGCCAGTCCCACGGCCGGGGATCGGGCGTGTCGTCGGGCTTCAGCGTCGGCCACAGCTCGACCAGGCCGGCCTGGCCGGCGCGTTCGGTGTGATGGACGATCGGGCTACCCCCGAACGACAGCCCATCACGGGCGGTCGGGTTCTCGAACACCCTGTCGACCACTCTCAGCACCGCCGCGGCAGAGCGGTGCGAACGCTCGAGTTCGATCTCCTGGAGCCGGCCGCCGACGCCGGCGAGCTGCTGGCGGAAATGGTCGCGCATGCGGCCGAAAACCGCCGGATCGGCGCCCTGGAAGCTGAAGATCGACTGCTTCTCGTCGCCGACCGCGAACACGGTGCGCGGGCCCGGCCGGTCGTCGTCGCCGGCGCCGCGGCCGGAGAAGAAATCGCCGGCCAGCCGCTCGACCACGCGCCACTGCCCGGGGCTGGTGTCCTGTGCCTCGTCGACCAACACGTGGTCGATGCCGCCGTCGAGCTTGTAATGCACCCAGCCGACGCCGCCGTCGGTGGCCAACAGTCGGCCGGCGTCGTCGATCAGGTCGTCATAGTCGCGCAGCGCGCAGGCGCGCTTGACCGCGTCGTAGGCCTCGACCATCGCCGCGCCGACCGCGAACATTGCCGCCGTCGCCTCGGCGACGACAACGGACTTCAATTTGTCCATGACCGCCGCCACGCGCGCCTGCTCCGCCCGCAAGATTTCCGCCGCTTCCGGGTCGTTCTCGCGCGCCTTCTTGGTAATGATGTTGGCGCGCGGTTTCCGATCGTTGGTCATGAAGATCGGCGCGTAGTCCCCGACGAACGCATCGCCGCGCCGGACCGCATCCATCTTCAGCCAGCGGCGAATCTCGGCGGCGCGCTTCCGGTCGCCGGCGCTGCCTTCGTCGAGCGCGTCGGCGGCGCGCGCCAGGCCGGCGGCGTCGAACGCGCCGTCGCGGGCCGCCGCGGCGGTCAGCGTCGCCGCCGTGTCGCCGTCGGCGATGCCCTGACGGCGACGAAGCCGGGCGATCAAGCCGTCGAGCCCGCCCCGGTTCTTCAATTCCCGGCGCAGCCGTCCGCGCAGGCGATCGAGGTCGGCCATCAGCTTGTAGAAGTCCTCGGCGGTGACGATGCCGGCGAGATGCGCCATCGCCTCGCCGATGGCCGTGCTGCCGGACGCCGCGTCGGCCAGGATGCGGCTTTGCGCCTCGCTCCGGATCTCGGCCGCCCGCCGCTCGTCGATGACGGCGAAATGCGGCGGCACCTCGGCCTCGAGTGGGAAGCGCCCGAGCAGCGATTCCGCGAACGAGTGAATGGTGCGCACGTTGAGACCGTCCGGCGTCTCCAGGGTCGCCGCGAACAGCTTCCGCGCCGTCGCCAACTGGTCGGCAGTCGGCGGATGGTGGAGCAGCTTGCGCAGGTCCTTGGCCAGCGCCGCATCGCCGATCGCCGCCCACCCGCCGAGGCGGCGGCTGAGCCGGGTGGCGACCTCGGCGGCGGCCGCCTTGGTGAAGGTGAGGGCGAGGATCCGCCGGGCCGGCGTACCGGCCAGCAGCAGCCGGAGGATGCGCTCGATCAGCACGTGAGTCTTGCCGGTGCCGGCGTTGGCCGACACCCACACCGATTGGGTCGGGTCGACGGCCGTTACCTGCGCGCCGGTACGGGCGAGGGACTTGGGCTTGGCGGGCTTGCGGGTCACTGGTTGCCGTCCTCGCCGTCGTCGGCGCCCCGCCACTCGCGGGCGCGCGCCAAGTGGTCGTAGTCGCCGGGACGGTTGTCGAGCATCGGACGTCGTTGCGACAAGTACGGTTGCTTCGCGTCGTCGAAACGGCGCACCAGCGCCGTCAATCCCTCGATCGCGCTGGCGGCCACTTCGCCGACGTCGCCCGCCAGCGTCGCTTGCTTGCCGGGCTCGCGGCCGCCGGAAAGCTTGAAGGTGACCAACTGCGCCACCTCGCCGGCTTCGACGCCGTCAAATCCGCCGTCGGCGGCGATCGCCGCCTCCAGCGGCAGTTGCGGCGCCAGGCCGGAGCGCATCTGCTTCAGCGACGGCGTTTGGCCGGTCTTGTAGTCGATGACCACCAGGCCGACGTCGGCGCGGCGGTCGATGCGATCGGCGCGGGCGGTGAGGGTGAACGGCCCGGCCTTGCCGGCGATCGCCATCTCGCCCGTCGCCTCGACGGCGACCGGCGCGAATCCTTCGGCGCGACGGCGACGCTCCTCGTCGACGAACCAGCGGGCGACGCGCTCGAAGCGCGGCCACCAGAAGGCGCGCACGCCCGGGTGCGTCAGGCGCTCGTCGAACACCTGGCGGCCGAGGTCGAGAAGGCGGCGGAGCGGGTCCGCGGGCAGCGCGTCCCGGTGGGCGTCGATGAAACGCTCCAGCACGTCGTGGACGATGATGCCGCGTTCGGCGGCGCCGGGCTCGGCGTCGATGGGATCGAGCGGCCTCAGTCTCAGCACCCGGCGGGCGTACAGAGCATAGGGATCGCGCTGCCAGGTCTCGATCTCGGTTACCGAAAGCTTGCGCGGCCGGGCGGCGAGCGGCGGCGCCGGCCTGGGTTCGGCGACGGCGACGGGCTTCTTTGGTTTGTCGAGGCCGGCGGCCCACTCCAGCCACGGCTCCGTGGCCGCCATCGCGGTCTCGAGGCCGGCGCGCGCCAGCAGGTTGTCGAGCCGAAGCAGCCAGCGCGACGGCACCTGCGGCGTGCCCGCGACCCGCGTCGCCCGGGTGACCACCACGTTCGGGGCGGCGAACGCCTGCGCGAAATCGTGCGCCGCGAGGCCTATGCGGCGTTCCGGCGGCGGCAGGCCGAACTCCTTCAGCATCGGCCGGCTCATCCACGGGTTGGCCTTGGCCTCGGCCGGCCATGTGCCTTCGTTGAGGCCGCCGAGGATCATCACGTCGGCCTGCTGCAGGCGCGCTTCCAAGAGCCCCCAGATGTGCAGCCTGGGATGGCGGGGGTAACGGGGACGCACGGCGCGCCCCGCCATCAGGGTCTCCAGCAGCGCCGGGTAGTCGGCGGCGGTGACCGGGCCGAAGTCGCGGCCGGCGTCGTTGAGCTCGGCGACGAAATTGGCGGCGGCCTCGCCGGCCTCCTTTTCCCACAGCCGCGCCGGCCCGTCTCGGTCGGCGGTGGCGGCGAGCGCCTCGGCCGCGGCGACGTGCGCCTTCAGCACCTCGGCGAACGGTCTGGGCTTGCCGGCCATCGCCGTGACCAGCGGCCGCAATATCCTGTCAAGCCGCCCGAGGAATGCATCGAGGTCGCGCGCGGTCATCGGATCGTCGTCGCGGAATTTGCGGTTGGCCTTCAGCGCGTCGCGCAGTCCCTTGATACCCTCCGCCGGGCGCGGCCCGCGCAGCGCCGCGACCTCCAGCGCCCGCACTTGTGCCCGCAGCCGCGCCGGTCCCATGCCGCAGCCGGCCAGCGGATGTTTCAGCACCGCCAGCAGCGGCACCGGCGCCAGCCGTTCGGCAATCATGCGCGCCGTCAAGGCGAGGAACGCGCCGGGCGGCGTGCGGCCAAGCGGCTGACCCGCTGAATCGTCGACGGCAACGCGCCAGCGATCGAGCTCGGCGGCGACCCGGCGGGCGAGGCCGCGGTCCGGCGTCACCAGGGCCGCGGTCCTGCGCGGCGTCTCGAGGGCACGGCGCATCACCAGCGCGATCACCGCCGCCTCGTCGCCGGCGCCCGGGCACTCGATCAGCTCGACGCCGGCGAGCGCCTGCCCCAGGGTTTCCCTTGGCAACGCCGGCGCCTCGACGTCGGCCGGCGTCAATGCCGCGTTGACCAGACGGGCCCGTTGCGAGGGCGGCCGATCGTATCCAGGTGCCGGCCACGCCTTGACGTCGTCGCGGCCGACACCCAGGTGGTCGAGCAGCCGCGCCATGCCGAATTGCGGGTGATGCGGCGCCAGCGCCCTCCAAGCCTCCGGCGACGCCGCCTTGTCGAGACCCGGCAGCACCACCGCGCCGGCCGGCAGGCGGGCGACCACCGCCAGCAGGCTGGCGGTCGCCGGAATCGAGCCGGTGGAGCCGGCGGCGATCACCGGATCGGCCGGCGGCTTTGCCGTCCACTTCCGCGCCTGGGCATCGAGCAACCGGCTGCGGCGCTCGGCGGCATCCAGCGCCTGCTCGTCCTCGAGCACCGTCGGCCATTGCTCGGTCAACACGGTCAGGAACTTCAGCGTCCGCTGCCAGTGTACGGCGTATTCCTCGGGGACCAGGGCGGCGAGGCCGTCGAATGAAAGCCGCTCGCTCGCCACCTGGTCGAGCAGCCTCGCCAGCTCGAGCGCCAGATTGGCGGCCTGATCGGGGCTGGTTTTCTTGTCCATCCCGCGCACCAGGCGGGCCAGCATCAACTGCCGCCGGAGCCCGGAGAGCGCCGGCGGCAGCGCCATATCGCCGCCGTCGATGCCGCCATCGTCGGCGGCGAAACCGCCGGTCAGCAGGATCTCGTCCTCGTCGAGGTCGCCGAGCGCCATCATCCGCGGCAGCAACAGAGCCCGGCCGCCGCCCTGGCGGAGAAACGCCTCGGCGAGGCTGCGGCGGGCGCGGCGCGTCGGCACCAGCACCGTCACCCTGGCCAGCCGCAGCGGATCGCGGTCGACGCGCGCCAGGATGCCGGCCGCCAGCGCGTCGGTGAACGGCAGGCCGGCGGCGATGGTCAACACGTTTGCGGGACGCGCGGACTTCGCTTCGCGGGCGGCGCGGCTCATCGCCCGGGCCTCAGCGGTGCTTGACGCCGGCGAAGCGGATGTGCATGAAGCGTTCCGCCGCCTCGAGGCCCGCCTGGGTGCCGACGTGGAACCATTCGCCGTCGTGGACGATGCCGTAAAGCCGCGACGCCTTGATCGCCCGGTCGTAGAGCACGTTGAGCGAGAACGCGCCGTCGGGCGCGTCGTCGAACAGTCGCGGGTGCAGGATCTGGATGCCGGTGAACAGCCACGGCGACACCTCGGATTCCGGCCGGCGGACCAGCAGCCCTTCCTCGTCGGCCAGGAAATCGCCGACGCCGCGATAGCCATAGGCGTCGACCGTCGAATGCAGCAGCAGCAACCCGTCCATGCGCTCGTCGCTCCAGATCGCCGCCATGCGGCCGAGGGTGTTGAGCGGCCCGTTGAGCCAGAAAGCATCCGAGTTGACGACGAAGAACGGCCGCTTGCCCAGCATCGGCAGCGCCTTGGCGACGCCGCCGCCGGTCTCCAGCCGCTCCGGTTCCCGCGACAGCAGGACCTTGGGCTTCTTCCGCGACTTCAGGTGCGTCTCGATCTTGTCGGCCAGGTGGTGGAGATTGACCACCACCTCGGCGACGCCGGCCGCCTGCAGCCGGTCGAGGGCGTAGTCGATCAGCGGCCGGCCGTCGACCGGCAACAGCGGCTTCGGCACCGTGTCGGTGACCGGCCGCATGCGGGCGCCGAGGCCGGCGGCGAGGATCATCGCCCGCGTCGGTTGGAAAGACCTCTCGGCGGTCATGCGACCGCCGCCGGGCACGGCGGCACCTGGCGCCTGTCGGCAGGCAGATACGCCGCGAACCAGGCGGCGACGGGGGCCAGCGCCGGATCGGCGAGGGCGCGCTCCAACAGCTGCCAAACTCTCGGGATATGGACCAGGTAGGCGGGCTTGTGGTCGCGCACGCAAAGCCGGGTGAAGATGCCGATCACCTTGGCGTGGCGCTGCGCCGCCAATATCCGATACGACGCCTCGAATCCGCGACGATCGAGCTCCGGGAAAGCGGCGAAATAGCGCGCCATCATCGCGGCGGTCAGCTCCGGCGCCACATCGCGGCGCGCGTCCTCCAGCAGCGACATCAAATCGTAGGCCCTCGGTCCCGCCACGGCGTCCTGGAAATCGAGGAGCCCGCACGCCGCGACTCCGGCGCGGCCGGCCAACCGCATCAGGTTGTCGACGTGGTAGTCGCGAAGCACCAGCGTCTTCGGCTGCGCGTGGACGACCGGAAACACCTCG
>Ga0209399_10000240_pt1 | contig 34354 bp, 32 predicted proteins | sample OV2TP3_FD_184130 | JGI IMG/M metagenome (GOLD analysis project Ga0209399, IMG submission 184130) | Hot spring microbial communities from Beatty, Nevada to study Microbial Dark Matter (Phase II) - OV2 TP3 (SPAdes) (version 3) | ecosystem: Environmental > Aquatic > Thermal springs > Hot (42-90C) ... | reverse complement strand
ACTCGAGATCGACCTGTGTGCCGGGCCTGACGCGATAGCGTTGCATCGTGGCTCCCCTCGCCTCGTGCTACGGGTTCACTGTCGGACGCATCAGCCGAGCAGCCGCCGGCTCTCGCGCGAATCGGGATAGCGCCGATGCTCGATTGCGTAGTATGCGCGCAGCAGCTCTTCCTCGATTCCGAGCTCCCGCCGGATGCGGCCGAGCGTCCAGTCGAGGAGCGGAGCGTATTCGACTTCGGCAAGCGATCGGCAATCGGAGACCGTCGCAAGCCGCACGGCATCGCGATACACCGCCGCGTCCTGGTCATCGAAGCGGTACGGACCCGGATAGAGGTAGCGCGCGATCAGGGTGAACAGGCGTTCTTCGATTTCGCCGACGCGGTTCGAGCTTCCCATCGTGAAGCCAAGCACGAACGCCTCGTCCTTGGGCAGGAGTCCGCGCCCGAGCAGGATGTGCAGATAGTCGTGCGTGCGCAGGTCCGCGGCGCCGGAAAAAATCTCGATCCCGGGGAGATCGAAGCGCGGGTTCTCGGCGAGCTGCACGATCAAGGGAATTTCGCGCTGCTGCATCCCGATCGCGGCAAGCGACCCGTAGGCGTCGCGCAGCGTGCGGTCCGCGCAGGAGAGCGGCACGTGCCACTCGCGCCAGGTCGCGCGCTCCGGTTTCGGCGTCCCGCGCACGGCGTCAGGACCCGGTTTCGCGACGCGCAGGCGGCGGCTCCATTCAATCGGCCTTGACGGTGCGCTGATCGGCCCAGGCGCGCAGCCAGGCGATTCGCTCGGCCATGACCACGGAGAGCGGCTTGGTCGCCTTCATCTCGGCGAGCACCAGGCGCGTCGCGAGCGGGGCGCCTGCCGCGAGCGACTCGTAGAGCGCGGCGACGATCGCCTGCTCGATCTCGGCGCCCGAAAACCCGGCCGAGGCCGCGACCAGGGCCGGCGCGTCGAACCCGGCCGGATCCTGCCGGCGGCGCGTCAGGTGAATGCGCAGGATCTCGGCGCGCGCCGCCTCGTCGGGCAGGTCGACGAAGAAGATCTCGTCGAGTCTTCCCTTGCGGACCAGCTCCGGCGGCAGCGCCTCGATGTCGTTCGAAGTGGCGACGATGAATACGCGGCTCTTGCGCTCGGCCATCCACGTGAGCAGCGTGCCGAGAATCCGCCGCGACTCTCCGCCGTCGGTGTTGGAATCATTCGTCGCCACGCCTTTCTCGATCTCGTCCATCCACAGCACGCAGGGCGCCATGGCGTCGGCGACCTTCAGCGCCTCGCGCAGGTTGCGCTCGGTCTCGCCCAGGAATTTGTTGTAGAGCGCGCCGAAATCGAGCCGCAGCAAAGGCACGCCCCAGCTTCCCGCCACCGCCTTGGCCGCAAGGCTCTTGCCGCAGCCCTGCACGCCAAGCAGCATGATGCCCTTGGGTACTTCGACCGCGGCGTCGCGGCTCTTCTCGTCGCCGAGAAACGCCCCGCGCCTGCGGTCGAGCCAGCGCTTGAGGGTGGCGAGCCCCGCCACTTCCGAGAAGCGCGCGGTGTCGATCTCGAAGCTGAGCACGCTGTCCTTGCCGAGAAGCTCGTGCTTGCGGCTCACCAGCAGGCCGACGTCGGAGGCGTCGATCAGGCCGTCCTCGAGCGCGTGGCGTACCAGCCGGCGCACGTCGGACTCGGTCAGGCCCGCGAGATGGCGCACGAGCTGGTCGAAGGAAGCGCGTTCGCCCTTCACCTCGAGGCTGCGCTGCGCCTGCCAGGCCTGCACCTCGTCGCGGATGATTCCCTTGACCGCGTCCGGGTCGGGCAGCGACAGCCGGAAGCGCACCGCGAGTTTTTCAAGCTCCGGCGGAACGGGAACGTCGAACCCGACGAGCACCAGGGTCCGCGCCACCCGTTCGTAGTCGAGCGCGATCGCCTTCATCACGCGCACGTTCACCGGCGCCTCGAAGTAGGGGTGGAAATCGAGCAGCACGTAAACGCCCGCGGGCCCGACGCGCTGAATGTGGCGCAACGCGGCCGCCGGCTCCTGCGTCTGCAGCGCGCCGGCCTGCGGCCAGCCCGCTCCGTGAATGCCCTCGTCGACCGACCAGGAGAAGAGCGGCCAGTTCTTCCCGCGCGCGATGCGTTCGATCAGCCCGAGCGCCCGCTTTTCCTCGTGCGTCTCGAGCGCAATGAGGGGAAAGCGCGATCCGAGCAGGGCCTCGAGGTCGCGTTCGTCGTTCACGACCGCGCCCGCGCCGCGCGCGCCTCCTCCGGCTCGAGCGTCTGGAACGAATCGGGATGCTGCAGGTTGAACTCGGTCACATGCCGCAGCACGTCGGGATCGAATCCGATGCGGCGGATCTCCTCGGCGAGCGCGATGAACTCGGCGGTCTTTTTCACCCGGGTCGAATTCACCGCGCTGGGCAGCGCGTAATCGCCTACCACACGCGCGCCGCGGCGCACGCCCGGGCCGCGCCCGCGGTCGTCGGTGTAGTGCTGGGAGAGCACCACCACGCGCGTTCCGAGATAGATCGCCTCTTCCATGTCGTGCGTGACGAAGAAAATCGTCATGCGCTCGGCCTCCCACAGCTCGAGCAGGTACACCTGCATGTTCTCGCGCGTCTCCGGATCGAGCGCGCCGAACGGCTCGTCCATCATCAGGATCTTCGGGCGCTTGACGAGCGCCTGCGCGATCGCGACCCGCTGCTGCATGCCGCCGGAAAGCTCGTGGGGATACTTCGCCGCGTGCTCCGCGAGCCCGGTGCGCTCGAGGAAATGCCGCGCCTCGTCGCGGTGTTCGTGGCGCAAGCGCACGCGTTCGAACAGCCCCGCGGCGAGCGTGCGGCCGAGCATCACGTTGTCGAGCACCGTGAGATGGGGATAGAGGGAGTAGCGCTGATAGACGATGCCGCGATCCGGCCCGGGCCGCGCCACCTGCCTGCCGTCCACGAAGACGCGGCCGGAGGTCGCCTCCTCCTGTCCCAGGATGAGCCGGAAGAGCGTTGACTTGCCGCAGCCGCTGGGGCCGACGACGGAGCACAGCGTCCCGGCGCTGACCGAGAGGTCGATGTTCTCGAGCACCAGCTTCTCGCCGTACGCCTTGTAGACGTCTTCGAGATGCAGGAGCCTCCCTCCGGGCGCCGCGCCCGCGCTCACGCGCCCACCGCGGCGTACCAGCGGAACCGCCGGGCGATGAACTGGCGCAGCAGCCAGTCGGCGGCGAACCCGAGCATGGTGATCCAGAAGACGTACGGCAGGATCACGTCCATCGAAAGGTACCGGCGCACCAGGAAAATCCGGTAGCCCAGCCCCTCGGTCGAGGCGATCGCCTCGGCCGCGATCAGGAACAGCCACGCCCCTCCGAGCGAGAGCCGCACCGCGTCGATGAGGCGCGGCAGGACTTGCGGCAGCACGAGCCCGTAGATCACATCGGCCGACGAGGCACCGAGCGTCAGCGCCTTGACGATCTGTTCGCGCGGAATGCGCTCGGCGGTGAGCTGGATGTCGCGCGCGATGACCGGAAACACGCCGAGAAAGATCAGGGCCACCTTCGACAGTTCGTCCACGCCGAGCGCGATGAACAGGATCGGCAGGATCGCGAGCGGCGGAACCATCGACAGGAACACGAGGAAAGGCGAGAAGAGCGTCTTCGCCCGCGCAATCAGGCCCATGTTGAGGCCGGCGAGCAGCCCGGCGAGCGCCGCAAATCCAGCGCCGAGTGCGATGCGCTTGAGGCTCGCCCAGGTGTCGGCGGCGAGCACGTACTGGCCGCTCTGCGGGTCGGGCTGGAGCGCGTACCGGTCGATCGCCTCCGCCATCTGTGCCAGGCTCGGCAGCAGCTTGTCCTGCGGGTTGTCGGCAAGCCGCTCGTGCGAGGCGAACAGGTAGACCGCGACGATCAGCACGAAGGGCAGCAGGCCCAGCAGGACATTGCTCCGCACGGCCGCCGCCGGGGAGGTCTGCTTTGCCTCGGCTGCCACGACAGGCACGCCGGTTCCGGGCCGGCCGTCGCTACAGCTTCCCGTCCGCGGCCGCTTTCATGGCGCTGGCGTCGAAGCGCAGCTTCACGTTCTTCGCATTGCCGAGAACGGCGCCGTCGGGGAACTGGATGCCGATGAAATCCTTGGACTTCGCGCCCTTGCCGAACAGGCCCTTGGCGAAGGTGAACGTGCGCACCTGCTCCATGGTCTTGCGGAGGTCGGCGCTCGCGGCGAAACCGGCGGCCTCGGCGGCCTTGTAGAACATCGCCGTGGTGGCAAGTTGCGCCTTGAACTCGGCCGCCGTCGCGCCCGAGGCCTTGGCCATGAAATCGATCGCGTCGGCCGCCGCCTTGTCGCGCCCCGACATGAGCGCCATCGTCTCGTACCACGCGCCCGCGAGCGCCTTTCGCAGCGGCTCGGGTGCGGCGGTCTTCACCACCATGAGGTCGATGATCTCGCCCGGGATCTGCGAGGAGTCGAACACCAGCTTCGCGCCCTTCGCGTTGCGCGCCTGCTGCAGCGGCGGGTTCCACGTCACCGCCGCGCCCTTCGGATCGGCCCCGAACACCGCGGCGATGTCGGCGTCGCTCGTGTTGACGGTGCGCACGTCCTTCTCGCTCATGCCGTTCATCTGCAGCGCGCGCGCCAGCAGGTAGTGCGAGACGGAAAATTCGACCAGCTTGACCGAGCGACCCTTCAGGTCCTTGACGCTGGCGCCCTGCTTGAGCACGATCCCGTCGTTGCCGTTCGAGAAGCTGCCGACGATGAGCGCGGTCGTGTCCACGCCGCCTACCGCGGGGATCGTGAGCGCGTCCATGTTGGTCATCGCGCAGGCGTCGAACTTGCCCCCGGTATAGAGGTTGATCGATTCGACGTAATCGTTGACGAGCACGAGTTCCACCTCGATGCCCTGCTTCGCGGCCCACTTCTGGATGATGCCGCGTGCCTGGGCGTAGCCCCAGGGCTCCCAGCCGGTGTAATGCGACCATGCCACGCGGTACCTGGACTGCGCCGAGGCCGTGGTGGCAAGGACCGCGCCGGCGAGCGCTGCAAGGACGAGTTTCAGAATTGACATGCGGGCCTCCCTATGAGCTTTGTCCCATGGACTTTTCGAGCGTCGCGCCGATCCGGCGCGCGTTCTCGGCGTTCGCGATCGCCCGTCCGGCCTCCTCGGACAGCTTGTCCAGTTCGAGGATCGCGTTCGCCATCTGCGGCAGCGCCTCCTGCCGGAAGCGTGAAATGTCGTCCAGCGCCGCGCGCACGTCGGCGAACGCCTGCTTCAGCGTCTCGATATTGAGGCTCGTCCCGGCCGCCATCTTGTGGATCTCGGCGCCCTGGGTGCGCAGGGTGCGCGCGGTATCGGCGATCAGCTTGTCGGTGGTCTCGGTCACCGCCTGCACCTTTTCCAGCGTGATGCGCTGATTGGCGAGCGCCATGGCGAGCGTCACGGCCACCTGCAGCGCGCTCACCGTCACGTTCACCGCGCGGTCCACGCCGCGCGCCAGTTCGATGTTGTTGCGCATGATGATGTCGATCGCGAGGATTCCCTGCTGGTTCACGATCAGCTGCTGCTGCAGGTCCTGGATGCGCTGGCGCAGCGGGAACAGCCACTCGTTCTCGGCGAACGCGCGGCGCGGGTCGCCCGGCGCAAGCTCGCGCTCGAGTTTCTCCGACAGCTTGGCGTCGATGAGGCGGCCGAGCTTGATCGCCTTCTCCAGTTTCTCCGTCAGCAGCCGCATCGCCTTCTGGTCGTCGCCGAGGGTGGCGTTGTCGCGCATCAGCTGCTCGCGGCCGTTGCGGAGCGAGCGCACGATCGCGTCCATCACCGTCTTCGCGCTTTCGTAGCGCGAGAAGTAGCGCTTGAGCGGCGTGCCGACGAACGGCAGCCGGCCGAGCACGCGCGTCATCCATCCCGGCTCGAGGTCGTACTGTCCGGGATCGAGCTCCTCGACCTTGACCTTGAGGTCGACGAGCGCGTTGCCCACCTCGCCGCCCTCGGTCGCGCTCTCGTAGAGCTTTTTCACCGGCTGCTTCAGCATTTCGCTGCGGCGCGCAGACTCGCGCTGCAGCTCCAGGCCCATCGATTGGATCGCGTTCCGGCTGCGGGTCTGGGCGTCCGCGTTTTTCGGGTCGACCGTGAGGAGGTGCCCGACGATCTGATCGGCCTGGCCGTCGAGCTGGGGATCGGCGGGTGCCGGCTGCGCTGCCCCCGGCACGTCGAGCCACGACATGACCGATTCGAGTTCGGTCTTTTTCTCCTGCGGCTGGGTCGTCTGCGTCGTCATCGGACTCTCCCTTTTCCCCGTTTCAGCCGTACTCGCGCGCCCGCTGCGCGATGCGCGCAAGCTCGTCGATGGCGGTCTCCATGTCGAGCGCGGCGCGGTCCGGCTCGGTGCGCATCCCGGCGACCGCCGCGAGGGCCGCATCGAGCCGCCCGAGCGCCTGTTCGTTCTGCGCCAGGAGCGCGTCGATCCTCGCCAGGTGCTCGCCGCGCACCTTGAGCTGCTCGCGCAGTCCCGAGCACTCCTGCTCCTGCGTCGCCGAGCGCCGCCCGATGTTCTCCAGCGCCTCGATGCGGCCCGCGATGTAGGCCTCATCGATCGCCGCGCTGCCACGCGCCGCCACCGCGATTCCGCGGAGGTTGTCGATTCCCGACAGGTACACCTGCTCGGCGACGCCGAGAAAGCGCGCGTGCGTCAGTTCGTGCGGCCCCAGCTTGTCCCCCAGCACTTCCTCGAAGGCGCCTATTTTCTCCTGAAATCGCTCGAGCTGCCGCGCGCCTTCCCGCGCGCCGACCGCCTGGAGGTCCTGCTCGAGATTCTCGAGCATCGCCTGACGCTCGGCGAGGATCGCGGCGCTCGCCGTGGCGAGGTACTCGCGGGCAAAGCGCTCGCGGCGCAGCAGGAAATTCACCCCGAAACCGATCGCCGCGACGCCCCCCGCCGCGGCCGCCGCGGCGAGCACAAGCGGAGAGCCCGCCAGCAGGGCGGCGCCGGCCCCCCCGAGGACGCCGATTGCAGCCGGGTACACCACCGCCGGATGCTGCAGCGAGCGCGCCAGCACCGCAAGCTTGATCGCCGATTGCGACAGATCGGGCCGCCGGGCGCTCATCGCGCCGTTACAGCGCTTCGGCCACGAGCGAGAGCTCGACTCGCGGCAGGCGGTAGGCGTACGCGCGGTCGGACTCGCCCGCCTCGCGGGCGAGCGGCTGCTCGGAACCCAGCCCGATCACGCGCACCCGGTTGCGGTCGACGTTGTACGTCACGTTGAGGTAGCGCGCCGCCGCCTCGGCACGCTCCTCGGAGAGACGCTGGTTCTCCGCGGCGTCGCCGCGCAGCGCGGTATGCCCCTTGATGACGACGCGGAAGTTCGGATAGTGCGCGAGCGTCTCCATGGCGCGGTCCAGCTCGATCTTGCCTTCGTACGAAAGCTCCGCCGTGCCGCTCTGGAATACGACCGGCACCGCCTTCAGCGTGCCCACGGCCTTGAGCGCCGCCCAGCCTCCGTCCGAGAGCGCAGAGAATTTGCGCTCGAGCGAGGGCGCGTCCGCGACGGGCGCTTTCTGGCCGGTGACGCTTTTCACGTACACGGCGGAAAGAAACTGGCGGTTGATGATGCGGTAGGGGTCCTGATCGGGCAGGGGGCTCGCCTTGAATTCGCCTGCGTCTACCAGGATGCGCACCGCCGCGTGGATCGCGTCGACGAGCGCGTCGCCGCCCGACGCGCTCCCCAGCCAGGTCTGGAAATTGTCCGAAAGCGAAGTCCACTCCACGCCCGCGAGCAGGCGCCTGACGCTTTGCGCCGGCAGGCGCGTGGACTCCGCCACCGCCTGCTCGAGGCGCTGGGAATTCTCGCGGTATTCGCGCAGGACCTGGAAGTATCCCGCGAGCAGCGCCGTCACCGCCGCCGGGTCCTCGGCCGAGAACGCCCGGTTCACGAGCAGCACGTCGACGATCAGCCGGCGCGTGTCCTCGGTGCCGAGCAGTTTCACCAGTCCCTCGGTCGAAAGCGCGCGCGTCACGTCCGGCTCCCACAGCACGGCCACGTCGGCCTGGCGCGCAAGCAGTTTCTTCAGGGCGTCGGGGGAACCGTCGGACTCGATCCGCCAGGGCCCCTTGCCGCGCAGCGCCTGGATGTCGAAGTGCACCGCCGTCGCCCGCAGCAGGTGCTCGCTCGGGCTGTTGGGCGTGAACGCGACCTTTACCCCTTGCATTCGCTTCAGGCCGTCGAGATCCGCGACGCGGTTCTTCCACGCCACGATCGCGTCGCCGCCCTTCGATTCGTCGATCACCGCGACGATCGTCCCGGGGAACGCCTTCGGCGCGCCGTTCAGGAGATAGGCGTCCACCGTGGCGACCGCAAACTGCAGTGTGCCGTCCTTCAGGCGCTGCATGCGCGTCGCATAGTCGGCCTTGTCGTCCTCGCACACGAGGACATACCCGGCGACCCGCATTCGCTTCTGCATTTCGCCCGAGCACAGCGGGAAGTAGCCGATCCAGTTGTCCACGCCGATCCGCAGCTTGCCCTTGGTGTCGCGCGCATCCGAGGTCGCGCGCTGGGTGCGCTCCTGCCAGATCGGCCAGCCGTACTTTGCCGCGCCGATGAACACCAGCCCGAGCACGACGATCGTCAAGGCGTACTTGACGTGAGCGTTCATCGCCGCAGGGCGCTACTTCCGGAATTCGAGGACCGCGAACGACGGCGCCTCCGCGAGCACCGCGCCCAGTCCGGCGCGCAGCTGCTCGGGGTTGTCCGCAGCGCGGTACAGCGTGCGCCCCGGCTGGTTGAGCGAATGCTCGGTGCCGATGCAGAACCCGATCGTGTGCAGCACGACCGGCGACTGCGCAAGCAGCTGGTTGACAGCCGCGGTCGGGTCCTGACCCGGGTTCGCCTCGCCGTCGGTGACCACGACGAGGTGGTACTCGCCGTAGCCGAGCTGCCGTGCGCCCTGCGCCTGCAGCCGGTCGTAGGCGAGCGCCACCGCGTCACGCAGCGGCGTTCCGCCGCTGGCGCTCGCGCGCCCGAGCGCGGCGCGGAACTTGTCGCGGTTGCCCGTTCCGAGCGGCAGCCATTCGCGCACGCCGCTGCGGTCGAAGACCTGCAGGCCGAGGTTCGCATCCGCGGGAAGCGAATCGGCGAAGGCGGCGAGCGCATTGCGAGCCGCGGCGATCTTGGTCAGGTCCCCCGAGCAGGCTCGGCCGTCCATGCTGCCCGATGCGTCGAGCACGACGTAGTAGTTCCGCGCAAAGAGGTCGCGCGAGATCGCCGCCTGCCCGGGCTGTCCCGGCGGCCATGCGGGCGTTAGCGGCCGGCTGCTCACCTGCCGCGGCGCAGAGGCGGCTTGGGCGGCGGGCTTGGCCGGAGCGGGCTTGGCCGGTGGCGGGGGCTGTTCGCAGGCGCCGAGCGCGCCGAGCGCGCCGGCAAGCGCGAGCCGCACCAGGACCGGCGCGGGGCGCGTGTTCACAGCGGCTTGAACGCGGAAGCCTCGGCTTCCACCTGGATGATGCGGAATTCCACCCGCATGTTGCTCTGCCATTCGGCTTCGGACTTGGGCGCACAAGGATCGGCACCGCAAACGCCGGTCTTGGGCTGCGTGATGCCATGCCCGATCACCGCGAACTGCGACGGGTCGAGCGACACGCCCTGCGCCCTGCCGTACGCGATCACGCTGTCGCGAACCGCGATCGCGCGGGAAAGCGAGAGGTTTTTCGCCGACTGCTGGGTGCGGCCGAGCACGACCTCGGGCGAGCCGTCCCTCTTGGCGCGCAGGTACGCCATCGGATCGCTGTGGCCCTCCACCGTGATGATCGCGCCGCCGTAGGTCGCGGCGAGCCCCACGACCCGCTTGAACGCGTCGCTGTAGAGATCGGCGGTGAACTTGTCCTGGTTGGGCTTGAAGTAGACCTCGAACGCGAACAGCTCGCCTTCGCCGAGCCGGCCCTGGCTCTGCTTGCGGGCTACCATCGACGCGACCTTGTCCGAGTCGAACCTGCGCGCCTCGGGCGCGGCCGCGACATCGGCCGCGGCGCCGAACTGGCGATAGTCCCACTGCGCGTGCTCGAGCGGCGCAGCGCGCGCCACCAGCCCGAGCGAGACGAACGCGGACTGGATTTCCCGGTTCAGCGTTGCGAAGTTGCGCGGGTTCTCCGCGCGCGTGAAAAAGGCCGCATTGCCCGCGACGGCGACGAACTCCGCATCCTGGAACATGCCCTCGACCTCGGCGAGCGCCTGCGGGCTGTCGAGCAGCTCGCGCGCCGCGGCCGCCATCACCTCCTTGTACTCCGCGCCGCGAGAGGCCTTGGCGGCGACGAGCTTGCGCAGCGCCTCCTCGCCCTGCATCAGCCCGCGCACAAACTTCTCGACCTCGGGCCGGTTCGCCTGGAAATAGTCGGCACGCACCGCGTACACGTCCGCGATGATGCGGTTTGCGGTCTTCGTCGAAAGCAGGATGCGGGCGCCTTTCACCGAGTCTTCGGCGCCCGTGCCCACCGTGCCGGCCGAAGTGAGAGCCATGGCATCGGGAATGATGACCAGCGCCGCGTCCACCTTCGGGTCGTGCAACGCCGCGGCGGGCGATTTCGCGCCGGCGGTGAGGTCGGCGGTCCAGCGCAGGTTCACATCCTTCGGCGTAAGTCCCGCGTCGGCGAGGATCTTCGAGAGGTAATCGACGTGCGGCCCGTAGGCCTGCAGGGCGACCGTCTTGCCCTTGAGGTCCTTCGTCGTCCGGACGCTCTGCCGCACGACGAGCGCGTCGCCGCCCGCCGACCAGGTGAGCTGATGGATCACCACCGGCTTGGTACGCGGGTCGCGGCCGGCCGCCTCGGCGGCCATGTTGATCATGCCGAGCGTGCCGCGCAGATACGGCGATCGGCCGGCGAGGTACGCTTCGAGCTGTCTGGCGAAGACGTCCTCGCGCGAGAGCCGCAGGTTCAGACCGAGCTTGCCGAGAATGCTCGCCTTGGCCGTCCCCTTGGCGTTGCCGTTGGCGAGGATGGTGGCAATGTCGCCGCCCCACGTGATGATCGGCACTTGCACCGGGCCGGACGCGACCGTGCCGACCGGTGTCGTGACCACCTGCGCCAGCGGCGGCGACTGCACGAACTGGCCCTGCGCTGCCGCGCCGCCACAGGCGAATGCGAGCGCAGCCAAGTGCGCGATCCGCCAAGTGGTCCTGACCGTCTCTTTCTCCATAGACGCCCCTTTTGCCCGAACTCGTCTCCGGGACGGCACCGCAGCCGGGTCTTCGGTGTGCGCCCGATGGTAGGAACGTGGCAATGGTACGTCAAGGCGGCCGCGCCCTTGACGTGTATCAAGTGCGGGCAGCCGGCCGCGGTAAGAATTCGCAGTGAGGCGGTGGCACCGTGAACGCTCTACAACTTCGCGCGATCGCGCTACCGCGGCTGCGCCACCACCCGCAGGTACGGTTTCAGCGTCTTGAAGCCCTGCGGATACTTGCGCTTGGCGTCCTCGTCGTTCACCGACGTCGGGATGATCACGTCCTCGCCCGGCCTCCAGTTCACCGGGGTCGCCACCGTGTGCCGGGCGGTGAGCTGCACCGAGTCGAGCAGGCGCAGCACTTCGTCGAAGTTTCTGCCGGTGCTCATCGGGTAAGTGAGGGTCGCCTTGACCTTCTTGTCCGGCCCGATCACGAACACCGAGCGCACGGTCGCGTTGTCCACCGCCGTCCGTCCGGAGGCGGCGCCGCTCGCGTTCGGGTGGATCATGTCGTAGAGCTTGGCGATCTTCAGGTCGGTGTCGCCGATCAGCGGGTAATTGAGCGCGTGCCCCTGCGTCTCCTCGATGTCCTTGGCCCATCTGCCGTGATCGCCGACCGAATCGATGCTCAGCCCGATCACCTTGCAGCCGCGCCGGTCGAACTCCGGCTTGAGCCGCGCCATGTACCCCAGTTCGGTGGTGCACACCGGCGTGAAATCCTTCGGATGCGAAAAGAGGATCGCCCATCCGTCCCCGATCCACTGGTGAAAGCGGATGCTGCCCTCGGTCGTTTCGGCGGTGAAATCCGGTACTTCGTCTCCTATGCGCAATGCCATGACTGATCTCCTCTGCAAGTATTTCCTGCGGACTCGCAATCCTGTCCGCGTCCGGGCGCGCTTCGGCGCGCCGCCACGCTATGCTCGCTGACGTGAATCCCTCGCCGCAACCGGGACTTTCGGCGGCCGAAGCCGCGGCGCGCCACGCCGCCGAGGGCCCCAACCGGCTGCCCGTCGCCGAAACGCGAAGCACGCTTCGCATCGCCCTCGAAGTGCTGCAGGAACCGATGTTCCTGCTGCTCGTCGCCGCCGCCGGGATCTACATGCTGCTCGGGGACGTGCGCGAGGCGGCCGTGCTCGGCGCCTCGATCGTCGTTGTCATGGCGATCACCGTGGTGCAGGAGCGCAAGTCCGAGCGTGCGCTCGAGGCGTTGCGCGATCTGTCCAGCCCGCGCGCCCGGGTGGTGCGCGGCGGGGCTGTGCACCGCATCGCCGGTGCCGAAGTGGTGCGCGGCGACCTGATCCTTCTTGCCGAAGGCGACCGTGTGCCGGCCGACGCGCGACTGGTGGCGGTGAACGACCTGATGGTCGATGAGGCGCTTCTCACCGGGGAATCGCTGCCGGTCGAGAAACGTCCCGACATGCCGGTCTACTCCGGCACGCTGGTCGTCAAAGGCCAGGGCAGGGCGGAAGTGAGCGCGATCGGCGCGCACACCGAATTCGGCCGCATCGGCACTTCGCTCGCGTCGCTCGACACCGAAAAAACGACGCTGCAGCGGGAGACCGCGCGCATTGTCAAGATCGTGGCGCTGATCGGACTTTCGCTTTGCACGCTGCTGATCGCGTTCTATGTCGCGACGCGCGGCGAATGGCTCGCCGGGATCCTGGCAGGGCTCACCCTCGCGATGGCGATCCTGCCGGAGGAATTCCCCGTGGTGCTGACCGTGTTCCTTGCGCTCGGCGCCTGGCGGATCTCGCGCCACGGCGTGCTGACCCGCCGGATGCCGGCGATCGAGACGCTCGGCGCCGCAACCGTGCTGTGCGTCGACAAGACGGGCACCCTGACCGAGAACCGGATGGAGGTGGTCGACACCATCGCCTCGGGCGTGGCGGCGGCGCAGGTGCTCGAAGCGGCCGCGCTTGCCTGCGAACCCGAGCCGTTCGACCCGATGGAGCGCGCCATCCTCGAGGCAGCAGGTCCCGGCGCGGCGGAGATGCGGCGCGCCTGGGCCCTGGAGCGCGATTACCCGATGACCTCGGATTTTCTGGCCGTATGCCACGCCTGGCGCTCGAGCGCGGGCGAGCGGCGCGTGTGCATCAAGGGTGCGGCGGAAACGGTGCTAGCGCTCTGCGGGCGCAAGGGCGGCGGGGAGGAGCAGATGCCGGATGCGGCCGCGCGCGGCCTGCGCCTCATTGCGGTGGCCGAAGCCGCCTGGCAGGGCGATGACTGGCCTGCGGATCCGAGACAGTTCGAATTCCGCTGGCTGGGGTTTGTTGCGCTTGCCGACCCGCTGCGCGACGAAGTGGCGGAGTCGGTGGCGCTCTGCCGCCGCGCGGGCATCCGGGTGGTCATGATCACGGGCGATTACCCGGGGACCGCGCTTGCGATCGCTCGGCAGGCCGGCATCGACGCCGAGGGTGGCGCGCTCTCCGGCGCCGAGATCGCTGCCCTGGACGAGACGGCGCTCGCGCAGCATGCGCGGCGCGTGAACGTGTTCGCGCGCATCCGGCCGGAGCAGAAGCTGCGGCTGGTGCAGGCCTTCAAGGCGGCAGGCGAAATCGTGGCGATGACGGGCGACGGCGTGAACGATGCCCCGGCGCTCAAGGCCGCCCACATCGGGGTGTCGATGGGCCGGCGCGGCACCGACGTCGCGCGGGAAGCATCCGCGCTCGTGCTGCTGGAGGACGACTTCGGCTCGATCGTGCACACGGTGCGCCTGGGCCGCAGGATCTACGACAACATCCGCAACGCGATGCGCTACCTGATCGCGGTGCACGTCCCCACGGCAGGGATGTCGTTTCTGCCGCTCGCCTTCGGCTGGCCGGCGTTCCTGTTCCCGGTGCACGTGGTCTTTCTCGAATTCGTGATCGACCCCGCTTGCTCGATCGTCTTCGAGGCCGAGGAAAGCGACGCGCGCGCCATGCAGCGCCCGCCGCGCGACCCGCAGCAGCCGTTGTTCAACCTCGAAATGCTCGGCGTGAGCCTCGCGCTGGGCTGCTCGGCGCTCGCGGCGGTGTTCCTGGTCTACTGGTGGGCGGCGGGCGCCGGACGCGGCGAAGGCGAGCTGCGGGCGCTCGGCTTCGCGGCGATCGTATTCGCCAACATCGTCATGATCCATGCCACGCGCTCGCGCGACCTCAGCATCCTCGGGTCGCTGCGCCGGCCGAACCCGGCGCTGTGGTGGGTCACCGGCGGCACGCTCGCCGCGCTCGGCGTGTCAATCTACGTGCCCTCGGCGGCGGCGATCTTCCGCTTCGCGCCGCTTTCGCCTGCGGACCTCGCGATCGCCGCGGCGGCCGGCATCGCCGGCGTGCTCTGGTACGACTTCTACAAGCTGCTTCGGCCGAGACGCGCGCCGTAATTCGCGAAAAATTGCAAGGGCGGGCTCGAGCTTCAGGGGTACGCGCTCGTCGCGCTTGCGCAGTGAAATCTCAGTCCCCGAGCACCGCCTCCAGACCGGCGATGTCGAGGATCTGCACGTGCTTTTGCTGCACCTCGATCACGCCGTCGTCCTGGAAGCGCGAAAAGAGGCGGCTCACGGTCTCGAGCTTCAGGCCGAGGTAGCTGCCGATCTCCTCGCGCGTCATGCGCAGGTGGAAGTTGGAGGGCGAATAGCCGCGCCGCGTGAAGCGCTTCGAGAGGTTGAGCAGGAACGCGGCGAGGCGCTCCTCGGCGCGCATCGAGCCGAGCAGCATCATGACTCCGTGGTCGCGCACGATCTCGCGCGAGAGCACGCAATGCAGGTGCCGCTGCATGGCCGGAATCTCGCGCCCGAGTTCCTCGACCAGTGAAAACGGCAGCACGCACACCTCGCAGTCCTCGAGCGCGACCGCGTTGCCGTTGTACGAGCCGGTGCCGATGCCGTCCATGCCGAGCAGCTCGCCGCCCATGTAAAAGCCGGTCACCTGCTCGCGCCCGTCGTCGTTGAGCACGGTGGTCTTGAGAAACCCGCTGCGGATCGCGTACACGGCGCTGAACGGATCTCCGGCATTGAACAGCGCTTCGCCGCGCCGCACGCGCCGGCGCGCATAGACGACGCTTTCCACCCGCGCGATGTCCTCTTCGCCCAGGCCCTTGGGCAGGCACAGCTCGCGCAGGTTGCAGTTCGAACAGGTGATTTCGAACTTGCGCGCCGCCGGCAGCGGCAGCGTGGCGGGCGTGTGCAGCGAGAGTCGGGCGACGGTTGCGGTGTGCATGGTTCCTCCGGAACGTTCAATGCATTTTCTCGTTGGCGCGGGCGCTCAGCACCGCGCGCACGTCGTCGAATTCGGTGCTCTTGTCGAAAAAACCGCGCACGCCGAGGCGCTCGGCGAGGCGGCGGTACGCATCGGCGGTGAAATTGGTGAGCATGTAGACGTCGATCGCGGGCGCTTGCGCGCGCACGGCGCGCAGCACGTCGAACCCGCTGCCCTGCGAGAGGTTGATGTCCAGAACGACCGCGTCGGGCCGGGTGTCGAGAATGCCGTGGATCGCCTCTTCGGCGCGCGAGGCGTGCCCCACCGTGGCAGCCCCGGTGATCGTGCCGAGCATCGCCTCGAGCCGCTCGAGCACGATCGGCGAGTCCTCCACCAGGAAGACCTTGAAGGCTTCGAATCGCGCGCTGCACATGGCCGCCAGTGTGCTGGGCGCGGGGTCCGCGCGCTATCGGCGTTCGCCGCTTCCGGCTGTAGGCGGCGGCGACTGCCGTGTAGGAAATGTCCTACAGGAGTTTCTTTTCCACCGCGTAGCGCACCAGCTCCACCGTGTTATCGAGCTCCATCTTCTGCAGCAGGCGCGTCTTGTGGGTGCTGACCGTCTTTACCGAAACGTGGAGCTTGGCCGCGATCTCGCTCAGGCCCTTTCCGGCGACGAGCATCCGGAAGACCTCGAATTCACGGTCCGAAAGCCGCGTGTGCGGCGGGGCGTCGCCGCCCTGCGCGGCGCCGACGAGCTGCGCCGCGGTCGTTTCGCTGATCTGCACGCCGCCGGCGGCGACCTTGCGGACCGCGGCGACGAGCTGCTCGGCCGCGCTGTCCTTGGTGAGGTATCCGGAGGCGCCGGCCTTGAGCGCGCGCGCCGCGTACTGCTGCTCGCCGTGCATCGACAGCACGAGGATGCGCAGATCCGGCTTTTCGATCCTGAGGCGCTTGATGAGGTCGATCCCCGCGAGCCCCGGCATCGAGAGGTCGAGCACCGCGAGGTCGAAGTCGTTCGCCTTCACCTGCGCGAGCGCTTCGTCGCCGGTCGCTGCCTCGCCGGCGACCTCGATGTCCGCGGTCGCGGCGAGAAGCTGCTTCAGCCCCTCGCGCACCAGGGTGTGGTCGTCGGCGAGGAGCACCCGGATCACGCGGCTTCGCCCTGCGCGGGAAGGCGCGGAATGCGCACGAACACGCGGGTGCCGCCGCGCGGCGCGCGCCCGATCTCGACGATGCCGCCGAGATAGCGCACGCGCTCGCGCATGCCCTTGAGACCGAGCGAGCGCGGCCGCGCGAGATCGGCGTCGTCGATGCCGCGGCCGTCGTCCTCGACTTCGAGCTGCAGCATGCTGCCGCCGACGCCGAGCACGACCCAGGCGTGGCGGGCCTGCGCGTGGCGCGCGACGTTGGTGAGCGACTCCTGCAGCACGCGGTACAGGGCGATCGCCACGCTGCGGTCGACGTCCGCGAGCGCGCCGTCGCCCGGCATTTCGAGCTCGCAATTCACGTTCGCGCGCTTGGCGAAATCGTCCACCAGCCAGGAGACCGCATCCTGCAGCCCGAGATCGTCGAGCATCAGCGGCCGCAGGTCGGCGGAGATGCGCCGCACCGAGCCGACGGTGCGGTCGAGCAGCGCGTTCATCTGCGCCACGCGCGCGTGCAGCGCCTCGTCCTCGGCGGGCAGCCGCTCGCGCACCCACGCGACGTCGATCTTCAGCGCGGTGAGAATCTGGCCGAGCTCGTCGTGCAGCTCGCGCGCGATCGTCGTCTTTTCCTCCTCGCGCGCCTCCAGCACGCGCGCCGAAAGCTCGCGCAGCTCGGCCTGCTGCTGGCGCAGCTGGTCCTCGTACTGCTTGCGCCGCGTCATGTCGCGGAGGATGACGGTGAAGAACAGGCGGCCGCCTTCCCGCGCCTGCGAGATCGACGCTTCGATCGGGAACTCCTCGCCGTCCGCCCGCAGCCCCCAGAGCACCGAGATGTCGCCCATCTTGCGGCTGGTGACGCCGGTGCGGCCGAATCTCTCGATATGTCCGCGGTGCGCGCCGCGAAAGCGCGCCGGAATGAAGCGATCGAGCGGCGAGCCGAGCACGTCCTGGCGCCGACAGCGGAACATCGCTTCCGCAGCGCGATTGAAGTGCACGATACGATGCTGCTCGTCGATCGTGAGGATGGCGTCCATGGCGGATTCGACCACCGCGGCAAGCCGCGCTTCGCTTTCGCTCAGCGCCGCGCGCGCCTGTGCGCGATCGGCCTCGGTGCGGATCCAGTACCAGATCGCCACGCCGATCGCCACGGCGAACAGCACGAAGTCCGCGACCAGGATGACGGCGAGCAGCAGCGGCCGCTCCTCGCCGTAGGCCAGCGCGACCATGTTGAGCGCCAGCAGGCCCGCGGCAAGGGCGCCGTTGACGACCCAGAACAGGGTGCGCGTGGCGTGTTTCAAGGCGCTAGGCCTCTTGACTCAGGTCAAGAGGCCGCAAGCACCGCGGGGCATAGTGCATGCAATGGCGTATCCCGCTTCCGAACTGGTCATCGATCCGGTCCTGATCCGCAGGTACGACGTGAGCGGCCCGCGCTACACGTCGTACCCGACCGCCGACCGGTTCGTGGAAGCCTATGGCGAGGCCGACTGGCGACACTGGATGGGCAAGCGCAACATCGGCGGCATCAATCAGCCGCTGTCCGTTTACGTCCACCTGCCGTTCTGCGACACGCTGTGCTACTACTGTGCCTGCAACAAGGTCGTAACACGCGATCACGGCCGTTCGGCGAAGTATATCAAGTACCTCGGCAAGGAACTGGCGCTCACCGGAGCGCTCCTCGGCGCACCGCACGGCCCGGATCGGCGCATCTGCCAGCTGCACTGGGGCGGCGGAACGCCGACCTTCCTGACGCGCGAGGAGATGGCCGCGGTCATGCGCGCGCTCGATTCCGAGTTCGACCGCGATCCGCACGCGGAATATTCGATCGAAGTCGATCCGCGCCGCGTCGAAGAGGGGCGCATGGCGTTCCTCGCCGGACTCGGCTTCAACCGGCTCTCGGTCGGCGTGCAGGATTTCGATGCCGGCGTGCAGAAGTCGGTTCATCGCATCCAGAGCGAAGCCGAGACGCGGCGCGTCATCGACGAGGCGCGCGCGAGCGGATTCCGTTCGGTGAACCTCGACCTCATCTACGGCCTGCCCAAGCAGTCGCTCGACAGCTTCAGCGTGACGCTCGACCGGGTGCTCGACATCGCGCCCGAGCGCGTCGCGCTCTACAGCTATGCGCACCTGCCGCGCGTGTTCAAGCCGCAGCGGCGCATCGCCGAGGCGGAAATTCCCTCTGCCGAGACGAAGCTCCAGATCCTCACGCTCGCGATCGGCCGGCTCACGCGCGCCGGGTACCTGTACATCGGCATGGACCACTTCGCGAAGCCCGACGACGAGCTCGCGCAGGCGCAGAGCCAGGGCCGGCTGCAGCGCAATTTCCAGGGCTATTCGACCTATCCGGAGTCGGACATGCTCGGGTTCGGGATCTCGGCGATCGGCCGGGTGGGCCCGACCTATTACCAGAACCTGAAGTCGCTCGACGAGTACTACGACACGCTCGACGCCGGGCGTGCGCCGGTCTGGCGGGGGCTGGAGCTGACGCAGGACGATCTGGTGCGCCGCGCCGTGATCCAGGCGCTGATCTGCAATTTCCGCCTGTCCATCGAATCGATCGAGATCGCGTACCTGATCGATTTCCGGCGCTATTTCGCCGAGGAGCTCGCGGATCTGAAGCGCCTGGCCGACGATGGACTGATCGAACTGAATCCGGACTGGATCGTGGTGACGCCGCGCGGGCGGCTGATCGTGCGCGCGGTGTGCATGACCTTCGACCGCTACCTGCGGGCGAGTCTGCAGCGCGCGGGTTACTCCAAGGTGATCTGACTTGGACGCGCACGCAGGCGGTCTGCTGCTCGCGATGCTGGTCGCCGGGGTTGCCTCCGGCGTGCACTGCCTGGGCATGTGCGGAGGCATCGTCGCGGTGTTCGGTGCGCGGCGCACGATCCCGGTCGTGGCGGCAGGTGCACGGACCCACCCCGAATTCGTGCGCCAGCTCGGGTTCAATGCCGGACGGATCACGAGCTACACGATCGGCGGCGCGCTCGCCGGTCTTCTCGGCAGCACCGCGCTCTACATGGCGGGGGCGCGACCGGCGCAGACCGTGCTGTACATGCTCGCCAACGCGATGCTGGTGCTCGTAGGGCTCTATCTCGCCGGGGCGGGGAGACTCCTCGGGCCGCTCGAGCGGCTCGGGGCGCCGCTCTGGCGCCGCGTGCAGCCGATCGCCGCGCGCTCGCTTGGAGCGAGCACGCTGCCGCAGACCTACGCAGCCGGGCTCCTGTGGGGCTTCCTGCCCTGCGGGCTGGTGTACGGCGCGCTTGCGGCGGCTGCATTTGCCGGTTCCGCCGGCGCCGGCGCGGGCGCGATGCTCGCGTTCGGCCTGGGAACGCTGCCCAACCTGCTCGCCGCCGGCCTGCTCGCGGCGCGCACGCGGGCCTTGCTCGCGCACCGCGCGGCCCGCCTCGGCGCCGGCGCCGTGGTGCTGGGATTCGGCGTAGCGGGGCTGATGGGTGTGTTAGGAGAAAAACAATGAACCGGGCGATCCGAATTCTGCGCGATGAGCATCGCTCGATCGCGGCGGTGCTGCATGGCCTGCAACACCTGGCGCGCGTGGCACAGGAGCCGGAGGCGCGCCCGCGATTCGAGGTGTTCAGGGCGATGATCCACTACATCGACGCCTTTCCCGAGCGCCTGCACCATCCCAAGGAAGACGCCTACCTCTTCGAGTACGTTGCGCGGCGCGCGCCGGAAGCGGTCCCGCTCATCGAGTCGCTGCGCGCCGAGCACCTCGAAGGGGCGAGGCGCGTGCGCGAACTGGAGCGGGCCGTCGCGGAGTTCGAGCGCACCTGGCCGCTGTGGACGGGCCCGTTCGTCGCGGCCGTGGACGAATACGCCGAATTCCACTGGGGCCACATGCGCAAGGAGGAACAGGAACTGCTGCCGCTTGCCGAGCGCGTGCTGACCAAGGCGGACTGGCAGGCGATCGGCGACGCCTTCGCCGGAAACAAGGACCCGATCGCGGACCTGCGGGAACAGGACTTCGCGAGCCTTTACACGCGCATCGTCAACCTTGCACCGGCGCCGATCGGCCTGGGCGAGCGCTGGGAGACGGCGCGCGAGCGAAGCCCCTGACCCGAGGTGCCGGGCCGCTCAGCGGCAGACCAGCACCGGGATCTTCGTGTGGGTGAGCACCTTGGTCGTCTCGCTCCCCAGCAGCAGGCCGGAAAGCCCGCGTCTCCCGTGCGAAGCCATCACGATCAGGTCGCAGTCCTTCGACTGCGCGGTGCGGATGATTCCTTCCCAGGCCTGGTCGGAGGAAATCGAGACGGTCTTGCACGCCACGCCCGCGCTTTGCGCTTCGGCTTCCACCGCGGAGAGCGCCTTCTTCGCCTCGCGCTCGGTGATCTCCTTGAAGCGCCTGGGCGTCATGGCGGGGACGTAGATGACTGCCTCGCCGTAGACGGGAGGAACGTACGGCGGGGTGACGAAGACGCCGGTGAGCTTGGCGCCGAACGTTTTTGCGAGCCGGGCGGCGGTCCGGATCGCCTTGGCGGAGAGCTTCGAGCCGTCGGTAGGCACGAGGATGTGCTTGTACATGGCGTTGCCTCCTGGTCTGTTCACCATAGGTCCGGATATGCCCTCCCGGCTTGATCTGCGTCAAGCAGGCGCGCGCGGTGCGCCGCTAGCCTGCTCGCCTGGGGGGAGTCGAAACTCGTCGTGTACCAGCATATCCTGATCCCGTCCGATGGGTCGGAGCTCGCCGAAAAAGCGGTCGAGGCGGGCCTGCGGTTCGCGCAGTCGATCCGCGCGCGCGTCACCGGTTTCACTGCGGTCCCGGAATACAAGACGCCGAGCCACGGCGAGCTGATGTCCGGGAGCGCGGTGTCGCTCGCCGAACACGACCGGCGCGCCAGACTGCGTGCCGAGCAGGTGCTGCAGCCCATCATGCAGCGGGCGCAGTCGCTCGGCGTGGAGTGCACCACCGACTATGTGCAGAGCGACCATCCCTACGAGGCGATCATCCGCGCGGCGGAGATGCACGCCTGCGACCTGATCTTCATGGCCTCGCACGGCCGGCGCGGCTTCAGCGCCCTGGTTCACGGCAGCGAAACCCAGGGCGTTCTCACGCACTCCCGGATTCCGACGCTGGTCTATCGTTGAGCGCGCGTGCCAGCCGCCGGGCGAGCCATCTCAGCGAGCCGCGGGCGGTCGCGCAGCACGATGTCGCGCTTGTCCACGGTGATCAGCCCCTGGCTCGCCAGTTCGCGCAGCAACCGCGAGAACGTTTCCTTGGTCACGCCGAGCCGCGAGGCGACCACGGTCTTGGTCACCGGCAGCCGCACCCGGCTCGCGCCGCTTTCGGCGGCAAGCGACTCCAGGTACATCGCGATACGCTGGCGCGCGCTGAGCAGGGTGCTCGCCTCGATTTCGTCCACCATGCTGTGGATGCGCTCGGAGAAGCTGCTCAGCAGCCCGCGCGTGAAATTCGGGTCGCGGTCGAGCAGCGTGAGGATCGCCTGCCCGGGGAACACGACGAGCATCGTGTCCGACAGTGCGACCGCGTCGAGCGGATTCGGACGCTCGCGGAACACCAGCGCCTCGCCGAAGGTTTCGCCCGGGCCGACCAGGCGCAGCACTTTCTCCTCGCCGCCGTCGGCGCGCAGCGCGAGCTTCACGTGACCGTAGGCGACGCCGAAAAAGCACGTCAGCCATTCGCCGCGCCGGCAGACCGTGGCGCCGCGGCGCAGGTGCTGCACGCGCGCGTGCCGCGCCAACTCCGCCAGGTGCTGGCGCGCCACCTGCTTGAACATCGGCATGTTGGCGATGATGCCTTCGAGAAGGCCTGTTGCCATGCGTCAAATGCTGGCATGCCGCCCGGCCTTGTATTTGAGTCAGATCAATTGATCCGGCACCGTCGGGCGTAACAGGTTTATCGGGCATCAAACACGCGGCGGGGCTCAAAAGGGAAAATGTATAGTTTTGCATGCTCATGCAGACCGTCCGCATCCGCACCAAGGAAATTCGCCCGCTCGTCCAGGGCGGAATGGGCGTGGGGGTGTCCGCCCACCGGCTCGCCGGTTCGGTCGCCCGGGAAGCCTGCGCGGGCACGATTTCGAGCGTCGATCTGCGGCGCCACCACCACGACCTGATGCGCGCGCTGGGGCGTTCGCGGGACAAGCAGGCGATCGAGCAGGCGAACCTGGTGGCGCTCGACCGCGAAATCCGGGCCGCCCGCGAGCTGGCGCGCGGCGAGGGCCTGATCGCGGTGAACGTCATGCGCGCGGTGACCCAGTACGCGACCTATGTCAGGCAGGCGTGCCGGAGCGGTGCCGACGCCGTGGTCGTCGGCGCCGGCCTTGCGCTCGATCTTCCGGAGCTGACCGAGCCCTGGCCCGATGTCGCGCTGGTGCCGATCGTCTCGGAGGCGCGCGCCGCCGCGCTTCTCGCCCGGCGCTGGTTGCGGCGCGGGCGGGCTCCGGACGCGATCGTGGTCGAGCATCCGCGGTTTGCCGGGGGGCACCTCGGCGCGGCGCGGCTGGAGGAAGTGGATGACCCGAGGTTCGATTTCGCGCGCGTGCTGCCGGAAATCCGCGCCGCGCTGCACGGGCTGGGCCTCGATCCGGCCGCGATTCCGCTCATCGCGGCCGGCGGGATCAACTCGCCGCGGCGCGTCGCCGAGGCGCTCGATGCCGGTGCCGCCGGCGTGCAGGTCGGAACGCCCTTCGCGGTTGCGACGGAGGGCGACGCGCACCCGAACTTCAAGCGCGTGCTCGCCGAGGCGCGGCGCGAGGACATCGTGGTGTTCATGAGTGTCGCCGGGTTGCCGGCGCGCGCGGTGCGCACGCCGTGGCTTGCGCACTACCTCGACAAACAGGACGTGCTGCGGCGCCGGGCCGGCAAGCGGCGCGAATGCACGCTCGCCTGGGATTGCCTTGCCCAGTGCGGGTTGCGCGACGGCATCGCGCGTGCCGGGCAGTTCTGCATCGATCACCACCTCGCCGCGGCGCTGCGCGGCGACACCGACCGGGGGCTTTTCTTTCGCGGCTCGGAACCGCTGCCCTTCGGCGCCGAGATCCGCCCGGTGCGCGACGTCGTATCCTATCTGCTGAGCTGACCCGGGCGGGGGTGGCAAAGCGCCGCCTGCGCCCGGCCGGCCCGCACGCATGGACGCTACCGCCTACCTGCTCGGGAAATCGCTGCACGTCGGGTGCGCCGCCCTGAGCATCGCGGGTTTTTTCGCGCGCGGCATGCTCATGCTGCGCGGCTCGCGCCTGCTCGAAGCGCGCTTCGTGCGCGTCGCGCCGCACGTCGTCGACACGGTGCTGCTCGCGAGCGCGCTCTGGCTCGCCTGGGCGATCGGCCAGTATCCCTTCGTGCACGGCTGGGTCAGCGCCAAGGTGCTTGCGCTCGTCGCCTACGTCGTGCTCGGCAGCCTTGCGCTGCGGCGCGGACGCACCAGGGCCGTGCGCCTGGGCGCCTTCGTTGCGGCACTCGTGGTTGCGGCCTACATCGTTTCGGTCGGGTTGACGCGCGATCCGCGCGGTCCCGTGGCGTGGCTTGTGCCTTGAACGGCCCGCGCTCAGGTCACGCGGTCGCGGCGCGCACTTCGTGGACGTCGGTGAGCCCGTCGAAGCACTTTTCGATGCCGTCCTGGCGCAGCGTGCGCATTCCTTCGGCGATCGCCGCAGCGCGCAATTCCTCGACGCCGGCGCTGCGGTGGATGAGCGGCCGGATGCGGGGCGAATTGACCAGCAGTTCGTGGATCCCGAGGCGTCCGGCGTAACCCGACTTGCTGCAGGAATCGCAGCCGGGCGCCTGGGAAAGCATCGGCGCGCCGCCATAGCGCTTGCGCCACTCCGCCGCGATCTTTTCCGGTGCGAGCGACGTGTCGGCGCAGTATTCCTCCGACAGCTCCAGGATTTCCTGGTCGCTCAGCTTTTTCGAAGTCTTGCACTTCGCGCACAGCCGCCGCACCAGGCGCTGCGCCAGGATGCCGAGCAGCGAATCGGCGAAATTGAACGGCTGCACCCCCATGTCGAGCAGGCGCACGACGCTCTCCGGCGCGCTGTTGGTGTGCAGCGTGCTGAAGACCAGGTGCCCGGTGAGCGAAGCCTCGACGCCGATCCGCGCCGTCTCCGCATCGCGCATTTCCCCCACCATGATCACGTCGGGGTCGGCGCGCAGGAACGAGCGCATCGCCGCGGCGAAGGTCCAGCCGATCTTCGCATTGACCTGCACCTGACGCAGCCCCGGCTGCTGGATTTCCACCGGATCCTCGGCCGTCCAGATCTTGCAATCCGGCGTATTGATGTGCGCAAGCAACGAGTGCAGGGTGGTCGTCTTGCCCGAACCGGTCGGGCCGCAGACGAGCAGGATTCCATAGGGACGCTCGACCTGCTTCTTGAGCCGGGTCAGGACGTCTTCCCGCAGCCCGAGCTTGTCCAGGCCCGGCGCTGCGCCGCCGTGCAGCAGGCGCAGCACGGCGTCCTCGAGCCCCTCGCTGGTGGGAATCGTCGCCAGGCGCAGCTCGAGCTTGGCAGGGCCGAAATTCTGGAACTGGATCTTGCCGTCCTGCGCGCGCCGCTTCTCCGAGATGTCCAGGCTCGCCATGATCTTGATTCGCGACAGCAGCGCGCTGCGGTAGGTCGCGGGAAGACTCAGGTACTCCTGCAGCGCGCCGTCCTTGCGGAAGCGGACGCGCACCGGGCTGCGTCCCGGGTAGGACTCGATGTGAATGTCGGATGCTTTTGCTTCGTGGGCGTCGAGAACCATCTTGTTGACGAGGCGCACGAGCACGCTGTCGGTCTCGCGGACCAGTTCCTCTTCCGCCACGTCCTGCGGGGTTGCGGTAATGTCCAGCTCGGCGGCGAGATCCTCGATCTTTACGGTAGGCGCTTCTGTCACGCCGTAATGCAGCCGCACCGCCGCGCGCAGCTCGGTGCCGTCGGCCATGACCGGCGCCACCGGCAAGCCGGTCAGAAAGCGGATCTTGTCGAGCGGTCCCGGATCGAGCGGGTTCTCCACCGCGAGCACCAGCGCGCGGCCATCGAAGCACAGCGGCAGCACGTTGAACTCGGCCGCCACCGCGGCGGGCACGATCTTCGTCGCCGCGCCCTCGGGTTCGAAGCGGCTGAGGTCCACGAACGGGATGCCGAGTTGCTGCGTGAGCGTGCGCTTGAGTTCCTCGCGCGTGATCAGGCCCTGCTCGACCAGGATCTGGCCGAGCGGCTTGCCGCGGTTCTCCTTCTGCCGGGCGAGCGCCTGGTCGAGCTGGTCCACCGAAATGCGCCGCATCGCGAGCAGCGCCTCGCCGAGCCGCATCACCGGCCGGGACCGCAGGCGCTCGATCGCAGCCGCGAGGTCGCCGCGGCTGATGATCTGCTCGCGCGTCAGGAATTCGCCCAGTTTCTGGCTGCGCCGCGCGTGCTGCTGCTCGATCGCGGCATCGACCTGGGTCGGGCTGAGCCGGTTCTCGGAGACCAAGAGGTCGCCCAGGCGCGAGCCGATCTGCTTGTGCTTGATCGCTTCCGCAGGAATGAACGTGCGCAGGATCCCTTCGCCGTTGGCGCGCACGAACAGGAACAGCCCGTGCGAGTGCATGTCGAAGCCGGCAGTTTCGCCCTCGATCACGCGGTCGTTGATCAGGACGACCTGGAATTTCTGGCTCTCCGCCGGAACGTCCAGGTTCTCCGCCCGCTCCTCGAGCACCGAGCGGCGCCGTCGCAGCTTGAGCGGCCGCGTCAGGCGCAGCTCGAGCAGGTCCTGCGAGGCGATCGTGACCGTCGTACCGTCGTCGCCGGCAAGTTCGATCAGGCCGGCCGGAGCATCGAAACCGGTCAGGTTGCCGATGACGGTGCGCTCGTCGCGCAGCACCGCGTAGGCGGGTTCTTGCGCCGGAGGATGGTCATCCTGCGGCTCATGAAAGGGTGGATTCGGCCAGTCCAACGGTTTGGGTGGGGGCGGTGCGTGCTTTTCTCCGGCGCCCGGCCGGGAAGCGGCAGCCGAAACCGCGGGCTTCGTGGTGGACTTGCTCATGAAGCGCCAAGGTGCATGGGCTAGAATCCGTCCTTTTCCCGACGGCTGCAACCAGCGAATTCTAATGGAATTTTGCCGCAATCCCGGGGCGGGCGCATTGGTTTGCCTGTTTTCCCTCGGTCTGGCGTGGAACCCGGCATGGGCGCAGAGCGCCGGCAAGGGGCCCGGAGCGAGTCCGTCGCAGGGCATGCCGGTGAAGGCCGCGCTTGCGAAGATCGCCGCTGCGGTCGACGAAGCGAGCGCGATCGGCACGCTGCGCGCCGACGAGTCGATCACCGTGCGTCCCGAGGTGGCGGGGCGCATCACCGAGATCCGTTTCGACGAGGGAGCGAGGGTCGCGAAGGGCGCAGTGCTGGCGCGGCTCGATCAGGCCGAACTCGCCGCGGTGGTCGCATCGAGCGCGGCGCAGGTCAAGCTCGATTCGCAGCGCCTGGAGCGGTCCGAGGACCTGTTCCGCAAGGGCTTCATCAGCCAGCAGGCGCTCGACGACCAGCGAACGAGCCTCGCGCGCGCCAAGGCGAAGCTCGCGGAGGACGAGGCGAAGCTCGCCAAGACCGAAATGCGCGCCCCGTTTCCCGGCGTGATGGGGCTGCGCCAGGTGAGCGCGGGCGCGTATGTGGCCGCCGGGACCGACATCGCGCGGCTGGAAAAGATCGATCAGCTCAAGCTCGATTTCCGCGTCCCGGAAACGTTCCTCGCGCGCCTGCGCGCGGGGCAGAATGTGAAAGTTGCAGTCGACGCGCATCCGGGGCGGGAATTCTCGGGCGCCATCTACGCGCTCGAACCGGCGGTCGACGAGCAGACACGCACCGTGCTCGCGCGGGCGCGCGTCGCCAATCCGGAACTGAAGCTGCGGCCCGGCATGTTCGCCCGCGTGCAGGTCGCGCTCGGCGTGCGCGAGAACGCGGTCTGGATTCCCGAGGCGGCGATCGTGCCGCGCGGGCAGGACAGCTACGTGTTCCGCGTGGCGGACGGCAAGGTCGACCTGGTGCGCGTGCGGACCGGCGCGCGCAAGGTCGGCGAAGTGGAAATCCTGAACGGCGTGGCGGCAGGCGACCGCGTGGTCACCGAAGGCTCGCAGCGCATCGGTCCGGGTGCCGCGGTGCAGGTGATGGAGGATGCGCCGAAGCCGGCGGCGGCCGTTCCGGACAAGAAAGGATAAAGCGGCGGCCTCCGGCCGTCCGCTTTATCTCCGCGCGTTGGAACGCGCGCAAGCGGCGTTCAACGCGCGGAGTTGTTGAAGGAAAATAGAGCCATGCAACTGCCGGAACTGTGCATCAAGCGCCCGGTCTTCGCGACGGTCATGAGCCTCATGATCCTGCTGCTCGGGGTGATCTCGTTCCAGCGGCTGTCGGTGCGCGAATATCCCAGGATCGACACGCCGGTGGTGTCGGTGCGCACGGTCTACAAGGGCGCGAGCCCGCAGGTGATCGAGTCGCAGATCACGCAGCCGCTGGAGGACTCGGTGTCCGGGATCGAGGGCGTGCGCACGATCAAGTCGGTCTCGCGCGAGGAAGTGAGCCAGATCACGATCGAGTTCGTGCTCGAGCGCAACGTGGATTCGGCCGCGAACGACGTGCGCGACCGCGTGGCGCGGGTGCGTTCGCTCCTTCCGGAGGCCGCCGACGAGTCCGTGGTCTCCAAGATCGAGGCCGACGCGCAGGCGATCATCTGGCTGCGCCTGTCGTCGGACCGTCACGAGGCGCTCGCGATCTCGGATTACGCCGACCGCTACGTGGCGGACCGGCTGAAGACGCTCCAGGGCGTGGCTTCCGTGATCATCGGCGGCGAGCGGCGCTACGCGATGCGGATCTGGATCGACCGCGACCGGCTGGCCGCCTTCGGCCTCACGCCGCAGGACGTGGAAAACGCGCTGCGGCGCCAGAACGTCGAGATTCCCTCGGGCCGCATCGAATCCGCGCAGCGCGAGTTCACGGTGCTCACCGAGGCGGACCTGCGCAGCGCGGCGCAGTTCAACGACATGATCGTCACCGAGGCGCGCGGCTACCCCGTGCGGCTGCGCGACATCGGCGTCGCGCGGCTCGGCGCGCTCGACGAGCGCAACGTGGTGCGCGTCAACGGCAACCCGGCGGTGGGGCTCGGCGTGGTCAAGCAGTCCACCGCCAACACGCTCTCGGTCGCGCAGGCGGTGAAGGCCGAGATCGCCCGCCTGCAGAGCGGGTTGCCCGAGGGGATGCAGCTCAGGGTCGCATTCGACTCGTCGCTCTTCATCGAGCACTCGATCCGCGCGGTGTTCAGCAGCATGGCCGAAGCGGTGCTGCTCGTGATCCTGGTCATCTTCGTCTTCCTGCGCAGTTTCCGCTCGACGCTGATCCCGTTCGTCACGATACCCGTCTCGCTCGTCGGCGCGTTCTTCTTTCTGTTCCTCATGGGATTCACGATCAACGTGCTCACGCTGCTCGGCCTGGTGCTCGCGATCGGCCTGGTGGTCGATGACGCCATCGTGGTGCTCGAGAACTGCCACCGCCACATCGAGATGGGCAAGCATCCGCGCCAGGGCTCGGTCGACGGCTCGCGCGAGATCGCGTTCGCCGTGGTCGCGATGTCGCTCACGCTGGCGGCGGTGTTCGCGCCGCTCGCGTTCCTCACCGGCAACACCGGCAAGCTGTTCACCGAGTTCGCGCTGACGGTCGCGGCGGCGGTGCTGGTGTCCGGGTTCGTCGCCCTGACGCTCACCCCGATGATGTGCTCGCGGATCCTCAAGGAGCACGAGAAGCACGGCGGGGTGTACCTCGCGATGGAGCGGTTCTTTCACGGCATGACCGAGGGATACCGGCGCACGCTCGCGACGACGCTGCGCTACTGGCCGCTCATGGTGCTCGTGTTTGCCGGCGTGTTCGCAGCCGCGGCGACGGTCTTCCTGTCGCTCAAGAAGGAGCTTTCGCCGCAGGAGGACCGCGGCTTCTTCATTTCGCTGGTGATCGCCCCGGAAGGCGCTTCGATGGAGTACACCGACCGCTACATGCGCCAGATCGAGGAGATGTTCGCCACGGTGCCCGAGATCCGCTCCTACTTCACGGTGGTCGCGCCGGGGCTCGAGCGCCCCAACCCGGTCAATCTCGGCATCGGGTTTTCGCAGCTTGCGCCCTGGGATGAGCGCACGCGCAGCACGCAGGCGGTCACGGCGGAGCTGGCGCCGCGCATGTTCGGCTCGCTGCCCGGGGTGCTCGCCTTTCCGGTCAACCCGCCTTCGCTCGGCCAGAGCTTCCGCAATCCCCCGGTCCAGTTCGTGATCCAGGCCAATTCCTACGAAGCCCTGGAGCGCATGAGCAACGCGCTGCTCGCCAAAGCGCGCGAATCGAAGGCGATCGCCAATCCGGACGTCGACCTGCGGCTCAACAAGCCGCAGCTCACGGTGGAGATCGACCGCGAAAAGGCGGCCACGATCGGCGTGGACGTCGAGACGATCGGCCGCACGCTCGAGACGCTGCTCAGCGGGCGCCAGGTGACGCGCTTCAAGCGCGAAGGCAAGCAGTACGACGTGATCGTGCAGCTCGAAGCCAAGGACCGCGCCACGCCGACCGACCTCAGCTCGATCTTCGTGCGCTCGCGCGAGGGCCGCCTGGTGCAGCTGTCGAACCTGGTGCGCGTGCACGAGACCGTGGGCGCGAAGGAACTGAATCATTTCAACAGGCTGCGCGCGACGATTCTGTCCGCGAACGTTGCGCCCGGGTACACCCTGGGCGAGGCGCTCGAATACATGGAAAAGGCGGCCGCCGAAACGCTCGACAGCACCGCGCGCACCGAACTGGACGGCGTGTCGCGCGAATTCCGCGAATCCGGCGCGGCGCTCGCGCTGATCTTCGTCCTGGCGCTCGCCTTCATTTACCTGGTGCTCGCGGCGCAGTTCGAGAGCTTCGTTTCGCCCTTCGTCATCATGCTCACCGTGCCGCTGGCGGCGCTCGGCGCGCTGCTCGCCCTCAAGCTCACCGGTGGCACGCGCAACGTGTATTCCGAGATCGGGCTGGTGATGCTGGTCGGCCTGATCACCAAGCACGGCATCCTGATCGTCGAGTTTGCCAACCAGCTGCGCAGCCGCGGCCTTGCCAAGGTGGAGGCGGTGATCGAGGCGGCGACGCTGCGCCTGCGTCCAATCCTGATGACTACCGGCGCCATGGTGCTCGGGGCGTTGCCGCTCGCGCTCGCGACCGGCGCCGGGGCGGAAGCGCGCCAACCGATCGGCTGGGTCATCGTCGGGGGCCTGCTGCTCGGCACGCTGTTTACGTTGTTCATCATCCCGACTGCCTATCTCCTGCTGGTGCGCGAACGGCGACCCGCCGCCGGGCGAGCGCCTGGCGTTCAGGCGGCTTGAGCAAGGTAGCCGCATGAGACCGCGGTATCGTGTCCGGCAGTCGGAGGTGGCGCCCTATTCGCCGGCGAACCACAGCGGGACGCGAAACTTCCGCTTGGTCGGCCCGCAAACGGTCGGCGCGAAGCATCTCGAGGTGCTCGTCGGCGAAATCGAGCGCGGCAAGGGGGCGTTGCCGCATGCGCACCCGGGGATCGAGCAGGTTTGCTACCTGCTCGAAGGCGCTGCGCACGTCGAGGTGGCGGGCGAAAAATTCGAACTGGCGGCCGGCGAAGCGTGTTTTTTCCCTGCCGATGCGATGCATCTTTTCATCGTCACGAGCGAGCGCGCCCGGGTGCTGGTGATCTATTCGCCGCCCTACGGCGAAGACCCGGCCAAGGCGGTGCCGCATGGCTGAGCGCTGGCAGCCGCTCGCCGGCGTGCGCGTGGTGGACTTCTCGATGTTCGTGCCGGGGCCGTTCTGCTCCGCGATCCTCGCCGACCTCGGCGCCGACGTGATCAAGGTCGAAGCCCCGGGCGGCGACCCGGGCCGCACCTACATTCCGGCGCAGTTCCGCACCGAGAACCGCAACAAGCGCAGCGTCGCGCTCAACCTCAAGGCCGCCGAGTCCCGTCCGGTGATCGCGCGCCTTGCGCGCCACGCCGACGTCGTGCTCGAGGGGTTCCGGCCCGGTGTCGCCGAGCGACTCGGGATCGGTGCCGGCGCGCTCGCCGCGTACAACAACCGCCTCATCCATTGCTCGATTTCCGGCTACGGGCAGACCGGCCCGTGGCGCGAGCGCCCCGGGCACGACGTGAACTACGTCGCGGCGGCGGGCGGACTCGCCTTTCCCGGCCAGTGGCTCAAGCCGCCCACGCGTTCCTCGCTCGCCATCGCCGACATGGGCGGCGGCTGCTTTGCCGCGATCGCGGTGCTCGCCGCGCTCGCCGAGCGCAACCGGACCGGGCGTGGCGTGCAGCTCGATCTTTCGCTTTTCGAAGCGGCATTCTTCTGGGCCGCGATGCGCCACAGTCTGGACCCGGCGGCGGATCCGAAGGCGCACATCTTTCCGGTCAACGACGTGTTCGAGACGCGGGACGGCAAGCGCCTGACGCTGGGGATCCTGGAAGAGCACTTCTGGCAGAACTTCCTGCGCGCGGCGGGCGCCGACGCCGTGGGCCTCGACGATCCCAAATTCGCTACCGACACCCTGCGCCGGCGCAATGGCGACGAACTTTCGGCGCATCTTGCGCAACTGCTCAAAACGAAGACCGAGGACGAGTGGCTGCGCCTGTGCGGGGCGAATGACGTGCCGGTCGATCCATGCCTCACCCCCGTGCAGGCAGCGGAACTCGAGCAGATCCGGGCGAGGGAAAACGTCGCGGCGCGGGGCGCGGAGCGCTTCGCGCTTTTCCCGGTGCACGCGGACGGCCGTCGCGGCGCCGAACTGCGGCGCGGCGTGCCGACGCTCGGCGAGCAGACGCGCGAAGTCCTGGTCGAGCTGGGCTTCGACGACGGCGAGATCGCCGAGCTCGTGCGCACGGGCGCGGCAAAGACCTGACCGGAGGAGCCATGAGAACGAGAGCCTGGCCGCTCATCCTGATCCTGCTCGGGCTCGCGTTCCTCGCGGGCAATCTCGGCGTCGTCTCGTTCGGCGACCTGAAGCAGACCCTCGCGGTATGGTGGCCGGTGATCCTGATCGCGGTCGGGATCGTGGGGCTTGCGCGCAGGAAGTAATTCCGGCCCGTGAATTTCTCGCCGACGCCGGAGCAGGAGCGGATCCGCGAAGCGGTCGGCCGGCTCTGCGCGCGGTTCGGCGACGAGTACTAGCTGAAAAAGGACAAGGAAGGCGGCTTTCCGGCCGAATTCCACGAGGCGCTGGCAAGGGACGGCTGGCTCGGGATCGCGATGCCCGAGGAATACGGCGGCGCAGGCCTTGGCATCAGCGAGGCGGCGGTGATGATGCAGGCGATCGCCGAATCGGGCGGAGGATTTTCCGCCGCGTCTGCGGTGCACATGAACATCTTCGGCCTCAACCCGGTGGTGGTGTTCGGCACGGCGGAGCAGAAGAGCCGCATGCTGCGCGGCCTGATCACGGGCGGCGAGCGCGCCTGTTTCGCGGTGACCGAGCCCAACACCGGCCTCAATACCACGCGGATCAAGACGAAGGCCGAAAAGCGCGGCGATCGCTACCTCATTTCCGGACAGAAAGTCTGGATCTCGACCGCGCAGGTGGCCGAGAAAGTGCTGCTTCTCGCACGCACCACCCCGCTCGAGCACTGTGCGCGGCCGCAGGACGGGCTTTCGCTTTTCTACACCGATTTCGACCGCCGCCACATCGAGGTGCGCGAGATCGAGAAGATGGGCCGCAAGGCAGTGGACTCGAACCAGGTGTTCTTCGATGGGCTGCCGGTTCCCGAAGCCGACCGCATCGGCGAGGAGGGCCGCGGCTTCGAGTACATCCTGCACGGGATGAACCCGGAACGCATCCTGATCGCCGCCGAGTCGGTGGGCCTCGGCCGCTGCGCGCTGCAGCGCGCAGCGCAGTATGCCAAAGAGCGCGTGGTGTTCGACCGCCCGATCGGGCAGAACCAGGCGATCCAGCATCCGCTCGCCGCGAACTGGATGGCGCTCGAAGCGGCGAATCTGATGGTGTTCAAGGCCGCGTGGCTCTACGACCAGGCCAAGCCGTGCGGGGCGGAAGCGAACGCCGCGAAATATCTCGCCGGCGAAGCCTCGTTCGATGCCTGCCAGCAGGCGGTGATGACGCTCGGCGGCTTCGGCTACGCGAAGGAGTACCACGTCGAGCGCTACCTGCGCGAATCGCTCGTCGGCCGCATTGCGCCGGTGAGCCCGCAGCTCATCCTCTGTTTCATCGCCGAGCGGGTGCTCGGACTGCCGAAGTCCTATTAGAGGGGGTGGAGATGAATGCCGCGACAATTCAGGAACGCATGCGTGGCCTGCTCCCGGACCTGCTCGGGATCGAGCTGGCGGAGGCGGCCGCGGATCGCGTCGTGGCGACGCTCCTCGTTCGCCCGGAACTGTGCACGGTCGGCGCGATGCTGCATGGCGGCGCGCTCATGGCCTTTGCCGATACGCTCGGCGCGGTGGGCACGTTCGTCAATCTGCCTGCGGGTCACCGCACGACCACGATCGAATCGAAGACCAATTTCATCGGCGCCGCGCCGGTCGGCACGCGCGTGACCGGAGAATGCACGCCGCTGCATCGCGGGCGCACGACCATGGTGTGGCAGACGCGGATCACTTCGGACGCGGGCAAGCTGCTCGCGGTGGTCACCCAGACCCAGATGGTTCTCGCACCGCGGTGAACGCATGGGCCGGCGGAGTACAAAAATGCCGGATAGGGGTTTATGATGCGGGCGCTTCAATCGAACTCGAGGGGGGAGATCATGACTCGGAGCAGTTGGTTGTTGCATCGCGCAATCCGCGTTGCGGTACTCGGCGCATTTGCGCTCACCGCGAATGTTGCCTTCGCGCAGGCAAAGCCGGCGCCGGCACCCGCAGCCAAGCCTGCCGCCCCGGCGCCGAAACCCGAACCGGCCAAGGAAGAAGAGCCGTTCTGGGCG
>Ga0209399_10000232_pt1 | contig 35059 bp, 34 predicted proteins | sample OV2TP3_FD_184130 | JGI IMG/M metagenome (GOLD analysis project Ga0209399, IMG submission 184130) | Hot spring microbial communities from Beatty, Nevada to study Microbial Dark Matter (Phase II) - OV2 TP3 (SPAdes) (version 3) | ecosystem: Environmental > Aquatic > Thermal springs > Hot (42-90C) ... | reverse complement strand
GAGCGGCACGTCCTCGGTGACATGGAGCTGGCCGGCGCGGAAGGCGCGCTCCTCGGTGTCGATGCTCTCGATGGCGTGGAAATGGATCTCGCTCAGCTTGACGTTGGCGGCGTTCCAGTAGAGCGGATTCTTTTTCACCACGATCACGCGCCCCACCTCCCAGCGATCGAGCACGAAGGGCCCGTTGCCGACGAAATTTCCCGGCCGGGTCCAGCGGTTGTTGCGCTGGTACGGGTCGCCGTGCCGGGCGAGCGTCGGCAGGTGCACCGGCCACCAGGAGTAGTGGTTGAGGAGCGAGAGGAAATACGGCACCGGCCCGTTGAGCGTAATTCTCAGCGTGCGCTCGTCGAGCGCCTTCGCGCCGACCGTCGAGAAGTCCTTCGTCTTGCCCTTGAAGTAGTCCTCCGCCCCCTTCATCACGAAGTACATGTACGCGTACTCCGAGCCGAGCGAGGGGGTCAGGGCGCGCCGGTAGGAGCGCACGAAATCGTGCGCCGTGACCGGCTCGCCGTTCGACCAGCGGATGCCCGGGCGCAGGTGAAACGTGTACACGGTGCCGTCGGGCGAAATGTCCCAGCGTTCGGCCTGCCCGGGGACGGGGTGGAGGTCGCGCGGATCCTCGGTGACCAGGTTCTCGATCAGCCCCTGGAGGATGTGGTGCTCGGGCACGCCCTGCACGATGTGGGGGTCGAGTTCCTGCGGATCGGACTTGTTGCCCTTGTGGAGGATCTGCGCCTCGTTGCCGACGCTGACGCGGGTCGGCGGCTTGCCGCAGCCGGCGGCGACCAGCATCGCGACGACCGCGGCAAGCATCAAGTTGAGGGACAGAGCGCGTTTCAACCCGGATGTCATGGCTCGATTCGAATTCTAGGGTACGGCTGGTGATGCATCGCACAAACAGGAGATCGGCATGTGTTTAAAACTCCCGGTCGCCGTGCAAAAGTTCGGGGTGTTTGCGAATGCGCGCGATGTCATACAAACGTTGGCTTTAGCCTTCGACTTGCAGTACACTTCGCGCCTTTTCGAGCGGCGACGGGCCGCACGGCGGCCTCAATCGGCGTTCTCGCTCCAATCCGCATGGCGCATCTCTACGACACGCTGGCAGGACAGCAGGGCGGCGCTTGCGCGCCCTGTCCGCCTGCGGTTGCCGGAGTTCCTCGATGAGCTATGCGGAACCGCACGACTCCGGAAGGCGGCTGAGCGGACTTCTGCTGGTGGTCGCGCTGCATGTAGTGGTGGTCTACGCGCTCGTTCACGGGCTTGCGCGCAAGATCGTCGAAGTCGTGCGCAACCCCCTGGAGACGAAAATCGTCGAGGAGATCAAGCCGCCGCCGCCCGACAAGCCCCCCCCGCCGCCGCCGCCGAAGCTCGCGGCCCCACCGCCGCCATACATCCCGCCGCCGGAGATCAGCATCCAGGTTCCGCAGACAGCGCCTACGATCACCGCGGTCACCAAGGTGCGGCCTCCGGAGCCTCCGCCTCCGCCGGCGAAGCCCGCCCCACCGGCGCCACCGCCGCCGCCCAAGGCGCACGTTCCGGTGCGAACCGCGCCGGTCGTGGATGCGGCCGCCTGCGATAAGCCGCCGTATCCGTCCGCGGCGCTGCGCGCAAACGAAAGCGGGGTCGTGCTGCTGAGTTTCCTGATTGACGTCAACGGCAGCGTGCTCGAGAGCCGCGTCGAGCGCTCCTCGGGTTACCGGCGGCTGGACGAGGCGGCGCGCAACGGGCTCAGCCTGTGCAAATTCAGGCCGGCCACCGTGGACGGGAAGCCCATCCGTGACTGGGGGCGCATCGAGTACGAGTGGAAGATCCAGTAGTTCCTAAACCTTGATAGGGAACCAGCACACCATGCACTTCAAACCTGCTCACTTCGCCAGGCAGTTCGCGGCTTGGATGGCCGCGCTGTCCGTGGCCGTCTCGGCGTTCGCCCCCGCCGTCGTGCTCGCCCAAGCGGCGAAGCAGGACGCACCACCCGCTGCCGCGGCCCCCGCTCCGGTGCCTCCGGCCCCTGTTGCGGCGAAGCCCGTTCCACCGCCTCCCTTGCCCACGACCGAGGTGGTGGAAAACCCCTATGGCCTGGAGGCGCTCTGGCGGCAGGGCGACTTCGTGTCCAAGGGAACCCTGATCACGCTCCTCATCATGTCGATCGGTTCGTGGTACATCGGCATCGTCAAGCTGATCGAGCAGGCGAAGCTGATGCGCGATGCACGCGAGGCCGACAACAAGTTCTGGAAGGCGAAATCGGTGCAGGACGGGCTCTCTGCACTCAACGAGGACAGTGCGTTTCGCTTCATCGCCGAGAAGGGCTCGTACGCGGCGGACCATCACGGTGGCACGCTGACCGAGGAGGTCGACCTCAATGCATGGGTCGGGATGTCGGTCCAGCGGGCGATCGACGTCATCGCCAACCGGCTGCAGAACGGGCTCGCGTTTCTCGCCACCGTCGGCTCGACGGCGCCCTTTGTCGGCCTGTTCGGGACGGTGTGGGGGATCTACCACGCGCTCACCGCGATCGGCATTGCGGGACAGGCCTCGATCGACAAGGTCGCGGGCCCGGTCGGTGAGGCGCTGATCATGACCGCATTCGGTCTCGCGGTCGCGGTTCCCGCGGTGCTCGGCTACAACTGGCTCGTGCGCCGCAACCGGGTGGCGATGGAACAGGTGAGGCATTTCGGCGGCGGCGTTCACATGACGCTGCTCGGCGGTCGGCGCGGCATGCGCGAGGCGGCCTGACCATGGGAATGGCCGTTGCCTCGCCGGATGCCGAGGACGATCTCCAGTCCGACATCAACACCACGCCTCTCGTAGACGTGATGCTGGTGCTGCTCATCATCTTCCTGATCACCATTCCGGTGGTGATCCAGAGCATCGGCGTCGAGCTGCCGAAGGAACGAAACGTCCCGACGCAGACCAAGCCCGAGAACATCGTCATCGCGGTGAACAAGGACGGCGACGTATTCTGGAACAATCAGCTCGTCGCGGATGAAAACAAGCTGGTCGACCGGCTGAAGGAAGTCGCGGTCATGAAGCCGCAGCCGGAAGTCCACATCCGCGGCGATCGGGAGGGGCGCTACGAGTTCGTCGGCCGCGTCGTCTTCGCCTGCCAGCGCGCCGGGATCCTGAAGGTCGGGTTCATCACCGAGCCGCCCCTGCGCAACGCCGGGCGCGCCGGAGGCTGAACGCCATGGCGATGAACGTGCGCCCTGGCTCTGCGCTGAGCGACCCCGAAGTGATGCTCGACATCAACACCACGCCGCTGATCGACGTGATGCTGGTGCTGCTCATCATGCTCATCATCACCATCCCGATCCAGACCCACGCGGTCAAGCTCAACATGCCGGTCGGCAATCCGCCGCCGCCGCTGGTGGAGCCGGAAGTGGTGACGATCGAGGTGGACTTCGACGGCACGCTGATCTGGAACGGGCAGATCCTCCAGGCCCGCTCCGAGCTGGAGGCGCGGCTGCAGGCTGCGGCCAATACGCCGATCCAGCCCGAAGTGCATCTGCGGCCCAACAAGCTCGTGAAGTACGAAAGCGTGGCGATGGTGATGGCCTCCGCGCAGCGGCTCGGCGTCACCAAGATCGGCCTCATCGGCCAGGAGCAATTCATCCGATAACGCGGACTCATGACTGGCTGTGCACATCTAGTTCGTTACCTCGCGCCATGGATGGTCGCCGCGTTTCTGAGCGTCGGCGCAATGGCGGAAGAAGCAAGGAACCCGGGCGCTCGCCCGGAGGTCGGCAAACCGATCCAGGCCGCAATTGACTTGCTGAAGCACAAGCGTGCGCGGGACGCGCTCGCCAAGGTGCGCGAGGCGCAGTCCGTTGGAAACCTTACGCCGTACGAAAATTACCTCGTTCAGCAGTTGCTCGCGCAGGCGGCCGCGGCAGCGGGCGACGCCGGAACCGCCGCGCGCGCATTCGAGTCCGTCGCAGGAATGTCGGCAGCCCCGGACGCACATCGAAGACAGTTCCTGGCTGCGGCGGTCGGCCAGTACTACGCCGCAAAGGAATACGGAAAGGCTGCCGACCTCGCGGCGCGCTACCTGAGGGATGGTGGCGACAAGAGTGTCCGGGCGATCTACATCCAGTCGCTGTACCTCGGCAATAACTTCGGCGCCGCGGCCCGGGCGATCGCGCAGGACGTCGAAAGCGACGAGCAGGCCGGACGCGCTCCGAGCGAGGAGTTGTTGCAGCTCCTGGCGAGCGCCTACAACCAGCAGAAAGACGCGGCTGGTTATGCCCGGGCGATGGAAAAACTGGTTGCCTACCATCCCAAGAAGGATTACTGGCTGAGCGTTATCCACGGCATCGTCGCGCGACCCGGATACGCCGATCGACTGAATATCGATCTCGCCCGGCTCAAGATCGCGGCCGGCGTCATGCGCACGGCGGACGAGTACGTCGAGGCGGCACAGCTCTCGCTGCAGGACGGCTTTCCGATGGAGGCGACGAAAATCATCGATCAGGGCTACGCTGCGGGGCTGCTCGGCGCCGGACCCGAGGCCGAACGGCACAAGCGCCTCAAGGATCTCGCTGCCAAGACGCTCGCCGAGGACAAGGCGGCGCTCGCCCGGGACGAAGCGCAGGACGCGGCCGGCAAGGAGGGAAAGACTCTCTTCAACGAAGGCTTCAACTACGTGCTGCACGGGAAAACTGCCAAAGGGCTGCAGATGATGGAGCAGGGCCTGAAGCTCGCGACCGGCTTCCGGCGTCCGGAGCACGCAAAACTGCAGCTCGCGTACGGCTACCACCTCGCGGGACAGAACCAAAAGGCGATGCAGGTGTTCCGGTCCGTGCACGGAACCGATGGCGCCGCTTCGATCGCGCGGTTGTGGGTGATCCGCCTCGGGCGCGCCTCCTGAGCTGCGCGTGAGCCGCAAGAGTCCCGCGCGCCAACCCCTTCCACCATTTCGTTTCGTACCGGCAACCGCTTCGCGCTGGGGCGACGTCGCCACGCTGTTCGGTCCGCGGGGGGCATGCGCGGGGTGCTGGTGCATGTGGTGGCGCCTCCCGCGTCGCGAGTGGGCCGCCGGGAAGGGCGCCGGCAACCGGCGCGCGCTGCGCAAACTGATGGGCGAGGGCGCGGTGCCCGGGATCATCGCGTATGCCGGCGGCGCCCCGGTGGGCTGGGTTGCGCTCGCGCCGCGCGAAGAGTACCCGCGGCTCGCCACGTCGCGCACGCTGAAGCCGATCGATGCCCGCCCGGTCTGGTCGATCACCTGCTTTTTCGTTGCGCGGCCCTACCGCGGCCAGGGCCTGATGGCGGGCCTGATCGAGTCGGCCGCGGCGTACGCGCGCAAAAAGGGCGCCACGCTTCTGGAAGGCTACCCGACCGATCCCCGGCGAAAGACGTCCGATGTATTCCTCTACACCGGAACGCGCGGGGCGTTTGCGCGTGCCGGCTTCTCGGTAGCCGCGCGGCCCTCGAAGGCGACGTTCGTCATGCGGCGCGCGCTGTAGAGCGCGTCAGACCCAATCGCGCGGCCGCAGGAAATCGGTGTAGAGCTTCTCTTCGGGCGAGCCCGGCTCGGGCGTCCACGCGTAGCGCCACGCGGCGAACGGCGGCATCGACATGAGGATCGACTCGGCGCGGCCGCCCGATTGCAGCCCGAACAGCGTGCCGCGGTCGTAGACGAGGTTGAATTCGACGTAGCGCCCGCGGCGCACCGCCTGGAACGCGCGCTCGCGTTCGCCGTAGGGCAGGTCGCGGCGCCGCTCCAGGATCGGCCGGTACGCCGGCAGGAAATGCTCGCCCACCGAGCGCACCAGCGCGAAGCAGGTGGCAAAGTCGGGCTCGGCCAGATCGTCGAAGAAGATCCCGCCCACGCCGCGCGGTTCCGCCCGATGCTTCAGGTGGAAGTAATCGTCGCACCAGCGCTTGTAGCGCGCGTGGCGCCCGGGCCCGAACGGTTCGAGCGCCTGCTTGCAGGTGGCATGAAAGTGACGCGCGTCGTCCTCGAATCCGTAGTAGGGCGTGAGGTCCATGCCGCCGCCGAACCACCAGACCGGATCGGCACCCTGCTTCGTCGCGACGAAGAAGCGCACGTTCATGTGCGCGGTCGGGCAATACGGATTGCGCGGGTGCAGGACCAGCGATACGCCCATCGCGTCGTAGCTGCGTCCCGCGAGCTGCGGCCGTGCGGCGCTCGCGGAAACCGGAAGCGAATGGCCCTGCACGCGGGAGAAGTTGACGCCGCCGCGCTCGAACAGCGCGCCTTCCTCGATAACGCGGGTGAGCCCGCCGCCGCCCTCGGGACGCTGCCAGGCGTCGGCGCGAAAGGACTTGCCGTCGAGCGCTTCCAGCGCCGCGACGATGCCGGCCTGCAGGCCGGCAAGGTAATCGTGGACCGCTTGCGTGTCCACGGTCGCGTCAGACGTGCCTGGCGGATATCGGGACGCCCGGATCGCGCAGCGCACGGTGTCCGATGTCGCTGCGGAATTGCATTCCCGGGAAGCGGATCGACGCCACGGCCTCGTAGGCGCGGCCGCGCGCGATGCGAAGCGAATCGCCGAGCGCCGCGACGCAGAGCACGCGACCGCCGTTGGTCACGATCGAGCGGCCATCGAGCCGGGTGCCGGCGTGGAAGACGCGCCGCTCGGCGCTCGCCGCCGGTATTCCCTCGACCGGATCGCCCTTGCGCGGATCCTCCGGGTAGCCTGCCGCGGCGAGCACCACGCCAAGCGCGGAACGCCGGTCCCACTCCACGGTCGCCTTGTCGAGCGTGCCTTCGAGCGCACGCTCGAGGAGTTCGAGCAGGTCGGATTTGAGCCGCAGCAGGATCGGCTGCGCTTCCGGGTCGCCCATCCGGCCGTTGAATTCGAGCGTCTTCGGGTTGCCTTGCCGGTCGATCATGAGGCCGGCGTAGAGAAAGCCGGTGAAGGGCAGGCCGTCCCTCGCCATGCCGGCGACGGTCGGCAGGATGATCTCGCGCAGCACGCGCGCGTGGATCTTCGGCGTGACCACGGGTGCGGGCGAATAAGCGCCCATGCCGCCGGTATTGGGACCCTCGTCGCCGTCTCTCAGCCGCTTGTGGTCCTGGCTGGTCGCAAGCGCCAGCACGTGCTTCCCGTCGGCGATGACGATGAAACTCGCTTCCTCGCCCTGCAGGCACTCCTCGATCACGACGCGCGCGCCTGCGTCGCCGAGACGGCGTTCCACGAGCATGGCGTCGATCGCGGCGTTCGCCTCGGCGACGCTTGCCGCCACCACGACGCCCTTGCCGGCGGCAAGCCCGTCGGCCTTGACGACGATCGGCGCGCCCTCTTTCGCAACATACGCCTTTGCCTCGGCGGCACTGTCGAAGGCGGCGTGGCGCGCCGTCGGAATTGCGTGGCGAACCATGAACCGCTTGGCGAATTCCTTCGACGATTCGAGCTGCGCAGCGGCGCGCGTCGGTCCGAAAATCTTCAGGCCCGCATCGCGGAAGGCATCGACGATCCCGGCCGCAAGCGGCGCTTCCGGCCCGACCACGGTCAGATGAACCTGCCGGCTCCTCGCGAAGCCGATCAGATCCTCGATCCGCGTGAGGGCGACATTCTCGATGCCGGGCTCGGTGGCGGTGCCACCGTTGCCGGGGGCAACGTACACCTTCTGCGCCCGCGGGCTCTGCGCAAGCTTCCAGGCAAGCGCGTGCTCCCTGCCCCCCGACCCGATCACCAGTAGTTTCACGTTTTTCCCGAACGTTGGCGTTGCAATGCAGCACTCGTGCTGCTTTGCAACGCATCGTAGGTTCTCAATGTCGGAAGTGGCGCACGCCGGTGAACACCATGGCGATGCCGCGCTCGTCGGCAGCGGCAATGACTTCGTCGTCGCGCACGCTCCCGCCCGGCTGAATCACCGCCACCGCGCCCGCGTCCGCGACCACGTCGAGGCCATCGCGAAACGGGAAGAACGCGTCGGAAGCGACAACCGAGCCCTCCAGCTTCAGGTTCGCGTTGTGCGCCTTGATCGAGGCGATGCGGGCGCTGTCGATGCGGCTCATCTGCCCGGCGCCGACGCCCACCGTCCTCGCGTCGCGGCAGAACACGATGGCGTTCGATTTCACGTAATGCGCGACGCGCCAGGCGAACAGCAGATCGGCCCACTGCGTCTCGGTGGGCGACTTCTTGGTCATCACTTTCACGCCGGAGCGCGCGACCGCCTTCACGTCGGGACTTTGCACCAGCAATCCGCCGCCCACGCGCTTGTAGTCGTGGCGGTTGGTGCCGTACTCGAGCGGCACCTCGAGCACGCGCAGATTCTGCTTGGCGGCGAGGAACGCCTTCGCCTCGGGCTCCACGCGCGGCGCGAGGATGACTTCGGCAAACTGCGTGCCGACGGCTTGCGCGGTGGCGCGGTCCAGGGCGCGGTTGAACGCGAGAATGCCGCCGAACGCGGAAACCGGGTCGGTCTGGAACGCCTTTTCGTACGCCGAGAGCAGGTTCTCGCCGAGCGCAACGCCGCACGGGTTGGCATGTTTCACGATGACGCAGGCCGGCTCGGTGAAGCCTCGGACGCATTCCCAGGCGGCGTCCGAATCGGCGATGTTGTTGTACGACAATTCCTTGCCCTGCACCTGCCGGTAGTTGGCGAGACTTCCGGCGACCGCCGGATCGTCGCGATAAAACGCGGCTGACTGGTGCGGGTTTTCGCCGTAGCGCATGTCCTGAAGCTTGCGGAACTGGAGGCTCAGGACGTCGGGAAACTCGCGCCTGCGGCCGTGTTCGTCGAGCGAATAGAGGTAATTGGCGATGGCGCCGTCGTAGGCGGCGGTATGCGCGAACACTTTCCTGGCGAGCGCAAAGCGCGTTGCCTCCTTGATGCCGCCCGAGTCGCGGATCTCGTCCACCACGACGGCGTAGTCGGCCGGATCGACCACGACCGCAACGCTGCCGTGATTCTTGGCCGCGGCGCGCAGCATCGCCGGGCCGCCGATGTCGATGTTCTCGATCGCATGCTCGAGCCGGCAGTCGGGATCGGCGACCGTGGCCGAAAAGGGGTACAGGTTGACCACGATCAGGTCGATCGGCGCGATACCCGCCTCGCGGATCGCCGCCATGTGCTCGGGCCGGTCGCGGCGCGCGAGGATGCCGCCGTGGATTTTCGGGTGCAGCGTCTTCACCCTGCCGTCGAGCATCTCCGGCAGGCCGGTGTACGCCGAGACCTCGGTCACGCCGACGCCCTCGCGCTCGAGCAGCTTCGCGGTGCCCCCGGTCGAGAGGATCGAGACCCCGGCGGCGGCGAGCCCGCGCGCGAGCTCGACCACGCCGGACTTGTCCGAGACGCTGATCAGCGCCTGCCTGACGCGATTCACTTGACGCGATGCCGCTGCATCTTCTTGCGCAGTGTATTGCGGTCGATGCCGAGCATGGCGGCTGCGAGCGTCAGGTTGCCTGCGGCCTTGCCGAGCACGGTTTCGATCATGGATTTCTCCACGTTGCGCAGCACCATGTCGTAGATTCCGGTCGGCCGCTCGCCGTCCATGTCGCGGAAGTAGCGCTCGAGGGAGCGCCGCACCGCCTCCGCAAGTTCGTTGCTGCGGTTCATGCAACCCGTTTCGCGTACGTTTCGTCGTTTGCCGGGTCGCCGAGAGAGTCGAAAAACCCGCTCACCGCGGCAAGCTGCGCGCCCGCGTGCGTGATCGCGTTCGCCGCACGCCGGAACGCCTCTCCGCCGGGAAGCGCGCGCGTGTACCAGCCGATGTGCTTGCGCGCCACCCGCAGCCCTTGCGCCTCGCCGTAGAGCGCATAGATCCCCTCGAGGTGTTCGCGCACGATCGCGCCGATCTCCGCGATGCCCGGCGGTGCAAGCAGCGCGCCCGTCGCAAGGTAATGGCTGATCTGGCGGAAGATCCACGGCCGGCCGTGGGCAGCGCGCCCGATCATCACGCCGTCCGCGCCGGTGTGGGCGAGCACGCGGCGCGCGTCTTCCGGCGTCTCGATGTCGCCGTTGGCGATCACCGGAATGCGGACGGCCGCCTTCACCGCGGCAATCGTGTCGTATTCCGCGCGCCCGGAAAACCCGCAGGCCCGGGTGCGGCCGTGGATCGCAAGCAGCGTCACGCCCGCCGCCTCGGCGAGGCGCGCAATGCTGAGCGCGTTGCGCCGCTCCGGGCATGCCCCGGTGCGGATCTTGAGCATGACCGGCACTTCGACGGCCGCCACCACGCGCTCCAGGATGCGCGCAACGAGCGGCTCGTTCTCGAGCAGGGCCGAACCGGCCGCCACGTTGCACACTTTCCTGGCCGGGCAGCCCATGTTGATGTCGATGATCTGTGCCCCTTGATCGACGTTATGACGCGCTGCATCAGCCATCAGGCCGGGATCGGCGCCCGCGATCTGCACCGCGACCGGGGCCGGCTCGCCGGCGTGCGCGATCCGCAGCAGGGACTTGCGCGTGGCGCGCAGCTCGGGACGCGATGAAACCATCTCGGACACCGCGAGCCCCGCGCCCATGCGCCGGCACAGGGAACGAAACGGCCGGTCGGTCACGCCTGCCATCGGGGCAACAAACAAGCCGTTGCGCAGAACATGCGCGCCGAGACGCATCGCAGGCAGGGCGTGGATTCTCGTTCGAAGGAAGGCAAAGTTTATACGCATTCGGCGCGAAAAAAAATCCAGGTGCGCCGCTGCGACGGCATTTGCTACGGGATTGCCGACGGACCGTAAATCATGCGCCGCGCAAAGAAGCGCCGAACCGGCGCGCAGGCATCAATGGCGCACATGGCCGCGCCTCGCGCGGCGCTTGCGAGCGGATGGGTGCCGAGAAACAGACCGGCGAGCAGGTCGGTGACGCGAACGGTGGCGAACGCGTCGAGCCGCCGCCGCGACGCGTAGCGATCGAGCAACGCGGGATCCCCCGGATCAGGCGCCTGCCCGATCACGCGCGCGAGTTCCCACGCGTCGCGCAGGCCGAGATTCAGGCCCTGTCCGGCAACGGGGTGCAGCGTTTGCGCCGAATTTCCGACATAGACATGGCGCTCCCGCGTGCGCGTTTCTCGCACGCGCAGCGCGAGCGGAATGGCGGTGCGTCCCGTGGCGGCGAGGAATCGACCGGCACGCGGACCGAACGAGGCGGCGAGCGCTTCAAGGAATTCCTGTTCCGGCATCGCGACGAGCACCGCGGCTCGTTCGGCGCGCGCGGCCCAGACCACCCCATAGGCGCCCCCCACTGGAAGCAGGGCAAGCGGCCCTTCGGCAGTAAAGCGCTCGTACGCGGTACGGGCCGAAGCCGGTTCGGCTTCGACCAGGGCCACGATCGCGGTCTGTTCGTACCGTTTCTCGTTTACCGTGCCGCCCGAACCCTCAGCGTGCACCACGAGCATCGCATCGCTATCGGCGGCGCCGGGGAGCGCGCCGGCGTAATCGATTTCGATTCCGGCGGCTTCGACTTGCGCGGCAAGCGACGCACTCAACGAGCCCGAGTCGATCACGTAGCCGAGGACCGGTACGCCGGCATCGGCGGCCGACATCCGCGTCTGGCCGAACCCGCCCGCCTGGGAAACGTGAATCGCGTCGATCGGCGCGACGCTGAGCGGATGCCAGGCGCCGGCGCGCTCCAGAATGATCCGGCTCGCGTACGAGAGCGCGATCGGACGCGCCGCGGGTGCCGCTTCGCCGCGCTTGCGCCGCTCGATCAGGCGGACATTTCGTCGGCGGGCCTGAAACAGCAGCGCCAGCGTGCAGCCGACGGGGCCGGCCCCGAGGATGACGATCTCAGCGTGCACTTCGCATCAGCGCTTCGATCTCGGCGATGCTCTTCGGCGCCTCGGCGGTCAGCACCTCGCACTCGCCGTCGGTGACAAGGACATCGTCCTCGATCCGCACGCCGATGTCGCGCATCGCCTCCGGCACATCGGCCGCCGCGCGGATATAGATTCCCGGCTCGACCGTAAGCGTCATGCCCGGTACCAGCGTTCGCCACGCGCGCGAGCGCTTGTAATCGCCGGCATCGTGCACGTCCAGGCCGAGCCAGTGCCCGGTGCGGTGCATGTAAAAGCGCTTGTACGCTTCCTTCTCGAGCACCTCGTCCAGAGACCCCTGCAGCAGCTTCAGGTCGAGCATCCCCTGCGCCAGCACCCGCACCGCGGCGTCGTGCGGCTCGTTCCAGGCGTTCTTCGCGCGCACCTTCGCCATCGCGGCGGCCTGCCCCGCGAGCACCAGTTCGTAGACGTCGCGCTGGGGGGGCGAAAACCGCCCGTTCACGGGAAACGTGCGCGTGATGTCGGAGGCATAGCCGAGCAGTTCGCAGCCGGCGTCGATCAGCAGCAGGTCGCCGTCGCGAAGCTCGGCGTTGTTGAACACGTAATGCAGAACGCAGGCATTCGCGCCGCCGGCGACGATCGGCCAGTAGGCGGGGAACTGCGCGCCGCGCCGGCGGAATTCGTACAGCAGTTCCGCCTCGATTTCGTGCTCGAACCGGCCAGGGCGCGCAGCCTGCATTGCGCGGCAGTGGGCGGCCGCGGAGATCGCGGCGGCGCGGCGCATCGTGGCGAGTTCGTGCTGATCCTTGACGAGCCGCATCTCGTCAACGAGCGCCCGCACGTCGTGCACCCGCTCGGGCGCGCCGACGCCGCTGCGCGCCTGCTCGCGCACCGCGTTGAGCCATTTCATGGCGCGCAAATCCCAGGCGGCATCGGCGCCCACCGGGTAGTACAGCGCCGGCTGATCGGCGATCAGCTTCACGAGCTCCTCGTCGAGCGCCGCAATGGGACGCGCCTCGTCAAAGCCGAAGCGCTCGCGCGCCGCCTCGGGGCCGTGGCGCGCGCCGTCCCAGATCTCGCGATCTTCGCTGCGCTCGCGGCAAAAGAGGATGCTCTTCGGCTCGGCGCCGGCGACGATCACGAGCACCGCTTCGGGTTCGGGAAAGCCGCACAGGTAAAAGAAGTGGCTGTCGTGCCGGTACGGGTAGTGCGAATCGCGGCTGCGGACTCGCTCCGGCGCAGTCGGCACCACGGCGACGCCGGCCTGCATGTCCTGCGCGAGGCGCAGTCTTCGCGCGGCGTAGGCGGCGGGTCCGGGCTCGATCATCCTCATGTCGCACTGTTCTTTCTTTGCAGCAGCGTCTGCAGTTCAGCGAGGCGGTCTGCGGTTCCCGCGTCGAACCACAATCCCCCATGGATTTCGCCGGACACTGCGCCGCGCTCGGCGGCCTCGCGGAACAACGGCGCGAGCGGCGCTTTCCGGCCCGGCCCGATTCCGGCGACGAGCACAGGCGAAAGCAGCGCAATTCCCGCGTAAGTGTAGCGCGGCGAGGCTTCGCTGCCGACCCTCGCGCCGCGCAGCGAGAAGTCGCCCTTGGCGCGATGGTGCGGATTGGCGACGAGTACCAGGTGCGCAAGATCCGCGCCGAGCGGGCGCCCGCGCAGGGCGGCGAAATCGAAGTCGCACCAGATGTCGGCGTTGAGAAGGAGGAACGGAGCGGGGCCGAGCAGGGCGGCCGCCTGCGCGATTCCTCCCGCCGTTTCGAGCGCCTCGGTTTCCTGCGACCATTGAATGGCCACGCCGTACGCGGCACCGGCGCCAAAGCGCTCGATGAGCATTCCGCCCAGGTGCGACACGTTGATCACGATGTCGCGATACCCGGCGGCGGCAAGGCGTTCCAGATGCCAGGCGAGCAGCGGCTTCCCGCCCGCCGCGATGAGCGCCTTGGGAATCCGGTCGGTCAGCGGCCGGAGCCGCTCGCCCCGCCCGGCCGCGAGGATCATCGCCTTCATCAGAACGAATAGCCCGCCTGTGGCGCGCGTCCCTCGATTTCATCCAGCAGGCGCAGAAGCGGTGCGAGCCTCGGGTAGCGTCCGGCCACCGCGCGCGCGTATTGCACGAAGCGCGGCGTGTCGGCGACGTACTGCGGCTTGCCGTCGCGGTAGGTGAGGCGGGCGAAAATCCCCAGGACCTTGAGATGGCGTTGCAGCCCCATCCATTCGAACGCGCGCCAGAACTCGGCGAAGTCGCGCTCGACCGGGAGCGCCGCCTTCTTCGCCCTCTCCCAATAGCGCACCGTCCAGTCGAGCACGCGCTCCTCGTCCCAGCTCAGGAAGGCATCGCGCACCAGGGACACCATGTCGTAGGTGATCGGACCGATCACCGCGTCCTGGAAGTCGAGCACCCCTGGATTGGGTTCGCACAGCATGAGGTTTCGCGGCATGTAGTCGCGGTGAACGTAGACCTGCGGCTGGGCGAGCGCGGAACTCGCCAGCAGCGCCACGATTCCCTCGAGGACGCGTTGCTGCGCCGCCGTGAGGGAACGTCCGAGGTGGCGCGCGACGTACCAGTCCGGGAACAACTGCATTTCGCGCCGCAGGAGCGCCTCGTCGTAGGGGGGGAGGTTGCCGGTGCGCGTGGCAAGCTGCCAGCGCACCAGCGCCTCGGTCGCATCGTGCATCAGCGCGTTGGCATTGCGCTCCTCGAGCGCGGCGAGAAAGGTCCTGGTGCCGAGATCGGCGAGCAGAAGAAAGCCCTGCGCCAGGTCCTCTGCGTGCACCTGCGGCGCGTTCACGCCCGCGTCGCGCAGCAGGCGCGCCACGCGCACGAACGGCGCGCAGTCCTCCTTCCCGGGAGGCGCATCCATGGCGATGAAGCTGCGACCGTCGGCGAGCCGCGCGCGGAAGTAGCGCCGGAAGCTCGCATCTTCGGACGCGCTCGCGAGTTCGAACGCAATGCCGGCGAACTGCTGCGCAAGCCAGCGCTCGAGTGCTTCGACCCGATCGTCCATCAATCGCGGGATTCGAAAAAGGAACCGCTCGCCGCTGCAACGATTGCGCATTCAGCGGAATTGTGCGATTTTAGCATTCAAACTCTCGCGTTCCCTTCGGATCATGCAGCATCGCCATGCGCGCGGGCCGGCGCTTCCTTTAGCCCGGCTCACGGCGCTATCCCTGATGATTTTCGGCGCCGCGCCCGCCTGGGCACAGGCCGGCGCGCCGGTAAAGACGCAGAAGGGCCCGACCACGATCGAGGCGCAGAGCATCGAGGGCGTCTCGGAATTCGAGGTCACCGCGCGCGGGCAGGTGGAACTGAGGCGCGACGAGCTGAACATCTACGCGGATTTCCTGCGCTACAACCAGGAATTCGGCCGCGTCGAGGCCGATGGCGGGGTGCGGCTGGAGCGCGGCGGCGATCGCTTCTTCGGGCCGCGCCTGAGTTTCGACATCACCAAGGACACCGGCGTATTCGAGGAGCCCACGTTCATCGTCCGGCGCAACCTGGCCTCGCGCGGCAGCGCCGAACGGCTCGAACTTCTTGGCAAGGACCTGCTGAAGCTCACGCGCGGATCCTTCACCACCTGCGAGCCCGGCAAGGACGACTGGAAGTTCGAAGCCGGCGAACTCGAGCTCGATTACGAAGCGGGAAGCGGCAAACTGCGCGACGGCCGGCTGCGCTTCCTCGACACCACGATCCTCGCCCTTCCGTACGGCACCTTTCCGCTCGAGAACCGGCGTAAGACCGGGTTTCTGGCGCCCTATTACTCGCACAACACGCGCCGCGGCATCGAGGTGGGGATTCCGTTCTACTGGAACATGGCTCCCGAGCGCGACCTCACGCTGCTCCCCGTGTACATGACCAAGCGCGGCGAGCAGCTCAGGACGGAGTTCCGCTATCTCGATGCCAGGTACTCGGGCGAGCTGCGCATCGAGCACATGCCGGAGGACAAGGTGCTCGGCAAGTCGCGCACCGGACTGGCGCTGCAGCACCAGCATCAATGGACACCGGCGCTGCAGGGACGGCTCGACCTGAACAAGGTGACCGATGAGCGCTACTTCGTCGACCTCGCCTCGCAGGTGCGCACGGTTTCCCTGGGCAATCTGCAGCGCGAGGGCCTCCTGCAGTACAGCGGCGCGTTCGGCGACTCGAGGTATTACCTGCAAAGCCGCGTGCAACGGTTCCAGACGCTGCAGGATCCGCTGGCGCCGATCGTGAGCCCGTATCACCGCGTGCCGCAGCTCAACGCGGGCGTGACGCGCAACGACATCGGCGGCTGGCTCGACGTGTTCGCGCCGGCCGAATTCGTTCGCTTCACGCATTCGACGCTGGTCGAAGGCGACCGCCTGTCGCTCGCTCCGGTGCTCGCCGCGCCCCTGCTCGGGCCGGGTTACGCGCTCACCACGAAGCTCGGGGTGCACTACGCCGATTACCACCTCGCGCGCACCGCTGCCGGCCAGTCCGACCGCCCGAGCGTGAGCGTTCCCTGGCTGAGCGTGGACGGCGGACTCACCTTCGAACGCGGCACGCGCTGGTTCGGCGAAGGGGTCACGCAGACGCTCGAGCCGCGGGTCTTCTACGTGTACGCGCCGTTCCGGAGCCAGGACCGGATGCCGGTGTTCGACACCACGCTCGCGGACTTCAACTACGCGCAGCTCTTCACCGAAAACCGCTTCGTCGGGGGCGACCGTTTCGGCGATGCCAATCAGCTCACGCTCGCAGCCACTTCGCGCATCCTCGGTTCCGGCGGCCAGGAAATCTTCCGCGCGACGATCGGGCAGCGCTACTACTTCGCGCATGAGCGCGTCGGCCTCACGCCCACCGCGCCGCTGCGCAGCCGCGACCAGTCCGACATCCTCGCTTCGGTCGGCGGACGCTTCGCGCGCGACTGGAACTTCGACGGCACGATGCAGTACGACCCGCAGCGCTCGCAGGCGACGCGCTACGGCGCCTCGGTGCGCTATTCGCCCGAGATCGCGAAGGTGCTCAATGCGAGCTACCGTTTCAACCGCGACGTGCTGCACCAGATCGACATTGCCGGGCAATGGCCCGTGCACCCCGGATGGTATGCAGTGGGGCGGTACAACTACTCGCTGCGCGACGGCCGCCTGCTGGAGGGGATCGCCGGTCTCGAGTACAACGCCGGCTGCTGGGTGTTTCGCGCCGTGCTGCAGCGGCTGCAGGCGGCGGTGCAGACCACGTCCACGGCACTGTTCTTCCAGCTCGAGTTCAACGGCCTCGGCGGACTGGGTTCCGAGGAAGTGGTCAACGTCCTCAAGCGCAACATCCCCGGCTACGCCGTAACGAATCCGAGCGACGGACACCTGGTGCCCCCGAGCCTGCGGCCGCGGCTGCCCTTCGAGCAGGTGTTCTAGAACGTGCGTCGTTTCCCCCTACTTGCCGCCGTTGCAGCGGGCGCCCTGCTTGGCATCTCCGCGCAGGCGCAGCGTGTCGACCTGGTCGATCGCATCGTCGCGGTGGTGAACAAGGAAGTCGTCACGGCGAGCGAGCTGCGCGAGCGGGTGGAATTCGCCGAGCGCGAACTGAAGCGCCAGGGGACGCCGCTCCCGGACGCGGCGCTGCTGCAGCGCCAGGTGCTCGAGCGACTGATCCTCGACAAGGCGCAGCTGCAGCTCGCTTCCGAGGGCGGCGTGCGGATCGACGAGCTGCAGCTCGACCGGGCGATCGAGCGCATCGCCGAAAACAACAACCTGACGTTGTCGGCGTTTCGCCAGGCGCTGGAGCGCGACGGCGTCCCGTTCGAGCGCTTCCGCGAGGAAGTCCGCCGGCAGATCATGCTGCAACGGCTTCGCGAGCGCGAAGTGGACGAACGCATCGAGGTGAGCGAGTCCGAAATCGACCTCTACCTCGAGGACCACAAGCCCGAAGGCGCCGAGCGCACCGAGTACAACATCGCCCATATCGTGGTCCGCCTGCCGGAGCAGGCGAGCCCGGAGCGCATCGCGCAGGCGCGGGCGCGTGCCGAGAAGGCGCGCGACGAAACGCGCGCGGGAGGCGATTTCGCCCGTCTCGCGGCAAGCTACTCGGATTCCGCCGATGCGCTGCAAGGGGGGCAGATGGGGTGGCGCGCCGCCGAACGCCTTCCCGAGCTGTACACGGCTGCCCTGCAGGGGATGCGGCCCGGGGAGGTGAGCGACGTGCTGCGCAGCCCGGGCGGCTTTCACGTGCTGCGCCTCCTCGACCGGCGCAGTGCCGGGGCGGGGCGTGCCGTGGTGCAGACGCGGGCGCGCCATATCCTCCTCAAGACGAGCGAAGTCGTCTCGGAAGCCGATGCGCGCCGCCGGCTCGAAGACCTGCGGGAGCGGATCGTGACCGGCGGCGCCGATTTTGCCGAACTGGCGCGGTTGAACTCCGCCGATCCGACCTCCGCGCAGGGCGGCGACCTGGGCTGGATATTTCCCGGCGACACGGTGCCGGAGTTCGAGCGGGCGCTGGATGCGCTCAAACCGGGCGAAATCGGCCGCCCGGTAAAGACCCCGTTCGGCTGGCATCTGGTGCAGGTGCTGGAGCGACGCACCGGCGGCCTGCCCCCCGATCGCCTGCGCTTTCTCGCGCGCCAGGCACTGCGCGAACGCAAGTCGGACGAGGCGTACCAGGAATGGCTGCGCCAGCTGCGTGATCGCACCTACGTCGAAATCAGGCTCGAGGACAAGTGACGGGGCGCGCCGCGCCCACGTTGCCCGCAAGCGATTCGGGCAGCACTTCCTGCACGATCCGGGCATCTTGGCGCGGCTCGTAGCGGCGATCGCACCCGCGCGCGCCGATGCCATCGTCGAGATCGGGCCGGGCGAGGGAACGCTCACGCGGGCGCTGCTCGAGCATGTTCCGCACCTCGCCGCGATCGAGATCGACCGCGATCTGGCGGCCCGCCTCGCCGCCGAGTTTCCGCCCGAGCGCCTGACCGTGTACTGCGCCGACGCGCTCGAATTCGACTTCGGCGCGCTTTCGCCGGGCCTTCGCGTGGTGGGCAACCTCCCCTACAACATTTCTACGCCGTTGCTGTTCCGCCTGGCGCGCTTTTCGGATCGCGTCCGCGACATGCTGTTCATGCTGCAGCTGGAAGTGGTCGAGCGCATGGTGGCCCGGCCCTCGACCCCCGCCTACGGCCGGCTCTCGGTCATGCTCCAGACGCGCTTCGCGATGCAGAAGCTCTTTCGCGTGCCGCGCGGCGCCTTCCGGCCGCCGCCCAAGGTGGAATCGGCCGTGGTGCGGCTCGCACCCCTGCAGACGCCGATCGGCTGCGACGAGAGGCAGTTCGAAGACACCGTGCGCCGCGCCTTTTCGGCGCGGCGGAAGACCTTGCGCAATGCGCTCTCGCTCGGCGCGGAGGATTTATCCGCCCTCGGGCTCGATCCGCGCCTGCGTCCGGAAAACCTGTCGCCGGACGACTACGTGCGCATCACCCGGCGCCTTTGCGCTCGATGAGCTCGATCTTGTAGCCGTCGGGGTCGGCAACGAAGGCGATCACGGTGGTGCCTCCCTTTACCGGACCGGCCTCGCGCGTCACGGTGCCGCCTTTCGCGCGCACCGCGTCGCAGGCCTCGCGCGCGTCCGGGACTTCGATCGCGATGTGGCCGAAGCCCGCGCCGAGGTCGTACCGGTCGACACCGTAGTTGTAGGTCAGCTCGAGCACCGCGGCCCGGCTTTCGTCCTCGTAGCCGACGAAGGCGAGCGAGTATTTCTGCTCCGGCCGGTCGGTGGTGCGCTGGAGCTTCATGCCGAGCACCTCGGTGTAGAACCGGATCGAGCGGTCGAGATCGCCGACGCGAAGCATCGTGTGCAGGAGTCTCATGGCGTTTCCTTCGTCAGTGGTCGAGCGTCTTTTGCTGCGAATCGATCCATTGTTCCGCCTGCGCGGTGACATCCTCGGGCGCGCGTCCGCTGCTTTCGATCGCGGGCCCGATGCGCACCGTGACTTCGCCCGGATACTTGAGAAACGAGTTGCGCGGCCACACGCGTCCCGCGTTGTGCGCAACCGGAACGACCGGGGCGCCGGCGTGGACCGCAAGCCAGGCGCCTCCGGGCTGGAAGCGGCGCTTGCCGCCGGGGGCGACGCGCGTTCCCTCCGGAAAGATCACCACCCAGAACCCCTGCTCGAGGCGCTCCTTGCCCTTGCGCGCGATCTGGCGCAGCGCGGCGATGCCGCGCGTGCGATCGATCGCAATCGGGCTCATGAGCGCCAGGCCCCAGCCGAAAAATGGAATCCAGAGCAGCTCGCGCTTCAGCACATGCACCTGCGGCGGAAAGATCGACTGGAACGCAAGCGTTTCCCACGCCGACTGGTGCTTGGCGAGAATCACCGCGGGCTGCGCCGGCAGGTGCTCGCGTCCTTCCACGCGCCAGCGTACGCCGCACAATTGCCGCAGGAACCAGAGCACGACGCTCGACCAGCCGGAGATCACGCGATAGCGCGCGCGGCGGGGCAGCGGCGCTGCGGCCAGCGCGATCAGGGCATACGCTGGTGTGACGAGCAGCAGCACGAGCGCGAACAGGCTCGAGCGCAGGAAGATCATGGCGCAAGGTGCGCCGCCACGGCTGCGAGGTCCGGAAAGACGAGTGTGCCTTCGGGCAGTCCGCCCGCTTCGCGCGTCCGGTGGCCTTTTCCGGTGAGTACGAGGTAGGGGCGCGCGCCGGCCGCGGCGGCCGCCTGCAGGTCCTTCAGCGAGTCGCCGACGACCGGGACCGTCGCGAGGTCCACGTTCATCCGGTCGGCGATCTCGTGCAGCATCCCCGGCCGGGGCTTGCGGCATTCGCACCCGGCGCCGGGGGCATGCGGACAGATGAAGATCGCGGCGATGCGTCCACCCGCCTGCACCACCGCGCGATGCATCGCGTCGTGGATGGCGTTGAGCGTCGCGATGTCGAACAGGCCGCGCGCGAGTCCGGACTGGTTGGTCGCCACGACGACGCGCCACCCCGCCTGGCTCAGACGCGCGATCGCTTCCAGGCTGCCCCGAATCGGCTTCCACTCGGACGGCGACTTGATGTACTGGTCGCTGTCGTGGTTGATCGTGCCGTCGCGGTCCAGAACGACGAGCTTCATGCCGCGAGCTTCGAGATATCGGCGACGCGGTTCATCGCCTGCCGCAGGTCGGACAGCAGCGCGAGCCTCTCGCGGCGCAGCGCCGCATCGTCGGTCATCACCATGACCTTGTCGAAAAACTCGTCCACCGGCGCCTTCAGCACCGCGAACGCCTTCAGGTAGCCGGCGTAGTCGCCGCTGTCGAACAGCCGGCCCGCGCTGCCGGAGGTGTTGCGCAGCGCCTCGCACAGGTTGCGCTCCGCCGGCTCCTTCAGCGCGCTCGCATCGGCGTTGGCGAAAGCCTCGCCCTTCGCCGCGGCCTGCCGGAGGATGTTCGCGACGCGCTTGTTCGCCGCCGCCAGGCTCTCGGCCTCTGGCAGCGCCTGGAACGCCTTCACGGCCTGAAGCTGGCGCGGGATCAAGTGGATGCGTACCGGGTTCAGGGTGAGTACCGCCTCGACTTCGTTCACGGAGTGGCCGGTCTCGTGGAAATAGCCCCGCATTCGATCGAAGAAGAACATTCGCAGATCCGTTTGCGCCTGGCCAACCTTGTCCGCGTAACCCCCAAATGCCGCGTTGACCAGATCGGCCAGGGACAGGTCCAGATTGCGCTCGACCAGTATCCGGATGACGCCGAGCGCCGCGCGTCGCAGCCCGAACGGATCCTTGTCGCCGGTCGGCTGCTGGCCGACGCCGAACAGCCCGGCGAGCGCGTCGAGCTTGTCGGCGAGCGAAACGGCGCAGGCGACGGTTCCCTCGGGCAAGCGGTCGCCGGCGAAGCGAGGGCGGTAATGCTGCTCGATCGCGTCGCAGACCGCGGCCGGCTCGCCGTCGTACCGCGCGTAGTACCGCCCCATCACGCCCTGCAGCTCCGGAAACTCGCCCACCATACCGGTGAGGAGATCCGCTTTGGCGAGCCAGGCAGCGCGCTCGGCGGCGGCGACATCCGCCTTGAGCTCTCGCGCGATCCGCCCGGCCAGCAGCTGGATGCGCTCGACGCGCTCGAGCTGGCTGCCGAGCTTGTGGTGGTAGACGACTTTCGCGAGCTGCGGCACGCGCTCCTCGAGCCGGGTCTTGCGGTCCTGGTCGTAGAAGAAGCGCGCATCCTCGAGCCGCGGCCGCACCACCCGTTCGTTGCCGCCGATGACAGGGTGCGGATCGGCGAGGCGCATGTTCGAAACAATGAGAAATCTGGGCAGCAGTTTCCCCGCACCGTCGAACAGGGGGAAGTACTTCTGGTTCTGCCGCATGGTGAGAACGAGGCACTCCGGCGGCACCTCGAGGTGCGCGGCGTCGAATTCTCCCGCGTACACGCTCGGATGCTCGACGAGCGCGGTCACTTCGTCGAGCAGGCCGTGGTAGTCGCCGAGGGTCGCACCGTGGCGCGCGGCTTCGCGCGCGAGCTGCCGCTCGATCTCGGCGCGCCGGGCGGCAAAATCGGCGACCACCATGCCGTCCGCCGCAAGGCGCGCCTCGTATTCGTCCGCGCCCGCGAGCACGATCTCGCCCGCGCCCATGAAGCGATGGCCGCGCGTGCGGTTGCCCGATTCGATGCCGAGCACGCGGCCCGGCACCACGCGCTTCCCGTGCAGCATGACGAGCCCATGCACCGGACGCACGAACTGCGCCTCGCCTTCGCCCCAGCGCATGAGCTTCGGGATCGGCACGGTCTTCACCGCGGAATCCACGGCGGCGGCGAGAACCGCGTCGAGCGAACGGCCCGGTTCCGTCACCAGCGCGACAAAGATCTCGCCCTTTGGCGTGCGTGCGCGCTGGAGGGCCTCCACCGCGACGCCGTTCTTGCGCGCAAAACCGGCGACCGCGGCTGCGGGCGCGCCTGCCGATGGCCCCTGGATCTCGCGCTCGGTATCGGGCGAGCGATCCTGGACCTTTCCGATCGCTGCCGCGAGCCGGCGCGGCGTCGCGTACGCGCGCACTGCGCTCTGCGCCGACAGGAAACGTTCCTTGGCAAGCGCCGCGTGAAGCGTCCCGGCGAAGGATTCCGAGAGATCCTTGAGCGACTTCGGCGGCAGCTCTTCGGTCAGCAGCTCGACCAGCAGGGTCGCTTCCATGTCAGGCGGCGCGCCGCAGCATAGGAAAGCCGAGCCGCTCGCGCGATTCGTAGTACGCCTGCGCCACCATGCGCGCGAGCGCCCGCACGCGGCCGATGTAGCTGGCGCGCTCGGCGACCGAGATCGCGCCGCGCGCATCCAGCAGGTTGAAGGCGTGCGAGCACTTGATCACCATCTCGTAGCCCGGCAGGACGCACTGCGCCTCGATCAGGCGCCGCGCCTGCGCTTCGTAATCGGCGAAATGGCGAAACAGCAGCTCCGGGTCCGAAAGCTCGAAGTTGTAGCGCGATTGCTCCACCTCGTTCTGGTGATAGATGTCGCCGTAGTGCACGCCGGGCGTCCACTCGAGGTCGAAGACCGAGTCCCTGCCCTGCAGATATAGGGCAAGGCGCTCCAGGCCGTAGGTGATTTCGCCGAGCACGGGCCGGCAGGGAAGCGAGCCCACTTCCTGGAAGTAGGTGAACTGTGTCACTTCCATGCCGTCGAGCCAGACCTCCCAACCGAGCCCCCAGGCGCCGAGCGTCGGCGATTCCCAGTCGTCCTCGACGAAACGGATATCGTGCGCCTTGGGATCGACGTCGAGCGCGACCAGCGACGCGATGTAGAGATCCTGGATGTCGGCGGGGGAGGGCTTCAGCACCACCTGGTACTGGTAGTAGTGCTGCAGCCGGTTGGGATTCTCGCCGTAGCGGCCGTCCTTGGGCCGGCGTGAAGGCTGCACGTAGGCCGCGTTCCAGGGCTCGGGACCGATCGCGCGCAGAAAGGTCGCGGTATGGAACGTTCCGGCCCCGACTTCGAGGTCGTAGGGCTGCAGCAGCACGCAGCCGCGGCCAGCCCAGAATTCCTCGAGACGGTGGATGAGCTGCTGGAAGGTGAGCATGTGGAAAAAGCGGGAAATTCTAACCTCTGGGCCCGCGCCGCGCGAGGACGAGCGAGGCCGCGAGCGCGAGCACACAGAGGCCGAGCGCAAGCCAGTCGCCGTAGCGCACGAAGACCGTTGCGCCCGTGTGGCCGCGCACTGCAACGTCCAGCCGGCCCTCGACGAACTGCGGCAGCTGCGCGAGCACGCGCGCATCGCGCCCGATCGCGGCGGTGATGCCGCTGTTGGTCGCGGCAAGCAGCACCCGGGCAGTCTCCAGGGCGCGCATGCGCGCGATCTGCAGGTGCTGCGCGGGGGCGAGCGAATCGCCGAACCAGGCCACGTTGGAGACGTTGACGAGGATCGTCGCCGCCGGAAGCTGGCGCGCGATCTCGGCGCCGAACGCGTCCTCGTAGCAGATATTGACCGCGATGCGCTCGCCCGCCACGGCGAGCGGTTGCTGCGCCAACCCGCCGCGCGAAAAATCGGAAAGCGGGATCGAAAGGATGCGCGTGATCCAGCCGAAACCCGGGGGCACGAACTCGCCGAACGGCACCAGGTGCACCTTGTGGTAGGCCTGGCCCGGCGACACGCCCACGCTGATCACGCTGTTGTAGTAGCGATCGGCGCCTGACCGGAGCGGTACGCCGAGCAGCAGGTCGCCGCCGTTGCGCCTGGCCACGGTTTCGAGCCGCTGCAGGTACTCCGGGTCGACACGGTCCAGAAAGCTCGGAATCGCGGTCTCGGGCAGCACGATCAGGCGCGCACGGCTTTCCTCGGCGAGTCGGGCGTAGGTGTCGAGCGTACGCGCGTAGCGCGCCGGATCGAACTTGAGATCCTGCGCGACGTTTCCCTGGAGGAGACTCACGCGCAGTTCGCGCGCGAGGGGCGCCGACCACTCGATGCCGCGCAGCGCCGCCCCGGCCAGGACGACAGCGACGAGGACGGCGAGCGCACCCCAGCGGCCGTGGCCACGGGCGATGCACCAGAGGAGCCCCGCGCTCGCGAGAGTCGCGAACGACACGGCGTGCACGCCCGCAATCGGCGCATACCCCGCGAGCGGCCAGTCGATCGCCGCATAGCCGGCGCTCAGCCAGGGAAACCCGGTGAGGATCCAGCTTCGCAGCCACTCGAGTAGCGTCCAGGTCGCCGGGATCGTAAGCGCTGCGCGCGCCCAGGCCGGTGCCCTCGGCAGCGCCTGAAGGGCACCGGCGCAGGCCGGGAAAAGCGCGAGCAATGCACAGAAACCAAGCGTTGCAACCGCGGCCAGGGGCGCCGGCATGGCGCCGAAGCGATGCAGGCTGACGTACACCCAGGACACGCCCACGGCGAACATGCCGAGCCCGAACCAGAACCCCAGGCCGAATGCTGCGCGCGCCGTGCGTGCGCCGATCCAGAAATGCGCGAGCACCGCGAACGCGGCGAGCAGGACCGGAAAGAAGTCGAACGGCGAGAACCCCAGTACCGTCGCGGCACCCGCAACCAGACAGGCAAACGGGGCCAGCGTCCATTTTCCTGCTCGATCCTCCCGGAAAACGGACTCCGGCCGCATGTGTCGTCAGGTCTTCTGCTTCTCCACGATCAGGGTGTACACGCGCCGGCTGTCGGCGCGCAACACCTGGAACCGCAGCCCGCCGATCGCCAGCACCTCGCCGCGCTTGGGCAGGCGGCCGAGGCGGTTGATGACCATCCCGCCCACCGTGTCGTTGCCTTCGTCGGAAAACGCGGTTCCGAACGCGGCATTGAAATCGGCGATCTGCGTGACCGCCTTGACGCGCCAGCGCCCGCCGGGCTCGGGCAGGATGCTGTCGCTCGCCTCGTCGAAATCGTACTCGTCCTCGATTTCGCCCACGATCTGTTCGAGCACGTCCTCGATCGTAACCAGGCCCGCCACGCCGCCGTACTCGTCCACCACGATCGCCATGTGGTTGCGACTGGCGCGGAATTCCCGCAGCAGCACGTTCAGGCGCTTGGACTCGGGCACGAACACCGCAGGCCGCAGCATCTCGCGCACGCTGAATTCCTCGACTCCGGCGTAATGCCGCAGCAGGTCCTTTGCGAGCAGGATGCCGATGACGTCGTCGCGGTTCTGGTCGATCACCGGAAAGCGCGAGTGCGCGGTGGAAATCACCTGCGGAATGAACTTCTCGACCGGCTCGTGAACGTCGATCACGTCCATCTGCGCGCGCGGAATCATGATGTCCCGCACCTGCATTTCGGACACCGCGAGCGCGCCCTCGATGATGGAAAGCGCATCCGCATCGAGCAGGTTCCGCTCGTACGCGGCGTGCAGCAGGTGCGACAGGCTCTCGCGGTCGCGCGGCTCGCGCAGAAGGAGCACCGAGAGCCGCTCCAGCAGCTTAGGTCGCGAGGGATCGTTCACGAGGGAAATGGGGCCGGCGCAGACATTCTATGCCCTTTCGCACGCGTACGGATCGCCGAAGCCGAGCCGCGCGAGGATCGCAGTCTCCTTGCGCTGCATGCGCAGCGCCTCGCGCATCCGCTGATGATCGAACCCGCCCAGGTGCAGCATTCCATGGACGACGAGATGCGCGTAGTGCGCCTCGAGCGACTTGCGCTGCGCGCGCGCCTCGCGCGCGATCACCGGATGGCATAGGACAATATCGCCTGGGCGTGGGTCGCGCGCTGCGCCCACGGTGGCGCGCGGGTAGGCGAAGCTCAGCACGTTGGTCGCCTCGTCCCGTCCGCGGTAGGTTCGGTTCAGGCGCCGCGTTTCCGCGGCGCCCGCCACGCGCAGCGTGACGCAAGACCCGGCGTTTGCCGCGGCGCGCGCAAATGCGCGCAGCCGCGCCGCGGCGGGAGCGCCAGGCGCACGGCAGGCGAACTGCACCGCGACCCGCGCGGCGCGGCTATTTCGGCGGCGGTTCTTCGACCTGCCTGTCGTAGGCATCGATGATGCGGGCGACCAGGGGATGGCGCACGACGTCCGCGGCGGTAAACTCGGTGAACGCGATGCCGCGCACTTCGGAAAGGATCCGGCGCGCTTCGATGAGGCCGCTCTTCTGGCCGCGCGCGAGATCGATCTGGGTGATATCGCCGGTCACCACCGCCTTGGCACCGAAACCGATCCGGGTGAGGAACATCTTCATCTGCTCGGGCGTGGTGTTCTGCGCCTCGTCGAGGATGATGAAGGCGTGATTGAGCGTGCGCCCGCGCATGTAGGCGAGCGGCGCGAGTTCGATCGTGCCCCGCTCGAGCAGTTTTCCCGTCTTGTCGAACCCCATCAGGTCATAGAGCGCGTCGTAGAGCGGCCGCAGGTAGGGATCCACTTTCTGCGCCAAATCGCCCGGCAGGAAGCCGAGCCGCTCGCCCGCCTCGACCGCGGGCCGCACCAGCACGATGCGCTTCACCTTGTCGCGCTCGAGCGCATCCACCGCGCAGGCGACCGCGAGATAGGTCTTTCCGGTGCCTGCCGGTCCGATGCCGATCGTGATGTCGTGCGCGAGGATGCTTTCGATGTAGTGCACCTGGTGCGGCGTGCGCCCGTGCAGGTCGGGCCTGCGGGTCAGAAGCGGCGGCAGCTCCTTGGCGTCCGCCGGTCGCGCGATCCCCTGCATGAGTTCCGCGAGACCGAGCTGCAGATCGTCGAGCGTGAGATCGTCCGAGGCTCTGCGGTAGAAGTGCTCCAGCGCTTTCGCGGCTCGCGCGGCCTGCTGCGGCGCGCCGCGCACCGAAAAACGCGCGCCGCGCCGCGCGATCGACACATCGAGCGCGGATTCGATCTGCCGCAGGTTGGCATCGAGCGCGCCGCACAGGCGCGCCAGGCGCTGGTTGTCGACCGGGTCGAGGCGAACCTCGAGCGGCTTACTCATCCACGAGCTCGCCGCGCAGCGAATGAGGCAGCGCCGCCGTGATGCGCGCCTCGACGAAGCGCCCGATGCGGTCGCGCGGGGCGGGGAAATTCACCACCCGGTTGTTCGCCGTCCGGCCGGCGAGTTCGCTCGGGTCCTTGCGCGACGGGCCTTCCACCAGCACGCGCTGCACGCTCCCCACCATCGCCCGGCCGATCGCGCCCGCCTGGGCGTCGAGTTTTTCCTGCAGCCGCTGCAGCCGCTCGAGCTTCGCTTCGCGCGGCGTCGCGTCGGGCAGCTCCGCGGCAGGCGTTCCGGGCCGCGGGCTGTAGACGAACGAGAACGAGGCGTCGTATCCGACGTCCTCGACGAGCTTCAAAGTGGCCTCGAAATCCGCCTCGGTTTCGCCCGGGAAGCCGACGATGAGATCGGTCGAGACGCTGATCGCGGGCTGCGCCTTCCTGAGGCGCCGCACGATCGACCGGTATTCGAGGGCGGTGTAGCCGCGCTTCATCGCCGCGAGCACGCGGTCCGAGCCCGACTGCGCCGGCAGGTGCACGTGGGAGGCGAGCTCCGGCACATCGGCGTGGGCGTCGATCAGGCGCTGCGTGAATTCGCGCGGATGCGACGTCGTGTAACGGATGCGTTCGATGCCCTCGATTTCGGCGACGTAGCGCAGGAGTTCGGCGAAATCCGCGGGCCGCCGGCCGCGCCCGGGGGCCTCGATCTCGCCGCGCCACGCATTCACGTTCTGGCCGAGCAGCGTCACTTCCTTCACGCCCTGTTCGGCGAGGAGCGCGACCTCGGTGATCACGTCCTCGAAGGGCCGCGAAACCTCCTCGCCGCGCGTGTAGGGGACGACGCAGAACGTGCAGTACTTGCTGCACCCTTCCATGATCGAGACGAATGCAGCGGCGCCCTCGGCGCGCGGCGCCGGCAGGCAGTCGAACTTCTCGATCTGGGGGAAACTGATGTCGACCTGCGGCCGGCCGGTGGCGCGCCGGCGGGCGAGCAGCTCGGGCAGGCGGTGGAGCGTCTGCGGGCCGAAGACGAGGTCCACGCAGGGCGCGCGCTCGACGATGGCGCCGCCTTCCTGGCTCGCAACGCAGCCGCCCACGGCAAGAAGCAGATCCGGATTCGCCCGTTTCAGGCGCTTCACGCGCCCCAGTTCGGCAAACACCTTCTCTTGCGCCTTCTCGCGCACCGAGCAGGTGTTGAACACGATGAGATCGGCCTCCTCGGGCCGCGCCGCCGGCTCGTATCCTCCCTGTTCCGCGAGCACGTCGGCGATCTTCGCCGAGTCGTACTCGTTCATCTGGCACCCGAAGGTCCGGATGTAGAGCTTGCCTTTCAATCTACTTCTTCCGGTCCCGCTGCACCGCTTCCTGCGGCGTCAGGATCCAGACGCGGAAAATGTCGCCCTGGGCGTCGAGCGTGTACTTGACGAGAACGCCCTTGCGCAGCGACGCGGGCAGCACGATCATGTTCGACGGGTCGCGGATCTGCGCCCCGGCCGCGAGGCGCATCGGCCTGCCGTTCATTTCGACGGCGACGTCGTGCACGTGGCGCATCTCGCCGCGCTTTGCCTCCCCCGGTATGGAGCGCAGTTGCGCGTTCGCGGCGGCACTCAGCGCCAGACCAAGCAGGAGGACGAGGACGCGGATCATGGGCGGTCGGCGATGAAAAGGTTATGGTGGCGAATCAGGGACTCGAACCCCGGACACACGGATTATGATTCCGCTGCTCTAACCAGCTGAGCTAATTCGCCAATGATTGAAGGGCGCGCATTTTCGCCCAAAAGCGACTTGAAGTCAAAGACTTGGGAAGCGAACGGATGAACTTCGAGGTACTCGTCGTGGGCGGCGGTCTGATCGGCGCTGCGCTCGCGCGCGCGCTGCGCGGGACTTCGGTCGCGCTCGTCGCGCAGGAGCGCCGCGCGCCCGCTGCCGGATCCACGGATTTCGACTCGCGTATCTACGCCATCAGCCCGGGGAACGCGCAATTCCTGTCCGGGCTCGGCGTTTGGCAGCGAATGCCGCGCGAGCGGGTGACGCCGGTCCATGTCATGCGCGTCCATGGCGATGCGGGCGATTCGATGATCGAGTTCGACGCCTATTCGGCAGGGGTGAGCGAACTTGCCTGGATCGTCGAGGATGGCCTGCTGCAGGATGCGCTCTGGCAGGAACTCGAAATGCAGCCGCGCCTCGCGATTTTCGCGCCCGCCGAATGCGCGCGGCTGGAAGTCGGCGCGCGCGGGACGCTCCTCACCCTCGGCAGCGGCGAGACGATCGAAGCGCAGCTCGCGGTCGGGGCGGACGGCGCGCGATCGTTCGTGCGCGCGCAGGCGGGGATCGCGGTCGACGAGCACCCCTACGGCCAGACCGCGGTGGTCGCGAATTTCGCCTGTGAACGCCCGCATCGCAACGTCGCGTTCCAGTGGTTCCAGGGCGGTCCGGTTCTGGCGTTTCTTCCGCTGTCCGGGGAGCATGTTTCGATGGTGTGGTCCACCGGCGACGATCACGCGGCGCGGCTGCTTGCGCTCGAGCCGGAGGCGCTTGCGCGCGAGGTCGCGCTCGCATCGGGCGATACGCTCGGGGCGCTATCGCTCGTCACGGCGCCGCGCGGCTTCCCGTTGCGGCGGCTGGGCGCCGCGCGGATGGTGGCGCCGCATGTGGCGCTTGCGGGCGACGCCGCGCACGTGCTGCATCCGCTCGCCGGCCAGGGCGCGAATCTCGGATTCCAGGACGCGCGCGAATTGGCTTCGGTGATCGCGGCGCGCGAACCATTTCGCGGTCCGGGCGACCTGCGCCTGCTGCGCCGCTACGAGCGCGCGCGCGCCGAGGCCATACTGGCCATGCGCGGCACGGTCCATGGCCTGTTCCGGCTGTTTGGTTCCAGGGCGCCAATTGCGGCGAAAGCCCGCAACGCCGGCCTGAAATTCGCTGACAGAATGCCGGTGGTCAAGAACCTGATGATGCGTCACGCGATGACCTGAAAGGTCCCATGCGACAGCTCCCGCTCCTGGCCGCTGCAATGATGGCGCTTCCGGTGTTTGCCGACGAGGCGCAGATCCGGCAGGCCGTGGAATCGAAACTGCCGGGCGCGAAGGTCGAGGCGGTGCAGCCGGCCCCGATTCCCGGACTGTACGAGGTGCGCTTTCGCAGCGCCGAGGGTGCGCAGATCGTCTACACCGATGCGCGGGCGACGTACATCCTCGTGGGCACGATCTACGAGACCAGGACCGATCGCAACCTGACCGAAGAGCGCCTGCGGCGGCTTTCGGCGATCGACATGGGCACGCTGCCGTACGAACATGCGGTCAAGGTGCAGCGCGGCAACGGCAAGCGGACCCTGGTCGTGTTTTCCGATCCGTACTGTCCCGCCTGCAAGCGGTTCGAGAAGGTCCTCGCGGAAGTGGAGGACATCACGATCCATTACTTCATGTACCCGGTGATCCGGCCGGAGCTTGCCGATCATTCGCGCGCGGTCTGGTGCGCGGCCGACCGGCCCAAGGCGTGGCTCGATCTCGCGTTGCGCGGCAGACCGGTCGCGACCAGCGCGAGTTGCGAGACGCCGATCGAGAAGATCCTCGAGCTTGGAAAACGGCTCGGCGTGCGCTCGACGCCGACGTTGTTCTTCGCGACCGGCGAGCGCGTGCGCGGCGGCTTGCAGGCCGCGGAGCTCAAGATCCTTCTGGACGAGGCCGCGAGCCGGAAGTAAACGGGACGTTACTCTGTCCCCATTTACTCCGACCCCATTTACTCCGACCCCAATTTTTCGGCGCTTGGCCAGAGGAGCCACATTCTGCCCGGCTGGCGCATGCGGCCGGCGAGCGCGCCGGCTGCGTCGCCCGTGCCCCAGTAAAAATCGGCGCGCACAGGGCCGCGGATCGCACCGCCGGTGTCCTGGGCGACCATCAGGCGCTCGAGCGGCCGGGTCGAGAGCGGCTCCGTCGTCGCGAGAAAGACCGGCGCACCGAGCGGCACGAACCGCGCATCGACCGCAATCGAATAGCCTGCGCTCAACGGCACCCCGAGCGCGCCGATCGGCCCGTCGGAGGAATCGATTTCGCGGAAGAAGACGTAGCTCGAATTCCAGTTCAGCAGCTCGGTGAGCTTTTCGGGATTGGCGAGCGCCCAGCCCTTGATTCCCTGCATCGAGGCCTGCTCGAGCTTGAGCTCGCCCCGCTCGACGAGCTGTCTCCCGATCGAGCGGTACGGATGCCCGTTCTGGTCGGCGTAGCCGAGCCGGATCCGTTCGCCCGACTCGAGCTGGATCTGCCCGGAGCCCTGGATCTGCAGGAAAAAGAGTTCCACCGGATCCTGCACCCAGGCGAGCACGCGCGCCTCGAATCCGCTACCCCCGCCGATTTCCCGTGAGCGCTCCTCGATCTCGGCCCGCGACCAGTAGGGCACCAGACGCCGACCTTCGATTCGCCCGCGCAGGCGCAGGCTGTTCAGCTCGGGGTGGAGCGCGGCGAGATCGACGACCACCAGATCGTCCGGCACGCCGTACACCGGAAAGCGGGCCTTCTCCGTCCGTACGCGGCTGCCGGCAAGGATCGGCTCGTAGTAGCCGGTGACGAGCCCCTCGGCCGAGCCGTCGCCGGCGCGTATCGAATGGGCCGAAAAAGCGCTCTCGAAAAAGCGTCGCGCCGCGCTTTCGTCATCGAGCGGAACCGCGCGCGCGGCATCGCAGGTCGAGCGCAGCGGGCTGCGGGGCGCGATCTTCGCGCAGCCCGTGACGAACGCTCTGAGACTCGGCGCGAGCGTGGCCGACTGCCATCCCGGAAGCGCGGAAAGCTGCGCCGGCTCGTAGCGCGCCGTTGGTGGCGGCGGCTTCGCGGGCGGACACTCCGGGCAGGGCGCGCAGGGCGGACACGCCGCCGCCCGCTCGGCGGGCGCCGGCAGTTGCTGGCAACCCGCGGCCAGTACAATCGCGGCGAGGGCGGCAGAGAGCGCACGCGCGATGTGGGTCATTTTGCTGGAGATGGCGGTTGTCCTCGCGCTCGTCGTGCTGATCGTGTGGTGGACCTGGCCGAAGAAGCGAAAGGACGAGTAGCTCTTGCCGCAGCAGCGCGTCGACGTCCCATCCCTCAATGCAGCACGCGCGGTACCGAGAGCGTGAACTCGGGAATCTGCGCGTCGAACCGGTTTCCATCCTCGGCCACCATCTGGTAGGTGCCGCGCATCGTTCCGACCGGCGTCGCGATTGCGGTGCCGCTCGTGTATTCGTGGCTCTGGCCGGGACGCAGCACGGGCTGGCTGCCGACCACGCCGAGCCCGCGCACTTCCTGCACCAGGCCCTGCGCGTCGGTGATGATCCAGTGCCGGCTGATGAGTTGCGCCGTGATATTGCCCACGTTGCGGATCGTGATCGTGTAGGCGAAGACGAAGCGCCCGGCGGCCTCGTCGGACTGCTCGGCGAGGTACTGGGTCTTCGCGCTCACCTCCACTTCATAGCGCTTCTCCTGCGCCATGCGGCCATTGTAAACTCGGCCGCGATGACCTACCGCATCGCGCCCTCGATCCTTTCTGCCGATTTTTCGCGCCTGGGCGAGGAAGTGCGCGCAGTGCAGGCGGCCGGCGCCGATCTGATTCATTTCGACGTCATGGACAACCATTACGTGCCGAACCTGACGATCGGGCCGCTCGTGTGCGCCGCCCTCAAGCCGCACGCCACGGTTCCGATCGACGTGCACCTGATGGTCAAGCCGGTGGACCGCATCGTGCCGGATTTCGCCAAGGCCGGTGCGGACTTCATCACGTTTCATCCGGAGGCCTCGGAACATGTGGACCGCACGATCGGCCTCATCAAGGAATGCGGCTGCAAGGCGGGGCTCGTGTTCAATCCGGCAACGCCGCTTTCGTACCTGGATCACACGCTTGCGAACATCGACCTCGTGCTGCTGATGTCGGTCAATCCGGGTTTCGGCGGGCAGCAATTCATCGCCTCGGTGCTGCCGAAGATCGCCGAGGCGCGGCGCAGGATCCAGGCGAGCGGGCGCGATGTCTGGCTCGAAGTGGACGGCGGGGTGAAGACCGACAACATCGCCGCCATCGCCGCCGCAGGCGCCGACACGTTCGTCGCCGGCTCGGCGATCTTCGGGTCCGCCGATTACGCCGCAACCATCCGCGACATGCGCGCGCGCCTTGCCGCGGTGCGCCGCGCCGCATAGGGAACGGCATCCGCCCGGCGGCCCGAAGGCCGCAGGCAGTTCCGTCTCCACTCTCTGAAGTCGCTGGAGTTACGTACCATGTTGACAGAGTTCGAATTCCGCCAGCTCGCCAAGCAGGGCTACACGCGCGCACCGGTGATTGCGGAGGTGCTTGCCGATCTGTACACGCCGCTCGCGGTGTATCTCAAGCTCGCCGACGGTCCGTACACCTACCTGCTCGAGTCGGTGGTCGGGGGCGAGCGGTTCGGCCGGTTTTCCTTCATCGGCCTGGCCTGCGCCGAACGCCTCGAAGGGCGCAACGGCACGGTGCGCCGGCTGTTGCGCGATGCGCGCGGCGCCGACGTGTGCCTGGAGCGCGCCGAGGGCGCCGACCCGTTCGAATTCGCCCGCGCCTGGCTGCGGGGGCAGCACGTCGCGCCGGTGCCGCCCGCGCTGCGCTTTGGCGGCGGGCTGGTCGGCTATTTCGGCTATGAAACCGTGCGCCACATCGAGCCGAAAGCGCTGAAGGGCGGAAAGCCCGATCCGCTCGCGACGCCGGACATGCTGCTGCTTGCCTCCGACGAGCTGGCCGTCGTGGACAACGTGCTGGGGAAGCTCTACCTCGTCGTGTACGCCGACCCGCGCGAGCCGGAGGCCTGGGGCGCGGCGCGGGCCCGGCTCGAGCGGCTGCGCGCGCGGCTTGCGTCGCCCCTGCCCGAAGCGATGGTGCTGGCAAGCGGAGGCGAGTCGGAGCACGAGTCGGCGGAACAGTCGAGCGCGCCGCTCACGCGGTCCTTCACCGAAGCGCAGTTTCTCGACGCGGTGCGGCGCTCCAAGGAATACGTGTTCGCCGGCGATTGCATGCAGGTGCAGATCTCGCAGCGCACCTCGCGACCCTTTGCCGCGCCGCCGCTCGCCCTCTATCGCGCCCTGCGCGGGCTCAACCCTTCGCCCTACATGTTCTATTTCGACTTCGGCGATCATCACGTGATCGGCGCCTCGCCCGAGATCATGGTGCGGCTCTCGGGCGGCGAGATCACGCTGCGGCCGATCGCGGGCACCCGCCCGCGCGGCAAGACCCCCGAGGAGGATGCGGCGATCGCCGAAGAACTGCTTGCCGACCCGAAGGAGCGCGCCGAGCACGTGATGCTGATCGACCTGGGCCGCAACGACGTCGGCCGGGTGGCGGAAACCGGCACCGTGCGGGTGACCGAGAAAATGGTGATCGAGCGCTACTCGCATGTCATGCACATCGTCTCGAACGTCGAAGGCCGGATCGCGCCCGGCCTTGACGCCGTGGACGTGTTCAAGGCGAGTTTCCCGGCGGGCACCGTGACCGGTGCGCCCAAGGTGCGCGCCATGCAGATCATCGACGAACTCGAGCCGGTGAAGCGCGGCGTGTACAGCGGCGCGGTCGGCTACCTCGGGTTCAATG
>Ga0209399_10000226_pt1 | contig 35530 bp, 30 predicted proteins | sample OV2TP3_FD_184130 | JGI IMG/M metagenome (GOLD analysis project Ga0209399, IMG submission 184130) | Hot spring microbial communities from Beatty, Nevada to study Microbial Dark Matter (Phase II) - OV2 TP3 (SPAdes) (version 3) | ecosystem: Environmental > Aquatic > Thermal springs > Hot (42-90C) ... | reverse complement strand
TATCACGCCACCAATCCTAATCTTGCTAAAGACCGGTGGCGTGTCGACGGCGTGGATTGGATCAGGGAAACCCATTCCTATTTCGGTCAAGATTATTCGTTTCGCGCGGAATGCCACGTACTTCGTCATGGCGATAATGGACCATCGGCGTGGGTCCTTTTGGTGGTCGTCGAAAGGTGGTGGGGATCCGACCGTACTCACGCGGTCAAGACCACGGAGTGGCGCCAGGTAGTCAAGGGCCAACAGAATCGCATTTTGAGCTGGTTCGCGAAGCAGAAACCGTGGATCGAGTGATACAAATCGCCAGTACGATAGAATTCACGGCACCGAGCCATCCACCGGGATCCTCAATGGCTCGGCGACGGGAACTTAGAATGAAGAGGGCGTTTCATCCATCAGCGCGAGCAATGGCCGCCATCCACTGAACCAACCGATCGCGTTGAACAGCGCCGCCCGATCCTCCGGGCGGTCGGTGTCGCGGAACCCCCACACGAACGAGCGCTCATAGGCAAGCAGGTGTTCATGGGTTTGTTGCAGGGCATTGCGGTGGCGGCCGAGTGCGATCCGGCAATTCCGGGCGATGTCCTCCAAGAGATGACGGCGGCATCGCGCGGCGCCTGAGTGGCCTTCGCAGACTGCGCACACGGCTTTCCGCCAGTGACTGCTGGTTTCCATGGCGAGGGTCCGAAGATCGTCGGTTCGGCGCCCCTGTTCGATCAGGGCGGGCCGTGCGTATCCGCGCCCGGCACCGTACGCATTCATGTCGCACATCATACAATGTCCGTCGCCGACGAGCCGCCCGGCGAGGCGACGGGCTTGCCACGGTCCTTGCAGGTTGAAGGCGTCAAGGCATCGTTCCATCAGGTCGGCATAGAGAATCGTCTGGCCGAGCAGGAATCGGTGCCGGAAAGCCATCTCGACCGCCAACCCACCCCACGCATGGCGTTCGCAAAAGCCCCAAGAGTCGCGCAATCTCCGGCGCGTCTCCGGAATCATTATGCTGCCCTGGCAAAACCAATAGAAGTAATGAATCTCGCCGTTGGAAAGCGGCCACGGGGGAACGCCGACCTGTGCGGGTCGCTCGGCCGATTGCCGTGGTCGGGCTCGATGCGGACCGGCACCCCTGATCCCGCGTCCGACTGTCGATGAACGCCGATCCGTCACGGGCTAAACAACGGGCTTTTTTCGCGCGTTTCGCGGGGTTCCGAGCAGCCTGAATATTCGGTTGTCTGATCGCGACCGCATATTCTCTCGTACAGATCCGGCCCGTAACTCGTTTGCAAGGGCTCTGCTTCACTCAACTTGAACGTTCGCCGACCGTCCACCAATCTTTCGGCACGGAGGAGAACGACCTTTCTCGGGCTGCCGATGAAAAAACCATGCGCAAAATCGTACATGTGCGTAACGAAAAATATCTTTATTCCCGTCTCCAGCAGGGCGGACACTATTTGGCGGGCAATTTCCGAGCCTTCCCGCTCATTTGTCGCCGAAAACGACTCGCCGCACAGCAAAACGGAATTTGGCGTTATATGGTCTATGATGTCGTTCATTCTGCTCAGTTCCTCGTCGAACTTCCCACTCTTCATGGTGATGTCCTCCTGCCGCTTGTAATGCGTGAAGAGGCCGTCGCAGACGTTGGAGCGGAAAGCGTTTGCCGCAACAAACATGCCGCACTGCATCATTAAGAGCGCCAGGCCCACGCTTCGCAGGAACGTCGACTTCCCACCCTGATTCGCGCCGGTGATGATGAAGAGTCCCGCATTCTTCGCGGGCAAATCGGTGCCGACGACTTTTCGTTGCATGGTCAACGCGAGACAAGGATCGTAAAGTTCCTCGAACGAAAGCGTTCGTTCCCATAGAGCCGCGGGCTCGGGAAACGACACTGGTGTCCCCGTCAGAATCAGCTGCCGGTGCAAATTCAAGCAACCGACGTAAAACGCCAACTCCATCCGCAACATTCTGAAGAAATTTATAATGTGATCCGTGGACTGAGCGAGTGCGCTAGCCACTAGGCTCACCCCTCGATCCCTCAGGTCCGACAATGCGCGGGCGCCGGCATCGTCGCGATCGGCGATACGGTAGGTGTAAGTCGGCGATCCGGTCGCAAAAATCCTCCTTATCCAACTGGCGGGCCTTCGCGGCCGGTGAAGGATATAATTGACGCCGTGATCGCCATCTCCCAATTCGGCGCTGACCGGTACGCCGTCGCGGAATTTCAAGAGTTTTAGATGATCCGAAACTTCCGCGAAGAATTCGTCATCAAGTTCCCTTTTGATCGTCGCGAAGAACGCATTGAATCCTTGCGACGAAAAATCGCACGAATACGTGTTGGCGATGTGTCTCAGTTTTTGCAGACGGACGACGGCCATCTGCAACACGTCGATTGAACTGGACAAAACTCCGCCCGGATAACGGATGGCAAAGCCCCAGTAACCCGACCGCCGTTTTTCGAGAGTGTCCACGGCGATATCGTAGATATCCCGAACAACCGATGAATTGTTCAGACAGTCGCGAAGCACGGCCTGGCGGTACAAAATGGTGTCGACGTCGGTTTCGCCGAGCAGCACGGCCTTCCGTGCCACGTGCAGCAGGAAATCGTCACCGCATGCCATGGCATTGAACAGCGTGCGTAATTCGAGATCTTGCGTAAGTGCCTTTTCGTGCGGTGGCAACATCCGCTCGATATCGAAATCCCGATCCCTGTACATCAAATACGTTTTCATGGATTAAGGCGCGCCGTCAGGGAATCGTAGGTGAGCCGATATTTTTCGGCGATCGCCATCGCGTAGGCCAATCCGTCAGCCGGCCTCCGCACGATCTTGAATGTGCGCATCGCCGGATTTTCCGGAACGACGGTGCCGACCATGCTCACCGTCTGCTCGCCCAAGGACGCAAGTTCGTCGATGAACGTTACGCAAACGGAGAGGGCACCCAATCTGATCAGCTGTTCGACGATCTTCTTGCTGAGGTAAACGGCATCGTTCAACGACGTTGAAGTGAATATCTCGTTCAATATGATGATGCTGTTCGGCGTCGACTCCCGAAAGATTTGATGAATCCGAAGGAGATCGTCCTCCAACTTGCCGCGAAGGTTGGTGATATTCTCTTCCTTCTCGAAATGCGTAAAGAGCTTGTCGAACAGAAATAATTGTGCCTTGTTGCCCGGCACGGGGCAGCCAAGGCGGGCCAAATAGTGCAGTTGTCCGAAGGTTCGGGCAAAAGTCGTTTTGCCGCCCTGGTTCGGGCCGGTTACGACGAAGATACACTCCTTGCCTTCTAGATAGAAATCGTTGCAGACGAGGGTCGCGCCATCTTTCGCGCACTTGTGGGCGAGCGCTAGGTCAAACCCGTCATAGTCGAAAATGGCCTTATCCGTTCGGGAAATTCGCGGGTAACAGAACTTCAGATTTTCTCGCTTGAGAGACGCGATGTATTCCAGATATGCGACGTAGAACTGTATTTCACGGTCAAATCGCACCACCGCTGCATCCAAAAAATCGCGATTGTTCCGACAAAAGCCATCGATTGACGAAAAGATGTCGGGAAACAATCTGGCTATGGACCCCACGATGCCAGCCTCGACGTGATTCAAACCATCCGATGAGAAAAACCTGAACATATAGTCTTTGACGTCTCGCTGCTTGAATCGTTCGAACGTTTTCAGCACGTCGGCGCTGTAGTCACTTTCGGATTCATGTCTGCGGACCTTGACGCTCCCAGGCTTGATGAGGAGGCGATACCTGATGCTGGCTAAATCGGCTTTGAATTTTTTCGATTCGGCGCGAAGTGCCGTGAAATGGCTGGATTTGAAATAGGCTAGCAGGTATTCCCGAAAGGCGGTAAGCCCGCCCGACTTCACCTCGGAAACGAGCAGTCCTTGTGCAAGGCCGGAAACGGCGTTGCAGTAATCGTTCACCGCATCCAGAAACCATCGGTCCTTTTCAAGTTTGTAGTAGAGCTTTTTCGCCCTATTCAGATTCAGCCGCATCGCGCGCATCTTCTGCGCAAAGGTGTTTATGTGTGCAACGGTTCGTCCATCTTCGAGGTCCTTCATGACTTGATGGCGATAGCTGATCGCTTCGGGGTCTATCAAAAGACTTTGGAAGTACGGCCTCAGATTGTATTCGTCCTTGCCGGCGATGATTGCGGCGATGATCTGATCGAGATTCAGATCGATGAAGAACGCCGGGGCGTCGCCCCCGTCATTCGACATGTCGTGGTCGGGACGTTGGAAAAGGATGCTGTGAAAGGTCATAGGACGGTATTACCGTAAGCACCGGGCGTGGGCGGTGACGCCGGTGACAAGCGGCCGATTGGTCGCGCAAATGTGGCTGTTTGCCGAAATAACATGGACGGAAACTCCCACCGCTCTCAGCATTCTCGGTAGGAGTCATCAGCCCATCGGGGCAGTTCGGAGGGGTGGACTCCATCACCCCAGGCCAGAGCCCGTATTTAATATAGTTACTGCGTTGCATTATGGCGAGAGCAATCAGTCGCGGCCAACCGCGCAATGAATGCTCAATCGGGGCAGGCCGTCATACGGCCGGATGACGCCGCGGCCGTGGCATGATAGGGGTCAAGGCCGGCGGACCATGGAAGGCGCGGGCGATGGGCGGCGTTCAAATTCTTACGATAAAGGCCGACGAAGCCGGACTCCGGCTTGACCGCTGGCTGAGAAAACGATTCCCGGATGTCGGCCACGGGCGGGTGCAGAAGTGGCTGCGTACCGGACAGGTGCGCCTCGACGGCCGCCGCGCCAAGGCTGGCGTGCGCCTGACGGCCGGACAAAAGGTTCGGGTGCCGCCGGTCGGCGACGTGGCGCCGGGGAAGCCCACGCCGTCCAAGCCGGCGGTCTCGGATGCCGACGCGCGCGACCTGAAATCGCGCGTCCTCTACCGGGACGACCACGTGATCGTCATCGACAAGCCGGCGGGGCTGGCGGTGCAGGGCGGGCCAGGCATCCGGCGCCATCTCGACGCCATGTTGTCAGCGTTGCGCTTCGATGCCGACCAACCGCCGCGGCTAGTGCATCGCCTCGACCGCGACACCAGCGGGGTACTGGTGCTTGCCCGCACCGCCGAGGCGGCAAGCAAGCTCGCCGCCGTTTTCCGGTCAAAGGACGCGCAAAAAATCTATTGGGCGGTAGTCGTCGGCGTGCCGCGACCGGCGGAAGGCGTTGTCGACTTGGCGCTGGCGAAAAAGCCGGGTCGATGGGGCGAGCGGGTCGGCACTCATGACGACGGCAAGCAGGCGACCACCACCTACCGGGTAATCGAACGTGCCGGCCGCGAAGCGGCGTGGGTGGTGTTCGAGCCGCTGACGGGCCGCACCCACCAGATCAGGGTCCATGCCGTAGCGTTGGGAACGCCGATACTGGGCGACGGCAAGTACGGTGGCTGCGCCGCGTTCCTGGAAGGTGAAAGCATCGCCAAGAAATTGCACCTGCACGCGCGGGCGATCCGCATGCCGCATCCGGCGGGCGGTACGCTGGAAGCCGAGGCGCCGATGCCGCCGCACATGCGGGCGACGTTCGAGGCGTTGGGCTTCGACGAAGGCAGCCGATCCGATGCGTTCCACGGTGCCGCCGCCCCGGGAAATTTGTGAGTGTCGGCCGTCGTGACAAGCAGCCGCGGCGATCCGGCAGATTGTTGAATAATTCCAAACTGTAACAAACAAACGCTTTCCCTGCCCGCGTATGTCACTACAATATAAGGAAAGTTCGCCGCGGGGTGGCCCGGGACACAAGCATCCCGGTAACGATGGCGAAACTAACCTTGAGGTCCGAATTTTCGCGTGCGAGGCGGGCGTCGGCGCAGCGTCTTCGCGTGGCCGCGGGGGCGAGTCCGATCGGCAGCGTGGATAACCAGGATCGACATGCGGATTTTGATGATCGAGGATCACCGGCGGTTCGCCAAGTTCGTCAAGGACGGGCTTGAGAAGGAAGGCTTCACCGTCGACGCCGTCGAGACCGCCAGCGGCGGCGAGGACGCCAGGGCGGCGGTCCAATACGACGCCGTCATCCTCGACCTCGGGCTTCCCGATTGCGACGGCATCCAACTGTTGCGGGGATGGCGCGAGCGCGGCGACGACACGCCGGTGCTGATTCTCACCGCCCGCGACGGCATCGACGACCGGGTGCGCGGCCTCAACAGCGGCGGTGACGACTATCTGCTGAAGCCATTCGCCATGGAGGAGCTGGTCGCCCGCATCCGCGCCCTGCTGCGGCGTCCGGGCGGTGTCCTCGGCTTGGTGATGACGGCGGGCAACGTGTCGTTCGATACCACCGCCCGCGAGGTGCGCGTCAACGATCGCACCATTTCCATCCCGCGCCGCGAGCTGGGCGTCCTCGAACACCTGATGCGCCGCAACGGCCGCGTCGTGCCCAAGGACGTGCTCGAAGACAAGATCTACGGCTTCGGCAAGGAGGTTTCCTCCAACTCGGTCGAAGTGCATGTGTCGCGGCTGCGCAAGCGGCTCGCCGGCGCCGGCGCCAACATCAGCGTCCACACGCTCCGCGGCGTCGGTTACCTGTTGTCCGAGGAAAGCACCATCGCGCCCCACTAAGGCGCGGCCGCGGGCGGTCGCCGGCGACCGGCGGCCACGCGGCGCAGGTTTCGATCGTCAATGCGCGAACCATTGAAAGTCCGATTGGCCGTATTCGATTGCGACGGCACCCTCGTCGACGGCCAGCATTCGATCATCGCCTCCATGAGCCGGGCGTTCGCGGCCCACGGCCTCGCCGCGCCGGCGGCCGATGCCGTCCGCCACGTGGTCGGCCTGCCATTGCGGGAGGCGATCATCCGCCTGCTGCCCGACGCCGCCGAGGCCGATCACACCCGGCTGGAGAGCGGATACGTTGACGCCTATTCGGCGCTGCGGCGGAACGGCGCGATCAACGATCCGCTGTTCCCGGGGGCCGTCGAGACCCTGGATGCGCTCGACCGCGCCGGCTGGATCCTCGGCATTGCCACCGGCAAGGGGCGGCGCGGCCTGCTGGCGACGCTCGACAGCCACGGCATCACCGGCCGCTTCGCGATCCTGCAGACGTCGGACCTCGGGCCCGGCAAGCCCAACCCGGACATGCTGCTCAACGCCATGAGCGAAGCCGGCGCCGCGCCGGCCAACACGGTGATGATCGGCGACACCGTCTACGACATGGAAATGGCCCGGCGCGCCGGCACCATGGCCGTCGGCGTCGCCTGGGGTTATCATCCCGAGAGGGAATTGCGGCGCGCCGGCGCCCATGCGGTGGCGCAGAGTTTCGCGGAAATTCCCGAAAAGATCGCCGACCTGGGAGGATGATGCGCCATGCGCGGTTGGAAGACAGCGGTCTCGGCCGTCGTGGTCCTCGCCGTGGCCGTGGTGGCGGCCGCCGTCGCCATCATCAAGTCGTTGGATTTCAATGAATATCGTGGCCTGATCGCGGACCAGGTGAAGGCCGCCACCGGGCGCGAGATGACCATCGCCGGCAGGCTGGACGTCAAGGTCTCGCTCACTCCGGCGCTGGCGGTGGAAGGCGTGACGTTCGCCAACGCTACTTGGGGCTCGCGGCGGCAAATGGCGACGGTGAAGCAGCTTGCCGCCGAGGTCGAGCTGTTGCCGTTGCTGACCGGAGACGTGCGCGTCAAGCGGCTGGTGCTGACCGGCCTCGACATCTTGCTCGAGACCGACGCCAAGGGACTCGGCAACTGGCAGCTGGCGCCGGCCGGCAAGGCCGAGCCGGCGAAGCCGGCCGCCGACACGGCGACCAAGCTGCCGGTGGTACACGCAGTCGGGATGAAGGACATCGCCATTTCCTTCCGCGACGGCAAGACCGGCAAGACCACGGCGTTGCGCCTTGCCCGCCTCGACGTCGAGGAGAAGGGCGCCGACGCGCCGATGACCGTGGCACTCGCCGGGGACTTCGACGGCAAGGCATTCGAAGCGTCGGGGCGGCTCGGCCCCCTCGATGCGCTGATCAAGGGCGGCGTGCCGTATCCGATCGTCATGCGCGCCAAGGCTCTCGGCGCCGAGGTCGAGATCGAGGGCGTGGTATCGGAGCCGCGCGCCATGACCGGCCTTGATCTGCGTGTTCGGGCGTCGGGCAACGAACTGGCCGAGACGGTGACCGCGGTCGCCGCCCAGGCGGCGGTGGAGAAGCTCCGCAAGCTGCCGGCCATCGGACCGTACAAGATCGCCGCGCGAATCAAGGGCGACGCGGCGAAATTCTCGCTGACCGCCATCGACGTCGCCGTCGGCAAGGCGGAACTGGCGCGCCTGACCCTGTCCGGCGCCGTCGCCGACGTGCCGACCGCCGCCGGCGTCGACGTGAAGTTCACCCTCGAGGCCAAGGATGCGGGCCCGCTGGCCAGGGCGTTCGGCGTCGAGTTGCCGGCACTGCCGCCGTTCAAAGTCGCGGCGGCGCTGTCCAACCCCAAGGACGGCTACGTCCTCGACGGCCTCGACGCCAGGCTCGGCAACAGCGACCTCAAGGGGCGGCTCAGGCTGCAGCTTGCCGGCCTGCCGCGGCCGCGCCTCGACGGCGAAGTCGACGCCGACCTGCTCGACCTCGATGCCCTGTTGCCGAAGCGCCCCGCCGCGACGGCGCCGGCGACGAAGAGCGATCGCGTGTTTCCCGCCGATCCGCTGCCGGTGGACGGCCTGAAGGCGGCCGACGGCCGCCTGCGGCTCAAGGCCAAGCGGGCGATCGTCGGCGGCATCGCCGTCGACGACATCGACCTCGGCCTGGCGCTGGCCGGCGGGCGGCTCGAGATCAAGCCGATCGCCGCCGTGGTCGGCGGCGGCAAAGTCGCCGGCGAGGCGGTGCTCGACGGGGCACGGCCGACGCCGGCGGTGACCATCGCCGTGACCGCCCGGCAGGTCGATTACGGCGCCATCCTGAATCAGCTGCAGCTGACCGACATCGCCCGCGGCAAAGTCGACGCCACGGTGGACGTGAAAGGCCAGGGCGGCTCCCTCAGGGCGATCATGGCCGGCCTCGACGGCCGAGCCCGCGTCGTCACCGAGGGCGGCCAGATCGACAGCGGCGTCCTCAACGTGCTGTCGGCGGACGTCACCTCGGCGCTGCCGTTCTTCGACAGCAAGGGCGACAAGTCAATCCGCTGCGGCGTCGTCGACGTCGACGTCCGCAAGGGCCGCGCCTCGGCGAAGACCCTGGTGTTCGAAACCGGCGGGATCAGCATGATCGGCAGCGGCGGCATCAACCTCGCCGACGAATCGATCGCCATCAACGTCGATCCGCGGGCGAAGAAGCTCAGCCTGCTGAAGCTCACCCTGGTGCCGGTCAACGTCGGCGGCACGCTGGCCAATCCGACGGCGGCGCCCGACGTCGGCGGCGCCGCGGTAGGCGCGGTCACCGGCGCCGTCAAGACCGCCAAGGACATCGCCACCGGCGTCGCCGAGGGCGGCGTCAAGGCCCTCGGCGGCCTGGTCGGCGCCGGCGGCGACAAGAAGCCTGGCGGCCAGGCGCAATCCGTCGACGACACCGATTACTGCAAGCTGGCGCTGGCCGGGCGGCCGCTGACGCCGGCGGTGGCAAAGCCGACCACCGCTCCCGCCGCGCCGCAGCAGCAACAGCCGAGCTCGACCGCCGACAAGCTCGACAAGAAGCTGGACGAGCTCGGCAAGGGCATCGGCGGCGCGCTGAAGGGACTGTTCGGCAAGTAGCCGCCGCCCGGCAACCAGCGGAAGGCGATGCCGATCCCTGGCCTGATCGGCCGCTGACACCGCCGACCGGCGGCCGAGGGCGCGGAGGCTCTTGGGCCCACGGCGGCGATTGGCTACAGTAGGCGCCGACGCCGCCACGGCAAACGTCACCAAGCTCCTAGGAGTCGTCATGCTGCACCGGTTCATCGTCCTGTTCGCGGTCTTCGCGCTGGCCGCCGCGTTCGCCCAGCCGGCGCGGGCGCAAATCCTGGCCATGGTCAACTACGAGAGCAAGATCCAGCAGGGCCTGAAGGGCGGCGACGTCGCCGGCCATCCGGCGCGCAAGGAAGGCATCGCGGTCATCGACGTCGATCCGGCTTCCAAAAACTTCGGCAAGATCCTGGCCAACGTGCCGCTGCCGGCCAGCCTGGTGGCGCACCACATCTTCTACAACCGCGACATGAGCAAGGCCTACGTCACCGCGCTTGGGCTGTCGCGCATGTACGTGATGGACATGAAGAAGCTCGACTACCGGCTGAAGAAGATCGACGTCGCCGGCTGCAAGGTCGGCGAGGACGTGGTGTTCTCCGACGACAACAAGACTTGGTACCTGACGTGCATGGGCTCCGCCAACGTCGTCGTCGGCGATGCCGTCACCGACAAGGTCAAGTCGATCATCAAGCTGCCGAAGCCGTACCCGCACGGCATCGCCATCCACGGCGGCATCGACCGCATCCTTGTCACCGAGACGGTCAGCCCCGACCTCAAGATTCCCGGCGAGACCATCACCGCCATCGAGGCCTCGACCGGCAAGCCGCTGAAGACTTACAAGCTGTCGGCCAAGCCGTCGCCGTCGGGCGCGGCGCCGGTGGAGGTCCTGTTCGTGCCGGGCGCCAACCCGCCTGTCGCCTACGTCACCAACATGTTCGGCCACACCCTGTGGACCGCCACCTGGAACGCCGCCGCCAAGGACTTCGACATCGCGCAAGCCCACGACTTCAACGGCACCGGCTCGGGCGTGCCGCTGGAGATGTATTTCAATTCCAAGGCCGACCGGCTCTACGTCACCACCGCCAACCCCGGACACCTGCACATCTTCGACCTCGGCCAAGGCCCGGCGAAGCCGAAGCTCATGAAGACTCTGCCGGCGGCCGGCGGGGCGCATCACGTGGCGTTCACCAAGGACTGGCGTTACGCCTTCGTGCAGAACGCGCTCCTCAACCTCAAGGGCATGGACGACGGGTCCATCACCATCGTCGACCTCAAAACCGAGACGGTGGTCGGCAGCGTCGACACCCTGAAGAAGATGGGCCTCAATCCCAACTCCATCGTGCTGCTGCCGAGGTGGAACCATCTGGCCGGCCACTAGGCCGGACACCGCCATGCAGGACATCGTCCGCCAGCTCGAGGAAGCCCGCGAGCGCGCCCGCCAGGGCGGCGGCCCGAAACGCATCGACGCCCAGCATGCCAAGGGCAAGCTGACGGCGCGGGAGCGGATCGAATTGCTGCTCGACCCCGGCTCGTTCGAGGAGTGGGACATGTTCGTCGAGCACCGCTCCCACGACTTCGGCATGGCGGAGCAGAAGATCCCCGGCGACGGCGTCGTCACCGGCTTCGGCACCGTCAACGGCCGGCTGGTGTTCGTGTTCAGCCAGGACTTCACGGTGTTCGGCGGCTCGCTCTCCGAGGCCCACGCCGAGAAGATCTGCAAGATCATGGACCAGGCGATGAACGTCGGCGCGCCGGTGATCGGCATCAACGACTCCGGCGGCGCCCGCATACAAGAAGGCGTGGCGTCGCTGGCCGGCTACGCCGAGGTGTTCCAGCGCAACGTGCTGGCCTCCGGCGTCATCCCGCAAATTTCCGTCATCATGGGGCCGTGCGCCGGCGGCGCGGTTTACTCGCCGGCGATGACCGACTTCATCTTCATGGTCCGCGACTCCAGCTACATGTTCGTCACCGGCCCGGACGTGGTGAAGACGGTGACCCACGAGGAGGTCACCCACGAGGAACTCGGCGGCGCCGTCACCCACACCACCACGTCGGGAGTCGCGGACAAGGCGTTCGCCAACGACCTCGAGGCGCTGCTGTATCTCCGCCGGTTCATCGATTTCCTTCCCGCCAACAACCGCGAGAAGCCGCCGACGCGCCCCACCCCCGACCTCGGCGACCGGGTCGAGCCGTCGCTCGACACGCTCGTCCCCGACGACCCGGCGAAGCCCTACGACATGAAGGAGCTGATCGCCAAGGTCGTCGACGAGGGCGACTTCTTCGAGCTGATGCCCGGCTACGCCGGCAACATCGTCGTCGGCTTCGGCCGCATGGAGGGCTCGACGGTCGGCGTCGTCGCCAACCAGCCGATGGTGCTGGCCGGCTGCCTCGACATCGCGTCGGCCATCAAGGGCGCCCGGTTTGTCAGGTTCTGCGACTGCTTCAACATCCCGATCGTCACCTTCGTCGACGTGCCCGGGTTCCTGCCCGGCACCGACCAGGAGCTGGGCGGCATCATCAAGCACGGCGCCAAGCTGCTCTACGCGTTCGCGGAAGCCACCGTGCCGAAGGTCACGGTGATCACCCGCAAGGCCTACGGCGGCGCCTACGACGTGATGAGCTCGAAGCACCTGCGCGGCGATGTGAATCTCGCATGGCCGTCGGCCGAGATCGCGGTGATGGGCCCGAAGGGCGCGGTCGAGATCATCTTCCGCGGCGACTTGGGCGACGCGAAGAAGATCGCCGAGCGCACCGAGGAGTACCGGCGGCGCTTCGCCAACCCGTTCATCGCCGGCCACCGCGGCTTCATCGACGACGTGATCATGCCGAGCAACACCCGGGTGCGCATCTGCCGGTCGCTGAAGATGCTGCGCGACAAGCAGCTCGACAACCCGTGGAAGAAGCACGGCAACATCCCGCTGTAGCGGCGCGGCCACGCCTACAATTCCGGTCGTCATTCCCGCGCACGCGGGAATCCAGTTTTTTTATGATCCCTGGACCCCCGTCCTCGCCCTGAGCAGCGCGCCTCTCCTTCAAGACGCCTGCTTCGCGGGCTCCTCAGGATGAGGCGCGCGAGTCGAAGGGCGCGGGGGTGACGGTTACGAAACGGAACGGACGACGATCTGAGATTTTTTATTGTCGGCTTTTTTCGCGGTCGTCCGAAGGTCGTCCGGAAGTCGTCCGCCGGTCGTCAGGTTTTGCCGCCGGCTTCCCGCCAAGTCCTTGAGACGCCGCGAGTCCGCCCGAGTTTTTTTCTTCGAAGGTCGTCATTGGTCGTCAAAAGTCGTCAAAGGTCGTCATTTTCAAGGTCGCGGTCGTCGTTCGGGTCGTCGTTTCGTTGGCGTGGCGGCGGCGCCCCGTCCGCGCCCGTCGTGCCCCGGTTCTCGGACCCGCGCATGGCGCGGCCCGATGACAGGCTCCGCCCGGGGCGTCGAGTGGCACACCGCTGGCGGCAGTCGCCGGCTGCCGGTTCCTCGTCTTCCTATTCACGATGTCCAAGAGCGGCTCCCTTTGGGAGCGGTTCCCCGGCCAGAGCCGAGGACTGGTACAAAGATAGAACACACGCGGGTAAATGTCAAATAAATTCTTATTATGGGGGTGGTAATAGGTATAAACACCTTATTATGGTCGGCGAGCGGTACCGCAGGCCGGCCGCCCGCGCCGCGTTGCAAATCGGCCCGCCTCGGGTAGAGTCGGCGGCGCGGCGGGGGCACCGGGGCCGGAAAGGCGCCGGCGGCCGAAGGGGACCTTCCCGACAATAACCGACATCCGCCCGCGGAGTGTGCCTTGAGCGCGGCCGAACAGTGGGTCTACGACAATTCGCGGCCGACGGCGCTGACCGTGCCGGCGCGGCTGTTCCGCGCCGTCCACCACCTGCTGCTGGTTTCGGGCGTCGGCGTCATGGTGCTGGCCACCCACGCGCCGATGGCGGCGGCGCATGGCACCTTCCTGGCGGTGGTGTTCAACGTCGCCCTCGGCTTCTTCGCCGTCGAATACGTGACGCGGCTTTACGGCGCCGCGGCGGCGCCGTCGGCGGAGCCGACCCATCCGTGGGTCGCCCGCTGGGAATGGGCGATCTCGCTGAACGGCATCATCGACCTCGCCGCGGTGCTGCCGTTCGTCCTCGCCGGCCTCGCCGGATGGAGCCCCGAGGCCACCAACCTGTTCGCCGTGCTGTGGGTGCTGAAGCTGTTCCGCTATTCGCCGGGGTCCGGGATGCTGCAGCGGGTGCTGCGCGACGCCCGCGAGAGCCTGTTCAGCGTGTTCGTGGCATTCATCGTCGTGCTGCTGGTGGCGGCGACGCTGATGCACGTGTTCGAGGGCCCCGGCCAGCCGAAGCTCTACGGCAGTATCCCGGACGCGCTGTGGTGGACGATCGTGACGCTGACCACCACCGGCTACGGCGACGTCGTGCCGGTGACACCGCTCGGCCGGGTGCTCGCCGCCGTGGTGATGATCTGCGGCATCGCCACGTTCGCGATGTGGGCCGGCATCCTCGCCACCGCCTTCGCCAACGAAGTGCGCCGCCGCGAGTTCCTGCGCAACTGGGACCTGATCGTCAAGGTGCCGTTCTTCCGCGAGCTCGGCGCCGCCACCATCGCCGACATTGCGCGCATCCTGAAGCCGCAGGAGGTGGAGAAGGGGCGCGCCATCATCCGCCGCGGCGATCCCGGCGACTGCATGTTCTTCATCGTTTCGGGCGAGGTCGAGGTGCGGCTGGCGGCGGGCCCGGAGCGTCTCGGCCCCGGCGGCTTCTTCGGCGAGATCGCGCTGATCACCGGCGAGCCGCGCCGGGCGACAGCGGTCGCATCGGTGGCGACACAGCTTCTCGCCCTCGACATCGCCGATTTCCGCGAGCTGACGGCGCGCCGGCCGGAGCTGGCCGAGGTGGTGACCAGGGAAGGCCGGCGGCGGTTGGAGCGCGACAGGCAGGCCCAGGGCGGCGGGGAATAGACGGCCGGCGGCGCAGTAGAGATCCGTCAGCTTTTTACAGTCCCGGTCGTCATTCCCGCGCAGGCGGTAATCCAGAATCCAGATTCCTGGATGCCCCGGACTGACGCCGGGGCATGACGGGCGTGGTAGTAGGCGCCGGCCTTGCAATCACTCCATTCGTCATCGCCCGGCGAAGCCCGGGCGATCCAGGGGCCGTCTTACATCCTCTTCGGTATGTATCGCGCGAACCAGGCGAGCGCCAGCAGGCTGAGCCCGCTGGCGACGAACACCGCCGGCAGTGCGAAGGCGCGCAGCAGCACCGCGAACGCCGCCGGCGGCACCAGCTGCGAGGTGTGGCGGAAGGTGCCGAACACGGTGGTCATCTCCGGCCGCTCCAGCGGCCGCACGGCGCGCAGGAACGGCGTGTTGCCGGCGCCGTCGATGATGCTGGCGGCGACGGCGGCGGCGATCAGCATGGCGGCGCCGAGCCACGGCCACGGGGCGGCCCAGGCCACCGCCACCGTCGTCGCCCCGGCCGCCACGTAGCCGGCGATCAGCATCGCCCGCATGCCGAACCGCCGCACCAGGGCGCCCCACAGCGGCACCAGGAACAGCGCCGCCAGGCCGATCGAGACGATGGCGCCGCCGGCCTCCTCGCCGAGGCCCGAGGTGACGGCGTAGATCGGCGCGTAGATGAAGAACATCGCCCACCAGCCGGCGCGCCCCGTGGCCAGGAACCACGACAACCTGAGGCGCGGCTGGGCGAAGAAGCGCTTGAGGTACTTGACCGGGTTGGGCGGCGCCAGGCGGCCGCGCGGCAGGGCCGGGTTCTCGGTCAGGCGCAGATACCAGAAGCAGGCCAGCAGCGCCGCCGCCGCCGCGGCCGCCAGGCCGTAGGCGGCCCAGGCGCCGAAGTTGGCCTTGAGCCACACCCCGAGCCACGGCCCGAGCGCCCACGCGCCGGCGGCGAAGAAGATGCGCCTCGGCTCGAAGGCGGCGATGTCGCGCCGGGCCACGAAGTCGAGGACGTAGAGGTTGAGGGTGATCTCGAGCGCGGCGGCGCCGATCACCTGGGCCAGCAGGCCGAGCACCAGCGTCGCGCGGCTCTCGACGGTGTAGAGCCCGCACGCCGCGATCACCAAAAGTCCGCCCAGGGTGAACACCCAGCGCCGCCGGATGCGATGGGTCAGCCACGGGATCGCCAGGCTGCCGATGAGCCCGCCGATGCCGACCAGGGCGTAGACGACGCTGACCCGCTGGGCGTCGCCGAACAGCGCCAGGGCCTGCAGCGGCACGGCGGCGATCGGCAGCGTGCGGGCGACGGCCTCGATCAGGAACAGCGCCACGAACGCGGCGGCGCCGGGCTGCCCGGGAACCAGCCACAGCGGAAGATGGAAGTTGCGCACCCGGCGGGCTCCTTAGGCCATGATCCATTCGATTGTGACCAATTCGTCATTCCCGCGAAAGTCGGAATCCGGCGTTCTCTAAAAAACCGGAACCCCGCGTGCGCGGAATCGATGATACCGATCACGCCTCACCGCGCATGCCCCACCTCACCCTCCCGTCCTTCGCCACACTCAGGACGGGGCCCTCCCTCTCCGCCCCAAATGGGGCGGAGAGGGTCGGGGAGAGGTGGGGGAAGCGCGTCGCCGTCAATCCAGCTTGAAGCCCTTGGCGCGGACGAAGGCGCCGAAGTCGGCGCGCTCCGGCTTCGAGTACTGGCGCGCCTTGTCCTCGCTCCACGAGTAGTCGGCGGCTTCCCCGTAGTCGGCGGCGAAGCGCTGCCGGGCGTAGGGCTGGATGCCGCGGCGGCGGGAGTCGTAGGCGTCGATCAGCGCGCGCTGGCCCGCGTCGTCGTAGCGGTCGACGTGGAACGTCGCGGCGAGCGGCAGCCGCAGGCTGATGGTGCCCTGGTTGGCCGGCCAGCCGACGGCGAGGCCGGCGACCGGGAACACGTGGTCCGGCAGGGCGAGCAGGTCGCCGATGAGCGCCGCGTGGTTGCGCACGGCGCTGATCGGGCAGCAGCCGAGGCCGGCCTGCTCGGCGGCGACGACGAAGGTGGCGAGCGCGATGGCCGCGTCGACGGCGGCGTTGAAGAACGCGTCCAGGTGGTCGTTGGCGAACCGCCGGCGGCGCCAGGCGTGGAGTTGCCGCTGGCGGCGGTTGTTGCCGCAGAATATCAGGAACGCCGGCGCGGCGGCGATCCACGGCATGTCCGGGAACAGGGCGTCGATGGTGGCGCGGGTGTCGCGGTCGCGGATATCGACGATGTCGCGCTGCTGCAGGTCGCTCTTGGTCGGCGCCGAGAAGGCGGCCGCCGCCAGGGTCTCGATCAGCGCCGGGTCGACGGGCTTCGACGCGTAGCGGCGGACCGAGCGGCGCCCGGCGAGATAGGCGATGGTGGCGGCGGCGGGTCCGAGGTCGCAAGTCGGGGGCGCGGCGCCGAAGCGGTGGGCGAACAGGTCGCTGAGTGACTTCCCTGACTTGCGGGTCATGGTGTTGTTCTCCCAGGACGTTAACCACAGAGGCACAGAGACACAGAGAAGAAAGGAATCGCGGGGGACACCCCCGCACCCCCGGAATTTCCTTCGCGCGCGGAACGCGCGCAATTATTTTCTCTTTCTTCCTTCTTCTCTGTGTCTCTGTGCCTCTGTGGTGAAACTCTTATTTCGGCGGCTTGGCGCCGGTCTGCTCGCAGATGATGCCGTAATGCTCGACGCGGCGGTGGGCGGCGAAGTCGAAGGTGGTTTCCTTGAGGAATTTGGTGGCGTCGAGATCGCAGTCGTGGACGATCAGCTCGTCCGACTCGGTCTCAGCCGCCGCGACGATGATCCCGTCCGGATCGACGATGGCGGTGCCGGCCAGCAGGTGATGGCCGTCCTCGTCGCCGGCCTTGGCGACGCCGACCACCCAGCACGAGTTCTGGTAGGCGCCGGCCTGCATGCACAGATGATTCTGGTGCATGCGCGTCGCCGCCGTCTCCGACGGGCGCAGCGAATTGCTGGACGGCGTGTTGTAGCCGAGCACCACCAGCTCGACGCCCTTGAGGCCCATCACCCGGAACGTCTCCGGCCAGCGGCGGTCGTTGCAGATGCACTGGCCGACGACGCCGCCGAACGCCCGCGTCACCGGGAAGCCGAGATCGCCGGGCTCGAAGTAGCGCTTCTCCAGGTGCTGGAACGAGCGCCTGGGCTCGTACTCGGCGTGGCCGGGCAGGTGCACCTTGCGGTACTTGGCGGCGATGCGGCCGTTCTTGGCGACCAATATTTGGGTGTTGAAATGGCGGCCTTGCGGGGTCAGCTCGGCGTAGCCCAGCGAAAAGCCGATGCGGTTGTCGCGGGCGTAGTCGAACAACGGCTGCACCGCCGGGTTCGGCATCGCGGGCTCGAACCAGGCGTCCATGTCGGCGCGGTCGTCGGCGTAATAGCGGGGGAAGAAGGTGGTCAGCGCCAACTCGCTGAACGCCACCAGGTCGCAGCCCTCGGCCTTCGCCTGCATCATCAGGTCGAGCAGTCGCGCCACCACCGCCTGGCGGCCGTCGCGCTTCTGCACCGGGCCCGACTGCGCCGCGCCGACGCGCACCATTCGCCCGCGATTTGCCTTGGCCATGCCGAAATCGCCTTGCCGCAAAGACCCTTGGCGACGCCGTCGTGGCGCCGAGTTATGCACATTATTGTCTGTTGCAGAACCCGGCAAGGCACGCTACCACCAAGCCATGGCGGAGCGAACCGGCAGAGGCGGCGTAACCGGCAATACCACGGCCACCAGGACCGGGGAGCGCAGCTTCGCGCCGATGGCGGTGGAGCCGGTGACCGCCGCCAACCTCGCCGCCAAGGCGGCGGCCCCGAAGCCGCGCCCGCGGCCGCCGGTACGCGACGTGCCGCCCGCCCGGGTCGATCCGGCGCTGGTTCGCCAGCTCGAGCAGGAAGTGGCGCAGAAGGTGAAGAGCGGCCGCACGCGCATGCGCTGGTTCGCCAACCACCTGATCCTGTTCGTCGCCGGCGTCGCCGCCGCCATCCCGCTGCGGCTGATGGTATTCACCGACATCGAGGACGCCTTCCTCTACCTGCCGTTCGGCGCGTGGGTCGGGCTGCTGGCCGTGCACCTCAACTACGCGATGATCCCGATCCTCAAGCGCTCCAAGGCCCAGGCGCAGCTGAAGGCGTTGGTGCCGTCGGCCGACAAGGACCCGAACCAGCACGAGTTCGACCTGAGATAGTCCGTGACCGATGGCAAGCCCGCGACCGGGTCGGTCGACGCCGTCACCCCCAAAGCCGCCGGCGCCGCCGGCGCCGCCGACGCCGCCGTCGCCGCGGCGGCGGCAAAGCGCCGCCTGATGGGCTTCGGCACCCACCTCCTGGCGTTCTTCGCCGCCATGGTGGTGCTGGTGCCGATCAACTTCTTCGTCACCCCGCACGATCCGTGGTTCGTGCTGCCGATGGTCGGCTGGGGGTCGCTGCTCGCCGTCCACGCCGCCTACGCCATGGGGCTGTTCAGAAAACCATAAATCTTCATACTGTGGGGTCGCACCCGTCGACCGGCGCGCCTCATGCTTCGAGACGCGCCCTTCGGGCGCTCCACAGGATGAGAAGATTCCCGGACGCAGACGGCAACAATAGGCAAGCCGCATGTTCAAGAAGATCCTGATCGCCAACCGCGGCGAGATCGCCTGCCGGATCATCCGCACCGCAAGGCGGATGGGCATCAAGACCGTCGCCGTATGCTCCGAGGCCGACCGCCGCGCGCTGCACGTGCGCGAGGCCGACGAGGCGGTCGTCATCGGCCCGCCGGCGGCGGCGCAGAGCTACCTCGACATCAAGCGGATCGTGAAGGCGGCCGCCGACACCGGCGCCGACGCGGTGCACCCGGGCTACGGATTTCTTTCGGAGAACGCGGCGTTCGCCAGGGCCTCGAAGAAGGCCGGCGTCGCCTTCATCGGCCCGCCGGCGGCGGCGATCGCCGCCATGGGCGACAAGCTGGAGTCGAAGAAGATCGCCGTTAAGGCGGGCGTCAACGTCATCCCCGGCCATCCGGAGGCGATCAAGGACGCCGCCGAGGCGGTGCGGGTGGCCAGGAAGATCGGCTATCCGGTGATGCTGAAGGCGTCGGCCGGCGGCGGCGGCAAGGGCATGCGCATCGCCCGCGACGACGGCGAGTGCCGCGACGGCTTGAAGCGCGCCATGAGCGAGGCGCAATCGGCGTTCGGCGATGCCCGGGTGCTGATCGAGAAGTACGTCGAGAACCCGCGCCACATCGAGATCCAGGTGCTGGCCGATCATCACGGCAACGCGGTCCATCTCGGCGAGCGCGAATGCTCGATCCAGCGCCGCCATCAAAAAGTGATCGAGGAGGCGCCGTCGCCGTTCCTCGACGCGGCGACCCGGGCCGCCATGGGCGAGCAGGCGGTGCGCCTCGCCAGGGCGGTCAAGTATGCGTCGGCCGGCACCGTCGAGTTCGTGGTCGACGGCGGGCGCAACTTCTATTTCCTGGAGATGAACACGCGATTGCAAGTCGAGCACCCGGTGACCGAGATGATCACCGGCCTCGACCTGGTGGAGCAGATGATCCGCGTCGCCGCCGGCGACAAGTTGCGGTTACGCCAGGACGACGTGCGGCTCGACGGCTGGGCGGTCGAGGCCCGCGTTTACGCCGAGGACCCGCTACGCAATTTCCTGCCGTCGTCGGGGCGGCTGACGCGGTATCGCGCGCCGGCCGGGGACGAAACCCTGCGCGTCGAGACCGGCGTCTATGAAGGCGGCGACATCCCGATCCACTACGACCCGATGATCGCCAAGGTGGTCGCCCACGGCGCCGACCGCGGCGCGGCGATCCAGCGCCTGGCGCGGGCGCTGGACGCGTTCCACATCCAGGGCGTCCGGCACAACATCGGTTTCGTGGCGGCGGTGATCGCGCATCGGCGCTTCGCTGCCGGCGATCTCTCCACCGACTTCATCGCCGAGGAGTACCCGGGCGGATTCCGCGCCAACGACCTGCCGCCGGACGACCCGCGGCTGCTGGCGGCCGTCGCCGCCGCCGCGCACCGCGCCTACCAGGAGCGGGCGGCGATGATCTCCGGCCAAATCCCGGGCCGCGAGCGGGTGGTCGCCGACGACTGGGCGGTGCGGCTGGCCGGCGAGGCGTATGCGGTGCGGGTGCATCCCATCGACGGCGGCTACGATCTGGCGCTCGACGGCGAGGCGATGCTGCTGCAGACGGCGTGGAAGCTGGGCGAGCCGCTGTTCGAGGGCGCCCTCGACGGCCGCGACTTCTGCGTCCAGGTGGAGCGGGCGGGCGTCGCCTACCGGCTCAGCCACCGCGGCGCCGAGACCGAGGCCCTGGTGGTGAGCCCGCGCCACGCCGAGCTCGCCCGCCTGATGCCGGAGAAGGCGCCGCCGGACACCGCGAAATATCTGCTGTCGCCGATGCCGGGGCTGCTGGTGTCGCTGGCGGTGACGGCGGGCCAGGAGGTCAAGGCCGGCGAGGAGCTGGCGGTGGTCGAGGCGATGAAGATGGAGAACGTGCTGCGCGCCGAGCGCGACGGCGTCGTCGCCGCGGTCAAGGCCAAGCCCGGCGACAGCCTGGCGGTCGATCAGGTGATCCTGGAGTTCGAATAGAGGCGGAGGCTTTGAGCGGGGTTTCTCGAACACACCTTTCGTCATTCCCGCGCAAGCGGGAATCCAGTTTTTCAAGCGCCTGGACCCCCGCTTTCGCGGGAACGACAATCGAAACAGAATGCGACGGACTGCACTTTGAGGATTAACGGATGGCGGAAAAAGCGGTGCGCGTCGTCATCGAGGGCCGGGTGCAGGGCGTGTGGTTCCGCGGCTGGACCGCCGACGAGGCACAGCGGCGCGGATTGCGCGGCTGGGTGCGCAACCGCCGCGACGGCTCGGTGGAGGCGCTGTTCGCCGGCGCCGCCGAGAGCGTCGACGACATGGTGAAGGCGTGCCGGCGCGGCCCGCCGGCGGCGCGGGTCGACAATGTCGCCGAGCATCCGGCGGAAGACCCGGGCAACGGTTTCCAGTATTTGCCGACGGCGTAATCGTAGCGTTCCCCGAAGGCAAACTTGCCGCTTGACTCTTGGAGAGCATTTGACTGGTATACCGGTATGTCAGTGGCATTCCAGCTTGAGCGAGATCGCGCCTACAGGCTGCTGCTGGATCAAATCCTGACCAATCAAGTCGAAGTGGACCACCCGCTGTCGGAGCGGAAGTTGGCGGATGCCCTGCAGGTCGGCCGCACGCCGATCCGGGAAGCCATCCGCGACCTGGTGCGCGACGGCGTGCTCGAGGCGCGCCCGGCCCGCGGCACCTTCGTCCGGCGGCTGTCCCTCGAGGATGTCCGCGAAATCTATGAGGTCCGCGCCGCCCTGGAAGGGATGGCCGCGTTCCGGGCCGCCGACCACGGCGCGACGGCGGCGCTCAAGGCCTACGGGCCGCGGTTCCGCGAAATGATCAATCGTCCGGAGAGGTTCGACGTCGCCGGCATGTACGACCATGGCGCCGAATTTCACCTGGAGGTGTTTCGCGCCGCTCGCAACCGAAATCTGATGCAGATTTACGAGCCGCTGCGGCTGCGCTTTCGGGTCGCCCTCGGATTGCCGCGTTTTTACGACCACGACCGGGTGCAGGCTTCCGTGCATGAGCATCTTGCGGTGCTGGAGGCGATCGAACGGCGCGACCGCCGGGAAGCGCAGCGGCTGATGTGCGACCACCTTGCCCAGGGGCTCGATGCCCGCGTGCGGATATTCGAAAGCCTGCGCCGCTATCAGGCATCCGAAACCGACCGAAGGCGCGCCCGTGGATGACGGATACCCAACAATCGCATTCGACTCGGAGGAAACGGCCGACGGAAGGCCGCGCCCTTCCGGCATTGACGGCATTTTGGAATGGCGCGGCCGGCCGTCCGCGCCGAGCAAGCAGCGATCCAGGAGGATAGAAATGAGAGTGCTTTTCGCGATTCCCATTGTCGCCGCCATGGTGATGGGCGGTGTCCCGACGCCGGTCCAGGCGGACGTGACGCTGGATACGATCAAGAAGCGCGGCAAGGTCATCTGCGGCGCCAACGGCAGCCGCGCCGGATTCTCCGCCCTCGACAGCAAGGGACAGTGGCAGGGACTCGACGTCGACACCTGCAAGGCCATCGCGGCGGCGGTTCTCGGCGACAAGGAAAAGGTGCAGTTCGTCAAGACCACGACGCAGACGCGGTTCACCTTCCTGCAGACCGGCGAAGTCGACGTGTTGACCAGCAACGTGACCTGGACGCTCGGGCGGGATGCCAAGCTGGGCGTGGACTTCGTCGCTCCCACCTTTTATGACGGCCAGGGCTTCATGGTGAACAAGAAGCTCGGCGTCAAGACCGTCAAGGACCTCGGCGGCGCCACGGTATGCGTGCTCCCCGGCTCGACATCCGAGAAAGTGGCGGCGGACGTGCTGCGCGGCCACGGCCTCAAGTTCACGCCGGTCGTCATCCAGGACATGAAGGAGCTCAGCAAGGCGTTCTTCGGCGGCCGGTGCGACGTCCACGTGCAATCGACCTCGGGCTTGAGCGCGTCGCGCGCCGCGGCGGCGTCCAACCCCGACGACTTCATCATTCTGCCCGGCATCTACGGCAAGGATCCGATGGGTCCGGTCGTTCGCCAGGGCGACGCGCGATGGAAGGACATTGTCGCCTGGACCGTCTACGCGATGATGGAAGCGGAGGAAAACGGCGTTACCTCGAAAAACGTCGACGAGATGAAGAAGAGCGACAACGCCGACGTCGCCCGGCTTCTGGGTGTCAAGGACAAACTCGGCGAGGGGCTCGGCCTCGACAACGAATGGGCCTATCGCATCATCAAGCAAGTCGGCAACTACGGAGAGGTTTTCGAACGCAACGTCGGCAAGGGCTCGCCATTGAAGCTAGAGCGCGGAATCAACAACATTTGGACGAAAGGCGGCCTGCTCTACGCGCCGCCGTTTAAATGACGCCGTTGGCCGCCCGCGTCCGCCGGCGCGGGCGGCCGCGCGACTCCGACGCCTCCGTGTAGCCCGCCATGCGCGCCGCAGTCCTTTCGCGAGCCCAGCCGTCCCTCGGCGACGTGCGGCGGCGGCCGCCCCTCATGCGGCCGCGCCTGACGCTCGACGGATTGTGGCACAACCTCGGGTTTCGCGGTCTGCTTTATCAGGCGGTCGTCATCGTCCTCGTCATCGGCACCGCCGCCTACATGGTCGGCAACGCCCAGGAGGCGATGCAGAAACGCGGCATCGCGACGGGCTTCGGGTTCCTCGACGCCGAGGCCGCGTTCGCCATCGGCGAAAGTCTGATCGACTTCCGGCCATCCGACACTTTCTTGCGGGCTTACGTGGTGGCCGTCCTCAACACCTTGAAGGTGTCGGCCTTGAGCGTCGTCGGCGCCACCGTGCTCGGCGGCCTGATCGGGGTCGCCCGGCTGTCCTCCAATTGGCTGATCGCCCGCTTCGCGTCCCTCTATATCGAGGTGTTCCGCAACACGCCGCAGCTGGTGCAGATCATCTTCTGGTACACCCTGGTGACCCTGTTGCCGCACCCGCGCCAGGCGCTCAGCCTTCATGACTGGGCGTTCCTCAGCAATCGAGGGCTGGTATTGGCTTGGCCCGTCGCTCATGGGGCGTACGTCTGGGCCGCTTTCGCCGCCGTCGCGGCTTGCGTCGCCGCTTACGGCATCGCGCGTTGGGTCGACCACCGCCGGCGCCGCACCGGACAGGCCATCCCCGTATTTTGGTTGAACGCCGGCCTGGTCGCCGGCCTGCCGGTCGTCGCCTGGTTGATCGGCGGCGCGCCGAACGAGTTCGACGTTCCGAAGCTTCAGGGCTTCAATATCGTCGGCGGCGTCACGATGTCCCCGGAGTTCCTGGCGTTGCTGTTGGGGTTGTCGCTGTACATCGCGGCGTTCATCGCCGAGATCGTCCGCTCGGGCATCCAATCCGTCAGCCGCGGCCAGATCGAGGCGGCCAAGGCCGTCGGGCTCGGGCGCGTCGACCTTTACCTCAAGGTGATCTTGCCGCAGGCGCTTCGAGTCATCGTGCCGCCCGCCACGGCCCAATACGTCAGCCTGACCAAGAACAGCTCCCTCGGCGTCGCCATCGGTTATCCGGAGCTGTTCAGCGTCAACAACACCATCGTCACGCTCAGCGGCCACACCATCGAATGCATCGGCATCATGATGGCGGTGTATCTGAGCATCGCGTTTTCCATCGCGGCGGTCATGAACGTCTACAACAAGGCCGTGCAGATCAAGGAGCGTTGAGCGGATGGCCCGGCACGCACCCGTCTCCCACGCCATCGCCGTTTCGTCGCCGCGCCGCCGGCCGCCGATTCCGCAAACCGGCATCTTGGTGTGGCTGAAGGCCAACCTGTTCAACAACGCCCACAACACTCTGCTGACGCTGCTCGCGGCCTGGGCATTGTTCGTGACCATTCCGGACGCTCTTCGGTGGATGGTCCTGGACGCCGTCTGGATCACGGACGATGCCAAGTCATGTCGGGCGGCGGCCGGCGCCTGTTGGGCGGTGATCGCCGAGAAGCATCGCGTGATGCTGTTCGGAACCTTCCCGTATGACGAGCACTGGCGCGGCGTCCTGGTCATTGCCATCGTCGTCGGGATGGCGGTCGTTTCGGCATTCAGGCGTTTCTGGTCATACTGGTTGTTTCTGGGGTGGCTCGGCGCCGTGATCGTCGTCCTGGTGCTGCAATTGGGCGGCATTTTCGGGCTGGCCGAAACCGGTACCCACGAGTGGGGTGGCCTGCCGCTGACGCTGATCATGTTCGTGGGCACGGTGGTTGGCGGCCTGCCGGTGGCCGTCTTCTTGGCGCTCGGGCGGCGATCGCAGCTGCCGGTGATCAAGGCGCTGTGCGTCGGCACGATCGAGATCATCCGCGGCGTGCCGTTGATCACGGTGCTGTTCATGGCGTCGTTGATGTTCCCTTTGTTCGTTCCCGAGGAACTGACGATCGACAAGGTGCTGCGGGCGCAGATCGGAATGATCCTGTTTTTCGGCGCCTATGCCGCCGAGATCATCCGCGGCGGGTTGCAGGCGATCCCGCGCGGCCAATACGAGGCCGCGGACGCGGCCGGCCTCGGCTATTGGCAGACCACGGGCAGGATCATCCTGCCGCAGGCGATGCGGATCGTCATTCCGGCGCTGATGAACGACATCATCCGGGCGTTCAAGAACACCACGTTCGTCAGCATCATCGGGCTTTTCGACGTTCTCGGAGCGACGTCGGCGGCGTTACAGGACCCGCTCTGGGTGCTGTACGCCCCCGAGGCGTACATGTTCATTTTCGTCCTTTACTTCTGCTTCTGCTTCAGCATGTCCAAGTACAGCGAGCGGGTGGAGCGGGACCTTGCCACGGGGCGAAATTACTGATGGATTCCGCGAACTCGAATGACAGGGCGGGCGCCCCCATGGCCGACAATTACGACGAAATCGTCCAGTTCCGGGGGGTCAACAAATGGTTCGGCGACTTTCATGTTCTCCGCGACATCAACATGGTCGTCGGTCGGGGCGAAAAAGTCGTCGTCTGCGGCCCGTCGGGATCGGGGAAATCGACGATGATCCGGTGCATCAACCGCCTGGAGGAGCATCAGGAGGGCACCATCGTCGTCGACGGCACCGAGCTCACCGACGACGCCCGGAAGATCGAGTCCGTCCGCCGTCGGGTCGGGATGGTTTTTCAGAACTTCAACCTGTTCCCGCACCTGTCGGTCATGGCAAACCTGACGATGGCGCCCGTCTACGTGCACGGAATCCCCGAGCAGGAGGCCGAGAAACAGGCGATGGAACTTCTGGAACGGGTCAAGATTCCGGAACAGGCGTGGAAGTATCCGGGTCAATTGTCCGGCGGCCAGCAGCAGCGGGTGGCGATCGCCCGCGCCCTGATGTTGCAGCCGAAGGTGATGTTGTTCGACGAGCCGACGTCGGCGCTCGACCCGGAGATGATCAACGAAGTGCTGGACGTCATGGTGGAATTGGCGGAAGCCGGCATGACCATGATCGTCGTCACCCATGAAATGGGGTTCGCGCGGAAGGTCGCGGACCTCATGGTGTTCATGGACGCCGGCGAGATCGTCGAGGCCTCGCCGCCCGACCAATTCTTCGAACGCCCCGAAAACGACCGGACGCGGCTCTTCCTGAGCCAGATCCTGACCCATTAGCGACAACCGATCCTCAACATCGATGGTGCCACAATGACGCAAGCAGGCAAGGGACAGCGAAAGCAGACGGATCCATTCGAGCGATTCCGGCGGGGATTTCCGGCGCTGCGGGAGAAGACGTATCTGTCCATTTGCGACAAGTCGATCCTGCATGACGAGGTGCGGGCCGCGGTCGACGTGTTCCTCGACCATATGGCGATGGCCTCCGCCAACAGGAAGGACCACGAAGTGCGGGTACTGACGGCGCGGGAGAAATTCGCCCGCCTGATGAACGTGCCGGTCGGGACGGTTGGAACCGCGCGCAACGTTTCCGACGGCGTCAACACCGTCGCCTGGGCGATGCCGATGGCGGAAGGTGACAATGTCGTCGTCGCCGTCGACGCCGAGCACCCGAACAACATCTATCCGTGGCTGCGCCAGAGGCGCCGCGGCATCGACCTGCGGGTCGTCGACATCATGCCCGACGGAGCGTTGAACATCGACGGCATGATCGACGCCATCGACCGGCGCACCCGGCTGATGACCTGCGCGTCCGTCACCTTCGCTCCCGGCCATCGCACCGACATCGAGCGGCTGGGCGCGGCCTGCCGCGCCAAGGAGGTGTTCCTGCTGGTCGACGGCGTGCAGTCGGCCGGCATCCTGCACCATGACTTGTCGTCGGAGCCGATCGACGGCTTCGCCACCTCCACGTCGAAGGGCCTCCTCGGCCTCTACGGTTTCGGGTTCCTATACGTGTCTGCGAGGTGGATGGACCGGTTGGAGCCGGCCTACCTGTCGCGCCCGGCGGTGGCGCATACCGACGACGATCATTCGACCATGGGTGCGCTGGACTACACGCTGCAACCGGATGCCCGGCGCTTCGACGTCGGCAGCTTCAACATCGCCGGCGCCTACGCGGTCGACGCGTCGCTGGACCTGCTGCTCGACCTCGGCACGCGGGCGATCGAGGCCCGGGTGCTGTCGCTCGCCGCCGCGCTCAAGGACGGCATGGCGGCGGCCGGCCTTGAGCCGGCGGTGCCGATCCAACACCCGGGCCATTCGCACATCGTCACTTTCGGTCGGCTCAACGCCGGCGGGCACGGGTTCTCGACCGATCCGCGGATCGGTCCGGTCGCGAAACGCCTGACCGAGCGCAACGTCGCGCACACCATCCGCCGCGGTCAGCTGCGTTTCGGCATTCACGGCTACAACGACGAATGCGACATCGAGACTGCCGTCGCATGCGTCCGCGAGCTGGCCGCGGAGCGGGTGCGCGCCTGATGCCCAAAGACAGGAACGCAGTCCGGACCAATGCGTTGCCCGATCTCCGAGTCGACCTGGTCAGCGACACCGCGACCAGGCCGACCGCCGCCATGCGCGCCGCCATGGCCGCGGCGGCGGTCGGCGACGAGCAGCGCGGCGAGGACCCGACCGTCAACCTCCTGTGCGGGCGTGTCGCCGCGCTGCTGGCGAAGGAGACGGCACTGTTCCTGCCGTCCGGCACTATGTGCAATCAGATCGCGGTGGCGACCCACTGCCGTCCGGGCGACGAGATCATTGCCGCCGAGGCGTCGCACATCGTCACCTCGGAAAGCGCGGGGGCCGCGGTGCTGGCCGGGTCGTTCGTTCGGGCGATAGCGTGCGCCAGGGGGATTTTCAGCGGCGACGACGTGACCGCCGCGATGCGGGCCCGGAAGCCAAAATCGCCGCGATCGCGGCTGGTCGCCGTCGAGCAGACAAACAATAGAGGCGGCGGTTCCGTATGGCCGCTGGCCGCCATTCAATCGGTGGCGAAAAGCGCCCGCTCCCACGGCCTGGCGCTGCACATGGACGGCGCCCGGCTGATGAATGCGGTGGTCGCCTCCGGCATCGCGGCGAAGGTCTATGCGGCGCCGTTCGACAGCGTTTGGCTCGATCTCTCGAAAGGCCTCGGCTGTCCGATCGGCGGCGTACTCGCCGGACCGAAGGCGTTCATCGAGGAGGCGTGGACGTGGAAGCACCGGCTCGGCGGCGCCATGCGCCAGGCCGGAATCTTGGCCGCGGCCGGCATCTATGCCCTCGACCACCATGTCGAGCGGCTGGCCGAGGACCACGACAACGCGCGCGCCTTCGCCGCGCGCATCGCGGACATTCCGGGCGTCCGGCTCGACCCGGCGGAGGTGGAGACGAACCTGGTGTTCTTCGACGTCGAGGGCACGGGCCGGACCGGCAGCGACATCGCCGCCCTGCTGCGGGCCAGGGGCGTCCGGATCGGCGTCGAGGACCGCTACCGGATGCGGGCAGTCACCCACCTGGACGTGGACCGGGCGGGTGTCGAAGAGGCCGCCGAAACCTTACGCCTTGTCTTGGCCGACAGGTGACCGACCGTTAGAGCCGCAAGCCAAATAGGCTGGGAAATCCGGGAAATACAGGCGATGAAAATAACCATCCTCGACGATTACTTCGACACCATCCGCACGCTGAAGTGCTTCGCGAAGCTCGCGGGCCACGACGTCACCGTGTGGAACGACCACGTGCAGGACGTGGACGCGCTCGCCGAGCGGCTGAAGGACACCGAGGTGTTGGTGCTGATCCGCGAGCGCACCAAGGTCCGCGCGCCGCTGCTCGAGCGGCTGACTAAACTCAGACTCATCAGCCAGCGCAGCGTCTATCCGCATATCGATGTCGATGCCTGCACGCGGCTCGGAGTCGTGCTGTCGTCGGGCCAGCACCCGGGGACGCCGTCCTACGCCACCGCCGAGCTGACCTGGGGCCTGATCATCGCCGCCATGCGGCAGATCCCGCAGCAGATGGCGGCGCTGAAGGCCGGCAGGTGGCAGATCGGCGTCGGCCATACGCTGCGCGGCAAGACCCTCGGCATCTTCGGCTATGGCCGCATCGGCGGCGCGGTGGCCGGCTACGGCAAGGCGTTCGGCATGGATGTGCTGGTGTGGGCGAGCGACAAGTCGCGCGCCCGCGCCGCGGCCGACGGCTACCGGGCGGCGGCCAGCAAGGCGGCGTTCTTCGCCGAGGCCGACGTGGTCACTCTGCACGTGCGCCTGTACGATTCGACGCGCGGCATGGTGACGGCGGCCGACCTGGCGTGCATGAAGCCGACGGCGTTGCTCGTCAACACCAGCCGGGCGCCGTTGATCGCGCCGGGCGCGCTGGTGGCGGCGCTGCGGGCCGGGCGGCCCGGCATGGCCGCCGTCGATGTCTACGAGGAGGAGCCGATGCGCGACACCGACAACCCACTCTTGAAGATGGACAACGTGGTGTGCACGCCGCATATCGGCTACGTGTCGCGGGACGAGTACGAGATCCAGTTCGGCGACATCTTCGACCAGATTCTCGCTTACGAGGCCGGCCGACCGATCAACGTCATCAATCCGGAGGCGCTGATGCGGCGGACTGGCGTCGCCTAGACCCTCTCGATGCTGACGTCGAACACTTCGGCGAACGCCGCCATCAACGCGCCGTCGAGCTCCGGCATGGTGGCGGTGATGCCGAGGTCCCACAAGGACGTGACTCCGGCGCCCTCGATGCCGCATGGCACGATGCCGGCGAAGTGGTCGAGGTCGGGCTCGACATTCACGGCGACGCCGTGATAGGTGACCCAGCGCCGCACGCGCACGCCGATGGCGGCGATCTTGTCGTCGCGTGATGCCGGATTATCGGGCGCGCCGCGGCGCACCCAGATGCCGACTCGGTCGTCGCGGCGCCCGCCGATGACGTTGAAGCGGGCGAGCGCCCGGATCACCCATTGCTCGAGGTCGCGGACGAACGCGCGCACGTCGTTGTTCCGTTTCCTGAGGTCCAGCATCACGTAGGCGACCCGCTGGCCGGGGCCGTGGTAGGTGTAGCGGCCGCCGCGGCCGGTGCGATAGACCGGAAACCGCCCGGGGTCGAGCAGCTCGGCGGCGGCGGCGCTGGTGCCGGCGGTATAAAGCGGCGGATGCTCCAACAGCCACACCATCTCCGGCGCCGCGCCCTGGAAAATCTCCTCGACGCGGGTTTCCATGAACTGGACGGCGTCCGGATAGGCCACCGGCCGGTCGCTGATCCGCCAGTCGACCGCCGCGCCGGAGCCGCCCGCGGCGGCCGCCGGGGCCCTTCTCGAAGCCTTGCTGGTGGCGGCATTCATCGGCTGCTCCGCCCGCCGCCGGAGGCGCTTGCCTGCCCGGCCGGCATTTGCTATCCCCCACCCATGTAACGGCACCCGACGAGGGCGCCGCAAGGCATTTCGCGGTCGTGGCGGAACTGGTAGACGCGCAGCGTTGAGGTCGCTGTGGGGGTGACCCCGTGGAAGTTCGAGTCTTCTCGACCGCACCATTTCCAGAGGCCCGCCGTTGCCGCGACGGGCCTTTAATTCTTCCGCCGGCCGCCGGCGCCGGCATTGCCTAGGAAACCCGAAGCCGTGGCCGACCCGAAGCAACCCACCGACGCGCCCGCGGATCCGGCCCCGCCGCCGGAAAGCGGCATCGCCGACGCCGGCGCCGGCGTCGACCAGGCGATGGCGCAGGCGCTGGACGCCGACGACCGCGGGCGGGCGCGGCGGCTGTTCCGGTCGCTGCACTACGCCGACGCCGCCGACCTGCTGGAGCGCCTCAGCCCCGAGGACCGCGCCCGCCTGGTCAACGCGGTGCGCGACGAGATGCCGCCGGAGGTGCTGTCCGAGCTCGACGAGACCGTGCGCGACCACGTCATCGAGCACATGGGCGTCGAGGACCTGGCGGCGGCGCTGGTCGAGCTCGACAGCGACGACGCCCTCGAGGTGGTGGAGGAGCTGCCGGCCGCCGAGCAGCAGCAGGTGCTCGACGCCATCCCGGCCGGCGAGCGGACGCTGATCGAGGAGGCGCTCACCTATCCGGAGGACTCGGCCGGCCGGCTGATGCAGCGCGAGGTGGTGACGGTGCCGACCCACTGGACCGTCGGCGAGACCATCGACTACATGCGGATGAGCGCGGACACGGAAAAGACCACGTTGCCCGAGCAGTTCTACGACCTGTTCGTGATCGACCCGGCGCGGCGACCGGTCGGCACCATCCCGCTCAGCCGGCTGCTGAGGAGCCGCCGGCCGGTGCCGGTGACCGAGATCATGGAGCCGGAGATGAAGCTGATCGCGGTGACCACCGACCAGGAGGACGTCGCCTTCGTGTTCCGCCAGCGCGACCTGACCTCGGCGCCGGTGGTCGACGAGAGCGGACGGCTGGTCGGCGCGATCACCGTCGACGACGTGGTCGACGTCATCGACGAGGAGAGCGAGGAAGACATCATGCTGATGGGCGGCGTCAAGGCCGACGACCTCTACCGCGACACGCTCGCCACCACCCGCTCGCGCTCCGCCTGGCTGCTGGTCAATCTGCCGATGGCATTCCTGGCCGCCGCCGTCATCGGGTTGTTCGACGCCTCCATCGAGCAGATGGTGGCGCTGGCGGTGCTGATGCCGATCGTCGCCTCGATGGGCGGCAATGCCGGCACCCAGACGCTGACGGTAACGGTGCGGGCGCTGGCCACCAAGGAGCTGACCCCGACCAACGCGGCGCGCGTCGTCGGCAAGGAGATCCTGGTCGGCGTCCTCAACGGCGCGTTGTTCGCGGCGCTGGTCGGCGTCCTCGCCTGGCTGTGGTTCGGCAACCCCACGCTCGGCCTCGTCATGGGCGGGGCGATGATCGTCAATCTGGCGGTGGCCGGGCTCGCCGGAGCGACGATCCCGTTGTTGCTGTTGCGCCTCGGCGCCGACCCGGCGGTCGGGGCGGGGGTGTTCCTGATCATGGTCACCGACGTGGTCGGCTTCTTCGCCTTCCTCGGCCTCGCCACTTTGGTGTTGCTGTAAGGGCCGCGACCGGGCCGCGCTTTACCTTTACGTTAAGGGAAGGTAGGCTGACGGCATGTCGGAAACCTACGGCATCGCCGAGCTGGCGCGGGAATTCGACGTCACCACCCGCACCATTCGCTTTTACGAGGACAAGGGCCTCCTGAAGCCGTTGCGCAAGGGCCAGCGTCGCGTCTACGCGCCGCGCGACCGGGTGCGGCTGAGGCTGATCATGCGCGGCAAGCGGCTCGGCTTTTCGCTCGACGAGATTCGTGAAATGATCGACCTCTACGACGTCGATCCATCCGAGGTGACGCAACTTCGCCACTTCCTCGACAAGATCCGCGAGCGCAAGGCGGCGCTCGCCCGTCAGCAGCGCGACATCGCCGAGACGCTGGCGGAGATGGCGCGCATCGAGGCGCAGTGCGCGACGCTGCTGGCGGACAAGGAAAAGAGGCGCAAGGTCAGTTGATACGCGGCCGCCGGCCTTGGGCGACGCGGCAAAGCCGGCGGCAGGCGACGGGGAGGACACCATGGCGGGCGTGCACAGGGCGGCACTCAAGGTCGGCATCGGCGGCTTGGGCGCGGTCGGGCTGCCGGTCGCCCGCTGGCTCGACAACGGCGTCGAGGGGCTGACCCTCAGCGCCGTCTCCGCCGGCGACAAGCACCGCGCCGAATGCCGGGTCGCCGATTTCAAGGGCAAGGTGCCGGTGGTCGCGCTGGGGGAGCTGGCGGGCCTCGCCGACGTGATCGTCGAGTGCACGCGCCCGGAATTGTTCACCGAAGTCGCCGAGCCGGCGATCCGGGCGGGGCGCGTGTTCATGCCGCTGAGCGTGACGTCGCTGCTCGCGCATATGGACCTGATCGCGCTCGCCCGCGAGACCGGCGCCCGCATCATCGTGCCGACCGGGGCGCTGCTCGGCCTCGACGCGCTGCGCGCCGCGGCGACCGGCACCGTGCATTCGGTGACCATGGTCACCCGCAAGCCGCCGACGGGGCTCGCCAAGGCCAAGTTCGTGGTCGAGCAGGGGCTGGACCTCGGCGATCTCTCGGCGCCGCTGAAGCTCTACGAAGGCACCGTCGCCGACGCCGCCGGCAAGTTCCCGGCCAACGTCAACGTCGCCGTCGCCTTGGGTCTCGCCGGCATCGGCCCGGAAAAGACGCAATATGAAATCTGGGCCGACCCCAACGTTACCCGCAACACGCATACGATTAAGGTCGACGCCGACACCGCCAGCTTCGAGATGACCATCGCCGTGGTGCCGACCGAGGAGAACCCGGCCACCGGCAAGCTGGTGCCCCTCAGCGTCATCGAGACCCTGCGCAGCCTGGTGTCGACGTTCAAGGTGGGGACCTGACGGTCGCCGCCATGGCCGACTTCCCGGTCAAGGACCCGAATTTCGCCAAGCGGGTCGCGAAGAGCTTCGCCAGCCAGGGCATCATGCGCCACCTCGGCGCCAAACTCCGCCTGGTCGAGCCCGGCTATTGCGAGATCGAGCTCGCGTACTCCGACGACGTCTGCCAGCAGCACGGGTTCTTCCACGGCGGCGCCATCGGCACCATCGCCGATTCCGCCGGCGGCTACGCCGCCTTCAGCCTGATGGGCGCCGAGGACGGGGTGCTGACGGTCGAGTACAAGCTCAACCTGATGGCGCCGGCCGACGGCGAGCTGCTGATCGCCCGCGGCCAGGTGCTGCGGCCCGGCCGCACGCTGACGGTGACGCGGGCCGAGGTGGCGGTGGTCAAGGACGGCCGCGAAAAGCCGTGCGCCGCCATGCAGCAGACGATGATGCGCATCGTCGGCCGTCCCGACGTCATCGGGTGAGACGCCGCCCAGGCGTCTCGGCCTGAGTTGACGTTTACGTAAACGTTAAGTACAATTCCGGCGGCGCGGCGGACCGCCCCGGGGCGCCAACTAGGGAGGGGATAGCCGATGGCGGCCAACGATTATCCGGCTCTCGACTTCCGTCTCGGCGACACCGCCGACATGCTGCGCGACAGCGTCCGCGGCTTCGCCGCCGAGGAGATCGCGCCGCGCGCCGCCGCCATCGACCGCGGCAACGAGTTCCCGACCGACCTGTGGCGCAAGCTCGGCAAGCTCGGCGTCCTCGGCATCACCGCGCCGCACGAATACGGCGGCGCCGCCATGGGCTACCTGGAGCACGTGGTGGCGATGGAAGAGATCAGCCGCGCCTCGGCGTCGGTGGGCCTCAGCTACGGCGCGCACTCGAACTTGGCCGTCAACCAGATCCGCCTCAACGGCACCGCGGCGCAAAAGCAGAAATACCTGCCGAAGCTGATCTCCGGCGAGCACGTCGGCGCGCTGGCGATGAGCGAGCCGGGCGCCGGCTCCGACGTGGTCGGCATGCAGTTGCGCGCCGACAAGAAGCGCGACCGCTACGTGCTGAACGGCGCCAAGATGTGGATCACCAACGGCCCCGACGCCTCGACGCTGATCGTCTACGCCAAGACCGACCCCAAGGCCGGGCCCAAGGGCATCACCGCCTTCATCGTCGAGCGCGGCTTCAAGGGCTTTTCGACGGCGCAGAAGCTCGACAAGCTCGGCATGCGCGGCTCCAACACTTGCGAGCTGGTGTTCGACGGTTGCGAGGTGCCGGCGGACAACGTGCTGGGGAAGGAGAACAAGGGCGCGGCGGTGCTGATGAGCGGCCTCGATTACGAACGCGCGGTGCTGGCCGGCGGCCCCATCGGCATCATGCAGTCGTGCATGGACGTGGTGATCCCCTATGTCCACGACCGCAGGCAGTTCGGCCAGCCGATCGGCGAGTTCCAGCTGATGCAGGGCAAGCTCGCCGACATGTATACCACCATGAACGCGGCGCGCGCCTACGTCTACGCGGTTGCCCGGGCGTGCGACGCCGGCCGCCCGGCGCGCAAGGACGCCGCCGGCGCCATCCTGTTCGCCGCCGAGAAGGCGACGTGGATGGCGCTCGAGGCCATTCAATGCCTGGGCGGCATGGGCTATATCAATGAATCGCCGACCGGGCGGC
>Ga0209399_10000224_pt1 | contig 35750 bp, 34 predicted proteins | sample OV2TP3_FD_184130 | JGI IMG/M metagenome (GOLD analysis project Ga0209399, IMG submission 184130) | Hot spring microbial communities from Beatty, Nevada to study Microbial Dark Matter (Phase II) - OV2 TP3 (SPAdes) (version 3) | ecosystem: Environmental > Aquatic > Thermal springs > Hot (42-90C) ... | reverse complement strand
TGGTGCGCGACGCCGAGACCGGGCTGCTGGTGGAGCACGGCAACCGTGAGGCGCTGGTCGGCGCGCTGGCCACTCAGCTGGCCGACCCGGAGCAGCGCCGCCGCCTCGGCGCCGCCGGCTTACGCCGACTGCAGCAGCAGTTCACCTTCGAGCAGTTTCGCGAGCGGCTGTGGGGCCTGTTGCAGTCCGCCGCGAGCGGGCGCGGGCGATGACCGTCATCGTCAACGCCGTGGCCGCCAAGATGGGCGGGGGAGCCACCTACCTGCGCGAGCTGGCGCGCGAGCTGGCCAGCCGCCCGCTCGCGCACCGCTTCATCTTCTATGTTCCGCCGGAGCAGGCCGGTCTGGGCGCGGACCTGCCGGGGCACATCGAGTGGCGTGTCACCGGCGCCGGACACTCCGGCGCCCTGCGCCGATTCTGGTGGGATCAGGTGACGCTGCGCCGGCAACTCAAACGCGAGCGCGCCGACGTGCTCGTGTCGCTGGCCGATTTCGGCCAACTGCACTGCCCTGTCCCGCAGCTTCTCACCGTACAAAACTCCACCCATTTCTCCGACCTTTTTCGCGCACACGTCCTGACCCGGAAGGGCTGGCGATTCCGCCTCGCCTTTGGGCTGCGGCGCTGGCTGGTTTGTCGCCTGGCGCGCGAGGCGGACGCGGTCATGACTCCGAGCGCCAGCCTGCTGGCGATGGTGCGCGGCGCGGTGCTGGTCCCTGACGGCAAGGCCATGGTCAATCCCTTTGGCGCACCGGCTCACAGGGAGGGCGACAGCATTCCATCGCGCGACTACAGTGGGACCATCCGCCTGCTGTTTCCCACCTACTACGCCGACAACAAGAACTTCCGCACCGCCCTGCAAGCCCTGCGCTTGCTGCGGCAGCGGCACGAAGCCCGCTTCCGCCTGGTCACCACCGCCGACCCGCGCTGGGAGCTCGCCCGCACCACCGCCACGTGGAAAGGCGACCTGGAGCTGCTGGAGAACCTGAGCCGCGAGGGCGCGGTCGAGACCCTCGGCCTGCTCCCCCACGACCGGCTGCTGGCGCTCTACCGGGAATGCCACCTGATGTGCTATCCGACTTTGACCGAGTCGTTCGGCCTGCCGCTGCTCGAGGCCATGCAGGCTGGATTGCCCGTGGTAGCTTCGGACATTGCTGTGAACCGGGAACTGGCGCGCGATGCCGCCGTCTACTTCGACCCGCTCGACCCCGCCCAACTGGCGAGTCGGATTGAAGAAGTCGCAGGCGACCCCGCCCTGCGCGCCGCGCTCCAGGAGCGCGGCGAACGCTACGCCCGGGAGTTCTCCTGGGCACAACACACCGACAGGCTTATCCGCCGCTTGGAAGAGCTGGCCGGCCAACCGGCCCCGCCCGCGGAGCGTCCGGCAGGTGCGCCATGAGCACCGCGCGCGGCTTCTACGACCGCTACTGGGAGGACCCGAACGCCGCTCCCCCGGCGCATGACCCGCTGAGCGACAAACGCTTGCAGGTTTTCCTCTCTCTGGCCAAGCCCGGGGGTCGCCTCCTCGAGGTCGGCTGCGGTGCGGGCTTACAGACACGCACGCTCGCTGAACGCTGGGAAACCGTCGGCCTGGACCTTTCGCCACGGGCCCTGGCCGCGGCCCGGCAGACGGTCCCCCGGGCGCGTTGGGCCTGCGGCGCTGCCGACAGCGGGCTGCCCTTTGCCGCCGCGTCTTTCCAAGCAATCTACTGCTGCGAAGTCATCGAGCACCTCCTCGACGTCCGCCAAGCCTTGGGCGAGATGCACCGCGTGCTGGCCCCGGGCGGCCTCCTGTTTCTTTCCACGCCCTACCACGGGCTCCTCAAGAATGTGGCACTGGCGCTGTTCGGGTTCGAGCGCCACTTTGACCCCACCGGGCCGCACATCCGCTTCTTCACCGCCCGCTCGCTGACCGAGCTGCTGCGCCAGTCGGGCTTCCGCGTGGAAGGAGTGCGCTGCCTGGGACGCTTCTGGCCGGTGTGGATGAACATGGTGGCGTGGGCGCGGAAGGAGTAGCCCGAATGGCCGGCGTTTCCGTCCTGGTGCTGACCTACAACGAAGAGGCCAATCTACCCACCTGCCTTGCGAGTGTCCGCTGGTCAGACGATCTGCATGTAGTAGATTCCGGAAGCACCGACCGCACGCCGGAAATCGCGCACAGCTTCGGCGCTCAGGTTTACGTACACCCGTTCAAAGATTTTTCCGACCAGCGCAACTGGGCGCTGCGCCACGCCCGCCTGGCCCACGACTGGGTGCTGGTCCTGGACGCCGATGAGAGCGTTCCCTCCGAGGCCGCGGAAGAGATCCAAGCTGCGGTCCGGCAGGCGCCCGCCGGCGTGGCCGGGTTCGAGCTCCGCCGCAAGGTCTACTTCCTCAGCCGCTGGCTCAAGCGCGCCGGGCAGTTTGACGCCTTCTGGTTCCTGCGCCTGTTCCGCCACCGCGGGGCGCGCTACGAAGACCGCCGCGTCAACGAGTACCTGCTGCTGGAAGGGGAAATCCGCCGGCTGCACGGCGCCTTGATTCACGACGACCGCAAGCCCATCGAGTTCCTGCTGCAGCGCTTCAACCGCTACGCCACCCTGGAGGCGGAGGAGACGATTCGCCTGCTGCGCGGGGAGTCCCACACGGGTCTCCAGGCCCGCCTGCTGGGCACCGCGGCCGAGCGGCACCGCTGGCTCAAGCAGCTCCATCTGCGGCTGCCGCTGCGCGGGACGCGCAAGCTGCTCTACCTCCTGCTCTGGCGCCGCGGCCTGCTCGACGGCCGCGCCGGTGTGCTCTTCTGTTCTCTGATGGCTGCGCAGGAGTGGATGCTGTCGGTGAAACTTGCGGCTCTCAAGCAGGGCCTGCCGGTGCGCTCGGCCCCGCTGGGCGAGAACAGCTAATACTGCGCCAGGGTGCCGGTCCTCTTGGCGCGGCGCACCGACCAGCGGAACGCCGCCAGCGCCACCGGCAGCCCCACCACGGCAAACAGCAGCAGGATGAGGGCCTCGCGCTGCAACTCGCCCAACCCCGCGCCGGCCAGCAGCGCGCGCCGCACTCCTTCGAGCGCGTGCGTGATGGGCAGCAGTTGCGCCAGCTTCTCCAACCACGGCGGCAACGCGGACACGGGATAGAAGATCCCGCCCAGAACCCCGGAGGCGCTGAAGAAAACCCACGTGAACGGGTCGCCCTTCTTGAACAGCACGACGAAACAAGCGGAGAGAATTCCCAGGCTGCTGAAAGCGCCCACCGACAGCGCCAGCAGGACGACAGCGGCGAACCAGTTGGCCTGCGCCAGCGGCATGCCGAACAGCGCCATCCCGACCAACAAGTAGGCAGCCAGACGGAGGGTGGTGGTGGCAAAGGCGTAGAGCGACGAGCCCAGGATGATCGTCTCCAGGCTGGTCTGAGTGACCAGCAGAACCTCCAGCGTCCCCGCCCATTGCCCTTCGCGGATCGTCTGAGAAAAATTGTGCAGGGCCGTGCCCAGGTAGTCGAACAGAGCCAGGCCCAGAACGACAAAGGAGAAATAGTCGCGCGCAAACGGAGCGATGCTCTCCACCCCTTGCTGGCGCAGGAACCGCGCCATGAAAAAGGCAATGGTGGCGATGAGGACGATTTCGGCCAGCTGGGTGGCAAAAGCCAGCCGGTAGCTCGCCTCGGTAAGGAAATCCCGCCGGAGGAAGGCAGCGGCTTTGCGGGTCAGGGCGCTCACAAGGTCGGCTCGGTGGGCGGGGTATCGCTGCCGGCGAACCGCGCGTAGGCGTCCTCCAGCGAGCCCCCGGCCTGCCGGCGAAGCTCGGCGGGAGTGCCGACGGCGCGGAGCTCTCCCCGGTCGAGGATGGCCAGCCGGTCGCAAATTGCCTCCGCCTCCGCGAGGTTGTGCGTCGCCAGCAGGACGGCGCGCCCTTGCCGACGGGCGAGCTCGTCGCGAAGGTAATTCCGCAGCCACAGCGCCGCCAAAGGGTCGAGGCTGCGCGTCGGCTCGTCGAGGAGCAGAATCTGCGGCTCGTGCAGCAGCGCTCGGGCGAGCGACAGCCGTTGCAGCATCCCGCTGGAGTAGTTGCGCACCGGCTCCTCCGCCGCAGAACCCAGGCCAAGCTCCTCCAGGAGCGCCGGGGTTCGACGCGCCAGAACATCCGACGAGAGATTGTTCAGGACGCCCCAGAAGCGCAGGTTCTCCCGCGCGCTCAACCGGAGGAAGAAACTGCGCTCGTTGCCGGGACAGTAGCCCAGCCGGCGGCGCGCTGCCGGCGCCTCGCGGACAACCTCATGACCCAGAATCGCGGCCCGGCCTCCATTGGGCTCCAACAAGGTGGCCAGAATCTTGAGCAGCGTGGTCTTGCCGGCGCCGTTGTGGCCGAGCAGCCCGAAGACCTCTCCCGCGGACACGGAAAGGCTCACGCCCGCCAGCACGCGCTTGCGCGCAGGGAAGAAGGGCGAGCGCAGCCACGCCCAGGAATCCGCTGCAGCGGGGAAGCTCTTCTGAAGGTTTTCTACGACGATGGCTTCCGACACGGCCGCCCATCTTACCGCGACGACGGCGGAGGTGAAAGACGCGGCCCGCCCGGCGGCGATTCTGGATATGATAGGAGGCGTGGCAGAGCGTTCTTCTTTCTGGGGCGCGGTGCGGCCGCGCCTGCGCCGGCTGTGGTACCTATTCTTCCGGCAGCGTCCCTACTACTATGCCGGGGCGCTGTTCTGGGCAGCCATGAGCCTCTCCGAGCGCGAGCGGTTCCGCACCGCTCGCTTCCGCAGGGGCACCTCCCTCGGCTGGCGGGAGAACTGCCTGCGCGCCTATGCCGACGCTCGCTACTACGCTCGCTTCGCTTCCTCTCCCACCCTGACGCCGGAGAACCAGGAGCGGTGGTCGGGACCCACGGCGCTGGAGTATCACGAGGGCATGCGGCAGTACTACTCGGAACGCCCGGAAGAGTTCGAAATCCAGCATGAGCATCTGCTGGCTCAGTTGACGGAGCTGTTCGCCGCCGAGGACTACCAGTATGTGGTGGAAATCGGCTGCGGCAACGGCCTGCTGCTCGAGCGGGTGGCGACCCTGGCGCCGCGCTCGATCCCGGTTGGGCTCGACATGAACCCCGACATCATCGCCCTGAACCGTGAGCGGTATCCTCAGTCCCGCGCGCAATACTGCGAAGGGACGACGGTGCAGGAGTTCCTGCAACGCGTTGGCCCCGAATCCGCGCTGGTGTACGGCAGCGGCACCTTCACCTTCTTCACCCCCAACGAGTTCGTCGAGTGCTTGAGGTGGCTGCAGGAGAATGTCCCACGCGGCGCGGTGGTGGCGGCGGATAGCACGTTCCTCCAGCCCGACCTCGAACGCACGTCGCAACCGGCGGACGGGCACGGCTTCCGGCACAACTATGAGCAGCTCCTGCGGGAGGCCGGATTGGAGAACCTCCGCAGCCGGCTGCAGCCTTTCCCCGACTACGGTGCCAGCCGCATCGTTGCCTCCGGCACCTGGAGCCGCCGGGGTACCCGCTCCCGGCCGAGCCGCGAAGCTGAACCCAGAGCCGAGCGGGCATGGCCCCGCGACTGAAAGGCAAGCCGCCAAGTGAGCGCAATCGCAGGAATTGTTTCGCTGGAGGGCGGCGCCGATCGCCGGCGGCTGGAACGGATTCATCGCGCACAGGCCCACCGGGGGGGCGACCACGAGCGCCTGCACATCGAAGCGGGCCTCGGCTTGGCCTATCGCGGCTGGGCCGGCGACCCCTCAGCCCGCCCGAGCCCGCCCCCGGCGGCGTGGGGCGGCTTCCACCTGGTGACCGACGCCCGCCTGGACAACCGGGCCGAGTTGGCGGAGAGACTCGGCGTCGAAGCCCCCTCTCTTTCCGATTCGGACTTGATCCTCCGCGCCTACGGTCGCTGGGGGCCCGAGTGCTTGGACCAACTCGAAGGGGATTTCGCCTTTGCGCTCTGGGATGGAGCGCGGCAGTTGCTTTTCTGTGCTCGGGATCCGCTGGGCGTGCGGCCGTTCTTCTACCGCTGGGACGGGAAAACCTTCGTCTGGGCGTCCGAAGTCAAAGCCCTGGCCGCCGACCCGGACTACTCGCCGTCTCCCGACGAAGCCATGGTGGGGGAATTCGTGGTGGGGTGGAGCTCGTTCCCCGATACCTCCGCCACCTTCTACCGTGACCTCCGGCAACTCCCGGGCGGCCATTGCCTGACGCTGCAGAGCAGCCAGCTCACGATCCGGCGGTACTGGGATATCGAGCCCACCAACGAAGGGCGGTTTCGACGGCCGTTCGAGCAAAACGCCGAAGAATTCGGGAGGTTGTTCGAGCGGGCGGTGCGGCAGCGGCTGGCGCGCACCGAGCGCGCCGGAATCATGGTCAGCGGCGGACTCGACTCCACCTCGGTCGCCAGCCTCACCGAACACCTGCGCCGCAATGGAGCTCCTCACCCGACGCTCCACTACTCCTCCTTTTACACGGAGTCGCCCGGCGGGGACGAGCGCTCCCACGTGCAGGAGTTTGCGCGGAAGTATGGTTGCCGAGTCGAATTCCACCGCACCGAACAGTTTCAACTCCTGGAGGGAATCGAGGAGGCGGCGGATTTGAAGGAGAACCCGCTCCTCGACCTGGGCTGGAGCGTCATTCGACCCTGGGGTGGGGAGCTTCGTGCCCGCCGCTGCGATGCCATCCTGAGCGGGTTCGGCGGCGACAACATCTTCCCCGCACCGGACCCCAGCTACGCGGCCAGCCTCTGGAAGCAGCGCGGCCCCCGGGCTGGCTGGCGCGCAGCGCGGCAACTGGCGGAAGACTTCGGCAATCCTCGCGCACAGGTGTTGGTCGCCGCGCTCCGGCTTCTGCTGCCTGCCACTGTGAAAAAGTGGGGCAAGCGCCTGCTGCGGCGCGAGCTGCCGCCGTGGGTTCGGCGTGATTTTGCCCGACGCAGCGGCTTGCTGGACCGCCTGCGGAGGTCACCACCCCGGCGGGGATTCTCGACCCTCTCCCAGGAGCTGGACTATCACCACCTCAACAGCGGCCGTTTCGGCCTGCAGGTTTCCTTCTTCGACCGCTTCGGGGCGGCGCACGGACTCGAGTTCCGTCATCCCTTCCTCTTCCCGCCCCTGGTCCGACTCGCCGTCCTGACACCGCCGGAGCAGAAAATCTCCGGCCGCGAAACAAAACTCTTGCTCCGGCAGGCCATGACGGGCATACTCCCCGAGGGCGTGCGCCAGCGACGGGACAAGGGCACACCCGACCCGTTCCTGCTGGATTGGATCCGGCAGCACGACGGCCCGCGCTGGCGACAACTGGCCGAGAGCCTCAGCCTGGGGGGCCGGTACGTCAACCGGGAGCAGGTTCGGGGGCTCGTCGAGCGGTTGCTGGGGGGCGACGACCTGGCTTTGAAGCCGGCGTGGAGTTTGCTTGCATTGGAACTCTGGCTTCGGTACAATTTCGGCGCCGGCAGAGGCTGAGGGGTACCGCGAGGGAGGAGACCACGGCGATGGAACGCAGGGGACAACCGCGAAATGGAAGCAGCACTCGGCAACCTTATGAGCCGCCCCAGTTGCGCGAGTACGGGTCGCTGAGCCGCATCGTGCAGGCCAAGCCGGGCGGGTCTCACGACAGCCTGACGTGCGGCAACACCAAAACCACGCCCTAGAACCCTGGACCGTTCACCGGTGGGAGGCCGTTTCCTCGGTGAGGCCCGGCTGCCTGTTCCGCGGCGAATCCGCCTAGGCCCGCCACCCGCGCTGGCACTTGAAGTCCGTCGCCGAGCGCTCCTTTCCCATCCCGGCAAGATCATTCATCGGGGCGAAGTGTTCCCCTACACGCTCCATCGGCCCCGCCCGGACACTCTGTTCGTCCGGTGGGAAAAGATCGGCAACTACCTGATCTTGCGACGCGGCCGGAGGATCGTGGCCCGCCCCGATCCAGCGGCTCCCTGGGGAGAGTTCCGCGACCTCCTGCTCACCACCATTGCCTCCTTCGCGCTCCTGGAACGCGGGCTGGAACCGCTGCACGCAAGTTGCGTCGGCCGCGGGGGTCGGGCCATTGCTTTCCCCGGGTGGGGCGGCAGCGGCAAATCCACCCTGGCCGCGTTCCTGGCGCGGCGCGGGTGCGAGTTTTTCTCGGACGACCTCCTGCCGCTGCGCGCTCGTGGCCGACACGTCCTGGCCTATCCATCGGTTCCGGAGGTCAAGCTGCATCCAGAGGCCACTCGGGCGGTGGGACTGAGTCCAGCGCGTCTGCCGATGGTTGCGCGAGGTTTTCAAAAACGGATCTGGCGGGTGCGCGGCGCCCACGGTCCACTGCCGCTCGAGGCCGTCTATTTCCCGCGGCTCTCCCGCACCGCGCGACGGGTCCGCCTGATTCCGCTTTCGCGCTCACAGGCGTTTCACACTCTGCTGCGCTTCAACTTCAACCCTCAGTTGCAGACCCGTGCGCGCCTGCGCCGCCAGTTCGCGCTTTTCGGCCGCCTAGCCGAGAGGGTGCCGGCGCGGAGGCTGGTCATCCCGCGGGGCTGGAAACACCTCGAGGAAGTGGCGCGACGGATCGAAGCTGACTTGGAACGAATCCGGAGCTAGCCCCGTTCCAACTTCTGCGAGTGACCCTAGTGCAAGACTCGGATCGAATAGCGGAGTTGGAACGGGGCTAGAAGGAAAGGACCACGTCGTAACTGGCGGCGTCGCTTCGTCCCGCGTTGCGCGACTCAGCGCTGGCCGGCGCGGTCCGGTCGGTCTCGGTCCAGGCGTGGCCTTCGAGCGCGGCCTGGTTCCTGCGCAAGCCGATGCGCAACTGGCAGGGAATCCCGCGGGCGCGCAGCAGCCGGTAGAGCACCAGGCTGCGGGTCAGGCAGGTGGGCTCGACCGGCAGGCGGCGGTAGACGGCGTCCACCAGATGCGCCACGCGGTCAGCCGCGGCCGTGGACGCCGGCGAAGCCGTCGGCCCTTCGGCTCCGCTCCGGGTCTTCGAAGGAGCTGAATCGGGAATCGCCGGCAGCCAGCGCCGCGGCGACCGCCAGCGCACGCTCAGCTCCACCGCGGGAATCACCCAGGCGCAGTCCACCAGCACGCTCCAATCGGAGCGGCTCAAGCCGCGCAGCTTGCGCCAGCTACTCATCGTCGAACTCGACCAGGCCTTTGGCGCGCAGGGCTCCGAGCAGCTCGCGCAGGTCGCCTTCGAGCTGCGCGCGGCTGGCGGCGTACTCCCGCTCCAGCGCTTCCACGACCCGCCGCGGGTCTTTCAGCTCCACCAGCAAGGTCCACATCTGCGTGCCGGTCTCGTTCAATCCGTAGTAGACGCCGCTCTTCAGGTTGAGCAGGACCATCTCGCCGCCCAGCTCGCGGAAGACGACGTCGCGCGCCGGGCGAATCCGCCCCTGAGGCAGAGAGGTCATGGGTGAGCGGTCCCGAGGTTTCGGGGCTGGCGCTTCCAGCCGTCCTTGAGCAGGCCGCTCAGCCGCAGCCAGCGCACGCCCCAGTAAAGGAAGCCGAGGCCGCGCGGCAGGTGCAGCGCCGCCAGATCGCTCGCCGTCGGCCGCAGCAGGCGCGCCGCGTAGCGGGCACGGTCGCGGAAGCGCTCGCGCAGAACCCGGCGCAGGCGGTGGTGAGCGGCGGGGCTCAGGGCCTGGAGCGGCAGGAACGGATTGGCCACCGCCGCCGCCGGGAGCGACCGGGGCCGCCCCGAGGCCAGCGCCGCGGTGACCGCCGCCGGCGCTTCGACTCCAAAGTAGACGCCGAGCGCATCGAGCGTGAGGCACACCATCCGCCGCAAGCCGAGCCGCGCGGCCAAGCTCAACACGCCCTCCCACTCCGGAGGCTCCCGCTCGAGCCAGTGGGCCAGGTCGCACACCAGCTTGAGGGAGCCCCAGCGCTGGGTGGCGGCCTTGAGGCACACATAGAGCAGGTTCAGGTTGCGCGGCAGTCGCGGCGGAAGCTGCGCGGTCAAAGCGGCGCGCAGCTCCCGGTCGGAGAGCGGCAGGATTCGCCAGTGGAGCTCGAGCAGCACGGGCATCCCGCCTCCGGCCGAGACCAGTTGGCATTCGCTGGTGAACTCATCGCCCGTGCGCGCCAGCAGCGCAGGGGGAACAGCGGGTTCAGGCGGGCGGTAGCCGGCCTCCTGCAGAAGGTCGAGCGCGGCGGGCAGGTCGCGGGGGGCGACGTAGAGGTCGAGGTCAACCTGGGAGCGTCGCGCCAGGTCGCCATACGCCAACTCGGCCAGCGCCGTCCCCTTGAGGGGAGCGGCGCAGACGCCGGCGCTCGTGAGCACAGCGAGCAGCCGCGCCTGCTCGTGATGGAAATAGAGGTTGCGCGCCGCGTTGGCGCGAAAGCGCTCCTCCCACTCGGGATCGAGACCCGCGCCGGACTCCCGCAGGCCATGGAAGGCTACGGGGAAGAGGCCCAGCGCCGCGGCCCGCGTCAACAGCGCGTTCACGTCCGCACTGGCCGGCGGTGCAGCGGCCGGCGAGCCCCGTTCCAACTGCTTGAAGGGAGAACCGGACGGGCCCCCGGAAAAGCAGTGGGAACGGGGCGAGCAAAGGGCGAGCACCTGACGGTCAAGGTCGCTCTGCGGAAAAAGCGGGAAGCTCCATCGGCGCGAGGCCGGCATGAAGACCTACCGGATGGGCCCCCAGATGGCGAGCCCGGTGGTGATCTGGAGGATGGCCTCCCCGACGCGGCGCATGCCCCGCTTGAACTGGCTGTCGGGGATGAAGAGCACGTCGTTCTCCTGCAAGGCCTGGTCGGGAGCCTTGCGGGAGAGAATCTTGGCCACATCCACGGGGATGGTCTCCTCGGTGTCTGTGCCGGGCGGGCGGCGGACGATGAGGGCGTCGCCGGGCTTGGCAAAGGGCGTGACGTATTCGGCCAGCGCCAGCGCCTGCAGCACGGTGATCTGCTCGCGGCGGTCTTTGAGGACGAACCCGCCCGGCCTCTTCACCGCGCCCACGACGTAGATGATGCCGCCGCGCGGGACGGTGACGGCGTCGCCGGCAAAGATGGGCACGTTGGCGGCCGGGTCCTTGGCTTCCATCAGCTCGCGCAGGTTGATTACGATGACGCGGGGATTGTCGGGCGCCGGCTCGGTAGCCTCCGCGGGGTTCGGCGGCAACTCGCGCAGTTGCGCGCCGCGGGTGACGTAGATGAGCGGGCCGGCGTCTTCGGTGAGGCCCTCGGCGGCGGAGAGCACTTCCAGCAGCGTCATGGGGCCGAGCACGGAAATCATCTGCGGCTTCCGGACCGCGCCCACCACGGCCACGGGGCGGCTCTTGTACTCCTTCACCAGCACGCTGACCTGCGGCCGGCGCAGGATTTCCCGCGCTTCGAACTCGCGCGCGATGACCGCGGCCAGCTCCTCCGGCGTCAGGCCGTCGGCACGGATGGGCTCGGGCAGCAGCGGCAGCAGGATGACGCCGCTGGTGCTGACGCGGACGTCGCGGGAAAGGTCGGAGGCGTCGTAGACAGTGATGGACAGCAGGTCGCCGGGGCCGATGACGTAGTCGCGAGCCGGCTCTGCCGGCGGCGGAGTCGTTATCGGCTCCTGCGCTCCCGCGGGAACGAGAATCAGCAGAAAAAGGAAAACACCCAGGACCTGCCTTGCCATCGCCAACACCCCACTTCCCTCTCGGGGACCCGCCCGAGAGGGTAGAAGGAATCCTAACACTCGCCTGGAGGCGGGTCAATCGCGGCGCGGCCGGGCGCAGCGCGAAAGCAGGGCCTCGTACTGCGCAGTGCAGATGGGACGGGCGAGGTGGGCGCGGGCGAAGGCGCGGCCGCGGGCGCCGAGGTCGGCAGCCTGTTGGGGATGCTCGAGCAGGCGGCGCACGGCGACGGCCAGAGCCTCGGCGTCGCCCGGGGGGACGAGCACGCCGCCGTCGGCCTCGCGGATGAGCGCGCAGGCATCGCTCTCCGGGTTGAGGCTCGCGACGACCGGGCGCGCCGCCGCCAGGTAGGTCGCCAGCTTGGAGGGCACCACCGGAGTCTTCATCGTTTTCTTGAGCGTCACCAAGCCGACGTTCGATGCCGCCACCAGCGCCGGGTAGTCGGCGCGGGCGACGAACGGCAGCAGGCGGACGTTCTTTAGGCCGAGCTCGAGCACGCGGCGCTCGACCCCTGCGCGCTCGCTGCCCTCGCCGACCAGCAGGAATACGACGCGCGGTTCATCGGTCAGTCGCGCGGCGGCCTCGACAATCATCTCCATGTCCTGCGCGTAGCCCATTACGCCGGCGAAAAGCACCACGAAGCGGTCCTCGAGGCCGAGCTCGCGGCGGAGGCGATTCCCGGCGTCCTCCCCTGCAAACGCCTCGACGTCAACCCAGTTGGGGATGATGTGCAACTTGTCGGCTGGAATTCCCTGCGCGCGGAGCCAGGCAGCGTTGCCGGGGGAGTGCACGCTGAGGGCCGCGGCGCGGCGGTAGACAAAGCGCTCGAGCCACCGAAAAAAAGCAATGAGCAGCGGGTGGCGCAGCGCCCCCAAGTCGATGGCGTTCTGCGGGAACAGGTCCTGGACGTTGAGGACGAAGGCGCTGCGCCAGCGTCGCGCCAGCCAGTGTGCGGCCACGCCGAGGGTGAGCGGGGGCGAATACACGAGAATGGCGTCAGGCCGCGCCAGCCGGCGCGCAGCGCGGTAGAACGCCACCGGCAGCAGCAACTGCCCCAGGCCGCGGCGCCAGTGGGAGACGTGGTGGATGGCCGGCGCGGGGACGCGCAGCACCTCCACTCCGCTCACCTGCTCGCGCGCGCTCCAGCCGCGCTCGCGGTCGCCGGGGGCGAGGTTGTAGCGCGGGGCGCAGGTGACGACGGCGACCGAGTGGCCGCGCCGCGCCAGGTCCTCCGCCAGCTCGAACATCAGGTGCGACGAGGAACGCACCTCAGGAGGAAAGGCGTCGGTGAGCAGCAGAATCCGCATCAGACGTCCGCCGGCAGGGTGGCCGGCACGAGTGCCGTTCCAACCACTGAAGCTGGGACTCCTCTGCACCACTGGCTTGGTTTCTCCCTCAGTCCGATCCTCCTTGCGAAACAAGTTGGAACGGCACGAGCAGCGAGAGCGCGTCGGGGACGAGGGTGAACTCAACCGGCAGGAGTCCGGCCAGCTCGCCGTCCGTCTGGGCGTAGACGCGCTGGGCCAAGGGCCGGGCCACCACGCGCTGGGCGCGCAGGAAGCGCACGCCGCGGCAGCGCTCGAGCAGGCCGACCCACTGCGCCAGGAGATAGAGAAGGTAAACCGGGCGGGGGCGGCGCGGGAAGAGGGCGACCTCGAAGTCGTCGCCGAAAAGGCTGGCGCCGCGGGTAATTTGGATGGGGCCGCCGTAGTGGCGGGTGCGGCCGACCACGACCAGCGTCGCCGGCAGGCCCTGGCCGTCCGCCTGCACCATGAACTCGCGGAAGTCGTAGCGGAAAAGCTGGCGAAAACCCTCCAGCCAGAAGGAGAGCATGCCCAGGCGGAGCTTCTCCTTCTGGCTGAGGCGGTAGATCAAGTTGGCGTCGGCGCCGGCGCCGGCGACGGCGATGAAGTGGCGCTCGCCCCACTCGGGCGAGGCGGCGCGGCCGAGGGCGATGCGGCGGACGACGCCGCGCGGGATGTATTCGGCGGCGCGCCAGACGTTCCAGGGCAAGCCCAACTCCTTGGCCAGCACGTTGCCGGTGCCGGCGGGGAGGATGGCGAGCGGCACTTGAGAGCCCACCATGCCGTTGACGATTTCGTTGATGGTGCCGTCGCCGCCGCAGCCGATGAGGAGGTCGCAGCCGGCGGCGAGCTCGCGGCGGGCCAGCTCCGCGCCGCTGCCGGGTCCGCTGGTGGCGACCAGCGTGACCGTGAGCCCGTGAGCGGCGAGGAAATCAACGGCGCGGGCGAGATCGCGCAGGCGGCGGTCGCGGCGGCGGCCGGCCAGAGGGTTGTAGATGAGCGCAGCGGTGCGGAAGCGGACGGCGCCGGCCATAGTGACGCCGCCATTCTACGGGAAGCGGGTGGCGGGTCAACGCAGGCGGAGAAAGAAAAAGGGCCCCGCAGGGCGGGGCCCGTGGGACTCTCCCCCAAGGGCGTTACTGCAGAGTAACCGTGAAGCGAATCGGCATGCTGACAAGGCCGAAGCTGGTCTGCTTCTTGCGGCGGATGACATTGAGCATGGCCGTGGAACTGGCCTGGAAGCCCGGGTCGCCGGGGATGTCGGCCGGGTCGGAGGTCACCAGCCACTCGGTCTCCGACAAGCGCATGACCGCCAGCGAAGGATACTCCAGTTCGTAGGTGGTGGGCGAAGGACCGCAGCAATGGAACTCGAGGTCGGCCTGAACCTGCGCGGTGGTCCCGATGTCCATGTCGCGGTAGCGGCCCCAGTAGTTGATGCCGAAGAGGTCCATCTCGGAATCGATCACCGCCGGAATCCCGGCGGCGGCCAGGGCCGGCGAGGCCGGATCAAACTCGAAGTGCATCATTCGGCCGGAATCGTACGTGACCAGGTCGACGTCTTTGCCGCCGACGCCGAAATAGGCCTGCACACCGTCCTTGGTGTGGCTGTAGAGCGGGTCGCCGTCGTCGTACACACCGGTGCTGCCTGCCGGCGTGCTCATGACGGCGTCGAGTGTCTGGATGCCCCCGGTCTTCTTCTTCTGGGCCCACGCGCTACCGGCCAACGCAAGCGCCAGCAATCCCACCAACACAACAACCCCACTCTTGCGAATCATGGTCGTTTCTCCTTCAAACCTCCGGTCGCCGTCTCCCGGCGCCGAGTACAAGACCCCAAAGACAAATCCAGAGTAGTGGAAGCCTCAGCATACCACAATAGAGAACAGGTCACCATCTCAAGGTCACCCGTACTCCTAGTACCTGACGGCACATTAGTACTAGCACTTTGGTGCAGGCGGCGGAGCGAAGATGGTGTGGATTCGCAGCCAAACCGCGCCATTCACCGCCGGGACGCCGACAATTGGGAAATCGTCGCTGTCCACAGGGCCGGGTCCTCCTGTCCCAGCCGCCAGGCGGAGAAGCCTCGCAGGCGGTAGCGGCGCGCGAGGGCGATGCGGTCGGCCACCGCGTCGGCGTCGCTGAACCAAACCTGGTTGGCCCCCTCGCCATTGCGGAAGGTAAACGTCTTCTCCCGGTGGAAGGGGTGGGTCTCGATGCGCGCCTGCGTTTTCTCCGCCAGCTCCACCGCCTGGGCGTACGTGCCTTCGTTGACCTTGGGCCCGCTCCAGTGCCGGTAGTAGAACGGCACCCCGAGCAGCAGCTTCTGCCGCGGCACGAACTTCAACGTCCGCTGCAGGCACGCCTCCACCCAGGGCAGGCTGGCGATGGGCCCGGGGTCGCCGGCCTGGTAGTGCATGTCGTAGGCCATGAGCGAGATGAAATCGGCGTGGCGCGCCAGCGCCTTCAGGTCGAAGGCGAAGGCGTCCTCGTTGGCCACCCAGCGCTGCGAGTCGGGCGCGCGCGCCGGGAGCAGCGGCGGGTGGACGGCGATGCCGAGGCGGCGGCCCCCGCGCCGCAGCCCCGAGGCCAGGGCCGCCACGAACCGGGTCAGGTTATCCCGCTGGGCGGCGGGGACGCGCTCGAAGTCGACCACCAATCCGGCAAAGTCGTGCTCCGCCGCAGCGCGCACGAGCTGCTCCACCACCTCGCCGCGCCGGCCCTCGCTGGCCAGCACCGCGGCCGCCACTTCGGAGCGGAAGTCGCGGTTGACCACCAGCGGCATCAGCGGCACCCCGCCCGCTCGCGCCCACTCCACCACTTTGGGATCGACCTTTGACTCCAGCCGCCCGCTCTCCTCCACTACAAACCAGTCGGGCGAAACCAGGCCCAGCTGCCGGCCGTGCTTCTGCAACGAGCGCCAGGAGGTGGGCTCGTTGACGTAGTAGGAGTGCGCCACGAACTCCGGCGTCTCGCAGCCGCTCAGACACAACAGCACGGCCGCGCACGCCAGGCCCGCCAGCGCCCTCCGGAGACGACACGTCTCCGCGGCGGTACCGGAGCGCATTGATTTTCCCCACTGCCCACCGGACGAGGCCGCGTTTCTCCCCCGCGACCACCGTCCTTGACAGTTCGTGTGAGGCGTGAGTATAAGGCAGGGGCCATTCGAAGCAAATCTTTTTTTCTGAGAGGCCGGTGAAAAAAGGAATCGCCCTCTTCGCCCTCGGCCTGATCGTCGGGGCGGCGTCCGCGTATGTGGTGCTCGAAGTTCTGAACGTCGGCCACTACCGCACCCTGCTGCCGGGCCGCATCGAGCCCGAGCCCCCCACCGTCTGCTACTCCTGCTTCTGGGAGGGCTACGAGCCCGCCCTGCGCCAGCAGGTGATTGACTTCTACCAACAGTTCGAGACCCCCGACCCGTTTGTGCAGGCCGACACCGGCTACATCCTCTGGCGCGCCGGCGGCAACCCCAACTGCGACGCCCGCGCCCTCTACCAGCAGGCCGCCGAGCAAAGCCCCGACCCCTACCGGCGGTTGCAGGCCCTGGCCGCGCTGGCCTTCAGCGGACCGGAGTGCGGCTGGGACAGCGCCTCCGCGCTGGCCGAGGCGGCGACGGCGGCGCAACGGGCGGGACTGCCGGGCGCCGCCGAGCAACTGCGGCTCGCCGGCGAAAAGGAACTCGTGCCTCGCCTGGAGGACACCAAGATCCGGACGAGCCTGCGCGTGCCGGGTGGCGCGCAGACAATCATCCTCGGGGCAAGCGCCATCGAGATCTCCCCTGGCCTGCGCGTGGGCGCGCAAGTCGACCGCACCGCGCGCGACTGGCTGAGTTTCCAGATGCGCTGGGACCTGACCGCACAGCCGGCCCCGGCCACCGTGCTGGTGGACTACCACGAAGGCAAGCTGCTGAAGACGCTGCTGGGCGCCGCGCCGGTGGAGGTCTACCCGCTGGCGGGCGCGCTGGCGGCGCGGGTGGGCGAGGGTTGGCGGGCGGCCGACGAAACCGGCGCGTTCCGCTTCGAAGTGCTCAACGACAAGCTCCAGTATCCGACCGCGCACGCCGCCGGCAGCCTGGCGTGGCTGGTGGACACGCACGGCCTCTCCGCCATCGCCGGGCAGGCAGTGGAGCGCAAGATGCAGCTCGTGGTGGCCTCGGCGGACGCCGAAGGCGACGCCCGCGCCGCCTACCACCTGGCGCAGAAAGGCATCCACGCCCTGTTTCCCGGCGACCGCTTCCAGGATTTGCTCGTCGGCTACGAAGGCGCGGGCGTCCTGCTGGGCACCGCGCCGGTGAAGCAGGAAGGGCCGCGCGCGCTCCTCGGCGGCCAGCCGGTGCGCTTCTCGCTGCGCGAAACCTTTGTGGCCCAGGACAGCCGGGCGGCGCTGCCCGCGGCCTACTACGACGCCCCGGCGCGCTACTTCCGCCGGCTGGCGGAGCTGGTCCCGCTCCGGGTGGAGTACGTGGACGTGGACGGGTCCAACCAGATTGAGCGCGTGCTCGACCGCGCCGCCCAGCTCAAAGCCACCGCCGTCGGCGTGCGCGTGGCCACCAATTACGAGTACGACCGCCTGCGCGAGTGGCTGCGCCGCTCCCCCGCCAACCGCGCCGTCCTCTTCCACTCCGGGCTCTATCCCTACGCCCAGCCCCTCTTCGACGAGTTCCCTCGCCAGGTCACCTTCGGCGACCTCCGCCCCCGCTTCGAGTGAAGCTAGCGGTAGACCTCGCGGCGGTGCCCGATCTTAATGATCTCCACTACGCGCTCTGCGTCGTGTATCGAGTACAGAACGCGGTAATCCCCCTGGCGAATGCGGTAGAGGTCTGTGCCCGCAAGTTTCTGGCAGCCCTGGGGGCGGGGTTGCAGGATGAGCTGGTCGATTCGGTTCTTCAGCAACCGGACGGCCTCGCGGGGAAGGTGTTCGAGCTCGCGCTTGGCGCTTCGAGTGAAGACGAGGCGATACGGCTCCGGCATGCGCAGCGCCGGCTAGAGTAGGTCTTTGCGCTTCAGGTCTTTCAAAACCCGCTCATAGGGGATGCGAGGTTCATGCGCGCGAGCGCGGGCGGCTTCTATGTCAATGGCATCCTCGCGCAGCGACTCCCGCACGGCGTCGTTGACCAAGTCGGAGATGGACTCGTCGGTCACCGCCGCCTTGATCTTCAACGCCCGGTAGACCTTGGGCTCGAAATAGACCGTGCTGCGCTTGCTTTCCGCCATGGCCAAGCCAGTCTAGCATCAAAACGTCATAACGTCAAGACGTCCGAGGGCACGGGGCGGGCGGAAGGCTACCGGCGTGCCGCTAACACCTCGCGCCGCTTAGGCGTCCTCTCCAGCGAAAAGGAAGGCGCGGGCATCCCATCCACGGAAATGTCCGCGGGAGGTCAGCATGAAGAAAGTGTTTGCGGTTGCGCTCGCCTTCGGGCTGGCGCTGGCCATCCCAGGGGGCATCTCCGCCAAGGGGCCGACGGCAAAGATCATCAACACCGGCGGCCGACTCTCGTTGCCGCTGGAAGTGACGGCGGCGGAAGTGGTCAGGCAGTTCAACCCTTGGGGCCATGAATTCCGCGACGGGGCCCGCAGCGCCAAAAAAGTAGACTCGCCCGGCAGGTACCCCCAACCCTACGAGGTGCAGTTCTACGTCAAGTTCTCAGAGAAAGAGACTCGGATGAAGTATGTGATCTACTACCGGCCAAGTACCGCCAACCAGCGGGGCTACATCTACGTGCCGGTCAGAGGAGAGCCGTGGCACTGGCACAATGCGGAAACCATCATAACCACCACCGGGTGGTTCCAGGCCTCGCGGGAATGGGATCGGTTGGTCAAGCCGTTGATTGAGGCCGCCGAGGCGGCACAGCGCCGCTAAGCGGTGCGCATACTCTAGCGGTAGATTTCTCGGCGGTGCCCAACGCGGAGGACCAGCACGACCAAGCGGTCGTCTTCGATCCGGCAGATGAGCCGGTAGTCACCCGCGCGGTACCGCCAGAATTCTCCCAGCTCTGAGCCGTGCAGGGCTTCTCCGATGCTGCGCGGGTCGTCCAGGACAGCCACACGGCTCCGCAGGAACTTCAAGATTCGTTTCCTGTGCTGTGGGTCGAGTTTGGCGAGATCCCGATCCGCCGTCTCGGACAGCTCAACGGTCCACGCCATGACGTTTCATGACGTGTTTGAGCGGGAGGGTTCGCTCTTCGCCGCGGCGGATGCGCCCCAGCACGCCTTCCGCCAGGTACCGGTCTTCGAGATCCTCCAGGTGGTCCAGGATGGCCTCCCGAACGTAGAAGGTCTTGGTGCGCCCAGTGCGCCGGGCGAGCTTCTCCAACCGTTTCTCGATGGAGGGCGAAAGGCGAATGGCCAGCATGGGATATCCTCGCTATACAAGTATAGCACATCGGGGTTTGCCAGGACACAAGAAGCGCAGCAAGAGGTGCGGGTGACTCTTCGACTCTTCGGCTCTTGGACTCTTCGGCTCTTGGACTCCGCGACTCTTCCCTAGAACCGGATGCGCAGCATCACGTAGACGGAGTTGACGTGGTAGGCCCCGGTGCGGGCCGTGGGGGTGAAGACCTGCCCGGCGCCCGCGGTGCTGAAGTAGTCGTAGCCCAGCGTGAGCGTGGCGCGGGGGCTCAAGGTGAAGTCCATGCGCGTCCCGCCGGTGGCGCTGAAGCTCTGGTCGGAGCCGTGGAGAATCTGCTGCGGGCCGACGGTGCCGTGCAGGTCCCAGGCCCACCAGTTGGTGGGGCGATAAAGGGCGCGCACCAGCCCGGCGTGGCGCTGGTAGAAGTTGGGCGTGAAGAAGCCCGGGTTGACGAAGAACTCCTGCGTCGGCAGCCCGCCCGCCGGGGGCAGCCCGAAGGGGTGCGTGTAGCCCAGCATCGTGCCGGTGTAGCCGGCCTCGAACTCGCCCCGCTCCCCGCGCCAGAGGACCCGGGTGGCGTCGAAGGTGCCCCCGGTGCCGCGCTGGCGGAAGATGCGGCCCTCGAAGCCCGGCAGGTCCTGAATCTCGAACTCAGGCCCCAGGCGCCGGTGCCAGAGGTAGAGGGCGACCCGGGTGCGGTCGTCGGGCCGGTAGACGACGTTCAGCGACCCTTCGTCGTAGTGCGTGGTCTGCGCGATAGCTTTCGGCGTCCAGGGCGCGTACTGCCGGCTGTAGCCGGGCGTGAACTCCCAGCGCCCGGCGCGGAAGGTGGGCGCGATCATCCCCACCAGGCGCGTGCGCGAAGAGGGGAAGCCCGGGAAATCTCCGGCCAGGTTGCCGTGGCGCAGGGTGACGGTGCCGATGGCGGCGGTCCAGCGGAACCAGGTGTTCACCTGCATCTGGGCGCCGAACATCACCTGCACGGCCGACTGCCGCACGCGGTCGCTCGGCAGCAACAGCACCCCGGCGGGAAAGTCGGCTTCGGTCAGCAGGCCCGGCGCGGGGACGAACGGCTCGACCGGGACGTGGGCGGCGAAGCGCAGCCCGCCCGCCGTGTCCACCCCGTAGCCGAAGAAGGCCGCGGGGCCGGAGCTGGGCAGGAAGTCCACGGTGACGAAGTTGCGCAGGCGCGGGTGGAGGCTGAAGCGGAAGTCGGCCTGGTGGCCCCAGGTGTTCAGCCGCTCGGTGTCGCGCGCCCAGCCCCAGCGCAGGCGCAGCTCGGGGCGCTGGCGGGAGCGGATGCGGTCGCGCAGGATCTGGACTTCGGTGTTGCGGGGCTCGAGGGTGGCGGCGCGGTCGAGCAGCTTGAGCGCTTCCTGCGGGCGGCCGGAGGAATCTTCGGCGGAAGCCAGCGCCACCATCACCGTGGTGTCGTCCGGGTTCTGCGCGTGCAGCTCCTGGAGCAGGTTGCGCGCCGGGCCGATGCGCCCGGCCCAGAGCATGGTCTGGGCCTTGCCGGTGCGGGCCTCGGCGTTGTGCGGGTCCAGCCGCAGCGCGTTTTCGTAAGCGAAGAGCGACTGCTGCCACTTGCTCTGGTAGGCGTGTACGCGGCCCTTGCCCACCCAGGCTTCGATGTTGTCGGGGTCGTTGCGCAGCACGGCGTTGAACTCGGTCACCGATTCGTCGTACCGGCGCGCCCAGCTCAGCACCCGCGCCAGCTCCAGCCGCACTGCGGTGCGGTTGGGCTCGCGCTCCAGCACGCGGCGATACTCGGCGATGGAGTCGTCATACTGCAGCCCCCAGCTCAGCACGCGGGCGAGCTCGGTGCGCACTTCCAGGTCGTCGTTTCGGCTCAGCCAGTCGCGGTAGTGTTTGGCCGACTCGCCGTACTGCTTGTCCCAGCTGTAGACGCGGGCGAGCTTCAGGCGCAGGGCGTCGTCCTCGGGCCGCACCCGCGCCGCTTCGTTGAGCTGCTCCAGCGCGCCCTTGTAGTCCTCGCGCCGCAGCAGCGCGTCGGCCAGCTCCAGCCGGTAGGTGGCGTTCCCCGGCTCCTTTTCCACCAGGGCGCGGAAGTACTCTTCGGAAGCCCCGGGAGAAATCTCGCGGGCGGCGGCGCGCTGGCCCTGCATCGTCTCGCGCGTGCGCTCCAGCACCGCCACCTGCGGGTCGCCGGGATAGAGCCGCTCCAGCTCGGCCAGCTCCGCGCCGGCCTCGTCGAGCCGGCTCGCCCACAGCAGCGTCTGCGCCAGGCCGATGCGGGCCTCCTTGTGCTCCGGCCGGGCCGCCAGCACGCGGCGGTACTCCGCGACCGACTCCTCGTAGCGGCGGCCGAACGCCAGAACCCGGGCCAACTCCACCCGCGCTTCGGTGTCGTCCGGGTCGAGCTCGAGCGCCCGGCGGAAGCTCGCCGCCGACTCGTCGTAGTGCCCGCTCCAGTTCAGCACCCGCGCCAGTTGCAGATGGGAATTGATGTCGTCGGGATGCCGGACCAGGAGGTCGCGGAGAATCTTCTCCGACTCGTCGAACTGCTTGTCCCACCCCAGCACCCGCGCCAGCAGGAAGCGCGCGGCATCGTCGTCCGGGTGTTCTTTGAGGTGGGCGCGATAGTGGGTGATGGCTTCCGGGAAGCGCCCCGCGGCTTCTGCTTCCTGCCCGCGCAGGAATTCAGTGGTGGCCACCGAAGGCGCGGGCGCCGGAGCCTCCGGGCGCTCCTCGGGCCGCGCCGGCCTCTGCGCCAGCAGCCGCAGCCCTTCGCGCACGTCGGCGTTGCGCGGGTCCTCCTTCTCCAGCTCCTGGAACAGAGCGCGCGCTTCCTCGGTCCGGCCCAGCCCCAGCAGGTCGTAGGCCTTCACCAGGCGCGCCGGGAAATCCTTGGGGTTCTCGGCCAGAATCCGTTCCGTTTCGCTCAGGCTGTTCTGGTACTGCCCCGACCAGCTCATCACCTGCGCCAGGCCCAGCCGCGCCTCGGCGTTCTCCGGCTGGAAGCGCAGCACGTAGTTGAACTGCGCGCTGGCGCCGGAGAAGTCCCGCCGGCGCCCGAGCAGGCGGCCGAATTCATTGCGCGCGCGGAAGTCCGACGGGTTGCGGTTGATGTAGCTCTGGTAGTGCTCCACCGCCTCCTCGTCCTTCCCCGCCCACACCAGCACGCGCGCGAACTCCAGGATGTAGTCGGCGCGGGTGGTCTTCTCCAGCAATTGCCGGTAGAGCGGGATGGCCTCGTCGAACTGCCGCTGCCAGCCCAGCACCTGGGCCAGGTCGTGCAGCACGTCAAGGTTGTTCGGGTTGGCGCGGTAGGCGGCGCGGTAGTGCTCGGCGGCCTTGGCGTAGTCGGGCTGGGCGCGGTTCATGTAGAGCCAGCCCAGCCGCTGGTTGAGCACGAAGTCGCGGGTGAAGTAGGGATAGACGCGCGCGTAGATTTCGAGCGCCTGCACGAAGTCGTAGCGGTCGTAGGCGCGGTCCCCCTCGGCGCGCAGCTTCTCCGCCTGCTCCTGGGTGAGCACCTGGGTGACCTGCCCGCCCTGGTCTTCGCCGTCGGGCGACGCCAAGGCCGCCGCCGGTGCCAGCAGCGCCAGCGCTCCCATCAGCGCAACTGTCCGAAGTATGAACCGAGACATGACCCTTACCTCCCTCTTCCCCTGCGCCCGGTGATCTGCTCGAACTCCTGGCGCAGTATCTCAAAACTCTTCTTGGGCACCGTGCGGTACTCCACCCGCTCCCATTTCGGCCACAGCACCGTCGCCACCGTCACCGCCGACCCGCTCACACCCGGGGCCGCCTGAGGCGCGCCCGCGCCCCGCGGCGCGTAGGCGAACGCCGCCAGCAGAATCTTGTCGGACTGCGTGCTCACCGGCCGGGCGTTCTCATCCGTCCCCCAGTATACGCCTCCGCCCGACGGGTCCATAACCAGCAGCAGCCCCCAGGAGAGCCGCACGCGGATCTCGCGCCGCGGGGCGTCGTAATACCATTGGCCAACCGAGTTGTAGGTGGCCCGGTCGCGGTCGAAGACCCCCTCGAGCAGCACGCTGCGGCTGTAGCGCTCGGCGGGATAGAACGTCCCGTCGCGCCCGTAGCGGCGCCGGTTGGTCTCGACCACGAGCTCGCCGAACTCCGCCCGCTCGCGCACGCCCACCTCCTGCCCGCGCAGGATGGCCCGGTCGGTCAGCCGCGGCACTCCTGCCACCCGCACTTCCCGGTAGGGGTTGTAGTTGTCCGCCACCAGCAGCCGCGTGTTGGCTCCCGCGACCCGCAGCAGGAAGTTGAACCCGTCGGCGCTGTCGGCCTCCCCCAGCCCCGGCACGGGCAGCCGGCGCGACCCGCAGGGACGCCCACAGGTGTTGAGGGCCACGGCGTAATTCACCTGATCCCAGTCAATCGTCTCACCGGCGGAAGAATCGAGCTGCAGGTGCAGGTAGAGCGCCGAAGGGTCGGAGCTCCAACTCACGCGCTCGATGCGCGGCACACCCGGCGCCGCCGCGCCCGCCGGACCGCTCCAGGCTTCCTTCACCTCCGGCGGGTCGCGCGGGACGAACTTCAGCATCCCGAAGTGCTGCTCCGGGTCCATGTCGTTGTGCCAGAGCGCGCTGCGGGAGAAGGGCTGCTCGAAATCATACGCGATCCAGTTGTGCTTCCACCACTCGTCCAGCCACTCGAAGACGATGCCGCCGGCGAACCCGCTGTCGCGGATGTTCTGCGTCAGCCGCACCAGCGCCTCGCCCTGTTGCCGCTCCTCCACCCCGCCGTGGTGCCAGGCGTAGGGGTTGAAGTGGGCGATGCCGACGGAGGTCGAAAGCCCGTACTCGGCCACCAGCAGCGGCGTCTTGCGGTAGTGGCTCTTCAAGTCCTGCAGGTAGCCCCAGTAGCTGTTGACGCCGCGCTTGTCCGAGGCGCTGCGGTACTTGGCGTCGTGGATGATGAAGTCCGGGTAAAAGGGATAGACGTGCGAGGTGGCGAAGTAGCCCGACTTCAGCTCCGCGGTCGGGTTCACGCGCTCCTCGTCGAGCGCCACCGCGTCGTTGTCGTCTACCAATCCCACCCGCAGCGGCGGCAGCAGCTCCCCCTGCGCCCGCCGCAACTGCCACTCCTCCTGCAACCCGGTTTCCGACGGATGGTAGAGCGGGTCGAGCGGCGGCCAGCTTACCCAGGAGACGGGGCGCATCCAGTTGTATTTCTCCTGCTCGTAGGCCACCACCGTGTCGCACATTCTCGTCAGCCAGACTTCGGTGGCGTTGCCGCTGGAAATCTGCAGGTAGCGCCCGTTGAAGCTGCGCTGGCCCGGGTTGCGCAGGTTGGAGGTGAGCACCATCGAGGGTTCCATCTCGCGGCCCACCAGCCAGCCCAGCACCCAGGGCGAAACGTCGGCGGAGTAGATGCCCCCGGCGCGCCCGCGCTCGGCCGGCAGGCTGGTCTGGCCGTGCACCACGTCCACCAGGTTGCGGAGCTCGGTCTCAAACGCGGTGGTGAAACCCCGATCGTAGAGGTTGCCCTCGGGCGGCTCCGGCAGCCAGATCTCCTGGAAGAGATAAATGGGCCGCTCGGAGTTCTTGGTGTTGTGGTCGTAGAGAGCGCGGTAGAAGGCCGGGGGCAGCAGGGTGTAGATGCGCACCGAGTTGGCTCCCAGCGCATCTATGCGCGTCAGCCAGTCGGCGTACACCTCCACCTGCGTCGGCGGGTCGGAGACGAAGTGCCCCGGGCGCGCCGGGCCCAGGTTGACCCCGGCGACGTACATCTGCCGCCAGTTGTTTCCCTGGGGCACGTGGAAGTAGCCGTTCTCCAGCCGCGCGGCCACTTGCAGGGTCGCCGGGCGCGGCTTGGCCGCCTGCAGCGAGGCCAATACTTCCGGCGAGGTCACGCCCGCCAGTTGCTCGAACTCCTGCCGCGCCAGCTCGTTGTCCGGCTCGCGCTGCAGCACCAGCACCAGTAGCTCGGCCGCTTCATCGTTGCGGCCTTTCATGCGCAGCGCCCGCGCCACGGCCAGTTGGACTTCGGGGGTGCCCTGAATCACCGGCGGCAAGGCGCGGAAGTCTTCCAGGGCGCGGTCGGGCTGGCCCAGCTCCAGCCAGCAGTGCGCGCGGCCGCGGCGGGCGTCGATGAGGCCGGGCTCCAGCCGCAGAGCGCGGTCGAAGAAGGGCTCGGCCTCGGTGAAGCGGTTGAGCTTGAGGTAGTTCCAGCCGTAGAGGGTCAGGGTGGTGGCGTCGTTGGGGTCGACCTGGTAGGCGCGGTCCAGGATTTCGATGGAGCGCTCATAGTTGCCCTTCTTGTACTCGTCCACCGCCGACACGTAGATAGGCCCGGTGATGGGCTTGCCGCCGAACTCCCACCAGGTGGCCAGTCCGATGATGATGAGCAGCGAGAGGATGATGCGGTTGCGCAGGAGCGACATGGCCTTAGTCCCCTGCTCCCTTGTGGGCCACCGCTTCCCACTCGCGGAAACCGGTGATGAACCGCCACACGCCCTGCACGCGGTACCAGACCACCAGTTGCCGGTAGCCGATGTTCTCGATGAACGCGTACCCCAACAGCACCAGCAGGTCGCGGTAGCGCGGGTAGCGCCGGTAGGTCAGCTCTTCCATCAGCACCGAGCCCACCGACAGAAAAGTCCCGTAGGCCAGCGACAACACCACGAACAGCAGGAACAGGTAGGGCGGCACCACCCCCAGCAGCAGCGCCAGCGGGATCATCAGGTAGCCGATGAACTCCACCGGCGCCCCCAGCGCCTCCACGTAGAGGTTGAAGGGATAGGCCAGCCAGCCCACGCGCCCGAACTTGCGGCTGAAGAGCATGTCGGAGTTCTTCCACAGCGTCTGGCACAGCCCCAGCTGCCACCGCCGCCTCTGCCGCGCCAGCATCTTGCGGTCGGCGGGCGCCTCCGTCCAGCACACCGGGTCGGAAATGAACTGCATCTTGATCCGGCGGCTGTTTTCCTGCGCCCACCGGTGCAGGCGCACGATCAGCTCCATGTCTTCGGACACCGTCTGCTCGTTGAAGCCCCCGGCCTCGATCACGGTTTCGCGGTGGAAGACGGCGAAGGCGCCGGAGACGATGAGCGTGCCGCGCAGCAGGTCCCAGCCCGTCCGCCCGAACAGGAAGCTGCGCAGGTACTCGACCACTTGGAACTTCTCGATCTTGCTCTCCGGCAGCTCCACCGCCACCACCTGCCCCTCCTTCACGTTGCAGCCGTTCAGGATGCGCACGATGCCCCCGCTGGCCACGATGTTCAATGGGTCGCGCTTGATGGGGCGCATCAGCCGCAGCAGGGCGTCGCGCTCCAGGATGCAGTCGGCGTCCAGCGTGCAGAAGTAGGGCGTGCGGCAGCCGTTGATGCCCACGTTCAGGGCGTCGAACTTGCCCCCGTTCTCCTTGCTGATCACCAGCAGGTTGGGGAAGTCGGGGTTGACGTAGAACCCGCGGATGGGCTCGGTCTCCAGCCGCGGCCGGTAGATCAGATCCATCTTGATGAGCCCGAAGGCGGCGATGAGGTTGTTGAGGGTCTCGTCGCTCGAGCCGTCATCCACCACCACGATCTCCAGATACGGGTAGTCGGTCTGCATCACCGAACGCAGCGAGTCCACGATGCTGTTCTCTTCGTTGAAGGCCGGCATGATGATGGTCACCGGCGGGGTGACCACCGAATCGCGCAGCTCTTCCAGCCCCTGGTAGGCCAGGCGGCGGTTGTAGACCAGCAGCGAGCCCAGCGAAAAGCCCATCAGCACGGTGTAGCCGCCGTTGGCGAGGAAGAAGTAGGCCACGATGATGATGTTGAAGATGTTCATCATGTGGATGAACCCTTGTCGCCAGGCTTCAATAATATCCATCGCCGTTAGCGGCTCCTTGTGCCCATGCCGGCCTCGCCCTTGCGGGCCTGCGCCAGGGCTTTCACGTCCGGATCGGTCTCGTGCGTGGCCAGCCACGCCACCCAGGACTGGATCTGCCGGTCGGCGTGGCGGCCGAAGTCCTGCAGAAAGTTCTTGCGCAGAGCGACGTCCGAGCTGCCCAGCAGCAGCCCCACCAGGTAGCTGGTCTTCCCCATGTGGGCCAGCTGCTCGAGCACCTGGCGCTCGCGGCCGTGCGGCTGCTGGGCGTAGTGCCCGAGCAGGGTGGGGATGACGCCGGCTCGCTGCCACTCGTCGGCGATCTGCTCGCGGCTGTACCGGTCTTCACTGCCGAGGAAATAGTCGTAGAGCACGCTGAAGCCGGCGTCGCCGAACCCGAGCAGGGTGCGCACCGCCGCCTCGCGCACCATCCAGCGCGGGTCGGCCAGCCGCGCCGCGATCTGCAGCAACTGCCCCTCAAAGCGCGGCTTGGCCAGCGCCCGCACCGTGTGCAGCCGCACGAACCACTCCGGGTCCTCCAGCAATCCCAGCAGCACCGGCACGGCGCGCGGATCGCGCATGTAGGCGATCACCGGGGCCGAGCGCGCGCGCACGTCCGGGTTCTCATCGTAGGTCTGCGTGTTCAGGAACAGCTCGCTCAGCGACGGGGCGAAGTTGCTGGCGTCGAGGTAGAAGTCCGGGTGACCTTCGGCCGCCTTCTCCACCATCTCCCGCACCACGTCGGTGCAGAGGAAGCGGATGCGCCGGTGCGGGTGGCGCAGCGACGCCTCCAGCCCGATGGCCTGGCTCAGCGGGAAGCTCACCACCGCCGACTTCACCGTGCGGAACGCCAGCCCCGACTCGTCGGGGTCGAGGATGACCTGGTGCAGCCGCTGCACCAGGGCCGCGAAACTCTGCGGCTCCACTAGGCTGCCCAGCCCGCGCAGCGCCACCTCGCGCACGTCGGGATGCGGGTCGTCCAGCGCCTTCACCAGCATGGGCCAGCTCGCCCGGTGGCGGATGGTCGCCAGGTGCTCGGCGCTGCGCGCGCGCGCCAGGTAGCCGACGCGGAACAGCCGCTGCAGCGTCCCGCTCATCCCCCGCACCTGACCGTCCCCGCCCAGCCGCGTCTGCCACTGCTTCACCAAACCCAGGTCTTCGCACAGCTGCGTCATGGCCGGCATCTGGTCGGCCGGCGGCAGCTTCTCCATCACCAGCTGCTCGATCAGCGCCGGCTTGTGCTTCTCGCCCAGCTTCTTGATCTGGGCCACGCCCTGGCGGTAGTCCAGGGTCCGGCCGAGAACTCCAGTCACGAGGGGGGCGACTTGCTGGCGGAGGTCGTCAAGCTGCTCGAAGAAAGCGTCCCGGCGCTTGCGGCGCAGAATGGCGGCGGCCACAAAGCCCACCGTCACCACCACCACCGTCACCAGTAGGACGATGACGAAGGTGATTACCTGCTCGATTAGGACGGGAAACCCACCCACCGCTCGTTTCGCTCCTTATCCTCTCAACCGCTCGTATACTCTACCCCGATGGCGATGGAAGACGGGAGGAAACTGCCTTCCCCGTGCGCACTTGCTGCGGAAAGTACCGGCAGTTCCGCGTCGGAAAGACCCTCACAAATTCCGACTCGTGCCCCCCTAGCCGTCTAGACTCTAGCTGAAACGAATCCGGTTTGTAAACCACACCTTAGTACTAACTGGTATCCTAATCCGGAGAGTAGGACGCGACTTTAGTACTACGCGCCATCCGGCCCTGAATCTGCCCGGTAGGGCCGTTTCCCTCCCGTGCGGTGACTTGTGCTAGATTTTCCGGCGTGACCAAGCCAACCACCCGCCGGCGCATCCCCCAGCTCGACCTGCAGGCGCAGTACGCCGCGTTGAAGGAGGAGGTCCAGGTGGCCTTGGCGCGCGTCTGCGACTCCCAGCGCTTCATCCTCGGCCCCGAAGGCGAGGCCTTCGAGCGCGAGCTGGCCGACTACTGCGGCGTGCCGCACGCCATCGGTTGCGCCTCGGGGTCCGACGCGCTGCTGCTCGCGCTCGTCACCCTCGGCGTCACCCACGAGCACGAGGTTGTTACTGTCCCCTTCACCTTCTTCTCCACCGCCGGGGCCATCGCCCGACTCGGCGGCCGCGCCGCCTTTGTCGACATCGAGCCGCGCACCTTCAACCTCGACCCGGAAAAGCTGCGCGACTATCTCAAGAAGATCGACGCTGCCGGGCGCCGGCGCACGCGGGCGCTGATTCCCGTCCACCTCTTCGGCCAGCCGGCGGAGATGGACGCCATCAACGAAATCGCCGCGGAGTTTGAGCTGCCGGTGATTGAAGACGCCGCGCAAGCCATCGGCGCGGAGTACAACGGCACGCGTGTTGGCGGAATCGGCCGCACCGGCTGCTTCAGTTTTTATCCCACCAAGAACCTCGGCGCCTTCGGCGACGCCGGCGCGGTGACGACGACCGACGCGACGCTGGCCGACCGCCTGCGCGCCATGAGCCGCCACGGCTGCACCCACGACAAGTACCACCACGACCACGTGGGCTGGAATGCGCGGCTCGACGAGCTGCAGGCCGCCGTTCTGCGGGTCAAGTTCCGGCACCTGGAGGACTGGAACCGCGCCCGCATCGCCGCCGCCGGCCGCTACGATGAGCTGTTCTTGGAAGCCGGTTTAGCCCACGCGGACAAGACCTACCCTGACGAGAAACATCCGGTGGTGATTCCGTACCGTGCGCGGGGGCGGCGGCACGTTTTTCATCAGTACGTCATCCGCGCGCGGGAAAGGGATGCGCTGAAGAAGTTTCTGGCCGAGGAAGGTATCGGCACCGAGGTCTACTACCCGCTGCCGTTGCACTTGCAGAGCTGCTTCCACGCCTGGGGTGGGCGCGAAGGCGACTTCCCCGAAGCCGAGCGCGCCGCCCGCGAAGTCCTGGCCCTGCCGCTCTACCCCGAGCTCACCCCGGAGCAGCAGCGCTACGTCGCCGACCGACTCGCCTCCTTCTACCGTCGCGGCTGACTAGCAGGTCTAGATCCGCGCCTCTCAAACTCCAAGGCGTGAGGTAAGGAAGACGACTTGATTGTGTTCACTGTGTTTTCCGAAACCCAAACAATGGTTGCTCGTTTTTTGGCTGTCTCAAGCAAAAGCACAGCCCTCGGTCCTACGCGTCCTCCGTTCCGGTCAAACTTCTCGTTGCGTTCGAAAACCTGAGAAGCGCTGGCAAGCATTTCTCTCATCCGGTTTTCGGCCTCGGCAGGAGAGCGGTGCCTCTCCGCCATAATCTCAACCTCAGCGCAATCGGAAGAGCGGTATACCGAAGCACTGAAGTGGTATCCGGCTGGATGGCGCCCGCTGTAACCCATGGACATCTTGAACCGAACGGCCGGATCTACAACGTCTTCCCAAAGAAGCGCCTTGTGGTACCAACGGAGCAGCAAGCCGGGGCAAACGTATTGAACCCCAATTAGAATCACACCAAGGCTCACCGCGAGCACTAGGGCAAGCAAGCTGTTCTTTGCTAGCGTCAATGCGGCTCCAAACTGAGGTACAATTTAGCAGTTCTGGAGCATTCTTAGAACCAGTTTGAGGATACAGCCATGGCGGAGACGAAGGGAACGAACAGCCAACCCAAGAAGGACCACAGCGGGCGGAACCGGCTGCTGATAGTGGCGGCGTTCACGGTGGTCACCTATCTGGTGGTCATCACCATCCAGGCGGCGATGTATGTCGCGGGGCTGCTGGGGCCGCAGACGGCGCCGTGGGGCGTGTGGGTGATCGGCCCGCTCCTGGCTTCAGCCATCGCCGGGCGGGTGCTACTGGCGTGGCTGCGCGGGCGCGCGGCCTCCAAGTCGCTGCAGAAGGAGCGCGACGTCCTGCTCGAGCACGTGCGCGAGCTCACCTACAACATCAACAACCCGCTCAACTCCATCACCGCCAACCTCATCGCGCTCAAGACCGAGTACAACCCCGGCAGCGTCGAGCAGATTGAAACCAGCTCGCGCATGATCTCCCGCATCGTGATGAAGCTCTCCAACATCGACCTGCAGGCGCTCTTGCAGGAGCAGGCCGCGGGCGGCGGCGGGGTCAACGTCGAGCAGATGGGCCGCGCCGGCTCGCTGTAGGGATCAGCCGTCGTCGGTCAGCAACAAAAAGAGCCCGCGCGTCCCGAAGCCTCGGGAGCGGGCTCTCTTGTTGTTTCAGGTTGCAGACGGATTACATGGTCGGGCCGAGCTTGATTTCCTTCCAAGCGCTGCCCTCTTTGACTTCGAACTTGTCGGCGAGCAGCACGCCTTCCTTCACGGAGCCGCTGGCGCGAACAGTCTTGCCGACATGGTCAGCCACCATGGGCGCAGCCACGCCCAGGGTGACGTACTTGCCCTCGGGCGTGAGAATGCCTACGGGGATGCCGCCCTTGGCGCAAGCCGTGCCGCAGCCCTTCATGGGGCCGTGGTCGTTGGTCTTCGCGCCCATCTTCAGGTAACAGGCGGTGTCCACCAGCACGCCTTCGACCGGCTTGTCGGCGGCCAGTGCGACGCCCACGCCCGCCAGAACGACGAGTGTGAGTGCGACGATTGTCAGTCTCTTCATCTTCAATCCTCCTTTAGAAATGTCCCGCGGCGTCGGCGCTGGGTGACGTCCGCCTCCCCGGGACTCGAAAGTGCTCCCGTCGCATATTCGATGCCGGGCTGCCGGAGACGATTCAGACAGAATCCTTGGCACCCCGGCTCAATCTAAACAAGGAAAGGCAAACAACTGAACGCTGAAGAATGGAGGGGTGATGAAACGCCGCGGACTCATCCTCGCCGTCTTTTCGTCTGGGCACGGCTTTAGCCGTGCCGTAACGCGGGAACTAGAAAGAACGGCTTTAGCCGCTGAGGTCAGTCTTTCGCGTCAGGAGTCGAACCCATGAAGCGCCGCGGAGTCATCATCGGCTTGACCCTCGTCGCCCTGCTGCTCGCGGGCGCGCTGGTCTTTGCGTTGACCTTCAACTTGAGCGCGCTGGAAACGCCGGGCGAAACCGAAACCCGGCTGGCCACCACGGCCAAGCGCTGGCTGGTGGCCCGCGCGGTGCGCGCCGAGCCGCCCCCGCCCCCGCCGGAATGGAGCCAGCTCACGGTGGCGTCCGGCCGCATGCAGTACGGCGGTAGTTGCGCCTCCTGCCACGGCCCCGATGGGACCCCGCGTCAACTCGGTCTTTCGATGTATCCGCCCGTGCCCGGCCTGAGCTCGCCGCGGGTGCAGGCCTACTCCGACGCGGAGCTCTTCTGGGTCATCAAGCACGGCGTCCGCCACAGCGGCATGCCCGGCTTCGCCCGCATCCACTCCGACGAAGACATCTGGCACCTGGTCCACTACGTCCGCTCCCTGCGCGAAGGCCAGATGTAGGTTGTGCTTTGTGCTTTGTGCCCTGTGCCTTGTTTTTGGCTTTCTCTGCGGAATTCTCTGCGCCCTCTGCGCCTCTGCGGTAGCCTTCCTTCGCCGACAACCTCTGTGACGAGATTGTCATCTGTATGCAGACATTACCATCGAGGAGGGTCCAACCATGAAGCGCGCCATTCCCCTGGTTCTCCTGCTGCTGGCGGCGCCGCTCCTGGCGGCGGCGCAGACGCAGGACGTGAAACTGCTGGTCGACACCATCGTCGTCCAGGCCGAAGGCACCTACGAGGCCGACCCCGACCTGGCCACGCTCACCTTCGTCGTCTTCGCCGAAGACAAGCGGCTCGCCCGCGCCTACGAGCTGGCGACCGCGGGGCTGACGCGCATCGTCGAGCTGGCCGAGCGCCACAACATCGCCAAGGCCGACGTCACCTCCAGCGTTTTCTCCGTCACGCCGGACTACGGAGGCAAGCGAAAACCGCGGTCCTACACAGTCCAGTCCACGGTCACGGTCAGGCTCCGCGATCTGAACCGCGTCGCCCTTGTGATTGATGACGCGGTCGAGTCGGGCGTGGCTGAGTTCCGCTCCGCCAGCTACTCGCTGGAGGACGAAGAGACCGCCAAGCAGAAGGCTGTCGCCGAAGCCATGCGCCGCGCCCAGCAGCGCGCCCGCACCGCCGTGGGCGAAAACGGCCGCCAGCTCGGTGAACTGCGCCACGCCACTTTGGACATCAAGATGGACATTCGGTGGGCAAGTTTTGGTCTCGAACGAGTTGCCTTCCTTACAGCCGGCGTCGTCCCTGGTTTTGGGGCCGGTCGGGCAACTGCGCCTTCGCCGCCTCCCCCGCCGCCGTACAGCGAGGTCGCCCCGGAGAGAATCAAGATTACGGCCACGGCGAGCTGTGTGTTTCAGATTCAGTGACCAGCTTTCCGGCGGCGGGTGCCGCCGGGCTCGGCTGATGGTTGGAAGTGCTTGGGAAGGGCGGGGCTTCAGCCCCGCCGAAAGGCACGCAAGAGCATCGGGGCTTTAGCCCCTAAAGTCAGCTTAGCGTTTCACCAGCGCCACCAGCTCCACTAGGCTGTCGACCATGAGGTCGGGCGCGTGGTCGCGGAGGCGGTCGCTGCCGAGGCCGTAGCTCACGCCCACCACGCGCACGCCGGCGTTGCGCGCCGTCTGCACGTCAATCTCCGAGTCGCCCACCACTAGCGCCTGCTCTTTCGCCGCGCCCGTCTCCCGCAGCGTGGCCTCAACGCCGATGGGGTCGGGCTTCTTGCGCTCGAAGGTATTGCCGCCGTAGATGAGCCGGAAGCGCGCCGCCAGGCCGAGCCCTTCGAGAATAAGCCGGCTGAAGCGCTCCGGCTTGTTGGTCAGCACGGTGAGGATGCGGCCGTTGGCGGCCAGCGCCTCGACGCCCTCGCGCACGCCGGGATAGGCGACGGTGTTGTCCAGCATGTGCTCGCGGTAGTAGCCGAGGAAAAACTGGAGCGCGTCGGCGACCAGGGAGTCGTCTTCGGTGTGGTCGAGCGCGCGCCGCACCAGCATGGGCGCGCCGTCGCCGATGTAGCCGAAGATTTGTTCATGCGGAAGCAGTGGCAGGCGGAACTTTTCCCGCGTGGCGTTGACCGCGAGCGCCAGGTCGAGCTTGGAGTCAATCAGCGTGCCGTCGAGGTCGAAGAGGAACACCCGCACCCCGCGCCAGAACTCCGGAGTGATTGCCTCGCGGCTCATCGCTGAAAAATCATTATAGACGACGCTGAAGCCTTGCAGGGTTCGCGGCCGCGCGTGTAGACTCCCGTGTTCCGGGCCGCAAGTCTATGGGGTCGCGGCTTCAGCCGCGACATTCCGAGGTACAAGAGAAAGCGGGGCTTTAGCCCCTGAGGCAAGAACGCTATGGCCACCATTCATCCCTTTCGCGCGCTACGCTTCCGGCCCGACAAAGCGGGCGCGGCCCTCGAAAGCCTCATCACCCAGCCCTACGACAAAATCACGCCCGAGATGCAGGAGCGGTACTACTCCCTCAGCCCGCACAACCTCATCCGGCTGGAGCTGGGCAAGCGCGAGCCCGCGACCGAGACCGACAACGTCTACACCTGCGCCGCACGTTGGCTCGAAGAAACGACCCAGGCCGGCGTGCTGGCGCCGGACCCCGAGCCCAGCATTTACGTGTACTTCCAGGAGTACGCGGTGCCGGGGAGCAGCGACCGGCGCACGCGCAAGGGCTTCATCGCCTTGGGGAAGATTGAAGATTACGAAGCTGGCGTCGTCCACCGCCACGAGCAGACCCTGAGCGGGCCCAAGGCCGACCGGCTGGAGCTCCTGCGCCACACCCGCGCCCACACCGGGCAGCTCTTCATGATCTACAGCGACCCGCAGAAGGAGATGAGCCGCCTGCTGGAAGAGGCGGCGCGCAAGGAGAAGCCGGAGGAGATTACCGACGAGTACGGCGCCGTGCACCGGCTCTGGCGCGTCAGCGATGCGGCAACCGTTGAGCGTTTCCAGAAAGGCATGGCCGATAAGAAGCTCATCATCGCCGACGGCCACCACCGCTACGAAACCGCGCTCGCCTACCGCAACGAGTGCCGGCAGAAGACCGGCAGCGCCAACCCCGAGGCGCCGCACGAGAAAGTAATGATGACCTTCGTGCACACCGAGCAGCCGGGCGTCACCGTGCTGCCCACGCACCGCGTGGTCTCGAACCTGGCAAGCTTCGACTTCGCCGCCTTCCGCGACAAGGCGGCCGAGTTTTTCGACTGGTACGCCTATCCCGGCGCCGACGGCGCCGCCAAGCTCCAGCGCGACCTCACTGAGCGCGGCGCCGAACGGCCGAGCTTCGGCGTGGCCGCGGCGGGTGAAGCCACCCTCTACCTTTTTCTGCTCAAGGTCAACGCCGACCGGGCCAAGCTCCTGCCGCAGGTCTCGGCCCGGCAACGCCAGCTCGACCTGGTGGTGCTGCACAAGCTGCTGCTCGAGCGCTGCCTGGGCATCGACGAGGAAGCGGTGCGTGCGGGCAAGCACTTGCGCTACCTGCGCTCGGCCGACGAAGCGCTGGACTTGGCGCGAAAGGGCGGTGCACAGGCCGCTTTCCTCGTCAACCCGGTGCGTGCCGAGCTGGTGCGCGACATTGCGCTGGCCGGGGAAGTTCTGCCGCAGAAGTCCACCGACTTCTACCCCAAGCTCCTCAGCGGCATCACCATCTACCGCCTCGACACCTGATTCCCTCCTGTTCAGCCAGCGGCTTGTCCTGAGCGCGCTCGAAGGGCCCTTGCCGCTGGGAACAGAACGCGACCTCAGATGCTATGAAAGAGAGCGTGCCTCCGAAGGGTACGATCGTGCTCGAAGCACAGACCCTTGAAGGAGGCACGGCATGATCCACATTGGAGTGG
>Ga0209399_10000219_pt1 | contig 36220 bp, 30 predicted proteins | sample OV2TP3_FD_184130 | JGI IMG/M metagenome (GOLD analysis project Ga0209399, IMG submission 184130) | Hot spring microbial communities from Beatty, Nevada to study Microbial Dark Matter (Phase II) - OV2 TP3 (SPAdes) (version 3) | ecosystem: Environmental > Aquatic > Thermal springs > Hot (42-90C) ... | reverse complement strand
TCATCAGACCATTCCAGTCTGCCAGCACCTTATCGTCGCGTTGCGGCGGCACCCGCTTGGCGCGCACCTTGAGGAGCTTGTCGCGGCATTTCGCGAGCTTCGCCTCGACGTCCGGTTCGCCCAGTTGCTGGTCGGCGGAACGGTTGAGGATGGTGACGCCCTCCCAATTGCCGCCGGCAGTGACGTCGTAAACCTGCTTGAACAGCCCGGCTTCGTTGCCGAGCGCACGGTCGATCTCGGCCTCGCTCCACACGTAGTATTTGCCCTCCTTGCCCTCGCTGTCGGCGTCGAGGGCACTGACGAATGCGAAAGCGCCGTCGTCGGCCGAGCGCATGTCGGCGAGCGCCCATTGGACAGTTTCGCGGACCCGCGTGGCGTAAAGCGGACTCTTGGTCGCCTGCCAGGTGTCGGTGAGGAGATCGATCAGCAGCGCGTTGTCGTAGAGCATCTTCTCGAAGTGCGGCGCCAGCCAATCGACGTCGGTTGAGTAGCGCGCGAAGCCGCCGCCGAGATGGTCGTAGATGCCGCCCTGGCACATGCGGTCGAGGGTCACCGTCACGGCGTCGCGGAACATCGGCGAGCCGGTGCGCGCGTGCGCCCGCCACAGCATGTGGAAGAACGCCGGCTGCGGAAACTTGGGCGCGCCCTCGGTGCCGCCGCGCAGCGGGTCGACGCTGTGCAGCGCCAGCGCCGCCACCTGGTTCAGCCTGTCGACCGAAAGCTCGCCGCCGCCTTCCGGCTTGGCCAATCGCTTCAACCCGTCGCGCAGCGCGGCGACATTGTTGGTGATCGATTCGTTGCCGGTCTTGAACGCGCCGGCCACGCCCTTGAGAATGTCGGGGAAGGCCGGCCGGCCGTAGCGGGCGGTCGGCGGGAAATAGGTGCCGCCCCAGAACGGTTCGGCCTCTGGCGTCAGGAACATGGTCAACGGCCAGCCGCCGTGCTCGCCCATCATCGCCAGCGCGGCCTGATAGATCGCGTCGATGTCCGGGCGCTCCTCGCGGTCGACCTTGACGTTGACGTAGAGCTCGTTCATCACCGCCGCGATCGCCTCGTCCTCGAAGCTCTCGTGCGCCATCACGTGGCACCAGTGGCAAGCGGCGTAGCCGACCGACAGAAGGATCGGCTTTCCCTCGCGCTTGGCCAGCGCCAGCGTATCGGCGTTCCACGGCCGCCAGTGGACCGGGTTGTCCTTGTGCTGCAGCAGGTAAGGACTGGTCTCCTCGGCGAGCATGTTGCGGGTCATCGAAGGGGCCTCGCGGTTGCTGTCGGGGTCCGTTGCCTCGCGGTCGTCGCTAGCTTAGTTTGGGCCTCGGCCGCCGGGTTACAACCCTTTTCCTCGGCCGAAAAGACCTGCGGAGGCGCAGCAAAGTGACCGCTAAGCCCGACGATCCGGCGCCCTTCTACCGGCGCCATGTGTTCTTCTGCGTCAACCGACGCGAGCCAGGCGATCCCCGCGGCTGCTGCTCGGAGAAGGGCTCCCAGGAACTGCGCGACTACATGAAGGACCGCGCCAAGGCGATGGGGCTGAAGCGGGTACGGATCAATCAATCCGGCTGCCTGGACCGCTGCGAGCTCGGCCCGTCGGTGGTGATCTACCCGGAAGGCGTCTGGTACCGCTGCGCGACCAAGGAAGACGTGGACGCGGTGCTGGAAACCCACGTCCGCGACGGCGGCCGGGTCGAGCGGCTGATGATGGACAAGAAGCCATAGCGTCGGCAACCGCTACGATCGTTGAGCCGCCATGAGGACCGACACCATATACGCGCTTTCCAGCGGCGGCGGCCGCGCCGGGGTCGCCGTCATCCGCGTCTCCGGCCCCAAGGCCGGCACCGCGCTCGCCACGCTCGCCGGCACCGCGCTGCCGCCGCCGCGGCTGGCGACGCGGGTGCGGCTCAGCGATCCGGAATCGGGCGAGCCGCTCGACGACGGCCTGGCCTTGTGGTTTCCGAAGCCCGCCAGCTTTACCGGCGAGGACGTGACCGAGCTGCACGTGCACGGCGGCCACGCGGTTGTCGCCGGCATCCTCGAGGCGCTCGCCAAAACGACCGGCCTGCGCATGGCCGAGCCGGGCGAGTTCTCGCGCCGCGCCTTCGAGAACGGCAAATTCGACCTGACGGCGGCGGAGGGACTCGCCGACCTGGTGGAGGCGGAGACGTCGGCGCAGCGCCGCCAGGCGTTGCGGCAATTGCACGGCGAGCTGGGGAGAATTTACGAGTCGTGGCGCGAGCGGCTGCTGGCGGCGCTGGCGCATCGGGAAGCGGCGATCGACTTTTCCGACGAGGATCTGCCGCCCGGGGTCGATGCCGCGGCAAAGGCACAAGTCATTGAAATAGAAAGAGAAATTGCCGATCATCTGCGGGATGATCGGCGCGGCGAGCGGCTTCGCGACGGGCTCCTGATCGCCATCATCGGCGCCCCCAATGCCGGCAAGTCGACGCTCCTCAACAAGCTCGCCCGCCGCGATGCGGCGATCGTGTCGGCGACCGCCGGCACCACCCGCGACGTCATCGAGGTGCATCTCGATCTCGGCGGCTATCCGGTGATCGTCGCCGACACCGCCGGCCTGCGCGACGGCCGCGACGAAGTCGAGATCGAAGGCATCCGGCGCGCCCGCGGCAAGGCGCTGGACGCCGACCTTCGTTTGGCGCTGTTCGACGGCGAGGCGTGGCCGGCGCGCGACCCGCATACCGCCGAGCTCGTCGACGACGGCACCGTGGTCGTCGTCACCAAGAGCGATCTGAAAAAACCGATGCCGCCGCTGGAAGTCGATGGCCACCGGGCGGTCGCCATCTCGGCCGTCACGGGTGCCGGTCTTGACGCGCTGCTGAGGGAGATCACCGGCCGCGCCGCAGCACTGGTCGGCGCTAGCACCTCCCCTACCCTGACCCCGGCCCTGACCAGGGCGCGCCACCGTGAGGCGCTCGAGGAATGCCGCGCCGCGCTGAAGCGCTTTGTCGCTGCCGAGGCCGAGCGGGCGACGCCGGAGCTGGCGGCGGAGGACCTGCGCCTCGCCGCCCGCGCCCTCGGGCGCATCACCGGCCGCGTCCAGGTCGAGGACGTGCTCGACGTCATCTTCCGCGACTTCTGCATCGGCAAGTAAAGCCGGCCAGAGGTTGGTGGCGGACAAAATGGAATCGCCGCCGCCGAAGAAGAACGAAACAGATTCAAAGCACTGTTTCACGTGAAACAAGCACCGGCCGGCGCCGAATCCGGGTTTTGCTTGGACTCCGTTTGGCGGCCCACCGGTTTGACTCGAATCCGGGCCGCCCGTAAATTCCCCCGCCATGACCCGCCCCCGCGACCTCTACGACGTCATCGTCATCGGCGGCGGCCACGCCGGCGCGGAGGCGGCAGCCGCGGCGGCGCGAATCGGCGCCCGCACCCTGCTCGTCACCCACCGCATCGACACCATCGGCGAGATGTCCTGCAACCCGGCCATCGGCGGCCTGGCCAAGGGCCAGCTGGTGCGCGAGATCGACGCCCTCGACGGGGTGATGGGCCGGGCCATCGACCGGGCCGGCATCCAGTTCCGCATCCTCAACCGCTCCAAGGGGCCGGCGGTGCGCGGCCCGCGGGCCCAGGCGGACCGCAAGCTGTATCGACAGGCCATGCAGACGCTGTTGAAGGGGCAACCCAACCTGGACCTTCGCGAGGCCGCGGTCGAGGACCTGCTTATCGATAAAAAAGGGCGGATTTCCGGGATTCTTGCCGGGTCCGGGGAGGCCATCCGGGCGGCCGCCGTGGTGGTCACCACCGGCACCTTCCTGCGCGGCCTCATCCATGTCGGAAAGGCGCAGATTCCTGCCGGGCGATTCGGCGACAAGCCGGCCGTCGCCCTGGCCTACACCTTCAAGCGAATCGGCTTCGCCGTCGGCCGCCTGAAGACCGGCACGCCGCCCCGCCTCGACGGCCGCACCATCGATTGGCGGGGCCTCGACGTGCAGCCCGGCGACGACCCGCCGCAGCCGTTCTCCTACCTGACCGAGGCCATCGCCACCCCGCAGGTGCCCTGCCATATCACCGGCACCACCCCGGCCGGCCACGCCCTGATCAAGGAGAACCTGCACCGGTCGGCCATGTATTCCGGCCAGATCAAGGGCGTCGGGCCGCGCTACTGCCCGTCGATCGAGGACAAGGTGGTGCGCTTCGGCGACCGCCAGCGCCACCAGATCTTCCTCGAGCCGGAGGGCCTCGACGACCATACGATCTACCCCAACGGCATCTCGACGTCGCTGCCGAAGGACGTGCAACGGGCCTTCCTGAAGACCATCCCGGGCCTGGAAAACGCCACCATGCTGCGGCCCGGCTACGCCATCGAATATGACTTCGTCGACCCGCGGGAGCTCAAGCCCAGCCTGGAAACCCGCAGAATTCCGGGCCTTTTCCTGGCCGGCCAGATCAACGGCACCACCGGCTACGAGGAGGCGGCGGCACAGGGCCTGATCGCCGGCGCCAACGCCGCCAGGCAAGCGGCCGGCAGCCGGCCGCTGATCCTCGACCGCGCCGATGCCTACATCGGCGTCTTAATCGATGACCTGGTGACCCTCGGCACCAGCGAGCCTTACCGGATGTTCACGTCGCGGGCCGAATACCGGCTCAAGCTGCGGGCCGACAATGCCGACCAGCGGCTGACCGAGAGGGGCCTGGCCGCCGGCTGCGTCGGCGCCGAGCGGGCGCGGGCGTTCCGGGCCAAGATGCGGGCGCTGGCGGCGGCGGGGGCGCTGCTGGACGGCCTCACGGCGTCGCCCAATCGACTGCGCGCCGTCGGCGTCGAGGTCAACCTGGACGGGGTCCGGCGCAGCGCCCGGGAGCTCCTGGGATACCGCAAGATAGGCCTCCACCAGCTGGCCGCCCTGTGGCCGGAAATCGGCGGAATTCCGCCCGAAATCGCCGCCCAGATCGAGATCGAGGCCGGCTACGCCGGCTACATGGAGCGCCAGGAGGCGGATATCCGCGCCTTCCGCCGCGACGAGGCGCTGGCGATTCCGGACGACCTGGATTTCGATGCCATCCCGGGGCTGTCCACTGAGGTGCGCGGCAAGCTGCGCCAAGCCCGCCCCTCCACCCTTGGCCAGGCGGCGCGGATCTCCGGGGTCACCCCGGCGGCGCTGACGGTGCTGCTCGGCCACGTCCGGCGCCGCGACCAGCGGCTGACCGCATGACGGGCCGCCGCCGTTTCACGTGAAACAAATCCCCCTGGACGGCCCTGGATTCCTAACTCCCACGAGGCGCCGTTGAGCCGCCCGATGACCGCCGCCGAGTTCCAGGCGACCTGCCGGGTCGCCGACGAGGCGCTGCAACGCCTGCAGGCCCATTTGGCCCTGCTGCGGAAATGGCAGCGGGCGGTCAGCCTGGTCGGTGTCGCCACCCTCAAGGACCCGTGGCGCCGGCATTACCTCGACTCGGCCCAGTTGCTGCCGTTGCTGCCGTCGGCGGCCAAGGTCGTATGCGACATCGGCAGCGGCGCCGGCTTTCCCAGCCTGGTGCTGGCCATCCTCGACCATGGCGGGGGCCGTAAATACCACCTTGTGGAAAGCAGCGAGCGCAAATGCGCTTTTCTGCGGGAGGCCAACCGGATTACCGGAGCCGGGGCAATCATACATCATAGCCGAGTCGAAAAATTGCCAAGAATATTCGCCGACGTAGTGGTCGCCAGAGCGGTCGCGCCGTTGGAGAAATTAATGGACCTCGCAATTTTCGTCCTCTCGGACCATGGGCAATGTCTGTTCTTGAAAGGAAAGGCGTGGCGAGGGGAATTGACGGAGGCGAGAAAACGTTGGATTATGAAAGAATCAAGTTTAGACAGTCTGTCTGATCCTACCGGGACGATTCTGAGATTGGAGGCGATATCGCGCCGTGATCACCGCTGACGGGCCGCTGCCGCTTGACCGCCGCACCCGCGTTATCGCCGTCGCCAACCAGAAGGGCGGGGTCGGTAAGACGACGACCACAATCAACCTGGCGACCGCGCTCGCCGCCATCCGCCAGAAGGTGCTGATCGTCGACCTCGACCCCCAGGGCAACGCCTCGACCGGCCTCGGAATCGGCCATGAGAAGCGCGACCCCAATTCCTACCACGTGCTGATCGACGATGTCGGCCTCAAGGAGGCGATCCGCGAGACCGGCATCCCCGGCCTCGACATCGTGCCGTCGGGGATCGACCTCTCCGGCGCCGAGATCGAGCTGGTCACCGTCGAGCGCCGCGAGTACTGCCTGCGCCGGGCACTGGCCGACGCGACCCGCGATTACGACTACGTGCTGATCGATTGCCCGCCGGCGCTCGGGCTGCTCACCATCAACGCCCTGGTGGCGGCGCAGGCGGTGCTGGTGCCACTGCAGTGCGAGTTCTTCGCCCTCGAAGGCATCAGCCAACTGGTGCGCACCATCGAACGCGTCAAGCGCGCCTTCAACCCCGGCCTGGAAATCCAGGGCATCGTGCTCACCATGCACGACCAGCGCAATAACCTTTCGCACATGGTCGCCAACGACGTGCGCGACCACTTCGGCGACAAGGTGTACAAGACCGTGATCCCCCGCAACGTCCGGGTGTCCGAGGCGCCGTCGCACGGCCGCCCGGTGATCATCTACGACCTGCACTGCCCAGGTTCGAAGGCCTACCTCGACCTTGCCGGCGAGGTCATCCACCGCGAACGGCGGCTCAGCGCGTGATGACCGACAAGAAGCGCCAAAATCTCGGCCGCGGCCTGTCCGCCCTTCTCGGCCAGGAATGGGAGGAAATGGGCGAAACGGACCGGACCATGGGCTCGCGCGAGCTGCCGATCGAATTCCTCCGCCCCGGCCGCTATCAGCCGCGCCACTCGATGAGCGAGGAGCGCATCGAAGAGCTGGCGCAGTCGATTCGCGAGAACGGCATCATCCAGCCTTTGCTGGTGCGCCGCCACCCGGATCAGAAGGATTCATTCGAGATCATCGCCGGCGAACGGCGCTGGCGGGCGGCGCAATTGGCGAAGGTGCACGCGGTGCCGGTGGTGGTCCGGGACCTCAATGACCAGCAATCGCTGGAGATCGCCTTGGTCGAGAACCTGCAGCGCCAGGACTTGTCGCCGCTGGAGGAGGCCGACGGCTACAAGCGGCTGATGGACGAGTTCTCGCACACCCAGGAAGAGCTGGCGAAGACCGTCGGCAAAAGCCGCAGCCACGTCGCCAACATGATGCGGCTCCTCGGCCTGCCGGCGCCGGTCAAGAAGTTGCTGGATGCCGGCGAACTGACGGCCGGCCATGCGCGAGCACTTCTCAATGCGCCGGACGCCGTCGAGCTCGCCCGCGAAGTGGTGAAAAAAGGGCTCAACGTCCGCCAGACGGAGCGTTTGGTGCGCAAGAAGCAGCGGCAGCGGGAAACGCCGCCGACGGCGAGGAAGAAGGACGTCGACACGGCGGCGCTCGAACGCGATCTCTCCAACCTCCTCGGGTTGCGTGTGGCGGTCAAATTCAAGGGCGGCGGCGGATCGATCACCGTCCATTACGATTCGCTGGAACAGTTGGACGACGTGCTGCGGCGGCTCAACCAGGGCGGCCCGTCGACACGGGCGCGGAAGGCGACGACGACGTCGCCGCCGACCGCGGCGAAATCCGCTACCGCGCCGGCGCAACCTAAGAAGACGCTGCCGCAGTTGAAGCTCGGCCTGCGCGCCGCGGCGCGGAAGCGGAAGCCCGACCGCAAGTCGGCGTAACGGCGCGCCGATCCCTCGGCACCGCCGTCCTTTCATCTCGATAATCCAGGGAGTCGCGGCCGGCTAGCGGTTACGCGCGCCGGTGCGGGCGGCCTGGGAGATGCGCATCAGCGCCCGGTGGCAACCCGCTGCCGCCGGCATGCCGGTGGATTTGCAGTCGATCTCGGCCTCGGTGGCCAGGTCGAGGGCCCGCGCAACTTGATCGGCCCGCCATTGCCGGAGCTGGGCCCGGAACGCCGACTCGAACTTGAACAGCAACGGCGGCCGCAGCGACCTGATGACGTTCTCGGGCGCGTCGCCATCTTCAACTTTTCCGAGAGTCCAATGCAGTCTCTGCAAGTGACGCTGCACGGCGCGCAGCACCCCGACCGGGCTCTGGCCTTCCAGGAATGCGCGCTCCAGCGCCCGGTCGAGCGCCGTCGCGTCGCCGTCGGCGGCGGCGAAGGCGACCGCGTCGAGGGAGGCGGCGGCGCTGTCGCCGATGCAGGCTTCGGCGTCGGCCAGTTCGATTTTCCGCGGCCGGCCGCCGGCCTTGCCGTCACCGCCGGCGTAGAGGACCAACTTCGCGAGCTCGGCCCGCGTCACCAACCGGTCGCCGCCGAGATTGGCGACCAGGAACGCCATCGCGTCCGGGCTGACGACCAACCCATGGCCGCCGAGGGTTTCCCGGATGACGCCCTCGAGCTCCCGGGCGCCGTCCTCGTAACATCCTACACTCGCCGCATTTTTGGCCTTTTCGAAGAGACTCCGCAGGGGCGATTTTTTGCCCAGGTTGGCGGCTTCGACCACCACCAGACTGCCGCCCGCGGTGACCGCGAGCAGGCGTTCGAACGCCGTCGCGATTCCGTCGGTGGCGTCGCGCACCCGCACCACCCGCCGGCCGCCGGTCATCGACAGCTGCGCCGCCTCGTCGGCGAGGCGGGCCGGATCCGCCTTGACGGCGGCCCCGGTCAGCTCGACGACGCGGAACGGATCGTTGAGGTCCTCGACCACAGACCCCGCGATAGTGTCGGCGCGCTCGCGGACCAGCCCGGAATCGGGACCGAACAGAAGCGCGGCGACGAGGCTGGGGTCCGGGCGCCGGATGAAGCTGCTGACCCTGGCGGCCGAGATCTTCACCAGCGGCCTATCTTCCTTGCGTCGCCTGGTTGGCGAAGAACACGCCGAGTCGAATCCGGATGTCCTCGCCCAATTCCCGGGCGGCCCGCTCCCGGGCGTCCTTTTCCGCCATCAGGGTGGCGAATTCGGAATCGAGGATGTTGTAGCTGACGGTGATCGTGCTGTCGCCGCTGAAGACGTTCTCGCCGCTCGCCGCGCTGGTTACGTTATAGACGGCCCGCATCTGCAGGTTGGCGCGGGTGGCAAATGCGGTCTTGCGGACGCCGAGCGCGGTCAGGCTCTCGGTGAGGTGGGTCTTCATCACGTAGCGTGGCCGATCCGGCCGGCCGTCGGTGTTGAGAAGCGTCAGCAGGTGGTTGTGAAGCTGCTGGCCGATGCGGTCGGGGATCGGTTCGATTTTGATTTGCGAGAATTCCACAGGTGCGCTGCCGGCAACGCGGCTGCCGTACAGGGGTTGGAACCCGCACGCCGCGAGCGCCGCGACGCCGACGGCAAGGACTGGCATTCTAAACAACGACATTGATAATCCTATTCGGCACCACGATCACTTTGCGAACCGGCTTGCCACCGATGGCGGCAACCACGTTGCCCAAGGCCAGCGCCGCCGTCTCCGCCGTTTCGCGGTCGCTGTCCATGGGCAAGTCCAGCGTGCCGCGAAGTTTGCCGTTGACCTGAACCGCGACGGTGACTTTCTGCTCGACCAATTGCGCGGCGTCGGCGACGGGCCACGGCTCGTCGGCGAGAAACGTCCGATGGCCGAGACTATGCCATAAATCCTCGCTCAAGTGGGGCATCATCGGGCCGAACAGGCGGACCGCAGTTTCCAGGCCGAAGCGCAGCGCCCAGCCGGCGCCCGGCTGCTTGGCATCCAGTCCGTCGAGCAGGTTGGTCAACTCGCGGATGCGCGCGATCGCTTTGTTGAAGTGGAAGCGATCGAGGTCGTCGGAAACCCCGGCGATGGTCTTGTGGGCGGCGCGGACCGCCGCATCCGGCCCGGCGCCGAGCGTCTTCGGCTTGGTCCGGCCGGCCGGCGGCAGCGGCGCCTTCGGCTCGTTGACCATCCGCCACAGCCGATTGAGGTACCGCCAGGCGCCCTCGATGCCGGCGTCGGTCCAGTCGAGGTCCCGGTCGGGCGGGCTGTCCGACAGCATGAACAGGCGCGCCGTGTCGGCGCCGTAGGCGTCGATGATCGCCTCGGGGTCGACGACGTTCTTGCGCGACTTGCTCATCTTCTCGGAGCGGCCGATGGTGACCGGCTTGCCGCCGGCCTTGGCGACCACGGCGCCGCCGGCGGTCCGCTCCACTTGTTCGGGGAACAGCCAGCGGCCCCTGTCGTCGCGATAAGTCTGATGACAGACCATGCCCTGGGTCAGCAGCCCGGCGAACGGCTCCTTGATGGCGAGGTAGCCGCACTGCCTGAGCGCGCGGGTGAAGAACCGCGAATACAGCAGGTGCAGGACCGCGTGCTCGATGCCGCCGATGTACTGGTCCACCGGCAGCCAATAGTCGGCGGCGCGGCGGTCGAAGGCGGTGTCGGCGGCGGGAGAGCAGAAGCGCGCGAAGTACCAGGACGATTCGACGAAGGTGTCGAACGTGTCGGTCTCGCGGCGAGCCTTGTTGCCGCAGGCGGGGCAGGCAACGTCTTTCCACGTCGGATGCCGCTCCAAGGGGTTGCCGGGCTTATCGAGGGCCACGTCGTCGGGCAGCACCACCGGCAGGTCGCGCTCGCGCACCGGCACGATGCCACAGGCCCGGCAGTGGATCACCGGGATCGGGCAGCCCCAATAACGCTGCCGCGAGACTCCCCAATCGCGCAGCCTGTAATTGACGCCCTTGCGGCCGGCGCCGGCCGTCGCGAGGCGCGCGACGACCGCCTTCTTGGCGGCCTCGACGGCGAGGCCGTCGAGGAAGCCGGAGTTGATCAGGACGCCGTCCTCCGTGTAGGCCTCGGCGCCGATGGCGAACGAAGTGGCGTCAGCATCCCGGGGCGCCACCACGGGGATGACGTCGATGCCGTATTTGCGGGCGAACTCGAGGTCGCGCTGGTCGTGGCCGGGGCAGCCGAAGATGGCACCGGTGCCGTACTCCATCAGCACGAAATTGGCGACGTAGAGGGGAAGCGTCTTTCCGTCGATGAACGGGTGGCGGATGCGGATGCCGGTGTCGTAGCCGACCTTCTCCGCCAACTCGATGGCGGCCTCGCTGGTGCCGGTGCGGTTGCAGGCGGCGATGAAATCGCCGAGGCCGGAATCGGCTTTGGCCAACTTCTGCGCCAGCGGGTGATTGGCGGCGATGGCCGTGAACGTCGCCCCGAAGATGGTGTCCGGACGCGTCGAATAGACTTCCAGTGATTCGTCCGCGCCCTCGACCTCGAACAGGATGTAAGCGCCTTCCGAGCGCCCGATCCAGCGCTCCTGCATCAGTCGCACCCGCTCCGGCCAGCGCTCCAGGGTGGCGAGATCGGCGAGCAGCTCCTCGGTGAACGCGGTGATCTTCAGGAACCACTGTGCGAGCAGCCGCTTCTCGACGACGGCGCCGGAACGCCAGCCCTTGCCGTCGATCACCTGCTCGTTGGCGAGCACGGTGTTTTCGACCGGGTCCCAGTTGACCCACGATTCCTTGCGATACACCAAGCCGGCCTTCAGGAAATCCAGGAACATCTTCTGTTCGTGGCGGTAATACCCGGGATCGCAGGTGGCGATCTCGCGCGACCAGTCGTAACTCAGCCCCATGCGCCGGAGCTGCTGGCGCATGGTCGCGATGTTGTCCTCGGTCCAGCGTTTGGGGTGGATTTTGTTCTCGATGGCGGCGTTCTCCGCCGGCAACCCGAAGGCGTCCCATCCCATAGGATGAAGCACGTTGAAGCCGCGCGCCCGCTTGTAGCGCGCCACCACGTCGCCGAGGGTATAGTTGCGCACGTGCCCCATGTGGATCCGTCCCGACGGATAGGGAAACATCTCGAGCACGTAGTATTTCGGCTTCGCCGCATCCTCGCCGACGGCGAATAGCTTGCGATCCTCCCAAATCGCCTGCCACTTGGCCTCGGTTTCCTTGAAGTTGTAGCGCGACATCTCGATATGATTTGCCCGGCTGGCTGACGAGGTTCCGATGGTCCGGCGGGTCGGCGGAAGGGCGATCCTCGTTCGATTCGCGCCATTTGGCGACGTTGGCTACCGGTGGCGGCCCGGCGGCTTCGCCCGACGGCCGCTCCGGGGCCGTGCCGGACCGGCTACTTCTGTATGGACTGGTTCCTGAGTTGCCGCGCCCGAATCAGGATCGCATCCTCGATCTTGATCCCCGTTTCGTCGGGAACCGCCGCGTCCTTCCACTGGCCGGCGCGGTCCTGAACCTGGCGGAACACCGCGACGCGGATTCCGTCGGCGCGCAGCGTGCGCCCCAGGATGTAGACGTTTAGCTTGAACCGCTCGCTCGGCGATTCGACCGGAGTGTGCCAATCGGTGATGATGACGCCGCCGAACGGATCGGCGGAATTGACCGGCATGAAGGAAATGGTGTCGAGCGACGCCCGCCACAGGTAGCTGTTGACGCCGAGCGCGCCGCCGCCTTTTTCCTGGGGGTCCTTGGTCGAGCCGAACAGATTGCTAATGCCACCCTCGCCGAAGATGGTCTTGCGCTTGTCGTAATCGATGTCCTCCAGCCTTCTCCCAGCTTCCTCCGTCGTCGGGTCCCCTTGGAACGGCTCGGCGGTGCAGGCCGCGAGCGACAGAGCGACGGCAACGCCGGCCAGCGCGCAACCGGCGGCGCCCGGCGATCGTTTCCTCGTGCTCGATCCAGCGCTCATGGGACGACGGCTCCTTGTCGATGAATCCGGCATTATAGTCAATTCCGTGGCGTACGCCATACACCCTTCATATTATTGGATAATTCATGCGCCGCCGCAAGCGTTGCCGGGTCGCGGGGCGGCCAGGAACCCACCGATCCCGGCGAAACCCGCGGCGCCGCTTGCCCGCAAGCGGCGCGCCGTCGCCGCCGTGACGCCGCCGAGGGCGTAGACCGGCAGCGGACTTTGCCGGCACCACAGGGCGAAGCGCAAGCCGCCGATCGGCGGCCGCCGCGGATGGCTGACGGTCGGGAATACCGGCGCCAGCAGCGCCGCGTCGGCGCCGGCCAGCGCCGCCCGCCGCAACGCCGTCGGCGAATGGGCCGACGCCGTCACCAGCCAGCGCGGCCGCCGCCAGCCCCGCCACGGTCCTGGGCCCAGCGCCGCCATCGCCTCCGGCAGGTGCAGGCCGTCGGCGCCGACCGTGGCCGCCAGCGCCGCGTCGCCGGCGATCAGCACGCGCACGCCCCTGGGCCTCGCCGCCGCCACCACGCGGCGCGCCAACTCCTCGCGGCCGGGATCGCCGTAGTGGCGGACGATCACCGCGCTTCCCGGCGGCAGCGCGGCGACCGCCGGCAGCGGATCGGCGAGTCGCTCCTCGTCGGTCATCAGGATCAGCGACGGCAGCGCGTCGCCCCGTCGCGTCGACCGGACGCGGTGGCGCAAATTGAGGCACCTGATCAGGTCTGTTACGCTCATCGTCCGTCGTTGTCTCGCCGGCTCGACCGGTCCCGTCGGCGGCGCATGGTATCGCAAATGGCCCCAGACACGGATATCCGCGATAATCTCGAAAAGGTAAAGGCGCGGATCGCAGCGGCCGCCGCCGAGGCCGGGCGATCGGCCGCCGCGGTCACGCTGGTCGCCATCGCCAAGTCCCATCCGGCGGCGGCGATCCGCCAGGCCCTCGAAGCCGGTCACCGGGTGTTCGGCGAAAATCGCGTCCAGGAAGCGGAAGCGAAATGGCCGGCGCTCAAGGCCAAGTATCCGGATCTGCAACTGCACCTCGTCGGCGGCCTGCAGCGCAACAAGGTCAAGCGCGCGGTGGCGCTGTTCGACGCCATCGAGACCATCGACAATCCCAGGCTGGCCCGCGCCGTCGCCGCCGAGATCGCGTGCAGCGGCCGCCGCCCGTCATGCTTCGTCCAGGTCAACACCGGCGACGAGCCCCAAAAGGGCGGCGTCAAGCCCGCCGATGCCGACGCCTTCATCGCCGGCTGCCGCGACGACATCGGCCTGGCGATCGCCGGCCTGATGTGCGTGCCGCCGCTCGCCGACGAGCCGGCGCCGCATTTCGCGCTGCTGCGCGAGATTGCCAAGCGCAACGGCGTCGAATGCCTGAGCATGGGGATGAGCGGCGACTTCGAGACCGCGATCCGCTTCGGCGCCACCCACGTGCGTGTCGGCACCGCCATCTTCGGCGAGCGCCCCGCCATGCCGGCGGATCGGGGTTAATTGCGTCCGGCGGGCGCGGTGAGACGGACCGTCAGCGTGGTGTCGCCGTCGCAGTCGCCGAGCAGCGCCAGCAGATCCTCGAGCGCCAGCGCCACGCAGCCCTCGGTCGGCCCGTAGCCGGGCCTGGCGCGATGCAGGAAGATGGCGCTGCCGCGGCCGACCTCGACCGGGTCGTCGTTGAAGCCGAGCTCGACGACGACGTCGTAAAGCGCATCGTCGCGCCAAAGCCGCTCGTGGCGGGCGGCGAACGGCGTCATGATCGGGCGGTTGTAGGCGGGATGCTCCGGATCGTCGCACCAGCCGTCGTCGTGGCCAAGGGCGCGCACCGGCAGGGCCGTCTCGGGCGCCGCCAGGCGGTCGGCGCGATACATCACCCGGCGCAACGGAAACGATCCCGCCGGCGTGGCGCCGTCGCCCTCGCGCTTGTCGGCGCGAACGCCGCCGCGCCCGAGGGCGCAGCGGACGCGTTTGCCGAGCCATTGGAGGTGACCGGGCGGCCAGACGGTGATTTCCATGACGGCGATTATACCGCGCCCGCGGGCTCAGCCGCGAAGCCCGGGCGCGGCGTCAATGCCGGACGTCGAGGGTGGTCGGAAACCGGTCCTGGGAGCGGACGGCGGCGGCCTGGTATTTGTCGTTCGCCTTCAGCATCGCGTCCGCGAACCATCCGCCGAGCGGCGCCACCGCGCCGGGCGGCGTCGCGGCGGGCGCCTCGCCGGTCTCCTCATCATTGCGTCGATCGGCCGGCTGGCCTAGGCGGCCGTAGCCGGCGGCGGCCATCATCGCGGCGCTGCGCTTGGTATGGCGGATGATCGACTGCGCCTTGGCGGCGCCCGTCGATTCGGCCATCAGGCGCCCGGCCGGCCGCGACGCGGGCGTCGGCGCCGGCTCGACCAGCCCCGCGGCGACCAACGCCTGGCGGCTGTTGTCGTAGGCGGCGGCGACGGCCGGCATCGGCGCCGCGGCGCGTTGGCTCGCCTCGGGGCGGACGTCTCGCGACGACTGGACCTTGGCCGCCATCGCCTGCTGGAAGGCGGCTTCCTCCATCGCCCAGTGGGTGACTGGGTCGAGGGCTTCCGATTCGGGCGCAGGGGCGGCGGCATGGCCGGCAATCGCGCCGGCGTCGGCGACCACCAGGCCGCCGGCCGCGGCGACCTCGGACGGGCGCGGCGCCTGCTGGTCGAACATCGCCATCACGTGCTGGCCCAGGTCCTTGCCGGTGGCGTCGCGGATCAGCACGTCGCCGATCGACGCCACGGTGCCGAGCGGGCCGAAGAAAAGCGTGCCGCCGAACACCCGCGATCCCGGATCGATCTGGTCGCCGGTGAAATGCCGGTAAAGGGTGCCGATGACCGGGATGTGGTGGAGCGGATTGATGATGTCCAGGAAATCGAGAAACGTGAAGCCGTCGTCGCCGAACAGCTTGAAGCCGTCGTCCTCGGCGGGGCGGCCGGAAGTGGAAGCGGGGGCGGGGGCGGCGTCGCCGGGCATCGGCTGCGGCAGCACCGCGAGCTCGAGCGGCGGGCGCCAGGCGCTGGCGTTGACGGTGGTCATGGCTGATCTCTTCCCGTTGCTTGTTTGCCGATGACATTGCAAAAGCGATGCCAGACCGGGAATCCTTATAATTCAATTCATTGTGAGGAATCGCGAGCTCCGCCGGGAGCCTCCAGCGGCAGGAAATACCGCCGCCCGCCGCCGCTTGACATCGAAACCAAGGAAGCGTATGTTCGCTATACGTTCTAATCGCGATTGGGCATCCCAACGATCCCCAGGGACCAGCGATCGGCGGGCACGAACGGCCGCCAGGGAACGCGCCGGCCACGAGGCGACGGAGAGTGGAGCGAAGATGGCGAGAAAATGCCGACAGAAGCCGACAAAAGCCGACATTAAAAAAATTTTCAGCCGGTCAGGCCGAAACAATCGAGGTTTTCTGACCATTTTTTCGAAAAACGCCCGGACGACGTTCCGCCGATCCTATGACGACGCAGGTCCCCGCGCCGGGCAGTGACGGCGACCGCCGGATCGCAACGGCTGATCTGCCTGAGCTCGATCAACGTCTCCAGAGTGACCGCCTCGGCCGCCTGCACCAGCACGGCGATACCGCCGGCACCGGCGACGGAGCGCCCGCGCCGCACCTCCGAGATGGCGGCGATCGGTCCTGAGCATCGCGGTCGGCGGATCGCCCGCGGCCCGTGAACCGGGCCGGCGTCTATGCTATCTGTTATACTTTACTATATTGATACGGCACGCCATTTTTGCGCCGGGCCGGGCGGACGAGTAGGCCGAGGGAGAGGCCATGAGCGGCGGCAAACGCATCTTGATCGTCGACGACGACACCACGCTGCTCGAGATGCTGGGCGAGCAGCTGCAGTTGCACGAGGAGTTCGCGACCACCGGCGCCGAGTCCGCCGCCAAGGCGCTGGAGATCGCCAAGGAGGATTATTTCGACGTCATCATCCTCGACATCGGGTTGCCGGACATGGACGGCCGCGAGGTGTGCCGGTTGATGCGACGCAACGGCGTCACCTCGCCGATCATCATGTTGACGGGCGCCGACACCGACGCCGACACCATCCTCGGGCTGGATGCCGGCGCCAACGACTACGTCACCAAGCCGTTCCGGCTCGGCGTGCTGCTCGCGCGGCTGCGCGCCCACATCCGCCAGCACGAGCGCAGCGACGACGCGGTGTTCTCGATCGGCCCCTATACCTTCCAGCCCGCCAACAAGCTGCTGGTCCTGAGCGCCGACGAGAAGAAGAAAGTGCGCCTGACGGACAAAGAAACGGCGATCCTCAAATACCTCTACCGCGCCGGCGACAAGGTGGTCAGCCGCGACGTGCTGCTGGATGAGGTGTGGGGATACAACGCCGGCGTCACCACCCACACGCTGGAGACTCACGTCTACCGGCTGCGCCAGAAGATCGAGGCCGACCCTGCCAACGCCCGCATTCTGGTCACCGAGGCCGGCGGCTACCGGCTGGTGCCGTAGCGGAGTCCGCCGGTCGGCTCCATGGCGACGAAAAAAGCGCCCGGCAAGGGGCGGCCGGGCGCTTCAGGCTCCACCTGAGGGAGCCACGGGATGGTGGGGGAACCATCCCGAGGGGGCCGGGTACGCGGCTTATCGCGACCGGCCCGTTACCTTATGAGATGGGACGGGGGCGAGGGGTTTCCAAGTCCCGCCGGCGCCGCCCCGGGTCAATTGGCGTGCACCGCCTCCGGCGGCGGCACGAAGGCGAACAGGTCCGGGTCCAGCGGCAGGTCGAACCGGGGCCCGAGCAGTGACACGTTGGTGATCACCCCTTGCGCGTCGGTGACCGTCCATTTCTTCAGGTCCAACGGATTGTCGGCGAAGATCAGGGTCAGGTTGCCCTCGCGCGGGTCCGAACCCTTGATCACCGTCAGCCTGAGCACCCCGGCGCCGCGCTCGAACGCGGTGACCAGGATGTCGCCGGACGAAAACGAGATGCGCTCCCGCAGCAGGATCGACGCCTGCGTCGATTCCAGGTCGAAGTAGCTGATCTGCTTCAGGACCTTGTCGTAATAGGTGAGGTTGACGCCGTTGGATACGAGCAGGATCGGCTTCGGATCGTCGTATTCGAGGCGCAGCTTTCCAGGCTTGGCGAAATACAAGTTGCCCTCGGAATAGTCGCCCCCCGACGACACCTGCAGGAACCGCGCCTTGATGGTCTTGATACCGTTGAGGTAGGCCTCGATGCGCTTGAGGTCGAACCGGTCGGCGTCGCTGAGAGCCGGCGCCGCGTCGGCTCCGGCGGCAAACAGGCCGCCGGCGGCCGCCAACGCCAACGCCCCGACGCGAAGATGGTTTCGGAATCGACGCATGATCTCGATCATAGTAGCGCCGTTGTAGAGAACGCCGACCGGTGGGTAAAGGGGCGAAGCGAAAGGCGCCGGGAGGGCGCCGGGACCTAGGCGCCGCGGCCGATCAGGACTTCGCGGCGACCGACCCGGTTGGCGGGGCTGACCACGCCTTCCTGCTCCATCTGCTCGATGATGCGGGCGGCGCGGTTGTAGCCGATTTGCAGATGGCGCTGGATGAAGCTGGTCGACGCCTTGCCCTCGCGGGCGATCAGCGCCACCGCCTCGTCGTAGAGGTCGTCGCCGCGGCCGACGCCGCCCGCCAACGGGTTGTCGGCATCGACTTCCTCGGTGATCTCGTCGATATAGACGGGCTGGCCCTGGCGCTTCATGAACTTGACGACGCGCTCGACCTCCTCGTCGGAGACGAACGGGCCGTGCACGCGGCTGATGCGGCCGCCGCCGACCATGTACAGCATGTCGCCCTGGCCGAGGAGCTGCTCGGCGCCCTGCTCGCCCAGGATGGTGCGGCTGTCGATCTTCGACGTCACCTGGAAGCTGATGCGGGTCGGAAAATTGGCCTTGATGGTGCCGGTGATGACATCCACCGAAGGCCGCTGGGTGGCCATGATCAGGTGGATGCCGGCGGCGCGCGCCATCTGCGACAGGCGCTGGACGGAGGCCTCCAGGTCCTTGCCGGCAACCATCATCAGGTCCGCCATCTCGTCGACGACGACGACGATAAGCGGCAGCGGATCCATGTTCAGCGGCTGATCCTCGATGATCGGCTCGCCGTCCTCGCCGAATCCGGTCTGCACGCGCCGCATCAGCGTCTCGCCCTTCTTGCGAGCCTCGGCGAGGCGAACGTTGTAGCCGCGGATGTTGCGCACGCCGAGTTGCGACATGGCGCGATAACGCTCCTCCATCTCGCGCACGGTCCACTTCAGCGCCACGATCGCCTTCGATGGTTCGGTAACCACCGAGGTCAGCAGGTGCGGGATGCCCTCGTAGACGGAAAGCTCAAGCATCTTCGGGTCGATCATGATGAACTTGCATTCCTCGGGCGGCAGCCGATAGAGCAGCGACAGGATCATGGTATTCATCGCCACCGATTTGCCCGAACCGGTGGTGCCGGCGATCAGGAGATGCGGCATGCGGGCGAGGTCGACGATCACCGGCGCGCCGCCGATGTCCTTTCCCAATGCGAGCGGCAGCTTCGCCGGCGCCTTCTCGAAGGCTTCCGAGGCCAAGAGCTCGCGTAGATTCACCATCTCGCGGGCGACGTTGGGGAGCTCGATGCCGATGACGCTGCGGCCGGGCACCACCGCGATGCGCACGGAGACGGCGCTCATCGAGCGCGCGATGTCGTCGGAAAGCCCGATCACCCGCGACGTCTTGGTGCCGGGCGCCGGCTCCAGCTCGTAAAGCGTGATCACCGGGCCCGGGCGGACCTTGACGATCTCGCCGCGCACCCCGAAGTCCTCGAGCACGCTGCCGAGAAACTTGGCGTTCTGCTGCAGCGCCTCCCGGTTGAGGGCGTCGCCGCGGTCGGCCTCCGACACCTTGTCCAGAATGTCGAGCGGCGGCGCTTGATAGTCCTTCTTCGATCCTAGATCGAGCTTGCCCTGACGCTCCTTCATGACGCGGCGGCCCAGCTTGAGCCGACGTTTCCTGGCTTCCACCAGGCCGGCGGGCGGGGGCGGAGCGGCCGCCGGCTTCGACCCATCGTCTTCGCCGGCGGGCGCGACGTCGTCATCAAGGTCCTGGTCGCCGGCGGGCTGGCTCGCCGGCGGGGCGGCAAGCGGCCGCCACGCCGGCATGACGCCGAACGCATCGCGGCCGGCGCGGGCGCCGTGGCCGAGCGCCTGGGCGATGCGCGCCATGACGCGGCCCCAAGTTTGCCACTCGCGCCGCGTCAGGCCAAGCGCCGGGATGAATGCGGCGAGCGCCAGCAGGGCGACGACGACGGCGGTGATGCGCGGATCGATGCCCAGCAACTGTCCGGCGCCGGACGCCTGCGCGAGGACCAGGGTGCCGAAGACGCCGCCGATGCCGGTCATCAACGGCCAGCCGGTGGGCGGCGGCAGCACGCTGACGGCTGCGGCGGCGAGCACCATGGCGGCGATCAGCAGCGCCAGCCGCATTCCCCACGCGGAAACGCCGCGCTTGGTCATCATCCGCCAGCTCCAGGCGATCAGCGCCAACGCCGGCGCCATGCCGACGAGTCCGAAAGACTGCAAGGTGAGGTCGGCGACGATCGCCCCGGGGAGGCCGACGATATTCCGCGGCGCGCCGCTGCCGGCGCTGTTGAGCGAAGTGTCGCCGGGGGAGAAGGTAGCGATGGCGGCGATCAGGACCAACGCCAGCGTCAGCAGCGCCAAGCCCCAGATCTCGGCCAGGCGGTGTTTGAAGAACCGCACCAGCGCCGGCGGCAGCACGCCGCCGGTGACCTGGGAGCCGACGACGACGCGACCCCGGGAACGCTCGAAAAAACGCATGGTCTGAGCCATGCGCCGTTTCTACATGATCAGTATTTACAAGACCTTAACGAGTCTTTCGAGGGCTTCGGCGGTGGTCTTCGGATGGTCCACCAGGGCAAGCCGCAAATAGCGTTTTCCTGGGTTCAGTCCCGATTCGTCCGGCCGCCCGATGTAGGCGCCGGGCAACGTCCTGATTGCCGCCTCGGACCACAGGCGCTTCGCCGCCGCCTCGCCGTCGCCGACGTCGAGCCACAAGAAGAAGCCGCCGGCCGGACGGTAGAATCCGAACCTGCCGCCCAAGATATCCTCGGCGATCTCGAATTTGCGGCGATAAAGCGCGCGGTTGGCCTCGACGTGCGTCTCGTCCCGCCACAGCGCCGTTGAAGCGGCGATCGCCGGCATCGGCACCTGCGGGCCGACGTAGTTGCGGAGCCGCCGGAACGGCTTGATCAGCGTCTCGTCGCCGGCGACGAACCCGGAGCGCAGTCCCGGCGCGCTCGAGCGCTTGGAAAGGGAATGAAAGACCAGCACGTTGGCGAAGCCGTCGCCCAACGCAGCGCACGCCTGCAACGCGCCCGGCGGCGGCTCGCGGTCGTAAATCTCGGCGTAGCACTCGTCGGCAACCAGCACGAAGTCGTGCTGGCGGGCGAGCCGGATGGCAGCCTTCAAGGCGTCGATACCGGCCACCGCGCCCTGCGGGTTAGCCGGCGAGCAGAAGTAGAACAGCGCCGTGCGCTCGAGAGTCATGTCATCGAGCGTCGAGATGTCGGGAAGGAACCCGGTCGCCGATGTCGCCGGCAAATAAACGGGCTCGGCGCCGGACACAGCCGCCGCGCCGCCGTAGACGTGGTAGAACGGGTTCGGCATCGCCACGACCGGCGCGTCGCCGGCCTTCGTCTGCGGCACCACCAGGGCGCTGATCAAATACAGCGCCTCTCGGGTGCCGGCGACCGGCAGCACGTGCCGCTCCGGATCGACGGCGCCCGGCTCGAGGCCGTAGCGCCGAATCAGCCAGTCGGCGACGGCGGCGCGGAACTCTGGCGTACCGTCGCCGGGCGGGTAGCGGCCCCACAGGCTGGAATCCTTGGCCACCGCCGCGGCGATCATCGGCGGCGGCGAATGCCGGGGCTCGCCGACCGACAGCACCAGCGGCGTCATGCCCGGCGGCGGCGCGACCCCGTCGAGCAGGGCCCGTAGGCGGTCGAACGGATAGTCCGGGAGATCGGAGACGCGGGGGTTGAGCATGGCTCGGCCGGGAGGTCGGGTTGTCGGGCGGGCTTCCGTGACCGGCGATGGTAGCTTCGGCGCGCCGGCAAAAAAAGCCGGAAGGCGGAAGCCTTCCGGCGAAAGCAGGGGAGATATAGGATAAGGAAGGGGCGGGCCGGCTGCGACCGGCCCGCCCCCTAGCGTTCGGAGTTATTGCACGGTTTCGCCGTGCAGGTTGTAGTCGAGGCCGCCGATCTCCGTCTCCTCGTCGACGCGGAGCCCCATGACGGCGCCGATGATCTTGAGGATGACGTAGGTAGCCACCGCGCAATACACGATGGTGCCGACGATGCCTTCGAGCTGGATCAGTAATTGCATGATATTGCCCTCGAGCACGCCCTTGGTGCCGCCGATCGCCTCCACCGCGAACACGCCGGTCAACAGCGCGCCGACTATGCCGCCGATGGCGTGGACGCCAAACACGTCGAGGGAGTCGTCATAACGGAGCTTCGGCTTCAGGATCACCGCGCCCCAATAGCAGAAAACGCCGGCGACGGCGCCGATCACCAGCGCGCCCGCCGGGCCGACGAAGCCCGACGCCGGAGTGATGGCGACCAGGCCGGCGACGGCGCCCGACACGATGCCGAGCACGCTTGCCTTGCCGCGCAGCGCCCACTCGACGAACATCCACGACAATGCCGCCGTCGCGGTGGCGATCTGGGTCACCGCCATCGCCATGCCGGCGGCGCCATTGGCAGCGACCGCCGAGCCGGCGTTGAAGCCGAACCAGCCGACCCAAAGCAGCGAGGCGCCGATGACGCTCAGCACCAGATTATGCGGGGCCATGTTCTCGGTGCCGTAGCCGCGGCGTCGGCCGAGCACGACGGCACAGACCAGGCCGGCGACGCCGGCGTTGATATGGACCACGGTGCCGCCGGCGAAATCGAGCACGCCGAGCTTGCCGAGGAAACCACCGCCCCACACCCAGTGCGCGATCGGGGCATAGACGATGGTTACCCATGCGGCCATGAACACGACCATGGAAGAAAACTTCATGCGATCGGCGAAGGCGCCGGTAATCAGCGCTGGGGTGATGATGGCGAAAGTCATCTGAAAGGCGAAAAACACCGTTTCCGGGATCGTGCCTTGAAGCGTGTCCTTTCCTATGCCCTTCAAGAACATCTTCGAAAACCCACCGAGATAAGGGTTCATGCCGCCGCCGTCGCTGAAGGCCAGCGAATAGGCGACTACGGTCCACATCACGGTGACGATGCAGGTGGTGGCGAAGCTCTGCATCACGGTCGCCAGCACGTTCTTCTTGCGGACCATGCCGCCGTAGAACAGCGCCACGCCCGGAATGGTCATCAGCAGCACCAGCGCCGTCGATGCCAGCATCCAGGCGGTATCGCCGCTATCCAGCTTCGGCGGTGGCGGTGGCGCGGCGGGGGCTGCGGCGGGAGCCGCGGTCTGCGCCAGAAGCTCTCCGGCCGAGCCGAAATACGCCGTCAGGGCAAGGCCCAGTAAAATCGAAAAAAGTTTCAACGTTCGCATCGCCATGCCCTCCTACAACGCTTCCGCGTCGGTTTCTCCGGTCCTGATGCGGACCGCTTTTTCCAACGGATAGACGAAAATCTTGCCGTCGCCGATCTTGCCGGTGGCGGCGGATTTGGTGATCGCATCGACCACCGCCTCGACCATGTCGTCCTTGACGGCAACCTCGATCTTGACCTTGGGCAGGAAGTTCACCGTGTATTCGGCGCCACGGTAGATTTCGGCCTGGCCTTTTTGCCGGCCGAATCCCTTGACCTCGCTGATGGTCATTCCCTCGATGCCCTGTTGCGTTAAAGCTTGGCGCACGTCTTCCAGCTTGAACGGCTTGATGACAGCCATGACCAGCTTCATCGCGCGTGATCCTCTCATCCCTTGGCGCCGTGCCCCGGTGACGCCGTCTGCGGATATCCGGGCGGGGCGACCGCCGCCGGTTGGCAAGGCTTGCGGGCAGACGGCTGGCCCGTAACGGCTGTACCAACTCAAGAACCGTGCCGACTCCACCAATTTCATATTAATCTCTTTAATATCAAGATGTTGAAACGAGTCCATCGGCCCCGACGACGGCTATTTTCTCGGCTGGATAGCATAAAAATAGTGCATATTATAAATTCAGCCTAAAAACTAGGCAGCCGGCACGGAACGGCGGACCCCGCCATGCGGCATCCCTGGACAAGGGGCGGCAAACCCGGACATTAAAGGCCATGGCCCGTCTGCTGACCCGTTCCCGGCGCGTCCGCTCCCGGCCGCCAAAACGATTGCCACCGCCGCTTGCCGCCGAGGTGATAATCGCCGGTGGCGGACTGGTCGGCGCGACGCTGGCCATCGCCCTCGGCCAAGCCGGCCTCGCCGTCGCGGTAGTCGACACCCAGGATCCACGGGCCGGCCTCGACGCCGGTTTCGACGGCCGGGCTTCAGCAATCGCGCTCGCCACCCAGCGGGTTCTCGATCGCCTCGGCATCTGGGCTTCGCTCGCCGCCGACGCGGCGCCGATCATGGACATCCGCGTCTCCGAAGGGACGTCGCCGCTGTTCCTCCACTACGACCATCGCGAGGCCGGCGACCAGCCGTTCGGCTTCATGGTCGAAAACCGAATCCTGCGCAAGGCGCTATTCCACCGCGTGCGCCAATTGGCCAACGTCATCGTGCTGGCGCCGGCGGCGATCGCGTCACTGGAGCGCGGCATGAATCGCGTCGAGGCGTCGCTGGTCGACGGGCGACGCATTCTGGCGCCGCTTGCCATCGCCGCCGAGGGTCGCAATTCTCCGAGCCGCGACGTCGCTGGCATTCGAGTCACGCGATTGCCGTACGACCAGGCGGGCATCGTGTGCTCGATCCGCCATCGGCGTCATCACCAGTTCATCGCCCACGAGCATTTCCTGGCGGCGGGACCGTTCGCCATTCTGCCGTTGGTCGGCGACCGCCGTCGGCCGGGATACTGCTCGTCGATTGTGTGGACCGAGAAAGCGGAGCTGGCGCCGGCGATGATGGCTCTCGATACGCCTCGCTTCCTGGCCGAGATCGAACGGCGCGTCGGCGACTTCCTCGGCCGTGTCGAGGTGATCGGCCCACGGTGGAGTCATTCTTTGTCGCTGCAGTTCGCCGAGACGGTGTTGGCCCGCCGCCTGGCGCTGGTCGGCGATGCGGCGCACGCCATGCACCCGATCGCCGGCCAGGGCCTGAACATGGGGCTCCGCGACGTGGCGGCGCTGGCGGAGGTCATGCTCGACGCCCGCCGCCTCGGCCTCGACTTCGGCTCGTCGGCGATACTCGAGCGCTACCAACGTTGGCGCCGCTTCGACAACGGCCTGATGATGGCCGCCACCGACGGGCTCAACCGGCTGTTCTCGAACCGCGTCCGTCCCCTGCGGCTGGCTCGCGATCTCGGCCTCGCCGCGGTCGACGCGCTGCCGCCCCTGAAGCGGTTGTTCGTGAGGAACGCCATGGGGCTGGCGGGCGCGCTCCCGCGCCTGATGCGCAGCCACCCGCTCTAGGGAAAACGCCCAAGGATCAATCGATTACAGGCTGCCCTTGAATCGCCGCTTGAATTCGCCCGCGGGCTTCGGATGGCTACGGGCGCCACGCTGCCCCACCGAAGGGAATGGCGAAGTTACCCTTTCGTCAACGGGTTATAGGCGCCGGTTGAATCGCCGCGCGAATCCGCCGCCGCAACCGCCTGCCCTCGCTTACGGGTCGCGGCTGAGACCCTTGGCCTTGAGCGCCTCGAGATAGGTCCGCCACATTTCGTCCTGGCGCTCGCCATAATCGTAGAGCGTATCCCAGGAAAAGATGCCGGTGTCATGTAGGTCGTCGAACTTGATGCGGATGGCGTAGTTGCCGACCGGCTCGACTGCCATGATGCCGACGTGGCGGCGACCGGCGACAAGAGTCTTTTGGCTGGGCCCGTGGCCCTGCACCTCGGCCGATGGGCTCTCGACGCGCAGCAACTCGGCCGGCAGGCGGAAGGTTTTGCCGTCGTCGAACTCGATTTCTAAAATCTTCTCGGCGCGCTTCAGCCGGATCTCCACCGGCTTGTGACGGCTGCCGCGGTCGTCGCTCATCGCCGGCCCGGTATCGCCATCCGCCTCACCGCCCACCCGGCTTGTCGCCGTCGAGCGGCCGCGCCTCGTCGACCAGCATGATCGGAATGCCGTCGCGGATCGGGTACGCCAGCTTGGCCTTGTCGCTGATCAGCTCGTCGGCGTCGGCGTCGTAGCGGAGCGGCCCCTTGGTCAGCGGGCAGACCAGGATCTCGAGCAGCTTGGGATCGACCTTGCGTTTGGCCATCGGTATGGTCCTTTCGCCTTTCCCGGCGCGCGACAGGCGGCGCCGAGCTCAATGCCGCGGCGCCGGCGACCGGCGATCGCCAGCGGCGCCGCGCTCGTGGATCGCCATCTCCATCAACTGGGTCAGCATGCGCGCACGCTCGTCGCTGTCGCGAGCCTCCAGCAGCGCCTGCTTCTCCTCCGCGGCCAGCGGCACCATCATGGCGAGCGAAGTCACCAGTACCTGGCCCGGCATGCCCTTGACCGAGGCCCAGTCGCCAGCGAGCCCCTTGTTGGCGGCGTAGTCGAGGAGCGCCTTCAATAGCCGCTCCTTGCCGGCGACCTCGCCGAGAGCATCGCCGAGATCGCCGGCGTACGGCGACCAGTCCGGTTGCACCCTGCGGTAGCCCTTGACCATCGGCAGCTCGGTCGCGATGCGGAACCGGCAGAGCCCCGAAAGCGCGATCAAAAACCGGCCGTCGTCGGTCTCGGTGAACTCGGTGATTCGCCCGGCGCACCCGGTTTCGAAGACTTCCTCGCGGTCGCTGACCGAACCCGCCGGCGACGCCGCCTCCGGCCGCTGCGGCTGCACGATACCGATCAGCCGGTCGCCGCCGAGGGCGTCCAGGGTCATGTTACGATAGCGCGGCTCGAACACGTTGAGCGGCAGCCGGCCGCCCGGCAACAGCAGCACCCCGGCGAGCGGAAAGATCGGCAACGCACCGGGCAATTCGGCGACGCTGATAGGATAGGCGCTACCGGCCATGGCCCTGGGCCTGTCAGGAGAACAGCAGCGACGACAGGCGCCGCCGGCCGGAAACGGTCGACGGATGCGCCGGGCCGAGCGCCTCGAAGATCTTGACCAGCTGCTTGCGGGCCGCCTCGTCGTTCCACGCCCGCTTGCGGCGGAACAATTCCAATAGCTCGTCGATGGCGGCCTCGCTGTGGCCGCGTCCATATTCGGCCATCGCCAGATCGAAGCGCGCCTGATGGTCGTCGGCGTTGGCCTCGAGCTTCGCCTTCAATGCGTCGGTATCGCCGGTGCTCTGGCCGGCCTCCGCCAACTCGACCGCCGAAACGGCGGCGGCGACCTCGGCCTTCTGCAACACGTCCGCGGGTAGCGCCGCGACGATCTCGCGGGCGCGACGCGGATCGCCGACGGCAAGCGCCGAGCGGATCAGGCCGGCGATGGCCTCGCCATTGGTCGGGTCGCGGGTCTGTACCTTGGAGTAGATGGCCTGCGCGGTGGTGACGTCGCCGGCGTCGAGCGCCGCCTTGGCCTCGGCCAACGCCACCTCGACCGGCGTTTTGGCGCCGCCCGTCAGCCGCTGGATGAACGACTTGAGCTGGGTTTCCGGCAACGCGCCCATGAAGCCGTCGACCGGCTGTCCGTGCTTGAATGCGTAGACGGCGGGGATCGACTGGATGCGCATCTGCGCCGCCAGCTCCTGGTTCTCGTCGACGTTGATCTTGACCAGCCGCACCATGCCGGCGGCCTCGCGCACCAGTTTCTCGAGCACCGGGCCGAGCTGCTTGCAAGGGCCGCACCACGGCGCCCAAAAGTCGACGATCACCGGCGTCTGCATCGACGTCTCGATGACGTCGGCCATGAAGTTGGCGGTATTCGACTCCTTGATCACGTCCTTGGGTGCCGCCCGCCCGCCGGCCCCCGGACCGGCGCCCGCGGCGGGCCTTGCCCCGCCTTGGCCGGCACCCGGGGCGGACGCATGGCCGGCGCCCTTGGATTGGCCGTCGGGCTTCAACGAGCCGTCCGGATTGAGGGTGAATTGCATGGTCCGTACTTTCGCTGATGCGGTTGCGGTTCGATTTTCCGACCCTCCCATACATGGCCTGTTCGGGCCTTCGGCGCAAGCCTCGGGCCCGTCCGGAGGCCCCGGAAACCGCCAAATGCGGCCTTGAAAAGCACCCGTCAGTGGCTATGATCGGCGCTCCCAAACCGGGGCTTATGCGGGCGTAGCTCAGGGGTAGAGCGCAACCTTGCCAAGGTTGATGTCGAGGGTTCGAATCCCTTCGCCCGCTCCATTCTTCCGCTTCCCCGCGACGTTCACAACCGACGCCTCAACTGCCTGTTGAGTGGCCGGCCAAAATTGGGGCAGACTCAAGCCCGAGCACCCGCGGCGATGCGGGAAACGACAACCGACGAGGGGGGGGAACCGATGCCGAAGTTCGCCGCCAACTTGACCATGATGTTCAACGAGGTGCCGTTCCTCGATCGCTTCGAGGCGGCGGCCAAGGCCGGCTTCAAGGGTATCGAATACCTGTTCCCCTACGAGTTCGACAAGGACCAGCTCGTCGAGCGCCTGAAGAAGAACAAGCTCAAGCAAGTGCTGTACAACCTGCCGGCCGGCGACTGGCCGGCCGGCGAGCGCGGCATCGCCTGCCACCCCGACCGGACCGGCGAGTTCCGGGACGGCGTCGGCAAGGCCATCGAATATGCCACCGCACTCGGCTGCAAGCAGGTCAACTGCCTCGCCGGGATCGCGCCCAGGGGCGTGCCGACGGAAGCCATCCGCGACACCTTCGTCGGTAACCTGAAGTACGCGGCGAAGAAGCTGAAGGACGCCGGCATCGCGCTGTTGATCGAGCCGATCAATACCCGCGACATTCCGCGGTTCTTCCTGCGCCGTTCCAAGCAAGCGCTTGGCATCATCGACGACACCGGGTCCGATAACCTGTTCCTGCAGTACGACATCTATCACATGCAGGTCATGGAGGGCGATCTCGCATATACCATCGAAGAGGCCCTCGGCCGGATCCGTCACATGCAGCTCGCCGACAATCCGGGGCGTCACGAGCCGGGCACCGGCGAAATCAACTACCGGTTCCTGCTCAAGCACATCGACCGAATCGGCTACAAGGGCTGGATCGGCTGCGAGTACAAGCCGCTCAATGGCACGGCCGAGGGACTCGGCTGGCTGAAGCCCTATCGGTGATTCGAAACGGCTGGCGTCAGAACTCGATGATAGCGCTCTGCACCGCCAACATCATCACCGCCGCCACGTAGAACAGGGTAGCGACGCCGACGAAGAAGAACACGTTGGCGGCGGTGCGCAGCGGATACGAATGACGGTCGCGGCGGCGGCGCGTGGCGCTGCGCTTTTCCTCGCCGCTGACGACGGTGACGTAGAACTGCTTGTGGATGATCGGCACCGTGAAGCGGATGTTGACCGGCGGCCGCTTCCATGACGGGTCCTCGATGACCTTGTGGATCGCTTCCTTCTGCTCGGTCGTGAGTGTGTCGATCACCCACGCCGGCAGACGCTCGAAAAGCCAGTTGGCCTGCACCGTGTCCGCCACCCTATCGGCCGTCAGCGTGCCGTTCTCGGTCGCCATCGGACCCTCCCGGAGACTGCCCCAAGTCTAACCCCTTGCCCGGCTGTGGCCCAAGCCACCCCCCCGGCGGCCGACCCGGGCCGGCAATGACCCGTCTTCCCAAGGGCTTTCACGAAACCATTGTAAAAACAGAATAAAAGGGTCATTTTTTAGGCTCATCCGGGAACACGGGAAAATTCGTCTGGGAGGAGGGAGGATATGCCGGGAGACGTCGAACGGCAGGAAGCCGACATCATCAAGAGGGTAGGGACGGTCAGTCGCGGCAAGTTGGCGAAGGTCGACCACGATCGCTTCCTGCGTTTCCTCACCGCCTATTTCCACAACGTTCCGGCGCAGGACATGAAGCAGACCGGCGCCGATTCCCTTTACGGAATCGCTCACGGGCACTTCGCGTTCGGTCAACAGCGCACCCCCGGCCGCGCGCTGGTGCGCGCCTTCAATCCCGACTCCAAAAAGGATGGCTGGCGCTCCGGCCACACCATCATCGAGATCGTCAATGACGACATGCCATTTCTGGTCGATTCGGTGACGGCGGCACTCAATGGCCAAAACCTCACGGTGCACCTGGTGATCCATCCGATCATTCGGGTGGCGCGCGACGGCTCGGGAAAGTTCCTCGACGTCGTCGACGGCGCCAAAAGCGCCGACGGGACGATCGCCGAATCGTTCATGCACATTCAAATCACCCAGCAGTCAGGGAAACGGCTGAAGGAGATCGACGCCGAGATCAAGCGAGTGCTCGGCCAGGTGCGCCTCGGGGTCGAGGACTGGAAACCGATGCGCGCCCGCATGGAGCACGTGATCGCCGAGCTTGCCGATCCCCCGGCCGGCGCCGATCCGCAGGAGTCCGACGAAATACGCGAGTTCCTGCGCTGGATCCACAACAACCAGTTCACCTTCCTCGGTTATCGCGAATACGTCCACAATCGCGCTTCGGGCGCCGTCAAGATCGAGCGCAGGAACGGCCTCGGTATCCTACGCGATCCTAAGGTGGTCGTGTTCGACGAGATGCGCAAGCTGGACACCGCGTCAGCACGTGTCAAGGCGTTCGTCGAATCGCCGTCGTTGCTGATGGTGGTCAAGACCAATCGTCGCTCGGTGATCCACCGGCCAGTGCACATGGACGCCATCGGCATCAAGCGTTTCGACGCCAAGGGCAAGGTCGTCGGCCAGCACCTGTTCATCGGGCTATTCACGTCGGTCGCCTATAGCCGCAGCCCGTGGGAGATTCCGCTGCTCAGGCGGCGGCTCAAGAACGTGGTGGCGCGCGCCGGATTCCCGGCTTCCAGCCATGACGGCAAGGCGCTGACGCATATCCTCGAGACTTTCCCGCGCGACGAACTGTTCCAGGTTTCGGACGATTACCTGTTCGATGCCGCGATCGGCATCCTGCATCTGCAGGACCGTCAGCGGGTGGCGCTATTCGTGCGCCGCGATGACTTCGAGCGCTTCATGTCGTGCCTGATCTTCGTGCCGCGCGACCGCTACACGACGGCACTTCGGCTGAAAATGCAGAAGATCCTGGAAGACGCATTCAAGGGCGAGGTCGCCGCCCATCACGCCACGCTCGGCGATTCGGCGCTGGCGCGGCTGCATTTGATCCTGCGCACGATGCCGGGGACAATTCCCGCCTATGATGCAAAGAAGCTGGAAACGCAGTTGATCGAGGCGTCGCGGTCGTGGTCGGATGTCTTGAGTGAGGCGCTGGTCAACCGTTTCGGCGAGCAGAGCGGCCTCGATCTGATGCACCGCTACGGCGCCGCCTTCAGCCCTGGCTACCAGGATGCTTATTCCGGCGAGGCGGCGCTCGACGACATCGAGCGGATCGAGCGGCTGCTCGTCGAGGGCGGCATCGGCATGCACCTCTACCGGATTGATGGCCCGTCGGAAAGCCGCGTGCGTTTCAAGGTCTACCACCCCGACCGCGCACTGTCGCTGTCGGACGTGCTGCCGCTGTTCGAGCACATGGGATTCAAGGTGCTTGACGAATCGCCCTACAGGGTGGTCCTCAAGACGGAAGGCGACAAAGTGGTGATGATCCACGACTTCGGCCTCGAATCGCGGAGTGGCGGGGCGGTCGACATCGCCGCCATCCGCGACAACTTCCAAGAGGCATTCCGCCGCGTCTGGGCCGGCGACACCGAAAGCGACGGCTTCAACGCCCTGGTGCCCGGCGTCGGGCTCAACTGGCGCGAAGTGGTGATCGTGCGCGCCATCAGCAAATGCCTTCGTCAGGCCAATATCCCGTTCTCGCAGGCCTACATGGAACAGACGCTGGCCAAGAACGGCGCCATCACCCGCCAGATCGTCGACTTGTTCCTGACACTGTTCGATCCCGCGCAGAAGGGCCGCGACAAGCAGGCCGAAAATATCCGCGCCAAGATCAACGCCGACCTGGAGGCCGTGGTCAGCGCCGACGAGGACCGAATCCTCAGGCGCTTCGTCAACGTCGTCGATTCGATGCTGCGCACCAACTACTTCCAGCCGGGGTCCGACGGCGGGCCAAAGCCCTATCTCTCGTTCAAGCTGAATTCCAAAAACCTCGACGAACTGCCATTGCCGCGGCCGTTGCGCGAGATATTCGTGTACAGCCCGCGCATGGAAGGCTTGCACCTGCGGTTCGGCCTAGTGGCCCGCGGCGGAATCCGCTGGTCGGACCGGCGCGAGGACTTCCGCACCGAGATTCTCGGCCTGGTCAAGGCGCAGCAGGTGAAGAATGCGGTCATCGTGCCGGTTGGTTCAAAGGGCGGCTTCGTCTGCAAGCAGCCGACGCCGCCCGGCGACCGCGACGCATTCCTGAAGGAGGGCATCGCCTGCTACAAGATCCTGATGTCGGGGCTGCTCGACATCACCGACAACATCAAGGGCTCCAAGGTGGTGCCGCCGAAGAACGTGGTGCGCCGCGATGACGACGATCCCTATTTGGTGGTCGCCGCCGACAAGGGCACGGCGACGTTCTCCGACATCGCCAACGGCGTTTCGCTCGCCTACGGCCACTGGCTCGGCGACGCTTATGCTTCCGGCGGCAGCCAGGGGTACGACCATAAGAAGATGGGCATCACCGCCCGCGGCGCCTGGGAATCGGTGAAGCGGCACTTCCGCGAGATGGGCAAGGACATCCAGAAGCAGGACTTCACCGTCATCGGCGTCGGCGACATGTCTGGCGACGTGTTCGGCAACGGCATGCTGCTGAGCCCGCACATCAAGCTGCTCGGCGCCTTCAACCACATGCATATCTTCGTCGATCCCGACCCGGACCCAGGGAAGAGCCTGAAAGAGCGCCAGCGGATGTTCAACCTGCCGCGATCGTCGTGGACCGACTTCGACAAGAGCGTGATGTCGAAAGGCGGCGCTATCTACGAACGCAGCGCCAAGTCTTTGACGCTGACGCCGGAAATCCGTCAGCGGTTCGGTATCGCCAAGGACAAGGTGACGCCGAACGAACTTATGCAAACGCTGCTCAAGGCGGACATCGATCTGCTGTGGTTCGGCGGCATCGGCACCTATATCAAGGCCGAGACCGAATCCAACGCCGACGTCGGCGACCGCGCCAACGATGCCATCCGCATCAACGGTGGCGACATCCGCGCCAAGGTCATGGGCGAGGGCGCCAACCTGGGCGCTACGCAGCTGGGGCGCATCGAATACGCGCTCAATGGCGGTCGGCTAAACACGGATTCCATCGACAACTCGGCGGGCGTCAACTGCTCGGACCACGAGGTCAACATCAAGATCCTGATCGATTCGGTGGTTGCCAAGGGCGGGCTGTCGGCGAAAAAGCGCAACAAGTTGCTGGCGGACATGACCGACGAAGTGGGAGGCCTGGTCCTGCGCAGCAACTACGCGCAATCGCAGGCGATCTCCATGGTCGAAGCCCACGCCGTGCAGGTGCTCGACAACCAGAGCCGCCTGATGCGCCGCCTCGAGCGCGCCGGCCGGCTCGACCGCGCGGTCGAGTTCCTGCCCGACGACGAGACGCTGAACGAACGGCAACTGGCGAAGAAGGGCCTAACCCGGCCGGAAATGTCGATCCTGATGTCGTATGCCAAGAACTGGCTCTACGACGAGCTATTGGCTTCCGATCTTCCGGACGACCCGTACCTGGAGGACGATCTTGTCCAGTACTTCCCGACGCCGCTGCGCGTGAAATACCGGAAGGACATCGCCCAGCACCGGCTGCGCCGTGAGATCATCGCCACACGGATAACCAACTCGCTGATCAATCGGGTCGGAGATACATTCGTCAGCGAGTTCATGGAGAAGACCGGCAAGCCCGCGGCCGAGATCGTCCGCGCCTACGCCATCGCCTGCGAAGTCTATGGCCTCCAGGAATTGTGGGCGGCGATCGAGGTGCTGGACAGCAAGGTGCCGTCGACGATCCAGACGTCGATGGTTCTCGACACCAACCAGCTTGTCGAATGGGTGACTCTGTGGTTCCTGCGCAACGGCATGCCCGGGCTCGATATCGGCGCTCACGTCGCCGAGTTCAAGGAGGGGGTCAGGACCCTCGTCGACGGGCTGACCACGACGCTGCCGGCGCATTACCAGACCGACCTCAAGACCCGCGCCAAGTCCTACATCGACGCCGGCGTTCCGCAGGTGTTGGCGCTCAAGGTCGCCAACCTGGTCAACCTGTATTCCGGCTGCGACGTGGTGAGACTCGCCAACGCGCGCAAGATGAAGGTGCCGAACGTCGCACGCATGTACTTCGCCGTCGGCACCCGCTTCCACCTCGGACGGCTGCGCGCCGCCGCCGAGACCATGGATTCCGACAGCCATTGGCAGCAGTTGGCGATCGCGGCGCTGATCGAGGAAATCTACAGCCACCAGCTGACGCTGGCCAATCGCGTGCTCGACTTCGGCAATGGCAAACTAGCGCCGGAGAAGGCGATCGAGGGCTGGATCAACAAGAACCGGCCGGCAGTGGAGCCGACCGAGCAGTTGCTGTCGGAGCTGTGGGCGACCCAGGTCAACGACCTTTCCATGATCGCGGTCGCCAGCCGGCAACTGCGGGCGATGACCGACGCCGGCCGCGCCAAGTGACGGAACCGGAGCGCGGCCGCCGCCGGCAACCACGAGGAATCGAGGCCCGATGACGTTTCCGGACGAGAAATTCTCCTCGGTCGCCGGTTACGCGGACGCCTATTTCGCGGCGGTCGGCAAGGCGCAAGCAAGCGTCGACCGCAAGAAGCTGACCAATGCGCTGAAGCTTTTGGATGCCGCCTACGAGAGGGGCGCCACGCTCTACGTGTGCGGCAACGGCGGCTCAGCGTCGATCTCCAACCATCTCGTCTGCGACCACTCGAAGGGCGGCCAGACCGACACCGATCTCCGGCCCAAGGTGGTGTCGCTGGCCACCAACATCGAGATGATCACGGCGATCGCCAACGACATCGCCTTCGACGACGTGTTCGTCTACCAGCTTCGGACGCTGGCGGAGAAGGGCGACGTGCTGCTGACCATCAGCGCGTCGGGGGACTCGGAGAACGTGGTGCGCGCCGCCGAATGGGCGAGGCGGAACGGCGTCAAGGTGATCTCCTTCACCGGTTTCGATGGCGGCCGCACGGCGAAACTCGCCGACGTGAATTTGCACGTCGCCGGCGACAACTACGGCGTCGTCGAGGACGCGCACCAATCGCTGATGCACATCCTGGCGCAATACGTGCGGCTCGGCCGCATGAAGCTGGACATTATCCGCAAGCGCAAGTTCTGAACCGCCGCCGCCAAGGCGCCGCCACCCAAGGGTTTGCCGAGGCATGACCCCGGGTTACCATAGCCGGCGATGACCGTCCGCCACCTCGACAAGCTGTTCAACCCCGCCTCGGTCGCCGTCGTCGGCGCCACCAACCGCAAGGTCCTGTTGCGGCCGATCCGGCCGGAGGATGAGCCGGCGCACCACGAGTTCCTAGCGAAGCTGACGCCCGAGGACATCCAATTCCGCTTCTTCGGGCTGATCGGCCGGCTGCCGCATACCCAGATGGCCCGCTACACGCAGATCGACTACGACCGCGAGATGGCCTTCATCGCCACCGCGGCCAAGCCGGACCGCGGAGGCGAGACACTCGGCGTCGTGCGCGCCATTGCCGACCCGGACAACCAAGAAGCCGAGTTCGCCATCGTCGTGCGCTCCGACCTCAAGGGTCAGGGGCTGGGATTCAAGCTGATGGAGAAAATCATCGGGTACCTGCGCGACCGCGGCACCCGCGCCGTGGTCGGCCAGGTGCTGCAGGAAAACACCGCCATGCTGAAGATGACGGAGGAGATGGGCTTCGCCAGCCGGGCGCTGAGAGGCGAGGGCGTGGTCGAGGTGCGGCTACCGCTGTAGCCGCCCATTGCCGCCGCCCGGCGCCGCACCCCTGGCACCGGTCGTCGCTTCCGGCTACCATCCCTACGTAGGGGGTCCCGGGGAATCCGACCGTGCGAAACGCAACAGTGACCCATGTGGTTGCCGCCGCGGCGCTTGTCGCGTCGTGCGCCGCGTCGCCCGACGAATTGGTCGGCGAACGGGTATTGCCCGACACCCGCGTCGTCGCCGAGCATTTCGAGCGCGCCGTCGCCATGCAAGGCCCGTACGCGTTCCAGATGCCGGCGCAACGGGATGCGGCGCGGGCGGCGCCTGCGCCGGCGGTGGAACCCGCGAAGCCGTCGTTGTGGGCGCGACTGTGGCCGGTAGCGGCGTCGTCGCCGGCGGCGCCGAAACCGGCCGCCGCGGCGCCCATGCCGGCTACCCGAACGGCATCCTTGTGGGATCATTTCTGGCCGTCGCTGGCGCCGACTCCGCTACCGGCGGTCGCCGCCGCCGCGCCGCGCCGATCGGTGGCCGAGGCCCGACCGCCGCGTGCGGCGGTTGCCGCGGCGTCTGCGCCGGCCGCGCCGCGGGCGACGGATGCCCGGCGCCCGAACTTGTCCGAAGTCCGCGTCGGCGCCCTCAAGCACGCCGTGGCG